>Ga0256847_1000029_pt1 | contig 91788 bp, 66 predicted proteins | sample TeddybearmetaG_FD_189099 | JGI IMG/M metagenome (GOLD analysis project Ga0256847, IMG submission 189099) | Hydrothermal vent microbial communities from East Pacific Rise, Pacific Ocean - Teddybear | ecosystem: Environmental > Aquatic > Marine > Hydrothermal vents | place: Pacific Ocean: East... | reverse complement strand
TCTATTTTTTCTTTAGTCAAGGATTGAGAAAGGAAGATAGCCGTAGCTACCTGACTGACGAAAGACGAAGAATCAAGGAAAAAGTGGCCATTTAAGCTGTCAAGTATTTATGATTTGAACCACTAGACACTAAACAGTTGATAAATCATTCCCCTTTTTATCAACTCCCATCCCAAAAAGCGCAAAATCATATTTTACTGGATCTACAGCATCAAATTTTCTTAGATTATAAGTAAGCTCCTTCACAGCCTCCCAATCTCTTTGTTTTCTCTTTAGTAATCCCAAGGCTCGACCATGGCGCTCGACATGTACATCCAAAGGCATCATCAATTTTGATTGGTCTATGCGATTCCATATTCCAAAGTCTACTCCTTTATCGTCTTTTCGCACCATCCATCTTAGATACATATTCAGTCTCTTGCAAGTCGATTTTCGTGCCGGACTGGCAATGTGTTTTCTAGTTCGATCTGGAGCATATGGATGGTCAAAGAAATATTCTCGAAAATGGATAAGTGAAGATTCTACATCAATGAATTTACCATTTATCAAAAATGCATCTTCTAGAGAATTGTAATTTCTATAGTGATTTTGCAAAAACTCCAAAAAGTATAAAGTGTCAATGTAATTGAAAGTACGATGTTTGAAATTCTCGAAACGTTTGCGATCCGATTCTTGGTGATTGAGAACAAAATCATGTGGCGAATTATCCATCAACGAGAATAATTCATTTGCCTTATTGATGATAGTCACTCTCTGACCCCAAGCTAAGATCGAGGTCCAAAAGCCTGTGATTTCAATGTCTTGTAGGTTGGTATACTTATGCGGTATTCCAATAGGGTCCAAAGGAATGAAACCTGGAACATTGTATTCTTCGACTTTTTGATTAAGGAGATATTTGAGTTGGCTATCTGTCATATTTAGAAGGTGTGATTGACAACCTATTTCTTAATACAATGGGCTTGGAAGTAATGGAAAGATAGATTTCTCCACAAGGTCAAAATTAAATTCTTGGTTAGCATTCTCGATCCCTCCACCTTGGTCGGGATGACAATGCTTATGTTGAGCTAATATTGTATGCTCTAACTTATTTAAATTTCCTATCACTGTCGGGATGACAATGCTAAAAACGTAATCCAAAAGTTTTATTGTTTCAGCTTTCTCGAACTTCCGATTAGTTCAGGATGACGATGTTGGATCTTTTATTTGATATTCTTAAGTTTTGCCGCTAAGCGTTTGCTTCACTTCTATAATTTCATAAGCTTCTATTATGTCACCTTCTTTTATGTCGTTATAGTTTTTGATAGTAATACCACATTCGAAACCAAACTTAACTTCCTTTGCATCTTCTTTAAATCGTTTCAGACTTGATATTTCACCCGTAACACCTTGTTTTGTAGGATATACCACTATACCTTCTCTCACCAATCTAATCAAGCTATTTCTAGAAATTTTTCCTTCAGTAACATAACATCCAGCGATTGTTCCAATCTTAGAAATTTTGTAGGTCTCTCTGACGTCAACTTGACCCATGATTTTCTCTTCCTTAGTAGGTTCAAGCATTCCTTCCATGGCTTGCTTCACTTCCTCAATCGCTTCGTATATGATTGAGTATGTCTTGATTTCTACGCCCTCTTTCTCTGCTAATTGTCTAGCATTAGATGATGGTCTTACTTGGAAACCAATAATTATCGCATCTGATGCAGAAGCCAATAGAATATCAGATTCTACAATCTGCCCTACAGCCTTATGGATTACATTTACTTGAATAGACTCAACCGACTGCTTGATCAATGCATCTGATAATGCTTCGATCGAACCATCCACATCACCTTTCACAATAAGGTTAAGCTCTTTGAAACTTCCAAGTGCCAATCTTCTTCCAATCTCGTCCAAAGAAATTCGCTTATTCGCTCTATTTGTTTGCTCTCTTTCGATTTGAGACCTTTTCGTCGCTAGTGCTCTTGCTTCTTGTTCTGATTCCATCACTTTGAATTTCTCACCCGCTTGAGGTGCACCGCTCAATCCAAGAACAAGTACAGGAGCTGATGGTCCGGCAATTTTTACTCTCTTGCCATTCTCATTGAACATCGCCTTCACCTTACCAGAATGAGATCCTGCAATCATAGAATCGCCAACTTTAAGTGAGCCATTCTGTACAAGCATTTTGGTTACATATCCTTTTCCTTTATCTAGAGATGCTTCTATTACTGTACCGAGTGCCTCTCTATTTGGATTAGCTTTGAGTTCTAGTAAATCTGACTCAAGAATTATTTTCTCTAGTAACTTATCTATATTCTCTCCATTCTTTGCAGATATATCTTGAGATTGATATGTACCTCCCCAATCTTCAACTAAGAAGTTCATTTGTGCCAATTCAGACTTAATTCTTTCTGGATCAGCTCCATCTTTATCAATTTTATTGATTGCAAATACCATTGGTACACCTGCTGCTTGAGCGTGGGAGATTGCCTCCTTAGTTTGAGGCATTATTCTATCATCTGCTGCAACTATAATAACAGCTACATCCGTCACTTTTGCCCCTCTAGCTCTCATGGCTGTAAAGGCTTCGTGACCAGGAGTATCTAAGAAAGTTATCTTCTTATTTTCTGGACCAGCAGTTACCTCATATGCCCCAATGTGCTGAGTGATACCTCCGGCTTCTCCGTCGGCTACATTCGCTTCTCTGATAAAATCCAGTAAAGATGTCTTACCATGATCAACGTGTCCCATTACAGTTACAATCGCTGCTCTTGATTCCAAATCAGCTGGATCATCGATGATTTCTTCTTCCTCCTCTGACTCTTCATCCGCACCGATGAATTCTACTTCAAATTCAAACTCTGTAGCAACGAGCTCAATGATTTCAGCATCCAGTCGTTGATTGATAGAGACAATCACTCCAAGGCTCATACATGTAGTAATAACTTCTGCCACTGCCACTTCCATGATACTTGCCAATTCAGAAACTGAAATAAACTCAGTTACTTTCAGTTTAGTTTCTACTTTTTCAAGGTCTTTTATTTCTTGCTTTTCTTTCTTTTCGTCTCTATTATCTCTTCGAATCTTCTGACGTTTGTTTTTTCCACCACCAGACATTCTTGCCATAGTAGCTTTGATCTTATCGTCGATCTCTTTTTGAGTAACTTCTTTTACCTCATCTTCTCTTCTTCTAGTCCCTCCACGATTATTGTTGCCGCCTTGTTGTCCTCGACCACCACCGCCGCCTTGCACACCTCTTGCAGGAATCTTCTTACGTTTTCTCTTCTTACGAGGATCATTAGCATTATTTCCACCAGACTTTTGCTGTTGTGGTTTCTTTTCTTCTTTTTTAGGCTTTTTGGCTGGTTGTATAGAAGACAAATCTATCTTACCTTGTATTTTCAGACCTGCAAGCTCAGGCGTTTTAGCCCTAATCATTTCTTCAGGTGGAGCTTTTGAGCCCGTCTTTTGAGGTGGAGCTGCTTTTACTTGTGGAGTTTTATCTTTAGCGGGTGCAGCTTTTTCTTCAACCTTCTTTTCTGGTTTTACTTCTTTTACAACTTCTTTAGCTTTTGGCTCTTCTTTTACTTCGACTTTAGGTTCTTCTTTTTTCTTCGCAGGTTTGTTTGCTGCATCTAAGTCTATTTTACCTAAAATTTTGATGCCAGGAATCTCTTTCTTCTCTTCGACAACTGGTGCAGGTTCTGGTTTTTTCTCTACAACTGGTTCTGGCTTTGGCTCTGGCTTTTTTTCTATGACAGGAGCAGGTACTGGAATCGGCTTTGGCTCAGGTATTATCACCTTTGGAGGTGGAGGAGTCGCTTCTTCTTCCTTACCACCATAACGGCTACCAATTATCAATTGGTCTGCCTTCTCTTTAGCAACCATTGAGTCACTGAATTCTTTAAGCAACTCTTCGTGCATCTCATCCGAAATCTTAAACGTAGGCTTATTGTCAACCTCATAGCCCTTTCCTTTCAAAAAGTCCACTATGGTACTTGTACCTACATTAAGTTCTTTCGCTATTTTTACTAATCTAATTGCCGCCATTCAGCTTTTTTATGTTACTCTGTTTCTAAAGATACTAAATATATGGTATCTAAAATTGTATTTTATTATTTGATGATTAATTCTTAATCATCTTTCAACTCAGTCTCAAGTATCTTGATAACCTCATCGATTGTTTCTTCTTCAAGATCTGTTCTTCTTGCAAGTTCTTGTTTACTCAATTGTAAAACTGATCTTGCCGTATCACAACCTATATTTTTAAGAGACTCAATTACCCAATCTTCTAACTCATCGCTAAATTCATCTAACTCAACATCTTCTAATTCTAACTCATCCGTTTCTCTATATACATCAATCTCATAACCCGTCAATTTACTGGCTAATTTGATGTTAGATCCTCCTTTACCAATGGCTAATGAAACTTGGTCAGGTTTTAAATATACTGCTGCTTTCATATTCTCATCATCCAACTTAATAGATGAAACTTTGGCAGGAGTCAAAGATCTTTGGATAAATAAGATATTATTGCTGGTATAATTTACAATATCAATATTTTCATTTTTCAACTCTCTTACTATACCATGGATTCTTGATCCTTTCATACCTACACAAGCCCCGACAGGATCGATTCTGTCATCATAAGATTCTACGGCTACTTTTGCTCTCTCACCAGGGATTCTTACAATCTTCTTTACTGTAATCAATCCATCTTCTATCTCTGGCACCTCTTGCTCTAATAATTTTTCTAAGAAAGTACTATCAGTTCTAGAAACAATAACCACAGGGTTATTATTCTTCATTTCCACTCTTCTGATAATTCCCCGAACCATGTCTCCTTTTCTGTAATAATCACTTCTGATCATTTCATTTCGAGGCAAAATCAATTCATTGCCAGTGACATCATCCAAGATAAGCAACTCTCTTTTCAAAATCTGACTCACTTCTCCCAAAACAATCTCTCCAACTCTATCCATGTATTTCTTGTACACTTCATCTTTCTCGATATCCATGATTCTAGAAATCAATGTTTGACGAGCAGCCATTATCGCTCTTCTACCGAATTCTTCTAGAGTAAGTCCTTCATAACATTCCTCTCCAACTTCATATTCTTCATCAATAGAAATTGCCTCAGAAAATGAAATCTGTGCTTGCTCATCCATCACCTCCCCATCTGGGACTATCTCTCTTACCCTCCACATTTCGAGGTCACCATTTTGAGTGTTTACAATAACATCAAAATTCTCATCAGACCCATATTTCTTTTTAATCAATGTTCGCAGTACATCTTCCAGTACACGTACCATTGTAGGTCTATCAATATTTTTACCGGCTTTAAATTCCGAAAATGATTCTGCAAGATTCATCATTTATTTACGATTTAAAAACTCACTTTAATTTTTATTTCCTTAATATCTGTCCGTTGCACTTCTACTACGGTTTCAACTTTTTTCTTTTTCTTTCCTTCTTTGATGGTCTCTTCAAACTTAATCGTCACCTTATCATCATCCGCTTGAACCAATTCTCCTTTCAATTTCCCATCATCTACTGTCTTGATTTCTACCGTCCTGCCAATATTCTTCACATATTGTCTAGTAAATTTCAATGGCTTCCCTACTCCCGCAGAACTCACCTCAAGCGTGTACTTTTCTCCCAACCACTGTTTCTCATCCAATACAGCTTCAATCTTACGGCTAATTTTTCTACATTTTTCAAAAGTCACTGATTCGTCACTATCTATGAAAATCTCCACCTTAGTATTATTCATTTTCAGCTCCACTAAAAAACAATCAGTATACTCTAACTCATTGATTGCCTGATGTATAAGCTTTTCAATTTTATCTTCTATCATCCTTATCAAAAGTTACAATGACGGTATTCAATGAAAAGAGGGAACGCTTTGTTCCCTCTTTCTCTATCTAATCTCGCGCAAATGTAAGGAAATTTAATGAGTTTGCATAATTGGGGAGGGAGGAATTAGGGGTAAATTCTTGAGTATTTTAATCAATGTTGCAACCTGACTTTAAAATTTTGAGGATTTAGTGTCTAATATATATATGTAAATCTTAGAAAAATATGGTCACCAATAGATATATTGAACTTAGAAGGAGTTACACTAAAATTGTAAATGAAATTATGGATTCTGATAAAAGCAGGGCTGGAAATATAAAGCGAGCTGGCAAAAAATTAGGATTATTAGAAAACGATACATTCGTGTTGACCGAAGAAGTCGACTCAAATGTTTTGATGGATTATATGTTATTCGAAAAGAATGGAAGTGCTAATAGACTCATTGACAAATTTGCAAAACATTCAACTGAGAATATTGATGAAAATGAACAGCTTCTTCTAAATAGTATGTTGAATAATCATTTTTCGATCTTTGAAGTGACAGACATAGACAAAGTAAATTGCACTTTAATTTTATTTGATATTCTTGGAAAACAAAATTTTACCTTATTCGATATTGGGCTTTCACAGACGGGAAGCACAGGAACATTATTTGCTACGAGAATAGTTCCCATTGAAGATGTTTATATAACTTCTGGTTTGACATTTGCTTTTGCAAAAAAAAAAGATTGAAGCTACTCACAGAAATATCGAGACAATCAAGAAAAAAAAATCGAAAAAGATCTACAAAGATAAAAGCTGGCAAATCTACTTCAACTACTCTTTTAGAAGTTATGTTTAGAGCTTATAATAAATGGGGTATTGAGACAGTGACTTACGAACATTAATTTTTTAGAGTTGCTAAAAGTGTCCTGATTTAAAATAAAAAAGATGGCCAACCCAAATAGGTCAGCCATCTTATATTTTATTAGAATAATTTGCATTTACACGAAATACACAACTAGTTTTTCTAGATGTATACTGCGATAATCATCCCTACTTAAGCGTATAAGACACTCTAGCAAATAAAAATCTACCTCCAACTCCAAACTGTTGTGCTCTACGAGACCAATCAAATCGTCCTCCACTTCTGTTGGTACCTCCATCTTCAAATTCTATAGTAGCTCTATCTGGAAAGATGTCAAGTAGATTATTAGCTCCAATCGTTATTGATAGAGGTTCACTTATTTGATATCCAATTGATAGATCAGTCACAATCTTAGATGCAAAAACTTGTTGTCTTACTACATTTGTAGTTGCTTCTGTCACTGGTCCAAAATGAGTATTTCGCAAGTAAATATTGAACTTAGACAAAGTCAAAGTATTGCTCAAAGTAAGCTTAGATCTTGGCACTGCTTCTTCTAGATATACTCTACTATCCTCAGGAAAATAAGTACTTACAAGACCAGCATTAGTCAATACATCAGATGCTTTAATATCTCCATCTTGCTCTGTCTTAGAGAATGTCGCTGCCAAATTAGATTTTAGCTGACTTGATTCTCCTAGAGAAGCTGTATGAGTAAGTACGATATCTAATCCAGTACTTTTAGTGTCTATTGCATTAGCGAAAAACGATGCTGCAGATGCATTAGCCTGACTCAATAGATTATCTAATTCTGTACCTGTTCCTGGTCCTTTAAACTGACCAGTATAAACTACTCTATCGGCAATATTGACAAGATAACCATCTAAAGTGATCGTAAGATTAGCATTTGGTATCTGAGCTGTGATACCTGCACTTATGCTTGTTGAAGTTTCTTCCTTAAGTTGCGGGATTCCCAATAAACTAGCAGCTCGGCTATCATTTGCAAAAGTTCCTACTTCTACTGGATTACCATTTTGATCAAATATTGTTGAAGTAGAATTAAAATTTAACTGATGTAAAGATGGTGCTCTAAATCCAGTATTCGCTCCTGCTCTGATAGAGATGTTTTCAGTCACTCTGTATCTAGCAGTACCTTTCACATTAATGGTAGATCCAAAATCTGAATAACTTTCATATCTAGCTGCTGCACCCAATAAGAATTGTTCTGTGAAATTCGCTTCGACATCAAGATATCCCGCTACACTCGATCTGTTACGAGACACTTCATTAGCTGGGCTAAATCCTGGAAAAACTTGTGACCCTCCTGGTCTGGTATTGCCAAAGAAATCTTTTCTAGTCACTTGTGCAGGATTTGTGATAGGATCACCGTTCACATCGTATTGTGCATATGATCCTAGTTCGCCCGCAGTAATCTCGTAATTTTCTGCTCTATGCTCTGCACCAAATGCCACGTTGAGTCCGCTTAAATAATCAAAATTTCTACTTAGATCTAAATTAGTGGTGTTTTGTGTAAATGAAAATCCACCTGCATCAAATCTCGTAGGTGTAGCATTCAGCAATGAAGCATTCGATGTGTTTGATATCTCATATTGGAATCCATTGCGACCATATGAATTGCTAAAATCTACTTGCCATCCTTTGACCTCAGATCTGATCCCTGCTGTAAATGATTGGTCACCGATTTTAGAGTTGATTTCAGGTAAAAATCCATTGATATATGCTCCAGTGAATGTTCTTGATTGATTAGGTAGTCTGTAGAATCCTGCAGAGTTTCCTGCACGCTTGCTGATCCCAATATTTCCATATAGTTCTGCTCCATTAGATAATGGAAGCTCCATATTAGCGAAAAATCTTCCACCTCTTAGAGCTGATTGCCCGACTCTCATATTGTAATCAGTTCTCGTCTGACCTCTAGCCGATAATTCACTATCAGTGATGTCTGCGCTAAGAATTTCTCTGAGACCATCTTTAGTTGTGACGTCCCCTAGATCTATACCCGCAGCATTTGCATATTGAATTACATCTGATACATCGTCATCAAGTAGATTAGCAATATTATAACCATCATCAGCCGCAAATCTCTCTACTCTATTAAATTGGTTAAATATTCCTCCTTCCCATTCTTTCATTCTAGAATATTCATCTCTTACATCGAAGTCCCCTGAGAAATTGATAAATCCTCCGTTAGCACCTATTCCCACACCATAATTGGCACTTAGATTAGTAGTAGCTCCGTCCGAACCTCCTGTTTGGTTGTTAGCATTTTTACTAAAGTTTGCACCAGTTGTTACAGTGACATTTAGCTCGTCAGTATTCTCTCTTAGTATGATGTTGATCACACCCGCTATCGCATCAGATCCATATTGTGCTGCTGCACCATCTCTTAATACTTCTATACGTGAAATAGCAGCAGTTGGTATTGCATTAAGGTCGGTACCCACACTACCTCTCCCAAATGTTCCATTTACATTTATTAATGAAGAAGTGTGTCTACGCTTGCCATTGATCAGGACCAATACTTGGTCAGGACCTAGCCCTCTCAATGATGCTGGATCTATATGGTCAGTTCCATCAGAAATATTCTGAACATTAGAAGTAAATGAAGGAGCTACATAATTTAGGATTTGATTAAGATTGACCTGAGGCGATGACTTCATCAAAGTAGTCAAATCAATCACATCTACTGGAACTGCAGTTGTCAGTTTAGTCCGACCACCAGCTCTACTCCCTATAAATACGATTTCACTTAATAATTCTCCAGTAGCAAGAGTGACGTTTAAAGTGGTCTCGCCATTTAATGCAACCTCTTGAGAAGCGTACCCGACATAGCTAAATATGAGCGTTGCATTTGGGTTATTGACATAGAGTGAATAACTACCGTCGACATCGGTAATAGTTCCTATATTTTTACCATCGACAGATACATTGACCCCTATTAGAGCTTCACCTCCAGCATCTATGACTTTACCAGTCACATTTGATTGTGCCATTAACAAAGTAGTGCCAAATAAGCACATGATTGTAAATAATTTTTTCATTTAAAATATGTTTTGTTACAAAATAAGTAAATAGGGTGTTGAAAATGATATAATTTGCTATAACTTTTTTTATTTTATTATAGCAAAATAGTTTAATAATTTAGGAGTCCCAAGCTAAGCAAAAAATCCTATATATTCAAATTATAACAATTCGTAATTTGTTGATTAACAATTTTTAAGTTCTGTTTTTGGACAGGGGTTATTTCTGAAATTGGTGTACGTATACAGGTTGTTGACATAAGAGATGATGGTATAAACGCTCTTTTTCTTGTTAATGAGATAAAGCAATAATAATGCGTTTGGTTAATTATTTAAATAAAGCTGGTATACTTCAATTGAGGTTTTTACTTCAATTATTTCAACGTAGATAGATTGATCCTGATCAGAATCGACCGTTGCTTATTTTGGATATTACAATGTCTAAATTTGCAACGTACTTTTCTTGGTTCCGTACAGTGACAATACTTAGTTAGAATTTATTTTAAATAATGCAGTACTAAAAATGCGTCCTGGAGAAGCTTGGTATACGAATGTAAATTTGCCACATAGCGTTGCTAATAAAGGTAAAACAAATAAGGGTGAATCTAGTCATAGATTGTATTCGAAATAAATGGTCTGATAACCTTTTCAAATCTGTAGGTTATGACTTTGAGCAGGAAAAGGAAGTGGAAGAAAAGCTTTCTAAAAATACAGTGTTAAGGATGATAGAAGAGTTAGAAACGCAAAATTCTCCTGAGGCAAAAATATTTTTGGAGCGATTAAAATTTAATCATGGGATCAACGGCTAAAAGTTATTTTACCACTACGGTCGAGCTTACCAAGCCTCCCGATGGTTATCGGGAAGGATTGGTAAGCTCTGTTTTCATCGACAGATTCAAAAGATGGGCAAACATTCAGAAAGTCAGGCTTACCAATCTTTGCAAGCTTGGGAATCCTTAGCACTACATTTAAATATTCTCCGAATTTAAATAATCCACAATTTTTAATCCTATTACTTTCATATATTTATCTCCATTTGAAATGGCATCTTGTAAATCAATAGCAATTTCTAAAACAGAAAATAATTTTTCTACCCCAAGCGTTTCAATCTCTTCATTCGAAAGTTCATTTTTCCCAACTACCAACAACATTCTTTTCCTATATTTCTTGCACATTTCGGCTACTCCTGAAATCACTTTCCCATTCAAAGATTGACCATCCAGTCTTCCTTCTCCGCTGATAATAATATCAGAATTGGCAATTTTCGACTCCAGCTTTGAAACCTGAGAAATCATATTAAAACCACTTACAATCTCTGCTTCTAAAAGCCCATACAGACATGTCGCTACACCTCCGGCTGCTCCGCCACCTTTCAATTCTGACAAATCGATTCCAGAATAATTTTTAACTTCATTACACAAATTTTCCAACCCAGCATCCAGTTCAATTATCTGTTCCATACTTGCTCCTTTCTGGCTTCCATAGACATAGGCTGCTCCATTAGATCCATATGGTCGATTTGCTACATCACAACAAAGTTTCAAAGTTTTAATTTTCAGCTCCCGTTTTGGAGGGACAATTTTTTTTATCAAATTAAGAGAGGCACCAATTGGTTTTAATGCTTCATCAAATTGATCATAAAATGTGTATCCAATTGCCTTGGCAATGCCCATGCCTCCATCATTTGTAGCACTTCCTCCTAGAAAAAGGTAGATGTTTTCTATTCCGTTATCTATAGCATCCAGAATCTCAAGACCTGTACCATATGTACTCGTCAACATTGGGTTTTTCTCAGAATCATCTAACAATACCAAACCACTAGCACTTGCCAATTCGATATATGCAGTCTTGTTGAAGGTATAATACAGGGAATTAATAAGTCTTCCTATTGGGTCTACCGTCTCACAAACTTGTTTTTCTAAATCTAAATAAGTTGCCAAAACATCTAGTGAACCATCCCCACCATCTGCTAATAGACAAGACTCAACTTGAGCATCGGGCAAGACAGATAAAATTTCGCTCTTAAGGATAAGACATATTTCATATGCAGATAAAGACCCTTTAAATTTATCGGGCGCAACGAGTATTTTTTGTTCCATCTAAATTAGATTATCAAATCTTGCCTTTCTTTAAAATCATGCTTGCAATATATCCAAATCATCAGTGACTATAAAATAAAATAGTTTTAACCATACCAGAGATATCATATGAATGCGGATTTAACAATCAATCCTATTTCAATAGAAAATTTAAGGAAGTGATGGGTTTACCTCCTTATACTTTTAAGATAAATTTTCTAGTAATATGTAAGTTACTTCTCAAATCATTCTATTGAATTTCTAGCAATGTAAACATAACTATTGACATTAAATTGCATTTGTAAAGTATTTAGCTTACATTTAATAAATAATATAAACAATATAGTTGACAAATAAACGATGAGAAGTACAAAAAAGTTGTTAATTGAACAATTAGAGGAAAAACTAAAACCATTTCAAAAAATGGATAAAGTATTGATTCCTGACAAAGGGTGGATTAATACTATTCGAACAAGCCTAAATATGACAATGGCTCAGCTTGGAAATAAACTTGGAATAACTCGCCAAGGCGTGCAAAAGATTGAAGAAAGCGAATCAAAAGGATCCATATCTATCAATTCATTAAAAGAAATTGGTGAAGCATTAGACTTAAAATTAGTATATGGATTTGTTCCAAAAGACAAAACAATCAATGAATTAATTAATAGAAAATCCGTAAAACTGGCTAAAAAGATTGTACTAAGAACCAATCAAAATATGAAATTAGAAAATCAAGGAATCGATGATGAGAAAATCAATCAGTCAATAATAGAATTAGCGGATGAAATTAAAAGAGAAATGCGAAAATCATTATGGGATTAAAACTAAATTATGATGAAGGTCAAACTCCTTTGGATGAGAATGAAAAAGAAGGGTTGTTAATAAAAACAATTACAACACAAAAGGAGTTGGATGAATTCGAACAATTAAACATTGAAAAAGCTATAGAATGGACCATTCATGCAAGGTTGACCACAAGAAAAATATTGACAGAAAAGTTTATTAAAGACTTACACAAAAAAATGTACGGCGATATATGGCGATGGGCCGGCAAGTACAGAATGTCAAACAAAAATATAGGAATAGATTGGATTCAAATTGGGGTTCAACTCAAAAATTTGTTGGATGATGCACAGTATTGGATAGAAAATAAAACATATCCTCCAGAAGAAATTTCAATTCGATTTAAACATCGAATTGTTGCTATTCATTGTTTCCCAAACGGTAATGGTCGACATTCAAGATTAATGGCCGATATAATGATGGAATCTATATTCGGTAAAGACATTTTCACCTGGCATCAATCAAACATGGTCAAAGCGAATGAAACAAGGAATAAATATATAACTACATTAAAAGAAGCTGACAATGGAAATATTTTGCCATTGATTGAATTCGCACAAAATTAAAATGAATATTAATTATATATCACTCTTCCAAATTTATCCCATTCCTCAACAATGCAATTCCCATAACAAGCAACCACACAACCTTCACATGAAACATCGGCTTATAGTGTTCAAAGTATTCAGGAATAAATAGAATAATCGCCATAATAGCAAGGCCAAAAATAATGGTAAACCAAGCAATCCCAATATGCATGATCTTCCAGCGCAATAGTCCGTATCCAAGCAAGACAAACCCTACCCCTGAGAAGATCCTACCAAATCGCACAAAGCATGTCACATACTGATTTGTGTATAAAATGCTTTCCATAAATTGGCTGATTTCAGCAGGGGATTTGCCTGCAGTTTTACCTACACCCCATGCACCAAAATTATAATAAAAAGCCATGGCAATAGCAATCGCAAAAGTGCCCACAATGAGCATTCCTGCACCAGGGACTAAAAATACACGATTTGGTTTTTTCGCAGCTATCGTTACAAAAGCAAAGGTCGCGATGGCCAAAGTAACCCAACCAAAGATATAAACACGAAACATCCAAATCCAAAACCAAACCCGTTCGCCTATCGGTTGAAAATCTGTTGGTTGGATATATTCACCGATATGATGCGGAGAAAGTACCCAGCCAAGCCAAAGCATTAGAGCTGCAGCAATGAAAAAGTAGGCTGTAAATTTGGTTTCTATATCTTTTTTAAAAGTACTCATAGGGCAAGTTGATATCTATTATAATAGGCGTAATGTACAAATTGAAATTAAAATATTAACATATTCCCGAAATATAGATTTGTCAAAAGCTGAAAACTTCTAAAATTCAATTCAAATCTTTACACCTACAGTTAAATAGAAACTCCTTCCATCAGAAGGAATGATTCCTGGCCCAGGATATCCGGTAGCTCTTCGAGTGAAGTAAGCATTGTCCAACAGATTCAAAATTCCTGACTCAATCGTAAATCGCTTGATCGTAAATGAAGATGAAAAATCCATCACCCCATAGGAAGGAATCTCACCTATCACACCATTTCGAGTATCAGAATCATCTGGGATCAAACTGTTTTCAGCATCTGTGAATTGCTTTGACAAATAAGAATATTGCAGGCTGAAAAGGATGTTTTTATATCCAGCTTTTATCCCTGTTTTTAAGTTTAGGCTTGGAATAAATTCTACTATATTGCCTTTTACATTATTTTCATCCGAAGCGATATATTCTGATCCGGTAATGGCAGAATTGACAAAGAGATTGAACTTGACGTATTTATTATTTATAAACGATTCGGCCAAGTTCCAATTTGCATAGGTTTCCAGACCGTAAATAAATGCCGTTCCTATATTTTTTCGGACTCTATTTGCGCGATCATCCAGTACAATACCAATTCTATTGTCATAGCGAAGTGCAAATCCTCCGAGGTCAAAAGTTATATATTTTTGCCACCTTCCTCGCCACCCAAAATCACCTGTAAATCCTTTTTCGTCCTGAATATTAGGGTCAATTATAAAAGTAGGACTGGCTACTCTAATATCGCTGAAAGTCACTGATCGATAATTCTGAGAAATGTTTGCATAAAATTCAGAATTTCGATGAGGCTTGTAACTAGCTCCTACTCCGGTCAATAAAAATTTCCTCCCTAATGTGCGATCGTCCGAAAGCTCTTGATTGCTTATTGGATTACCAGCATTATCAAAATTGATTTGACGATAAGTACCGTTACTTTCCGTCTTGATATACTCGAATCTAAACCCTGGTGTAATCGTGAACTTGTCGCTTAAATAAAAGATATGTTCTCCAAAAAGTGAAGCATTAAAATTTGGGAAAGTAAATTCTGATTGATTCGCATAATCAGGAAATTGATCATTGGCAAAACTAAAATCTGCGTCAATATTATTTGTACCAGCTCCTTGAAAACTTGTATTATTGGATTTGTAAATTTTAGCACCAATCAGATATACTGCATTTTTACTTCCAAGTTTGTATTTCGATAAAAGTCGAGCCTCAGCTCCTCCATTATTGAAAGACCCCTTCAGCAAATCTCTAGGCAAAAGGTATACACCATTATTATCTTTTTCATCAATTTCGATTACTGGATTTCCATTCAAATTAATAGGATTACCTCTAAACCCAATTGAATTTCTTTCTGCATCTAACCCAAATAGGGTCAAGCTAAATTCTGTATCCTCAGAAATAGAATAATTCAACTTTGCAGAAATCAATTTCCAATCTACTTCAAACCAATTTCGATCTCTTGTACTAAGCCTTGGTGTAGAATCAAATAGCGGATCCGTCAATCCTCCTGCTTGCTTTGCCAAATATTTGAGGTAAGTAGCTTCCACTGATATATCCAATTTGTCATTCACCTTATAATTCACAATTCCATAAAAATTCTTAGAATCAAAATTGGAATTTGAACGATAGCCATTTCCCTTCTTATAATTAAAATAGGTGTAATAACTTACTTTACCTGCTGTTCCGCTTAGGCTATTGAAACTTGTAAATAGTCCAAATGAACCTAAAGTCTGTCTTGATATAAGTTCTATTTTTTTATCTCGATTTGGCTTCTTAGTCTTGAAATTTATAAGCCCTCCAAATTGTGTTCCATATTGAAGAGAAGCAGCTCCTCTCACCACTTGGATTTCACTCAAAGCCTCAGCCGGAGGAGTATAATAACTTTCAGGATAACCCAACACATCTGCACTGATATCATACCCATTTTGACGCGTATTAAAATTGGACGTCCGATTAGGATCAAGTCCTCTGCCTCCAATACTCAATTGCAAACCAGCATCATTATTATCATAAATGTTCAGACCTACAACCTGAGAATAGATTTGACGAGCCGTGTTAGAAGCCACTCCAGCGACTGCCTGATCAAGTAAAATCACCTCTGACTTTTTTCCCGCATATATCGCTGTCCCTTCCACGGATCTGAGTCTACGAATATCAAAATATTCTGCCTTTCGAGCAACTATTTCAACTGTAGTTAGTTTTTGTGATAATGGTTCCAATTTGAAATTAAGACTGACATCTCCATCTTTAACCTCTATCGATCTACTCTGTGATGAATATTCAAAGGTGAAAATCGTAATATCATAAATCCCATTATCAACATTTTTGAACTCATAGTATCCACTAGGATTTGTAAGAGTTACTTGATCTAATTGTTGATTATATACTTCCGTATTTTGAATAACCACTCCACTCTCCAAATCCTTAACTATCCCAGACAAGGAATACTGAGCACTAAGCGTGATAGTATTCGCTATTATAAATACAATTATATATATAAATCTTACTCTCAAATTTCAGTGCTTACTTTCAATTAAATTTAATTTCATTCCCCCCAAAAAAGATATCTCCGCGAATCTCCAAGTATTCCTCCGCGAATCTCAGTATGACTGACTGATCATCGCAGATGTGCTTGTGATAACTAGCAAAGGAAGGAACGAGTTAGCGGCGGGTAGGTTTTTAGTTACCTAACTCAGCCCTCTACCTCACTCCCCAAACACCCCCACCAAAAAATCAATCTCTCCATATGAAACGCTACAACTCAATAACTCAATCTCTCCAATCTCTTCAATCTTTCCAATCTCCTCAATCTCTCCAATCTTTCCAATCTCTTCAATCTTTAATCTTCAATCTTCAATCTCCCCTCCAAGGCAATATCCACTCCTTATGCCCAAATCCCTCTCCAATCTCCAACAAATTCCTCTCTGGATCAATGAACATTTTACTCTTCTTTCCATTCAACGCAACATAACTTTCCACATAAATCTCCAAATTATCATGTCCCTGACTCTTAAAATGATCTCCTAAAAAATGAGCATATTGCAAAATCATATCCGGTTGTGTAGACATCATTTTTTCTTGCTGTGCCGTTAAAAAAGCTGAATTGTCCACATAAAACCGCTTACCACTTTTGGCATCCACTACTTTGAAATTTGCATAACCAGCTTTCTCCATCAACATCACTCTCCACGAAAACCTAAATCCCTGCTCTGTCCAAAACAAATGTCCAGGATAAAACAAAAACCTGAAAGGAATCAAAATTTGGAGCGCAAAGAAAGCAATTAATAAACCATATTTAAGCTTGTTTTTAATTGTATTTTTGAAGGTTAAGGTATCTTTTACATTAAACCGAGATTTGTCAATTTTAAAGGTCTTTGACAGCCAATTCAAAATGGAATTATGGACTTTTGGTTCAAAAAATATCAACGCACTAACGATCATGATAAAAGGAAACATCCCTATTGGAAAAAGAACTCTTGTAAGTACATGGAATATCACCACCATCGCAAAAGCAAAAACTCTTGTCCGTTTGTATAGAAGTAAAAATGGAATTGTCAGATCATATAATGCTCCTCCCCAACTAAATCCATAATGAACCCAAGTCTGCTGCAGAAAATCACCTAAAATTGGCAAATCATATCTTGCAGGTAACCAAATCTTCAAAGGCATAGCATCAAGCAGCCAATCCGGTTGAAGTTTTGCAAGACCAGCGTAGAAATAAACGATGCCTAATAGCAATTTAATGCTATCAATAGTCCATCGAGGCACATGTTTATACGGCTTTGCAAAACCTCTATATGTATCAACAGAATAGTAAACTGATGCAGGCAAAAATATCATCAAAAAACTCAGTAGACTTATGAAATAGTAGTGATTCAAATAAGTCGTTTTATCCATCAATTCTATAAATGTGAAGGATAGAAAAAATGTAATTATCGAGATTCGATATTTGAACCCTAACGCAACAAATAGTGATGAGATACCACAAATAATAAAGATTAAATAAGTATATATTCCTATTGGCTGTATCCATTCAAATCCATAGAAAGAAAAGTGGAAATTAGGTTCAATGTAGAATTTTTCGATCCAGCCATATGACCAGAATCTGATTACGCTGATGAGCATCATAAACCCGAAAAGTATTCTAAATAGGGCAAGTGGAGCGGCGTCAACGGGTTGGTTTATATTGTAATATTTTTTTAGATGGTTATTCATTAGTTTTCTAACTAACAATGTTTTATATCAGCGTAATACAAATTGTGTTGATGGCATTGTCATTCTGAATTTCTGTAATAGCATTATCATTCTGAACGTAGTCGAAGAACGATAATGTTTTTTATATTTTAATTTCGACCGAAGTGGTGAAGTCTAGCACTTTTGGTAGAAATAATATTGTCATTCTGACTTTAATGGCATTGTCATTCTGAGCGTAGTCGAAGAATAATAATGCTTTTATTTTTTCAATTTCGACCGAAGTGGAGAAATCTAGCGATTTGCTAAAATAACATTGTCATTCCGACTACAATAGCATTGTCATTCTGAGCGTAGTCGAAGAATAATAATGCTTTTAATATTTTAATTTCGACCGAAGTGGTGAAGTCTAGCACTTTTGGTAGAAATAATATTGGCATTCCGACTACAATAGCATTGTCATTCTGAGCGTAGTCGAAGAATAATAATGCTCTTTGTTTTTTATTTCGACCGTAGTGATGAAATCTAGCGATTTGCTAAAATAACATTGTCATTCCGACTACAATAGCATTGTCATTCTGAGCGTAGTCGAAAAATAATAATGCTTTTATTTTTTCAATTTCGATCGAAGTGGTGAAATCTACCACTTTTGGTAGAAATAATATTGTCATTCCGACTGTAATAGCATTGTCATTCTGAGCGTAGTCGAAGAATAATAATGCTTTTATTTTTTCAATTTCGACCGAAGTGGAGAAATCTAGCGATTTTGGTTGGTATAACTGTTGTTGGTATGCCTCCCGTCGCTTATGCGTTCCTTCACTTGTAAGCTATCGCTTCCACTTTTTCTGTGAAAAAGATCGGTCAGTCCCCCATCGCTTACGCGTTCCTTCGCTTGTCAGCTATCACTTCTACTTATCTGAATAAAAAAGCAATTTTCCTCCCGCCGCTTACGCGTTCCTTCACTTGTAAGCTATCGCTTCCACTTTTATTGCATAAAAGGTCGGTCAGTCCCCATCTGCATCAACGAAATCAACTTTGATGTTGAGGGCTTGAAGCATGTCTACTTTTAGAAGGATTACATTTTTTTGCAAATCGTCGTATGTAGCGAGCATTTGCATATTATCAGTTTGGATCTGACTGGTGAAATTGTCATTCAGATCGTTTGCTTTTTCTTTTGTGGCGTCAAATTGAGCATTGATTAACTTGCTCAAATCGTCTCCTTCTTTAATGGTGTTGAGGTAGTCAAGATAAGTTTTCAGTCCTGTTCCTATCGCATCGGTATTGTAATTTGTCCCATTAAAGAACTTCTTACATGCTTCTAAACCTGTCAGGAATAATATCTTAGAGACATTGCCCGCATAAAGTCCTTCTACTTTATCTGATAAAGGGTCGCCAGAAAATACACCGGCTGGAATCCCAATCTTTCCTGCACGTAAATATTTTTCATAATAGAATAAATAATCATTCACTAGTTTATTCACTGAAGAAGTCGCAGATGTACCATCATTATTAATGAATGATTCTCTATATCCGGTTTTCCAATCATCAAGCACTGATGTACTCATATCATCTAATTTCTGAGTGAGGTCAGTCAAATAATTCGAGTAACTAGTTTCAGTATATTTCAATGCTATGGACTCATTACTTTCTTCGATTCCAAACAACAAATAGTCTAGTGCTGGAAAACCCTGTTCGTCATTTTTTGATGGAAGCTCAAAGTTGTAATTTCCAGTAGAAATATTCTCTTCAATCTCATGAGCATTTGTAGGATAGATATTTGTAAAATTTCGCAAGCTGATTTCCTCAGCCTTCCCTAGATCAAACATTGAAACATATTGCCATGATGTATAAGCATCCAACCAATATCCTCTTAGCAGATCCAAATTTTCTATTGATGGATCTACTACAAAAGAATTTGCAAAACTATTTAGCGTCTGAATTTTGCCAACATAGTCTTCATATGCTGGCATAATGATTCCATCTGCTACATCAACCAATAATTCTTTACGATCAAAATTATTGTCGGGTTCTTCTGGATCAGTTGTGCCATTATTCCCACACGAAATTGCTCCAAATACCAAAAAGAAGGTGAGTAATAAATGTATGTTCTTCATGTTTTCTATTCTATTCTGCAGCTTGAGCTACGGTAAAATCAAATTTATCAGCAATAGCATTAGATATATTATCTAGTGTGACGCTATTTATATCCCAAAATCCATTGTCCTTCATCATTGAATTGATAAAACTATCAACCTCCTCTCTAGAGAAATAACTTTCATTGGATCCAGATTTTCTAGTAAAACGAAGCGTATAGATAAATCCAAACCCTTCTGAAAGATTATGAAATGCAGGACCATATGCAGATTGATTGCCATTTGTTGGAAGTGCATTTTTTCCTTGTTGTAAATAGAATACAGCTCTTATGGCAATAGCTTCTGAGATTTTGTCCTTTATGATATCTGCTTGTTGATCTCTAGTTTCATAATTCTTAGCCACGATTGCAGCTCTTCCTAGCTTGAAAGCATCAAATATTTCTTGTGCGATTCCAGCAAAATCTGAATCTTCATTTACACTTCCTATATACTTATTAAGAAAGCTATCATCTGACCCTATATTTGATACTGGGTTTTCTGATGTCATGCTTGTCCCAAATAGATAACCATAAGCTTCATCCCATTTATGTTCCATTGTAGTATATGATCCTTCATCCTCTACTACATCTTCATCATTATTACCCCTATTATCTGCTTCGTCCAAAACGGAAGGGCTTAAGTAGTTGTTCAAAATCTGATCTACCATCAGTCCTCCAATCAAACTTTTAGCAACAGCCTGATTATATTCCAATCCCTTAGCATTTACATATCTAGCAGAAGAACCATCCGCTATCTGACCCGCCACACCTGGAGAAGCTATCGTATCTTCATTAGTGAAGACTTCGCCAACTTGACCTTTTATCCACTCTTCAAATTTATTCTTTATGCTAGCCGACTCGACGGTATTTGCCGAAAAGAAATCCTTAGATGTAGCTACTTTAGATTTGATACTTTTTGTCGATTCATTTAAGTCTGATGAAGAAAAGGGATCAACATCTCCTCCATTCTCATCCACATTTCTAAACATTTCGAACAAATCCGATTCTTGCAAATCAAAGTTTTTCATAGAGCTGACTAACTCTTCCGCCATTAAAATTCGTGCTGTCTGACCTGAAAATGAAACTGTAGGATTGCCATTTCTCAAGAAAGAATAGGACTCAGGGGCTGTAACTTGTGGATTAGAATCATCTCCACAACTAATCATAAAAAATAGGCCCAAAAGACATATAAGCAAGTTTTTTTTAGATCGCATATCCAGCAAATTATACCCTTATTTTTATTTAGATTAATTCTTAATAAGCACAAATGTAAGATGGATATCTTAAATCTCAAACTTTATTTAGATTAATTCTTAATAAAGTTTTTTGCTTTTTTTTCAGCCCCTTATTTCTCAAGGTGTTTGAGCCAAAAAATATTCAAAATTGAAAAGTTTGCAGATTTTGATAGTCAAATGCAGAGCTGATTAAACAACCCTCTTATCAATTGGTTATCCTTTGTATATATAGGGAATTAGGATGCTTCTAGAAGAATTCAAGGCAATTTGTTCTTCACACTTAGTATACCCCCAACCATCTACTAAATTTAATTTGTGTTACTTATCGGTCAAGACTATTGTGAGCTATTTGGTATGTTTAGGCAGAATTACTATTAGAAATAATATAGTTTCATTTATATAAAGCGAAACAAATACTTGGTAAATTCATCATATCAAAACAAACCTCATGAAAAAGACCATTCTCTTCTTATTTAGTCTATTATGTTTTAGTAATTCGTTTGCGCAAGACTGTAATTCTTATGGTCAAGCACAAATTGATTTAAATGTAAATAATATTAAAGCGCGTATTTTGAATTCTGGAGACCTCTGGTGGGATGGGAATGAAGGCAAATATATAGCTCCTGTTTCTGAAGCTGGTTTTGCAGAAGTAACAGCAATTTTTGCAGGTGCTTTATGGTTTGGAGGAGTAGACCCGAATGGACACCTAAAACTTGCAGCACAACAATATAGACATGGTGTTACGACAGATTTTTATCCCGGTCCAATTGAACAAGGGAATAGTATAAGTGAAGACGATTGTGAAAATTGGGACAGATTTTGGGTAATAAATAAAAGCGATGTTGAAAGCCACATCAATGATTATAATGATAATAATATTATTGATAACCCTATCACTTCTATATTTAGTTGGCCAGGAAGAAACAATCCATCCTTTACTGTCAATAACGGATTTGACCTGCCTCTAGATCATAATTTAGCTCCATTTTTCGATAGAGATCAAGATGGAAATTATAACCCTGATCAAGGTGATTACCCTCTAATCAAAGGAGAACAATCTATTTGGTGGGTATTCAATGATCTTGCAGGTCCTCACCGCGTAAGTCAAGCTACTCCAATGTCCATAGAAATACAAGCTATGGCATATGCAGAATCTAGTGAGAATATTCATATAAACAATGCCACTTACTACGATTTTAAAGTGACCAATCAAGGAACAGATCCATTGCTCAGTTCATATATGGGCTTATGGGTAGATTTTGATCTAGGCTGCTACACAGATGATTATTTTGGGTATAATGAAGAATATCAAATGATGTATGCATACAACGAAGATGATGTTGATGGAAATGTCGGTTCTTCTTGTCCAGGAGGTATCAACACTTATGGCGAAAATATTCCAATAATAGGTATAAAACAAATTGGCAGATCTGATTTTCCAGTAACAAGTTTTTCGATCTTCGAACGTGTACCGAATAGTTTTGGAGTACCAAATTTTGACTATGAATATTACAATATACTAAATGGTAGATGGATTGATGGCACTGCTATGACTTATGGTGGAAACGGTTTTGATCCTTCAAGCATAGATACTGTCTCATATGTATTTAATGGAGAGCCATCTGATGATAATGCTTGGAGTATGTGTACAACGGATTTAACCTTTGCAGATCGACTATGTGTAATGTCTACCAAAATGGGATCACTCCAGCCTGGAGAGTCTTTTACGAATTCCTATGCTGTTGTATTTGTTGAAAACGAGGATTATCCATGCCCAAACCTGGATAGATTAAAAGAAGCTGCAGATGATGTTAGTAACAATGTGAAAACATCTACTATAAATATAAACAATCCTTTTAGTTTACAAATATTTCCAAATCCTGCTAAAGATATTCTTCATATAAATTGTGAGCGATCTATTCGAAAAATTCAATTGTTAAATATTGGAGGTCAAATTCTTATGGAGAAGGATGTAGAAGAACAAACTTCTCAATATGCATTAAATATCAATGAAGTTAGTAATGGGTTATATCTGATTTCTGTTCAAGATAATTTGGGAAGGACGAGCATTCAAAAAGTGGTTGTTCAAAACTAGAGCCCCCCTTTTTTTTAACCGCAATGAGCACGAAGGTTTTGCGCAAAGGTCTCTAATGAAAGATCTTTGCGAACTCCACGTATTCTTTGCGCTCCTTGCGGTTAAAAAAATAGACCTAAAGCATTTTGGATCGAATAGAATATGCCTTCGTTGATTTTAAGTCACCTTCATATTCAATAAGATTTTTGTTTATCAGCTTTTTGATATTCCACTCAACAGTAGTATCCGAAATCCGATGTCGTCCATCCCTTAGGATACGTCCAATTACTGTTGTTGTCGGTTCAAATTCGAGTTGAAGATTTGAAAGTATATATTCATCGAAATAGTCTTCATCAACAGAAACAATTTCATTTCCTTTTTTTATTCTGTAATGACTATTTTCAAAGCATGCCTTTTGCCAAGTGGTTGCGAAATATTCTCTATCTATTAAGGACAATGGGTTTCTGTATTCAAAAAGCTTCGGAATTTGATTAGGTGTGTACATAGCAAGATTGACAGCAGGCATTTCTTGAGGATAATCTTTTGGCTCTACATCAGCCAAATTAACAACAAACCAACTAAAATCTTTATGCTCCAAATAAGAAAGCAACCATCCTGTAGCTAAAATATCATGGCAAGAATCCCCTACCCAAATAGTAATCTCATCTGCTTCCAAGTCATCAAGAATTTTCAATGAATTGTTATAAAAATTCTTGGCATCAAATCTAAATCCTAAAACTTTATCTACAGATTCCCAATACGCTATTCTTTGCTGCAAACCTCCTGAACCTAAACATTCTGATATTGGACCTTGTGTAAAATCATCTCTAGAAGGAATTGCTCCATCTCCAGGAAGACCATGATCTTGTATCGCTTCTAAAAGGCAGCCTTTCGCTGAATCCCCGTATCCAATATGAATGTTTTTTCTCATTTTCAAATTATTCCAGCATTAATCTTTGCGAACTTCTTTGCGTACATAGCGCTTTGCGGTTAAAAAATAAGCCCTGCAAAATAAAGCAGCTATTTTAGATTATCTCCGCTCCCAACAATTCATCTGGAATCCCAAAAGCATCAACATATGCCAAAGAATCAGGTCTGATTTCTGCACATAATTTTGTCACTACCCTACGGATAGCCTTAGTTTTAGAGCCATCCATATAATCACTTTCTAGATAGAATCCTTTATGTTCTTCTATCACTGATAAGGCATAAAGGTCGCACATTTTTAATAGAGCCATCTTTTCTTGCCCTTCTTCTACTTCTATGATTCTGGCTTCAAAGTTTCTCAATACCAACCGTTCGACATAAGCTTTAGCAAGTGCCACCATATGACTTTGACATTTCAGAAATGCATCATAGGGTTTGATTCTTTTCTTGAGATAATCTTGCATTCTTTGACTCAAGGTAATGAGCATTTTTTTCTCTCGATATCTGAATGCAGCCAAGTGAAAATCTCTATCCAATAAATGCTCTAAAGAAGAGTTTCTTCTATAAATAGGGTTATTTTCTACCAAGGTATTGCCAATTCTCTGACCTAAATATCTGATCACTGCCGTAAATCCTTCATCATGAAATGACTGTTTAAATTCAGTAAGTAAGCCTTTAGCTACCAGTTGAAGCAATACTGTATTGTCACCTTCAAAAGTGGTAAAAATATCAGAATCACCTTTCAAAGCTCCTAGCCGATTCTCTGATAAGTATCCCTTTCCTCCACATGCTTCCCTACATTCTTGAATGGTATCTGTAGCATGCCATGTTGCCATTGATTTTAGTCCGGCAGCCTTTGTTTCTATCCTACGCATTTCGGACTCATCGGCATTAATATAATCCTGCGATAGTTTTGAGATGGAAATATAATAACCGTACGTCTTTGCCAATCTAGGCAAGAGTCTCCTTTGATGTGTCGGATAATCCATCAATAAAGTCTCTGGTTCAGCATCATTTGCAGCAAATTGCCTTCTTTTATTGGCATATTTGATCGCTATGGCAAGAGCAGATTTTGATGCATTGACACCAGCTTGCCCAACGCATATCCTACCTACCACTAAAGCTCCAAGCATAGTAAAAAAGCGCTTATTGGGATTTTTAATAGGACTAGAATACTTTCCATCTTCACCAATTGAGCCAAATTTATTTAGAAGGCTATCTACTGGTACTTCTACATTATCAAACCAAAGTCTACCATTATCCACTCCATTCAGACCAATCTTGTAGCCACAATCTTCAACTTTAATACCATCTAGTAGATTCAAATCTTTATCTCGGATAGGTACTAAGATCGCATGGACTCCATGATTCTCACCATCAACAATGAGTTGAGCAAAAACTGCCGCCATCGAACTATGGAGGGCATTTCCTATATATTCTTTACCTGATCCATGTGTAGGTGAATTTACAGTAATTGACTTTTTATCATGGTTATAAATTGCCGTGGTTTCAAGTCCTCGAACATTAGAACCATGTCCTGTTTCCGTCATAGCAAAACATCCCAAAAGTTCAGCTTTTCCCAGAGGCTCGATATATTTACGATGATGTCTTTCAGTACCTAAATTATATACTGAACCTCCAAACAGACCAAATTGCACTCCAAACTTTATCAATAAACTAAGGTCTCCATATGCCAGTGTCTCGAATACTGTAATATGATCTCCTACTCTACCTCCTCCACCAAACTCTTTTGGAAATGCATATGATCCAAGCCCTTGATCCGCCAAAGCTTTCACTTGTGCTAAAGTCTTTTTCCTTTTGTATTCCTTATCTGGATTGAGATCATATTTAAAAAACGGATCTCTTAGAAGTTTCTTTACTCGTTCTATTACCTCAACTTTGTCACCATCAAGAACTACTTGCATTTTGGATGCTTCAAATGATGACTCTTGCAATTCATTTAACTGGTCCGCATTTTGATCAATCTTCCCAAGAAACAACTTTAAACTACTTTCAGATTCCAATCCCATAGCTTTTTCTATAGCTTTAAGTGAAGCCAAAGCCTTAGGCGCATTCCAAGGCTGTTCTTCTTGAAAATCTGTACTGCTCTTTGCCATTTCAACACCCAATTCTACCAGAGATTTCTTCTTAATATCTTCTAAATCATGCGCATTCTCTTTTAATACTTCTACCCAATATTTAAAAATCTCTTTTGAAGGTGGATTTTTAGGGTCTGTGTACTTTATTAAGTATGCTTTTTCGCTGTTCATCAAAAAGTCAGCATTCTCTAATTTGTAATGGATCAAATCTATTTCACTTGGACTCAAGACACTATCAGACCACCCTACATAGAAAAGAGGCAACATTGTAAGAATTCCTGGAGTTATTTCTGTAGTAGTGGTTGAATTCATTATAATTTTTATTTCAATTCAATTAGAAAGATAAAACAAATATAAATGTGTCACAAATTGCATTTTCGGCATTGTCTTTCCGACCAAAATCGAGCATTGTCTTTCTGAGCGAAGTCGAAGAACGATAATGCTTAACTACTTTTAATTTCGACCGAAGTGGAGAAATTTAGCTCGTTTTGAAACCATCCTCTTCTTAAGTTTTGCTAAATGTACCTCTATCCTTCGACTGCTTGCATAACACATTGTAAGTAAAGTACTATTTATTGTTACAGAATCATCAAGAGTTCAGAGACCTTTGCCTCGACTTAATGCTGTGAACGAGAGGAAGATCTTTGACCTCTCATCGGATTAGTTGACAGTTTGTGCTATTTGTAATACACAACTATTTAAACTGCATTAAGGCTCATTTCGTTCTTACAAATTCCCTTTGAAATTTATTCTCGTGACTTATTCTTGAAATTCCGTCTAAAGGATGGTAGATTTAGGTTTTTAATGAGATTATAAATTAGGTCTCAATAAAATCATTATTAAATATTAAAATTCAAAAATCCAACAATATGCAAAGGTTTATTCTTCTATTCACATTTCTTGTAGGCAGTATTTCATTTATAAATGCACAAACTGTAAACGAAGAAACGAAATCAATGAGCTTAGGTAAACAAGCAGGATTTCAAATTGATATTGATGGAGTAGATGAGGATCTGACAGAAGATGTATGGAAAGACTACATTAAAGATTTTGGGAAAGGCAAAAGAAATAAGAAAGCTAAAGAATATTATTCTGTTGGGGCAAAGGTTCCTTTGATAAGTGGTGCCGATGAGATAGATTTATATGTCAGCTTTGATGAAAGGGTAAATATGACATCAGTAATGTTGTGGGTAGACTTAGGTGGAGGATTTGTCAATTCTGATGAACATCCTAAAGAAGCACAAGGAGCAGAAGAGTTTCTTATGAATTTCTATTTGGCAGTTAAGAAAGAGGCGATAGAAAAAGAAATGAAGGATCAGGAAAAGGTTATGAATAAAATGGAAAAGGGCCTGAGGAAGCTTGAAAAGAAAAACTCAGGTTACCACAAGGATATTGAAAAAGCCAAAGAGAAAATAGAAAAGGCAGAAAAGAACATAGAACAAAACCTTAAAGATCAAGAAGATCAAAATATCACTATCGCACAACAAAGGAAAGTCATAGAAGAAATTATCGAAAGATTAAATAATCTAGGAAGAAATTAATTCTAACATATTGCATTAAAAAATATATGAAAACATATACACAGGCCATCCGATGCATTTTGGATGGTCTTTTTTATTCTATCTGTTTTAATTGCAATACAAAATTGCAGTGCATAGAAATAGTAGAAAAAAGATAAGTATCCTTTGTTTCACAACGTTTTATATATAAAAAATATTAAATATGATAAATTTTTAATATGTAGAGCATGCTTAAGGGAAAACCACTATCTTTACAGCAATTAGCTAAAAATAGGTTATCCACATTTTATTTGCGTTTTCCACAAAACACTAACAGGGTTGAAAATGTGGAAAAGTTTTTAATCCCAAGGGAACTATTAGCTTTGTATTTATAATTTTCTATATACGTTTCTTAGTTAAAACTTGCAATGTCTGATATTGATAAAATGATGAAGACTGTCTCAAATCGAATGAGCACAGTCAAAAGCGATGGCGTCACAAATGAACTTGTGTACGGCAAAGTCCAACCCCAAGCTATTCCTCTAGAAGAAGCTGTTTTGGGAGCCATCATGCTCGATAAAGACGCATTACCTACTGTAACTGAGATACTTAGAAAAGAATCGTACTACCTCGAAGCACACCAGGAAATATATGGTGTCATGGAGACTATCTATGGTAAATCACAACCTATTGATCTACTTACTGTACATGAAGAACTCAAAAAAGCAGGTACTTTGGAGAAAGTTGGAGGGATAAGTTATCTGATGGAGCTCACAAACAAAGTGGCTTCGGCTGCCAATATTGAGTTTCATGCAAGAATCATCGCACAAAAATATATTCAACGAGAATTGATCAGGGTTTCCACAATGATTATAAAAGACTCTTTTGATGACACGAAAGACGTTTTTCAGCTTTTGGATAATGCCGAACAGAACTTGTATGAGATAACTGATAAAAACCTGAATACAGGATATGAGTCATTAAAAAATCTAGCGATCAAAGCGCAAAAGCAAATCGAAGCCGCTTCTCAAAAAGGTGCTGAAATGACAGGTGTCACTACTGGATTTGTCGAACTTGATAAACTGACAAGTGGATGGCAACCTTCAGATTTGATTATTATCGCTGCACGTCCTGGTATGGGAAAGACGGCTTTTACACTTTCTTTAGCAAAAAATGCTGCGGAACACGGCAAAGCTGTGGCAGTATTCTCATTGGAGATGGCAAACGTACAATTAGTACAAAGGCTTATCTCAATGGAAGCTGAGATCCCTGCTAGTAAGCTTAGAAATGGCCAAATGGACGAATACGAATGGAAAAAACTCCATAGTGCCGTAGAAAAACTTGCCGACCTTCCAATATTTATCGATGATACTCCAGCCATAAATATATTTGAACTTCGGGCCAAATGCCGACGATTAAAGCAAAACAGTGATATCAAGATGATTGTCATTGATTACCTTCAATTGATGAGCGGTGCTCCTTCAGAGAGCAGAGGAAATAGGGAACAAGAGATATCTTCTATTTCGCGAGCCTTGAAAGGTTTGGCCAAGGAACTGAGTGTTCCTGTTATCGCCTTATCCCAGCTTTCAAGGGCTGTGGAATCAAGGGGTGGAGAAAAGAGACCTATGCTTTCGGATTTGAGGGAATCAGGAGCGATCGAGCAAGATGCGGATATCGTTACCTTTATCTATCGACCCGGATACTATGGTATCGAAGAAGGTGACATGGGTGTTCCATCTGACCTTACAGAGATCATCGTTGCTAAGCACAGGAATGGTAGTTTGGATACGGTCGAACTTAAATTTATCGGTCAATATGTGAAATTCACAGATCCAGGTGAAGGAGGATTCTCCAATGATCTTGGTGGATTTGTAGCTGATCCATTTGGCAGCGGAATAGTAACCAAACAATCCAAAATGAATGATGATGCAGGAGGTGCTGACCCGTCAGGAGGATTCAATCCACCAAGCGGGGTGCCTGATGATATTCCTTTTTAAAACTTAGCAAAATCTTAGCGAACTTCACGCCTTAGCGGTTAAAAAAACCATCAATAACTGACCCCTAACACATCCAAAGTCTCAAAATCCAATTGCCCAACCGGCAAAACATTTTCCTTTTGAAAATTAGTCAATGCTTTCTTTGTCTTTGAATCCATTTTATAACTATTGATCTTTTCATAATACCCCTTATCTCTCAATACATTTTGGATTTGACCTATTATCGGTTTCGTTATATCTTTAGCACACAATACCTGTTTCCATTCTGTATACCCGCCTCTCTCTCGAACCACCTTTTTTTCAATTCTTTTTAGCGTATAATTTTCTGATTGCGTAGTATCCTTGAGGATGGTAAGTACTTCCTTTTTCTCTGGGATTTTCACCAAACACCACACAATACAATCATTCGGGTCTGCTGACAAGCAATTCTTATCCATCATCTTTTTTACCCATTTTTCTGATTTTTCTTGTAATACGATTTCCAATACTTCTATATCAACATCTTCCTCCAGTTCATTTCCTGTATATACCACATATTCTTCATAATTTACAAATATGTCATCTGGAACAATACATTTTGCATAGCATTCTCCATCCTTGAACTGAATATCTTTCGATGAACTACATTGGCAGAATAATCCACCCAAGGTTAGATAAAACAATATTTTCCTGTAATTCATAATTAGATAATTTCAATTGGTTTAATTGTTATGATCAAGTAAATATAAAGCATATTTAATAGGAACACTCACAGTCTCTCTTCTGCGATCCAAATAATAGGAGTTATCCTTTCCAATACTTTTTAAATAGTCTGCCATCTTCACAAAAACCCATCTAGAAGGTTTAGCATTCCCTTCAATAATAATTGGACCTCGATCTTTTGTAATCAAAACATCAAAACCGATCTCACAGAAGTCACCTATTTCACTTCCTATTACTTCTGCACATTCCAAACATAATTTATCTATATCGAGATGAAGTTCTTCAATAGAATACATATATTTCTTCTTAAAAAATTCTGCCAATTCTTCTAAAGGCATCGCATTCCCTCCAGAATTCAAATTAGAAGTTATGGCATATTCTTGACCAATTCTCACTGCTTTACCAGTCACCACATATTCGTCACCATAATTTTGAACAAGGACTCTGATGTCAAATGGAGCTTTTTCAATCAATTCTGTTTTGGCTTCTTCTTGCACAAAATATCTTTCTTCAACGTCAATCATTTCTTGCAATGTACCTATCAGATTTGAATAGGACACAAATGGTGCTATATTCCCTTGATTATCAAAAAGTAAATAAGATTCCTTTTCTTTTTCAATAACAAATATCCCTTCTCCTTTAGAACCAAATGTAGGCTTTACATAAATTCGTGAACTTTCAATGGTTTCAAAAAACTGATCATCCAACAAAGCAGAAAATGGATAGGTCTCAAGAGTAGCTATATTATGGCCATGCAAGAAAGTATGGAATTCTACTTTATTGTTTAATAAATCAGCTAATTTGAATGGATTTAAAATCGAATGGTTAGAAGTTTCCAAAAACATTCTGAATCTTTCAATACTCTCTTTCTGATCTGAGCCTTTCGAGAAAGCCCTGTCGTAGATTATATTTGGAATAGATTCTTTGACTTCAATCCAATCACTATCTATCAATTTAAATCCCCTAACTTCATCATTCCCTTCCTCCCAATCCAGAGGTGAAAAGAAAAAAAGTCGATCCTCATCTATCCCAGCATTTTTGACCATGTCTTCAAAGAAATAAGTCTGCATGCCAAAGGGTCTTCTACCCTCATGTACTACAGACATGATTCCTATCCGATTATCCTTAGCAGTCTGCTTCATTTTGAAATTAATGTAAAAAAAGATTTTGAAAATGGCAACATTGGCGGTGCTCTGAAGATGCCTATGTCTTCCGCAAAGTTCGTTTTCTGGTCCAGAAACTTAAAAATTTCTGATGCTTTCTTCTTTCTAAATAGATTGGTAAATATTTCTTCTCCTGATACTCCATTGTGAAGCATCGCATGAAGCATTACCTTATCATACAATAGATATCGACCATTCAATCCATCATAGCTTTTTGACAAAGGAATTCCCTTTTTAAGGCATTTTATCACTTGATCGCTGTGTTCCTGAATTCTTTTGAAAGCATACCCAGAACTTGGTTTTACAATTCCCCCACCAGTTCCAATATGGATAATTCGCTTGGTATTGTGTTTTATGAAAGGATAGCTTGTCATCGGGATTACCCCAAATTCTTCTTCATCAATATGATAGTTTTCAATCTGAAGATATTCTTTGATATAGTCCTTTACAATGGTATCATAATTATCTTGGCTCAGCAGTTCATTTGAAAAAATAGCAACTTCTACAAGTGCCTTTTTCGACGTTTGAGGCAAGACATAAAAAAACCTAGCATCACCATCTTGAGCTATCCTGAAATCCATAAACGTCGCTTCATCAGGATTAAATCTGTCTTCTTCTGTAGTGATTACAAAACCCTTAAAATGCTGATCCACATACAAATGCTTTTCTTTATCAATCTCCTTTATTGATGGGTAACTCTTAAAAATTGTGGGTGAATAATAAGTCCCCGAAGATGTCTCAATTTTCACCTCCTCTTCCAACTCCTCAATCGAATTCACCTCTGCAACAATATGAGTAATATTAGAAGCATTCTTGAGAATAGACAAAGTATGATTATAGAATTTCAGCCCAGAAATCATCTTGTACTGATAGGGTTTGATATCCAATGTTTTCTCTAAAGTCTTGGAATAAAAATGCAACGTATCCCACTTCTTCTCAACTATGGATTCGAATGGTCCATCTTCTTTTTCCCAAAAGCACCAAGTCCGATCATTCTTAGTCTTTTCGACCTTTTCAATAATCCCTATTTTCTTAGAATCGAAGTACTTGTCATTGGCCATACGATAGGCGAGGCTAAGGCCGGCTGCGCCGCCACCCAATATCAAGTAATCAAAATTCATTATGCTCTTCACTTTAGGAAACAATATAAGTTGTGTAATCTTAATTTTGTAACAATTAACTTTATTACTTTAAATGTGAGATGATACTATTGTGTGTTAAATAACTTAGATTATATTTTCAACTTTGCATTGCCCTATCGGGCGGATTTTCCTTTTTGCATTGCCCAAAAACGAAACCAAAAACTCTAGGCGGGACTGACCGATCTCGCAGAGTGGCGATGATAGTCGACAAGGAAAGAACGCGCAAGCGATGGGTGGATATATGCAAGCTGCCTTCTGGCCTCCCTTCTCTTATCAGCTATCGCTGCTACATCTTCGATGATCGGTCAGTCCCTCTACCCACAATAGCCGCCTTGGCTAGACTTCCTAAACTATTTTATTCGTTACAAAATCAATTTGATTTAGAGATTTCATAAAGATTTTTCTATTTAATTTTACAAAGCATAATAGGTTCATAATTGGTTACTCAGTATTTATATTAGCGTAGAACCATGTAAAATAAAACGAGTACAAAGCCCGGGCCATGTTATATAAGGTGGGAAGCCTGTCGCTAAACTGTGGGTAGCGGGAGCTGCATTCGCAGCATAGCCTTTTTAGCGACTTGATTTTTTTTGGTTCTGTTTTTTGATCAAGCAAAAAATAGAGCGCCCAGCCGGCGAGGCGAAGTTCAGTTGAAAACATATTATGAATTTATACCTATTTTAATTTAAAAAGTATAAATACATTTATGTAAGTATTGAAATTACAATTTATAGAAAAAGGTCATGACATACAACGAAGCAGAATCCTTCCTCTTAAACGAACTCCAAAGCTTCCAAGAAAAAGGAAAAGTAGCATTCAACGGCACCCTCGACAATGCATTAGCATTATCAGAAATCCTAAATCATCCAGATAAAAAATTCAAATCTATTCACGTAGCCGGAACCAACGGAAAAGGATCTGTCTCCCATATAATAGCTGCAGGATTGCAGGCAAATGGATATAAAGTGGGCCTCTACACTTCCCCACATTACAAAACATATAGAGAACGAATCAAGATCAATGGTGAATTCATCGGAGAAGAAGATGTAGCCCAATTCATCCAAAATCATAAAGAAGACATCATTAGAATAAAGCCTTCCTTTTTTGAGATTACTTGCGCATTGGCTTTTGATCATTTTGCTAAGAATGAGGTGGATGTAGCTATAATTGAAGTTGGCTTAGGTGGACGATTGGATAGTACAAATATTATTAATCCGATTTTGTCAGTCATCACCAATATCAGTTTTGACCATCAGCATATTTTGGGAGATACATTAGAAGAAATTGCTGGCGAGAAAGCTGGAATTATAAAACCAAATACTCCTACTATAATCGGTGAAAAACAAAAAGAAACTAGTGGTGTATATTCTTCAAAAACTGAGGAATTGAACTCCCCTCTTCATTATGCTGAAGATGGCTCTAGTTTGATTCACGATAATCAAGAAGGTAAGAACAATTTTACTTTTAGTATCGATTCTGAAGATTGGAAACTTCAATTTGAAAGTCACCTTACCAGTCCATATCACATCAAAAACTTGAGGACAGCCTTATATGCTATATTTCATTTGAAAGATCATTTTGATCTAGATTTAGCTAAGATTGCTAACGGCATTAAAGACATTCATCCCTTGACTTATTTTATAGGAAGATGGTCCACTATTCAAGAAAACCCAAAAGTCATTTTAGATAGTGCGCACAATACTGCAGGCGTCCAATATCTGAGAGACCAAGTGCGAAATATGGAGTACAAAACCCTCAGAATTATTTGGGGTACTACTAAAGAAAAAGATGTAAATGAGATCTTGTCATTGTTGCCAAAGGATGCGGTATATTATTTTGCACAGGCACAAAATTCTAGGGCATTGTATGCGGATTTGTTGAGGGAGCAGGCTGTAGAATTTGGATTGAGTGGGTATTCTTATGGGTCGGTGAAGGCTGCTTATCGGGTGGCATTGGCGGATTCAGATAAAAAGGATTTGATTGTGGTGGCAGGAAGTACGTTTGTGGTAGCGGAAGTGATTTAGGGATATTGTATTTGAAATTGGATAAACAGGTGTAGATTTTTTATCTTTACAATGTTGAGATTTTATAAAAAAATACTAATGATATTGCGTTAGGAATGATACATTAATAAAGTTCGCTTTTATACGCAGGTATTTTATTTTTCAACAAGGCAAAAAACCTGCCTGCCGGCAGGCAGGCGTAGACAATGCAGAGCATTGGCGAGGCTTTTTAACGCTGTAGAATAATAAAATAACAAGTAGAAAATGTTACTTTATTATTGAATCATTCCTTAGCTATTTTTACTAGTTTCTTAACTAGATATACATGGTTTAATATGATATGAAAGATATTTTTAGTTGATGCTGATAATCAATGCTTTAGTGAAATTATAAGATCAAGAGATAGGGGGAATAAACACAAATAATGATTTGAGTTGTGTTTTTACAAACGTTACCAATAAATAAAAATATGAAACAATCTAAAAACATATTACTTTTTGTAGTTCTAATCATGAGTTACAATTATAGTTTTTCTCAATGTGCAAATTCATTAAATATTTACTCTTTTGTGCATAACGGACATTCATATGAAGTAGTAAAAGAAAATAAATCTTGGACAGCTGCTTCTGACTGTGCGGTAAGTCGTAATGGATATTTGGCAGAGATTAATGATGTAGACGAACAAAATGCAATTTTTAATGAGTTAAATAATAATGCCGGTATTAATACTTCTAATACCCAGAATCAGTTTGGAACTGCATCAATTTGGCTTGGAGGGAGTGATGCTGGTATCGAAGGGAACTGGATTTGGGATGGGGATAATGATGGAATTGGCTCCCAATTCTGGAGTGGAGGATCTGGTGGTACTGCTGTAGATGGGCTTTATACAAATTGGGGTACTAGTCCTGCAGAACCTGATAATTCTGGAGGACAAGACCATTTGACAATAATAATCAAAACAACAGCCGTTAACTTCGGCTTATGGAATGATTTAATATCAACAAATAGCATTTATTATTTGATCGAGTACAGTAACGTTCTTTCTATTCAGGATTTAGAATTGAAAAGCAACATTAGTATATATCCCAACCCCTTCAACAATTTTATTACCATTGACAATAATAATTCCATAGCTATTAATAAGATAAATATTATTAATCTTTTGAGTCAAAAAATAAAAACAATTAATCTGGATGAAATAATTAATAATGAAATTAATGTTTCTAGTTTAGATAAAGGTATGTACATACTAAATATGCATTTTGAAAATGGGAAAATGGTAAGCCAAAAGATTGTGAAATAAGTGTTAATCACTTTTGGTAACAATGTATAATAATAATAGCCTAGTTAGTCGTAAATTCATGGGATGAAGTCCACTTCAACTTTCTTGTACTTGACGGGAAAGTGCCACACAGTCGACTAGATATTCTTATACTAGATCAATAAAACTGGCATATCTAACGTCAATATCAGATCTCATAGCGAATAATGTATGCCCTCTTTCACCTGCAGGGTCTTGTAGTTTTTCTCTTAAGTTTTCATTATATAAAAGCTTAATGATTGTCCCTATTCAAAACTAAACCACAGAGATCATGCCCATCTGTGCCATCGACTCGATCGCTTGAAAATGATGCTTGTTTAGTGCTATCTCTTTATTTTCACTAAGGTATTCTTTAAGAACAAGATGTGCAGCAGATTTATGGACGCCTATACAATTTAATAGTGTTTGAAAATTCACTTCGGGCAATTCTTTAGATAAGTAGTTGATCTTATCCGTGTGATTGCCTTCCTGAATAAGAAGTGATTGTTGTGGTAAAAAGCGGAAGTTATTCATGCTTTTAGGTCGAATGTTTCGGCTATACCAAAACGGGTAATTATTGAAACGCTTTTCAAGGTCATAATAGGCTTCTTTTTCGATGAGGTACTCTGCAAATATTTTTTGGCAATTTTGATCATAATCATCTAAGGCAACAGTATTGCCATTAGCCCAGTCATTGATTTTTGATGCTGCAGAAATGCCCATCCGCATGCCTTTCAGAATACCAGCTGAAGAGAGAGGGTCATAACTCATCGCTGCATCACCAACTGCAAGCCATCCTTTTCCAGCTACTTTTTGTAAAATTTGCGATTTAGCCGATTGGGTAAACCCTTTTTCCGTGGCTACAAAATCTGCCAACCTAATACTTGTATGTCTGCCTTTGCTTAGTTGACTCTCCCAAAATAATTCCTGGCTTTGTTTAGATGCAGAAAAAAGCTTGGCGCTTGTCATAAAAGTCGCCGCTACATCTCCCGATGGAAGTTGAACTGAATACCACCAACCACTTGGTGTCGATTCGATAAGGAGTTGACTTCTTGTAATTTGTTGACTTTGCTTTGGTTTCAAAACCCTGGCAATTCCAATCAGATCATCAAACAATTTTTTACTTGTACCAAGAGAATTAGAGAATTTACTATTTCGACCACTTGCATCTACCACGAAATCAGCTTCAAATTGATTATCCTTAGTATTTATTTCCCAGCAATCATCTTTTTGTTTTAATGTACTCACTCTACAATCAGTCTCTATAGAAATATTCAGACTCTGACAGTATGTTGCTAATGCAAAATCAAATGCTGGGCGGGATAGAATTATTCCTTCCCCATAAGGATTGAAAATGGAAGATCGACTCAATAGTTCCTCTTGTCCCCAGGCTCCATCTACTCCAGTACAACCAATGCTATTTTCTTCAATAATTTGGTTAGGAATGTTTAGGTTTTTCATCAAGGTTCTAGCTTCTGCACCCAAATGTTCACCAGCTCGCTGTTTTTCATATGTTTCAGCTTCAAGGACAAATACCTTGTGATTCATTTGTTGCAAAGCTATTGCTGTAAATAATCCAGCAGGGCCTCCTCCAATTATCGCAATTTTCATGAGCACAAATTATACCTTAACATTGAACAAAATACAGGTAGTTTCCCGATTTTGATTAAGGTATTTATACCTGATTTTCCGAATATCTATCATATTTAACATTGGTTTTAACCACAAATATGAATAAAATTCTAAATTTAGATAATGAAGTGATGTAAAAATCATAATGTTAATTCCTCTGCATATTATTGATTATCAGATTTTCAACAATTTGATATCCAAGCGTATACAAATCTTTTTAACCTACATTTTTAAATTACTTCAATAATCGAATAGTAACAATAATATTATATTTTGATCAGTACTCACTTTAGTTGAGATATATATTGATAGTGGAAATGGTTGTTGAGTTCGATTCCTTTTAGTTTTATTTTAAAATAAATATTTTGCAATGAACAGTCGTAGCCCTGCTCCTTCTACCTATTTTGGTAATAGGAGAATTCTTATCGTTTTTAGTTTAATTATTTTTGGAATAGGATTCCTAACTCACTGTGGTCCAACTTCTGAATCAACCACAAATAAAAAAGTAGATTCAGATATTCTAATTTCGGATATTCAAAGTCCGAGTGACACTTTGTTTATTACAGATACAGCTTGGAAAGTACCTCATGATGTTTCTTCTACCAAACCATCTCAGGCCGTGTTGGCCCGTTTTGCATGGAAAGAGTTTATCGCTTTGAATTGGCCCTCCAGCTATAAAGTAGACGGAAAAAGAGGAAATCCCAATACTTCCAAAACAGCACTGGACTTCGTCCAAGTCGGTCAAGATCCTAATCTTCCATTGGTCTGGCAAACGTACATGCATCGTGTTGAGCTATTCCCCGATGATACAGCCAATTTCAGTATGAGTTTTGATGTCCCTCCACATTATGTCTATAAAGACCCTATCCCAAATATTGACAATCCAGGTGTTTTTCTGACTTCACAAGACACAATCTTTAGTAATCTGGATGAAACCTCTGAAATTAATTTGTGTACAGTATTTACAACTGGAGATGCAACTGCTCCCGGAGCTACAACGAATCCGCCAACATCCAGTTTTCTGCCTGGTGCGCCAAGGCGAGTTATTTATGAAGCTAAGGCAAACAGAGTATTTTATCAATATATAAAGGATAAGGTGTTGTATGATACCATAACTAAAAAAGCGCTAAGCGATTATACCAATCGTAGGATCAGCAATGCCACATCTGTAGATACCTTGGGTGGGATTTATCCTTGTCCCAGTAATGATTCTTTAATTTGTTTTCCTCATGGTGTTGCGGACGTTGGTGGTTCTGAAGGGTCAATAGAGGTCAAAGCTTCGTGGAGACAACTTTCGGAAGCAGAATATAATAGTGGGCGTTTTCTTACGGCTCCTATTCTTTACTATCGACAAGGCACACTTTCCAATCTTGGTGATTCCAAAGTATATTATCAAGTGATTTCAGGAAAGGTTACTGCTTCTGAACGTCCATTTGGTCTTGTAGGACTTCACATTATTCATAAGACAAAAAATGTACCGACGTATGTCTTTGCAACATTCGAACAAGTGGATAATCTGGTATACACTATGCCTCAAAATGATCTTTTCCTCTATAACAGAAACTGGAACGTCGTCGTAGATAAATCAAAAATATCTATAAGAAACAGGATACACGGTATTTCTTCCACCACTATGGCCGTAAACAGTCAAGTTCAGAGACAGGTTAGGGATCTAGACACTACCTCTGTTTGGCAGTATTACCAATTAATTGGAACACAAGGACCTGCCAATGGCAACCAGGATACAACTAATTTTTTACTGGCCAACATAGTAACTGAGACCAATGAGGTTCTGTCCAATTTTGTGGGCACCCTTGATGCTGTCAACGGGACAATCCTCAACTCCAATGGTGTAAATGTACACAAAGGAAGGAAGTCTTTTGTTCAGGGAGGTTGTAAAGGCTGTCATGGAAATTCTCAAAAAACTGACTTTAGTTTCATAACAGCAAATGGCCCTTTTAAAGGTGAACCAGATGTTGTAAATCAGCCCTTACTCATACAAAAACCTCCACAAACTGGTGGACCGTTACAACCCGCTACAGGAACTGTTCCTGGATTTTAATTATCAAACTTTAATTTAAAAAATATGTCTATAGATAACATTGAATATATAAGAATTTCACCCGGCATAGGAATGGCTCGGGTAGGCAATAGCGATATTGATTTTATTGGTCCTGAAACTCCGGGAATACCACCAGCCCCACAAAATGGATTATATAAGGATTCGGAACAAAAAGTAAAACCCATGTCTTCTCGTTTCAGAGTATATGGCTACAATGCGGATGGTGAAGCCATCATGGAATTAAATATGAACACTCCTGGAGTGACTGCTCTAGAATGGACTGTCCATATGGCCAATAAAAAAGCTGCCAATTATGCATTCCAAGGGAAGTTTGGATTTAATTCTAAAGAACTGCGAAATCCAAATGTACAACCTGATAAGTCACCAGATCAACGAGATCAATTAATAATCGATCCAGGGCCAATTACAATTAGTGGATTGAATACACCGCGTGCAGAAATGACTGCGAATATTTTTGATGGTAAAACTAATGGACCAATTCAAGGCCAAATTCCCATCCCTACAAGTAATATTTTGGGAAAGACCATGGGAATAGAAAATTATGGCAATTCAGGAATGACCGAAGTAACATATAATCCTTTGGCAGTGACTATTGGATGGTTAAAAACTGATAGCAAAGGTCGTCTGGTGATTGTTGGAGGCCGAGGTGATGCTGGTTCTCTTACTTCTCCTTCAACCATTATTCAAAAAGGTCCAGGTACATATACATCTGGAGACAAAAGTGGAAAGCTCAACCAAGATCCGAATTCGAATGGTAATCTGTATTTCAATAATCCAGGATGGTATGATGATACAGGTGGAGGATCTGTAAATGCCTCTGTGACATTTACCAATTCAGGTGGTACAGTAACACTAACATCAACAGGTACACAAACTTTATCAAATAAAAAAGTAATTGAAGAAAAAAACAAACGTGCTTGGGTAGGTGTAGCTCCTCCGAAATTTGTTCCTTCGATGAAGAATGTTGTCTCTCTGGCCGATCTTCAATACAATATCTTTCGTGAAAAAGCTCCTGGTGCAGGTAGTCTTTTAGTAGCATCATCTGTATCACCTTTCACATCGATAAGTCTATACGATTCTGCCACTGGAAGTAACTTCATAATGGAGTCGATTGCTCAATCAACTGGAACAGAGGGTGCTCCTCTATTTAATTCTGCACTGACGACCTTCAATCGACAATTATATTGTGCTTACGTTACACAAGAAAGCAGACCTGGGGTTAACAACAGGATTAACTTGGCCATTTCAAAGGATCCAAAACAATCAAATTCTTATAATTATTACCCTCAATCAAGTGATGTATTCTCTGATAATGGCCCCGCCTTGACTGTGTTCAACGGAAAAGTATTGTGTGCTGTAGTTGCTAACAACAGTAGCAGTCCTACTTTTAAAAACAAAGTTGTGATAGGTCAAACAACAGGGACAAGCTTTACATTCAATCCTATATCCTTTATGTTGGCTACGCCTACAGGGCTGCAAGATTTTGATAATGTGCCTGCTGAAGCAGTTGCACTTTCTGCATACAATGGAAACCTGTATATGGCATTTAACTTCAATGGAGACAATTACCTAGGAGTTCCATCTACGGCTGTCGCTTTTCAGTTCAATTTACAAAAAGTCGGTCAAGCAGGAATAACAAGCAATCATTCTCCTTCAATTGCGGCTTTTGATGATCGCCTCTATTATGCCATTACTGATTCCAGTAATTCTGTTCAGTATGGCTCATTAGATTTAAATGGACCTCAAGTACCACTTAGTCCAAGTGACCCTAATGATAAAACACCCGCCTTTAACATTAAGTTTCAGCCTGTAAATGGTGCTGTTTCATCTAATATATCTCCTACAATTACGGGATTCAATGGAAAGTTGTATTGTCTTGTAATCGACAACTTAACAGGAGGCTCAACAGGATATCTTTATACAAAAACTCCTTTGTTACATATAAACTCCACGGGTAAAAATGAACCAGGAGTAGCTCAAGAACAAGAACCTCCTTTTAGCGCGTCCGTAGCTACGCTCGACTGTGGAATTGCTCAACCAGCGCTTGCTGTTTTCGAAACGGTAGATTTCCATAGAGATATCCTTCCTGTATTGAAAACAGTTACAGATTATGCCTATGTAAATGAACTGGCTTTTGATGGTCATGGACCAAATTCGCAAGCCAATTTTGTACGCTCGACATTTGAAGCAAGTCTAGGCGCTCCAGATACGACCAATAGTGGAACAAGGACACATGTATTTCAATTTATAAGACCTGGTGGGTGGTTGACAGAAGTACCTCCACCTCCCAAAGATTTTGATAATTCTATCCTTCCTGGCGGAAAAACTATTGTGCCACCACAAGAGAACCAACAAGGTACTTTGATGCCTCACTTGGCAGGAACAGGAGGTTCGATAGATGAAAATATATTTAATAACACACAATACCCTAGCCAGTGGCTCAGCCTTACTCGACTTCAGCTTGATAAATTTCAAAAGTGGGTGAATGGTCAGTTTGTAACCGGGAAACCTATACCAACTCCAAAGCATGTAGATAAGCTACCCGTTGCTCAGCAACCTGATGCTTTGGATTTAGCAGCTTTAGAACTTACTGTAGGAGGTGGTTTTCATCCCGGGATCGAATTGACGTATTATATGGCATACCCAGAATACTTCTGCGAGCCGTTCCGTTTTACAGATGAGATCACTTATCAAGGTGTTTCACTTGCCAGTGTAACTCCCGGCTCCATTGCAGGATTTATGTCGATTCCATGGCATGGAGACTTCTGGTCATGTAATACTGATTTCTGGCCTCCACAACGACCAGATATTGTAGTGAAGGATATTGGGGGAATACCTACTACCGTGAATTGGTTCCGTAGTAAAGCCTTACAAATTCCAGAAACAGCATCCTCTGATCCGAAGTGGTTGCATGGAGCAAATCCTGGCTACTTTGATGGAAATGGCACTGCCTACCAAGCTTTCTTGAGATATTGGTCTTACTTCGGATTTGTAACTACTGATGGCACTTCCGACGAAGAAGAACAGGTGAGGATAGAGAAAGAAAGAGATAATACATGTCTAGATGGTAATAATCATCCTACATGTCCTCCAGTAAATCCAGTCACTAGTTGACCGCCTGCTGCAAAAGCTCTAACAATTGAAAGTGGAAGTTAGGCTTTAATAAAGTATTCGCATTAATGCCCTGAGGATTAGGTCGATTTGGATTCTATTGATGAGTGGATTCATTTTATGGGCTTGCTTCTTGTGATCAGGGAAAGATAATAAAAGTTTAATTATTAGGAAGGACAGATTTTCTGTCCTTCTTTTGTTATGTGTTAAAACTATTGTGGATAGTATCATAGCCCTCTGTTATATTATTATGGCCAGGGTCCGTAATGTTATAGATCGAATATTTCTTAACACTTATAGCCTAAATAAAATTTTGACCTGTTCTTCATGGTTTTCTCAGTGAAATCGTTGTGTCGTTGTGGTGAATCTTAACGTATTGTGAAATTATTAAACAAGGTTTCTCGCTGGGATCCAGAAGTAATTGATCAATTTTATATGGATTCATAAAATTCTGTGTGTATACTTCAAAATACTGTTTTTGAATTCATCTAAGGAAAGGTTTATATCTAATAAAGTTTATTGTTGGAAATGAATAGCGAGCAGTGAAAAATTAAACGGCACTTTTTATACTCAGAAATCGTTAACTTAGTAGTTAAATCTAGATATTATGTCTACTGTAGAATTGAAAAAGAAAGTATTGGAACGGTTAGAGACCGTAGATAAAGCATATTTGTTAGAGGAGATTTTAGGTATATTGGATATAGAATCTAAAGGAGGAATTGTTAAAATACCTGAACACTATAAAGAGAAATTAGAAAAAAGCATCGCTCAAAAGGAATCAGATAATACAATACCCAATAATGAAGTAGAAGAAAGTATAGAGAAATGGCTTTACAAATAGAATGGACTCCAGATGCTAAATCACATCTAAATGAAATTCTAGAGTATTGGGTAGAAAGAAATGGAACAAGAACATATTCTCAGAAGCTTTATGAATCTGTAAAAAATGTACTTTTAGTATTATCTAAATATCCTGAATCAGGGAAAATTACAGAAAATCAATTTGTTAGGTCAAAAATTGTAAAGAACTATTATATATTTTACTCATTTGATGAAGAACTAATGACTGTCATAGGTTTTTGCGATATGAGAAGAAGTCCTGAATTTATTTCATCCATTTTAGAATAAAATAAAACAAAACTAAAGATTGTTTGGTCTTTGAGAATGCGTTCAGCATATCTTCACATATATTGAACCGCAACAAAAGCTTAAGATGAAGATTCAAACCAAACAATATATAATCAAAATTGAAAACTTACCTAATTACACATTGAATTCACAGGATAATATCCAAGAATTTAAACTTCAATATTTTAATGGCTCACAAAACGAAGACCGATTCTACCCAACCTCCAAACATGGAATAAGAATTTTTGAAAATGATGAAGAAATAAATAGTGCAATTATTTGTGAGGTAGGCGGAGCAACTGGTATTCACACAAATTCATTTTTGATCGAGGAGGATAACATTTTGATTTGCTGCTGTGATAAAGTGTACTCTTTAAAAATACCTGATCTCTCCATTAACTGGGCAAAGAGACTAGATCCAGCTACTTGCTTTGGCATTTATAAATTCAAAGGAGACTTAATTATCCATGGAGAACTTCAAATATCTAGAATAGATTTTCAAGGGAATCAAAAATGGAAATTTGGAGCTCGTGATATTTTCGTGACACCTGATGGGGAAGAATCATTTAAGATAGTAGGTGAAATTATCAAACTAAAAGATTGGGAAGGATACGAATATATTCTTGATGAAAGTGGAAATGAAATACATAATTCTACCAAACCAATTAATTCTAATTGATATAAATAATCTTAAAATTTCAGTAGAATTCGAATCAATTCTATAAAATTCAATAAATTGAAGATTGAATAGATATTAACGACAACATTCATTTTATGGCCATGTCAAGCTAAGTTGGTCAAAAACATATATGAGAACATCATTGAAGTTGCCTATTAACACCAAACCATTAATCACAATAAACTCAGAATGTCAGAAACATTAAATTACAAATACAACTCACTTTCGAGCATTAAAAAAGAACAGGGTAATGAGAATTTACTATTATCAAAGTTTAATGAAGTTGAAAAAGGAAATTCTCCATGCTTTTTCTGGGGCAAATTAAATAACCCTTACGAACTATCAAGATGTCTGATTACACTATCTAATACGGTGCAATCTAGTTTCAATTTGTCTCCTTTTCAAATTGCTTTAATGAAAGATCCTATTGTTACAGCAGGGAACAATCAAATAAGGTTCGAAGGGTTTTCTCATTGTGCAGGTGTCTATGCACGTGTAGATATTTTAGAGAATGGGCATGATGGTGAGTTTATTGAAAACGGAACTACCAATGTAGATTTTAATACGCCATTAATTTCGGAATTAGGAAAAATCAAAAAAAACGATAAACTAATTCTTTCTGTTGGTCAAAAAGAAGTTGGGTTTCATAAGGAGGGCTCAAGTTTTATTGAAAGAAAAGTGCCTCTGCCTAGCAAATGGATTAAAGGCCTTACCACTGTCCAACATTATTTTTCTGAGTCAGAATATGTACAAACAATAAATCGAATTCAGGCGATCCAACTTTTTAAGACTATACCATCAGGCAAAGTAAAGACAGATTATTATCTGATTAAAAGGGGAAGTAAGTACATTTTCAGTCCATTGAAATCATCTAATGCAGTTTGTATAGGAGGTATTCATAGGTTAAAATTACTCCAACCTATAATCCCATTAATAAATGAATTAAAAGTCTATCCACAAAAAGACATGCAATCTGTAACTTTTATCCTTTGTTTTAATGAGTTGAATTTTGTTTTCTCTCTTTCTAGAGATTTTTGGAGAGGATTTTCGGGTGAGGGAGCTGCTTTAGAAGCTTTAATAGAAGACCTGCCTGATTCTTTAGTTCAAGCTTTTGACAATTATTCATTTACAAATAAAGAGTTCAATCCAACATTAATGTCATTTGAGGAAGGTATTGATATTTCTAAAATAGAAAAACTATCCACCAAACTATCAGCAATGGGGTTGTTGGGCTATGACTTAGCTAAAAATGGATTCTTTTACCGAAGACTTCCTTTTAAGCTAGAAAGGATTCTATCATTGAATCCAAGACTAAAAGGAGCAGAAAAGCTATTAGAAGAAAATAAGGTTCATATAACCCTTAAAAAGGATAATGAAATAGAAGCTAAGGTTGAGGGAAGTGGTGTGCAGCATTATGTAGTCATCAAAGGTGATTTTCAAAAGTGTACATGTACTTGGTTTAGTAAAAATCAAGGAGAGCGAGGAATGTGCAAACATATTTTAGCAGTAAAGAAAAAAGCGCAAACCTATTAATATGCTTGAAAAAGAAATTGAAAAAATTATTCTCAAGGAGAAAGATGTTATTCCATTTTTAAAAAAACTTACTCCAAAAGATAAAAGAGAGCTTGTTCCTTTTTTAAAAAAACTCAGGGACAAGGTTTTTGAAATGTATGATGTAAAGAAAATGACAAAATGGGGATTGTCTGTCACCACACAGCACAAATATTCCGAAAAACGAAGAGCACTGATCGACAAAGCCTGTTATGTTTGTTTCAATAAAACGGATATAAAGAAAGCTCTATTTAATGTCAATAATCTTTCAGTAAGTGATGATTATTTGGAGAATATAATCCCATGGTATACACCGAAATGGTATAGTGAACTGATTAATAAAGATATACCCTGGGGCTTAACATATTCAAAAACCATGAAGCTTTATAAAGATGGTTTGTTGGATCCTTCGCATGAGTTGATCCTCAATAAATTACCACTTGCCATAGTTAAGGATGAATGGAAAAATGGCAAGCGTACAAATTATTATAATCCTGAAATTCTCGTCGAACATAAAGAAACAATACATGAGCATATCTGGTTTTTATTTGAAGAAGAATCTGGCATTAATAATTTTTACAATTTCTTACATTTAGAGAATCATACAGGAGAGAATGATGTCTGGATTGATACGATTATTAACTTAATTCAAGAACAAAGACTTGATAGAAAAAAAGTCCTAATTGCAACTATATATACTTCTACTAAAGGGTTTAATAAAAACTTAAGTGGTTGGTTTTTTGATTTATTAATTAAATTAAATCCATCACAAGAAGAAGTGTTAAGCTTACAAGATGAGTTTTTTGCAGCTTTGAATTCACCACATTCTAAAGTTATAAATACCGTCTTAAAATATTTTAAAATTGTCGCCAATCAAAAAAAGTTTAAGTACAAAATCTTTGTTGAGAATGCATCAACACTCTTAAATTCTGAAACCAAATCTGTTGTCAACTCCACTCTAATGATTTTGGATAAGATTGTCAAAACATATAGGACATCAAATGTGTCTGTCTGTAAAAAGGCTGCCGAAGCATTAATAAATATAGACGAAAAGATACAATTGAGGGCAGCTAAAATAATTGAGAAATATGGCGAATCAGGTAATGAACAACTATCTGATGAGATTCTAATGTATACTGATAATTTATTTCATTCATCAAAGGAAATACTGAAAGAATACTTAACCTCAAGTGAAGAAATAGAGGAAAATAATGATGAAGTAGAAGAAATAAAAACTCTATCTGAAGAAAATAAGATACCAACTTATGAGACTTTAGACGACTTGATCTTTTTTGTAAGCCAAGCTATTGACAACAATGAAGTCTATCATATTGATATTCTCTTGAGCTGTATGCCAAAACTATATGTCCTTTTGGACAAAGACAATGTGGCAAAATTAGAACCCATATTTAAACGTTCTTTTGACCTTTCAATGAGCTTTGACGGGAATAGTCAAATTGGAGGCTTAGAGTTGGAGGCAGCACATTTCATAAATGATTTGGCAGAGATTTTAATGAAAAAGTATCCTACTGAGCTTAGTAGCTTTAGAAAAACTAAGGATCAAAAAATTAAAAAGTTAAAAGAGCTCAGCTATTTTGGATCTCACTTAAAAGAGAACTTGAAAGAGATGGAAAATCGAACCATTCAAGATCGTATATATCAAGTCCATCGTTTATTATTTTTAAAATCTAAATCCCTAATTGAGAATGGATTGACCTTGGACTTAATATCTACACCAACACATGCTCCTTGTTGGATTGCTCCAGAAGTTTTGATAGATAGAATAGTATCCTATGAAAAACGTAACGAAAAGGTAAATCTTTATGATTTTCAAATAGCCATTGGACGATTGCCTATCGATGAACATTCGCCAGAATTAGCAACGCACATCGAAATGGTCGAGGATGAGGATTTAAAAAAAGTGTTGAAATATCATTTTGATTTATTTGAAATTCAAAGTGAAGCTATTTCTAGACCAGAATTATGGATCCAAAGTGTGTTGAGTAAAAATAAGGAGGGTGACATTGCTTATTTTCAAGAACAACTAAAGAATCCTTTGCAAAAGGAAAAAGGTGCATTTAGTTGGGAATGTAAACAAAGAGATCAATTCTACATGGAATATGACCATAAGCTTAAAAAACAAGTAGAGCAAAAATTGATTAGAAAGGAGCTGAAATTTGAAGATTTTGATCTTTATAAAACACAACCAGATTCATTCATCTCTAGCCTTAAAAGTGTATTTAATAAAAAGAAAAAGAAGGTGAGGATTAGAAGTATCTATGAGTTTATGCATTTTAAAAAGCAACAATACTATACTTCTATCCAACCGAATGATGACGTGAAATTCTTGTTTCTATCTCCAAATAATCCTAGCATGTACTTGAGTCATGTCATTCATAACGTCTTACAAGAATCTACATTTTCAGACGAGACCAGAAAGAAGAATATGGTTAATTTATTAAAGGGTCTATATGAAATCTGGAATCGAAAGGACTTTAAAGAATCAACTTATTTATTTTTAGCTACAGGGCTTTTATGCAGCGATAAGGTAGCCAGAACACTTGCAGCAGAAATATGGATTAAAGCAAATTCTGAAAAGAAAATTAATAATACACTATTAGGAGAAATTGTTGGAAAACTAGAATTTGGAGAATATGCCCCACTGAAACGATTTACAGATCTATTGACGACTAATCTTTTTAATATTTCTAAAAATCATAATGCTCATTTATTAAGTCTTTTAGATCATATGATTGGCCATATGTATAGTGACCCGATTAGAGGTATCAAGAAGTTGTTAGAAATATTGTTAGAAATATTGTTAGAATTAAAATTCAGTTTCCCGCAAACTCAAATTAGCGAGCTGGCGAAATTAAAGTTATCTAAATGGAAGGATACGAAGTCGCTTTATTCTGTTATTAATAAGATTGAGAAATAATAATAATAATAAATGGTGATTACTAAAAAGAATAAAATGCATTTCAAGGTAAACCAAAATTGAACAGCTTAAAATTTATTGATATTATCCGTAAAATTAGGTTAATTTAAAGTGCATTATTAAATCAATAACAAACATCAAATCATGAAAAACATTATATTTATTCTCCTCTTATTTGTAGCCAACCAAGCTACATCGCAGGAAATATTTGAGATAACATCTATCGGTGACGCCATTGTAGGCAACGAAATTACGATAGAAGTAAATGCCAAACATCCTGAGCCAATCAATAGAATATCATTTATAAGAGACAATGATGTATCGAACCAAATCATTCATGATTGCGATGAAAGCCTTGATTGTAAACTTACTACTACTTTTACACTTCCTTATGAGGGTACAGTTAAGTTTCGCGCATTTTTATGGACAGGTCCATTTACTGCCATAAAGGAAGCCTCATTGGAATTGACCTTTGTATGTGGGGAAGAATATTGTCAGCCTGATCCAATAGTCAGCGAATTCATGACTTGGATGAGAGTCACAGGGTATTCTGAATGTGTAACAGAGAAATACTATTCCTTTCTTAAAGATTCTAATTTAAGATCTCATATGAAAGATTTCATCAACTCAAATGGGCATAAATTGGAAAAAACGATGAATCTAAATTTTTACGATATTATTCCGACTGATAACAATGCAGTTTATTATGAAATGAATACTGCAAATGCAATCCCTTGTCAACCCTCTTCTAATTGGCCAGACTTTTGTCAAAACTCGGAGCCAGCGGATTACAAAATGGTAGAAAAACATTTCAAAAAAACATTTGGAATAAATCTAAATCTCACCTACAATCGTATAGAAATCAACTACAGTGATGAATTTGGTGAACTAACCTTTAATCCGAATATCGGATGGGAGTTTTCATTTATTCAGCTTAACAGTTTTGAAAATAATTTCCCGAGAAATTCAATCGTACATTATTCATTGGACTCACTAGATGGATTAAAAATTGGAGATCAAAGTAAAGGCACATTTGTAACTAGAATGTGGAGAAACGTTAAGTATTTTCGAGATTTAGAAGTTTACGCTCATGAATTTGGTCATAGTTTTGGCTTACCCCATGGATTTGTAAATGGGACTAATCCTGAAGTGTTATTTACCTTAGATGGAATAATGAGTAATTCATATATAACATCCACAAAAATGTATGACCCATTGGACCCATTAGAACGTTTTGCACTACAGCCCGTGGATGGATATGTAGATCAACTTGAATTTGCCGATGCCTATAATCAAGGAATAGTAGAAACCTATCACATAGACAATAAATGTGAAGAACCTGACCTCTCTTTAATAGCTTTTGATTTAATTAGTAAAAATGATGACAAACATGTCTTTCGAATTGAATGTGGTAATATTGGAGATCTAAATTGTGGTTTTGTAGAGCTGTCTGTAAATGCTGGCGACATCAATGGAGACCTTATTGAATCTAGAATAATTGAAAATTTGGATTTAACATCTAATGCAGAAATAACTTTCACTATTGACAATTCCTTATTAACTAGTGATAATATTTATGCTACGCTAGACTTAGGAGAACAGATCGTTGAAATAGACGAAAACAACAATAGTAAAGCTTTCTTATTGACAAGTATAAATGAAGCTTCGAAAGAGCAATCTCTACTGATTTATCCGAATCCCAATAATGGGATTTTCAAACTAAAAAATGTGTCAGATAAGCATATTTTTGTATCCGTTATTGATTTAATAGGTAGTGTTGAATATCAAGGTAGATATGAAGAACAGATAGATCTAAGTCATCTTGAAAATGGAATATATTATCTGCAATACCAAGATGCAAAATCAAAAATTATGGAATACAAGAGGATTATAATAGCTAAATAAAGGAATGCTCTTGACAAAGCAATGGAAATTTAAGGAGGTCAACTATTGCAAGTTTTGGATTCCTATCCATTAATCCGTAACTTAGAGTACTTAATAACTCCAAAAAAACCACCATAATGACTGCTCCCAAAAGTAAGATCAAACACGTCATCGTTGTGATGTTCGAAAATCGATCCTTTGATCACATGTTAGGATTTTTGTACAAAGACAATAACAACAAATCTCCGCTTGGCCATCCTTTCGAAGGATTGACTGGGAATGAGACCAATCCTGATGGACAAGGTACTGCCATCAAAGTATTCCCAATTCAAAACGACAATCCTTATTCTTATTACATGCCCCTTATGGATCCAGGCGAAGGTTTTATGAATACAAGTTTTCAATTGTTTGGTGGGTTAAAGACTCCATATCCAAAAGGTATAGCTCCGAACCAAGGTTTTGTACGGGATTTTGAGAATAAGATAGGCAAGAAGTATTTTGGCGATCCTCCATTCCACCCCAGCAAACCCACAACTACAACTAAAAGTAAGTCGACTGAAGATTCCGACTATTCTAAAGACTATCAAAACGAAGATTATTATAATTGGTACAAGCACTCCAATCCTCCTACTGAAGGCATGAAAGTGGTAAGTAAATTTCCAGGAACCGCATCAAAAGATATCATGGGAATTTACACCCCAGAAATGCTCCCAGTAATGTCCAGTTTGGCAAAAAGCTATGCAGTTTGTGATCATTATTACTGCTCTGTACCTTCTGAAACTTTTCCCAATCGAGCCTTCATGCATATGGCTACTTCACAAGGACATTTGTATGATAGTGTGAAATCATATAGTGCTCCTAGCATTTTTAAAAACCTCACTAATAATGGCCATACTTGGGGTATCTATGGAGACGGATCAAAATATACATATACTTTTACATTCTGCCAGGACATAGCAGACTCACCCGTACCAAAAGGATGTGGATATGGAAAGTTTGATGATTTCCAATCCGCACTTTCCAATGGTACACTTCCCGACTATACCTTCATAGAGCCTGAATGGGGCAGCCAAGGCAACAGCCAACATCCGAACTATGATGTAGCTTCAGGCGAGGCCTATATGTTAAAGATTTACGATGCACTTAAACAATCAGAATATTGGGAAAATACACTTCTCGTTATCAACTATGACGAGCATGGCGGTTGCTATGATCATATGACTCCACCTTCTGGTGCTGCTCAACCTCATCCCACGACTAAAAACGAGACCAATGGTTTTACCTTTGATCGTTTTGGAGTGCGTGTGCCTTGTATCCTCATTTCGCTGTGGATCGAGGCAGGGACAATTTATCGCACCAAAAGCTCTACACCATTGGATCACACCTCCATCTTGAAAACCATAGAAACATTGTTCGACTTGCCGCCACTAACCAATCGTGACAAGGCAGCACCTGATGTTCTGGATGTTCTCACTCTCTCCTCTGCAAGAACTGATAACCCACTGGATGGAGTAACTGCGCCTACTGCCGATTCCTCTGTTAGTATACCTGACCATGCCTCACAGATACTTCAGGCTCAAGCTGATTCACTCACAGAGAAAAAGAACCGCGAAGAAGGGGGAAAGCATAAAACGCCTGAATTCCAGTCCGATGCGGAAGCAAAAAGTTACATACAGAAATGGCACGATCATTATTACAAAAATGAGAATAGTGTATAGATTGATTTGACTTTCACAAACGATGATTTGAAAATTGGCTTTGCATGAAAAACAAAAAGTCTAGGGGCTGACTGATCATCGAAGATGTGATAGTGATAACTATCAAAGGAAGGAACACGATAACGATGGGTGGGTTTAATTAATGGTGCACTGTTATCCACCCGCCCCTTACGTGTTCCTTCCCTTATCATCTATCGCTGCTACATCTACGATGATCGGTCAGTTCCTCATCAGCCCACAATAGCCACCATGGCTAGACCGCCTAAATGTTGACTTTTCTTTTAACGTGCAGTATGTTATTTACAAGTACATTTCAGAATGTCGTTTGGCATTGTCATCCAGACTGAAATGGCATTGTCATTCTGAGCAAAGTCGAAGAACGAGAATGCTATAATATTCTTTAATTTCGACCAAAGTGGACATAGGCGTCAACCTAATAAGTTTATATATTTTATTATACATTATATAAACAACTGTAAACATGCGGTATAAGTTTCGGGTAGGTATTTTCATGTCGAAGACACAACTTTAAAAAGAGCATGGCATTGCCGCTAAACTGTGGGTGGCGGGGGCAGCAATCGCAGCAGAGCATTTTTAGCGGCTTGATTCTTTTGTTTCGTTTTCTGATCAAGCAGAAAATGAAAGCCAGCCGTGGCGAGCGACCATATATGTTTGAAAGAGTATACTTCATTATTAACTTACAATTTGTAAAGGAAATGTATGATTTACACATATGAAATAATCATATATTAATATGTTAGGTTGACGCATATGCAAAGTGGAGAAATCTCCCTTATCCAATGTTGAGAATTTATTTCAAAAAACGACATCGTGAAATGCCCTTTATTTACCCGAAAGAAAAAGGTGCTAAATAATATTATTACCTTAAAGCATTAAAAACTAAATTAAAATTTTGAGCTCAGTCTATGAATTGACAAAGAAATTTGTTCAAGCCATTATCCCCAAAAAAGTATTATCAAGAAATGAAACCTTCATCAGAAGGCTTGTTTCTAGCTATTATATTGGCACAAAATATGAATGCAATATCTGCAATAAACGACTCCGCAAATTTATAAAATTAGATAGGGGTGATTTGCTTTGCCCATTTTGTGGAAGCCTACCCAGGACTAGAGGTTTGTATAAATTTATAGATGATAAATTAGTAAATAAGACTGTATTGCATTTTTCTCCACCTAAATGCCTCAAAAATAAAATCCTTGAAACAGGTGAAACAAATGAATATATCACCTCAGATTTTGAAGATGAATTTGAAGCCGATTTAGCACTGAATATTGAAAATATTGACCAGCCTGATGGAAAGTATAATGTGATTATTTGTTATCACGTTCTCGAACATATTGGAGATGATAGTCAAGCTTTAAGAGAACTAAATCGGATCACTAAAAAAGAAGGAATTTGTATCATTCAAACCCCTTTTAAAGAAGGTGATATTTATGAGAATCCAGCTATAACAAATCCAACGGAAAGATTAAAACATTTTGGACAAAAGGATCATTTAAGAATTTATTCTCCTAATGGGTTGGAAAAGAGGATGAAAGAAGTTGGTTTCAAAACTGAAATAATTGTTTTTGAGAATGAAGCAGATAACTATAATGGATTGAAAGAGAATGACACTATCCTAATTGGTAAAAAAGACGTAACTACACAGCCACTTTGGTGGCTATTAACCAAAGAGTTACACAATTGATTTAGTTTCATATAAGAAATGTAAATACATAAAATGCTGAAATTCAATGATTGTTTTAAAACTAAATTCTGGAAACTTTACACACCAAATTTCATAACCATCAGATAATCAATGAAATAGAATGGCTGTGTAGTTACAAAAAGACATAATTTAAGAATGAACTACCTCGATGCAAGCATACGAGGTATCACTATGTACATTTCATAATGACGTTTTATTGTTAATTTGATAATTTTTATTTCAATCTAGCTTTCGCCTTGTGACTGAACAGTCTCAATGCAATTGAGTTAAGTACGACAGTACTTCAAGTGAAGGAATGCGTTAGCAACGTGCAGAAACTATTGCCACTTTAGGCAGCCCGCCGCTTACGCGTTCCTTCTCTTGTCGACTATCATCGCCACTCTTCGAGATCAGTCAGTCCCACAGTCATGGCTATGCTTCTTTTTATTCAGATTTAGTCCAATCTAAAATGCCAACAAAATAGAAAAGACAAACCGAAATGCACACATATCACACGCACAAAGGATTCAGTTAAAGTTACTTTCGATGCAAGCATCGGGGAATTAAACCCAAAGAGATTAAAGTGAGTAACACTTCGAGTTGCACAGTCACTATGCAACTCGAAATTATACTATACTTCTTTATCCTTTTATAAACGTTTTTCCTATTCCCTTTTCAGTAAAAATCAAATAATAAAGTCCTGTCGGGAATTCAGAAATATCTATTGTACTACCATTTGTCAATTTCTCAATAGATCTAATTTTCTGGCCTTGACTATTATAAATCATGGTGGGAATTTCAAAAATTGATTCAGAAGTAATTTGAATTACCTCAAACGCAGGGTTTGGCGAAATATTGATTTGTTGAGGAACTATCTCAATTGTACTTGTAGATAATGAATCTACACCATCACAGTCCTCATCTATACCGTTATCTGGAATTTCAATAGCATCTGGATTGATATCTGGATCCTCATCATTACAATCTTCATCTGAATTAAAACCGTCCATGTCTTCATCTATTATCAAGATGATGCCATCACAATTTTCATCAACATTATTATTAGGAATTTCAATAGCATCTGGATTGATATCTGCATCCCCATCATTACAATCTTCATCTGAATTGAATCCATCAATGTCTTCATCTATTATGAGGATAATGCCATCACAATTTTCATCAACATTATTATTAGGAACTTCAATAGCATCTGGATTAATATCTGCATCCTCATCATCACAATCGTCATCTGAATTGAAACCATCCATGTCTTCATCTATAATCAAGATAATGCCATCACAATTTTCGTCAATGTCATTGTTTGGAATCTCGTCAGCGTCGGGATTGATATCCGCATCCATATCATTGCAATCTTCTGTATTATCAAACCCATCCATATCTTCATCCATGACAGAAATTATACCGTCACAATTTTCATCTATATCATTTCCTGGTATTTCATCAGCATCTGGATTGATATCGGGATTAGTGTCGTCACAGTCTTCATCAGAATTAAAGCCGTCCATATCTTCATCGATAACCAGAATTATACCGTCACAATTTTCATCTACATCATTGTTTGGAATCTCATCGGCATCTGGGTTAATTTCTTCATCAACATCATTACAATCTTCATCTGAATTAAAACCATCCATATCTTCATCAATTATGAGGATTATGCCGTCACAGTTTTCATCTACATCATTGTTTGGAATCTCATCGGCATCGGGATTTATGTCAGCATTATCATCATTACAATCTTCATCTGAATTGAAGCCATCCATATCATTGTCAATAATCAGGGCAATGCCGTCACAATCTTCATCTACATCATTGTTTGGAATTTCATCGGCATCGGGATTGATATCTGCATCTTCATCATTGCAATCCTCATCTGAATTGAAGCCGTCCATATCTTCATCGATAACCAGAATTATACCATCACAATTTTCATCTACTTCATTATTAGGAATCTCATCAGCATCGGGATTTATGTCAGCATTATCATCATTACAATCTTCATCTGAATTGAAGCCATCCATATCATTGTCAATAATCAGGGCAATGCCATCACAGTCTTCATCTATATCGTTATTCGGAATTTCTATCGCATCTGGATTAATCAGAAAATCTTCATCATTACAATCTTCGTCTGAATTGAAGCCATCCATATCGTTATCGATAATAAGGATTATACCATCACAATTTTCATCCACATCGTTATTTGGAATTTCTGTAGCGTCTGGATTGATAAGAAAATCTTCATCATTGCAGTCTTCATCTGAATTGAAGCCATCCATATCATTGTCAATAATTAGAGCTATACCATCACAGTCTTCATCGACATCATTATTCGGTATTTCGATGGCATCTGGATTGATATCTGGATCATCATCATTACAATCGTCATCTGAATTGAAACCGTCCATATCCTCATCAATAATTAAGATAATTCCATCACAATTTTCATCCACATCATTGTTCGGAATCTCTTCGGCATCGGGATTGATATCTGCATCATTATCATTACAATCGTCATCTACTGAAAAACCGTCCATATCTACATCTATATCTGAAGAGTCAAGCACATAAGGTGCCGAGGTGGAAGAACACGCTTCGCTTCCAACGACGACAGTATACGATCCTCCTTCAGTTGGAGTGTAATTTTGCTGTGTTGCTCCGCTAATCAAATTCCCATCTAAGTACCATTGGTAAGATGATGACTGACTAGAAGTTAGCACTCCGTTTGAAAACGTAATGGTCGGGATACCAAGGTTAGTGATAGTATATGTCGGACCTGTACCAGAAGACAACCAGTAATCTGGACAATCGGCATAGGCTACTTCAACTATATATGTTCCAGTTTCCGTCACAAAGTAGTTGACATTTGTTGCTCCAGGGATAGCCACACCGTCCTTGTACCATTGAAAAAATGTAGGTCCTGGAAAAGCAACCATAATCTCTATGTCATCTTCCGAACAATATTCTCCTCCTGGAGGGCCGCTGATCGCAGGAGCTAAAAATACCCACGAATCCCAAACTACAGTTTCGGAAGCCTCTGTGCATCCATCTGTGGTCGCTTCAACATAAAAATAAGTAACAGCCCAAGTGGATGCATCCAGATCAATAGATTGTGTGGTGCCCATTGCGACTGGTGTGCCGCCTGTATTCGAATTTGAAAAATTATAATACCACTGGTAACTATCGTAAGTTTCCGTGGTAAGGGTGATTATTTCTCCAGGGCAATATATACCATCAGCATCTTCAGGAGAGATCGTAATTGTTGGGTCAAATGGGCACTGAGAAAAAACTGAAAAAGTAAAAAAGAATAAAATGAAAAAGAAAGCAATTGACTTGATTTTCATAAAGCTGTTTTTGACAAAATTGCAGAAAAAAATAATTGAGATAAATATATGAAATATTATTTATCGTTGAGGAAGCTAAATTTTCTAGGTGTGTGTCACAAATTGCACTTTCTCAAGAAAATAGGCTTTTTGTCATCTTGAGCGAAGCACCAGAGCAGTCGAGCACTCCTTGTCATTCTGAGCGAAGATTCATCGAAGTCGAAGAATCAAGGAGTTTGCCTTTACTTTAATTTCGACCGAAGTGGAGAAATCCACCATTTTATTACATCAAGAGCTAGATTTCTCCACTTCGGTCGAAATTACTGCAATATTAGCATTGTCTTCCTTCGACTGCGCTCAGGATGACAATACCATTGCGGTCCAGGATGACAATGTTAAAAACTATATAAACAATTATGATTTACTTTTTGTGCAATTTGTGATACACACGTTTTCTAGGTGTTTTGTCAAATATGTTCTTTGCAGAATATTTTAAGCATCTATAACAAGCTTATACCCTACCCCTCTTATATTCACGATTTTCACTTTTGGATCTGCTTCAAGTTTCTTTCGCAATTTTGAAATGAAAACGTCCAAGGTCCGCCCTACATAGTCGCCTTCGTCACCCCATACCTGTTTCAGAATCACTTCTCGTTCCATAGTAGTATTGACAGCATCATACAATAGTATAAGCAAGTTAGCTTCCTTGCTTGTTAATTCTATTATTTTTTGGTCGTGCGTAAGCTCAGTCTTCCGTTTATTAAATTGGTAATCGCCCAATGAAATCAAATTTGGATCTTTGATTGGTTGATTTCGTTTTTTACGGAGGAAAAAGAAAACTCCAATTATTGGTATTAATAGTATGGCCATTATCGGATAGGTCATACTATTTGCCTCAGATGCATCTTCAATTACGGCTTCAGGGTTATTGGCAATAAATGACTTTTTTATTTGTTCATCGTCCAAAAAGGTAAATACAAGATCGTAACAAGCCTTGGGCAGAGGTCGTGTTAGGCAAGGAGTTATATTAGGGTTAGTCAAATCTCCCATTTGATAACTATATACTATGTCATCTGATTCACAATCCTGAACTACCATGATGAAGCTGTAGTCCATTTTTGTTTCCTCAATAACTTGAGTTATTGTTGACACCAATTCTTCTGGCTCAAACTGAAATTCCGTATCGAATTTTATTCTATATCGACCATCTTCTTTTTCAATAGGTAATACGCGGGAGGTACTATCACCAAAACATAGCAGTACTTTATGTCCAATCATTCTGAGTGACACCTCTATCTGCTGATCGCTTAGAGATTGTCTAGCCTCAATATTTGAAGACACTAAAAGTATACTAGCAAAAGCTATTAAAAAGATTTTAATGTAATTTAACCTCATACTACAAATCTATTTGAAACTTATCCAATTCGAAAGTAATTATGCAAGATTTACAAGAATTTACATTTATTCAAGTAAAATTTACAATTGATTTAACTAATAAAGGTCCTTTCTAGAATATATTTGAAAAGAAATAGTCATTAAGTCACCTAAACAATCAAACATGAAAAAGAGCATTTTAATTATTTGTGCAGTACTCACAGCATTTAGTTTAATGGCTTTTGGGTATATAAAATGGAATGGCCATAATGAGGCATCCTGTAATTATAAAAATACTGAGCTAGATTTGTTTTACAATGTAGATTCCAGATTTATAGCCAACGTTACAAAAGAAAACCTGCATAATTCGAAATCAATCATTGATATTCTTCCAAAAAAAGCAACCCTGCCAATAGTATCTTATCAATCATCAGAGGTATTCATCCTGAATGAGGACAATGAAATCAGTGAAAAAGGAGAAAGTCACATTTTAAACGATTCTCAAATAGCACTTTTGCAAACCACTGATTATTCTAATAATATATTGATTAAAGCTAATTTCACAACGAAGAATTCTTTAATCGGTGATTTAAAAAATGACTATTTAACTTACTACATAACCATTATCCCAGAAAAGGAAGCGGAATTCGCAAGTGGTCTAGCTGAACTTCTTCAATACCTAAGAGAAAATAGCAAAGAAGAAACATCAATAATAAAAGAAGATAAACTTCAACCAGGGAGGGTTAATTTCATTGTTACAAAAAATGGATCAATATCAAATGTCAGATTAAACTCAACCTGTGGCTATTCATCTGTAGACAAAGCGTTAGTCGAAATGATAGAAAATATGCCGGAAAAATGGGAGCCAGCGACTAATTCGAAAGGTGATAAAGTCGATCAAGAACTTATATTTTTCTTTGGAAAGGCTGGATGCTAGACATTAATTAATAATGAAAAGTATAAAATTAGAATACTTCCTTCTTTTCATTCTATTGAATTTATTTTTCTCTTGTCGCGGTCAGCAATCTTCGCACAAACTAATAAATATAGACGATACTTATTCGACTAATCAAATAGGGAAAGTTGTTTCAAAGATGGGAAATAAAATAACTCATATTTTTCAAGACAGCCAAAATAATTATTGGTTTGGAGGCGAAGGAGTGTATAGATACGATGGCGAAAGTATAACTCAATTCTCAGTGAATGATGGATTGTGTAATAATCGGATTAGAGGAATTCAAGAGGATGAATTTGGCAATATATATTTCGATACAGGGTCAGGGATTAGCAAGTATGATGGACAAAAATTTATCACTTTACAATTAGATACCACAGCCTCCAAGACGGATTGGAAGATGGAGCCAGGCGACTTATGGTTTGCTGGAAATTGGAATAAGAATGGACCTTATCGATATGATGGAGAAAAACTATATCATTTAGAGTTTCCTAAGCATAAATTAGAAGATGAATATTATTCAAGAATAACAAACAAATCTTTTAGCCCTTATGAAGTTTACCAAATATTTAAAGACAACAAAGGAAATATTTGGTTTGGCACATCATCATTTGGAGCTTGTCGATATGATGGGGAATCACTTTCTTGGATATCAGAATTGGATATGATTGAAATGGATTATGGCCCAGCTCCTGGTGTTCGCTCTATACTAGAGGATAAAGAAGGTAACCTTTGGTTTAGTAGTAATATAAATCATAAATACAAAATGATTCCAGCTTCAAGTCACGATAAAAAGGAGTATGAAATCTTGAAAGGAATAGAGACTTCGAAAGAGTCTGATTTAAACAATTATTTCATGTCGATCACTCAAGACGATAACGGTTATATTTGGATGGCAAGATATGGAGGAGGAGTTTGGAAATATGATAGTGAAGAACTAATACACTACCCCATTAAAGATGCGGATACAGATGTTTTGATCTTCAAAATTTACAAAGACCGTCAAGGTGATTTATGGCTTGGAACACAAAATGCTGGAACTTTCAAGTTTAATGGTGAATCTTTCGAAAGGTTCAATCCAATATTTAAGAATTAACTACTTTGACACCTCATTTGACATCTCAGCTTCCTCTTCAGATAAAACTGGAGCAGGATAATAATCCGTTGTATTCTCTTCAATTAGTTTTTTCAATGCTTCTATATTTTTTGTCTCCTGCGCAGTGAAAGCGCCACTTAGCGTTTCCATAATTGCAAACATAGACCGCATCATGATTCCCTTCCCACTTACCGTATTATCAGTTTTAATCGTTGTTTTACCATCGGCTTCTTTCAGTGTTATGATTTGATAAAAATCCATCATCTCACTTTCAAAGGACATTTCCACACGTTCATATTCATTTTCTACTAAAAAGGTTTCTACCATTTCAAAATCAGGTTGTCCTTCTCCTGGGTTCACGATGACTTTGTATTTGCTGCCAACTTCCCCTTGTTCACCACTGATCAATTCGATGCTTTTGAATCCTTCTAGCCACTGTGAAAATTTGGAATCATCTTGGGATACAGCCCAAGCTTCTTTTGCAGATTTATTTACTGTGATTTCATGTCCGTAAGAAACAGATGGTTTTAATAATCCGATTACAAAAAATAAGAGAACGAGCCCAATAATTATATATAGGAAGTATTTTAGAATCTTCATTTGTCAAGATTTAGTTTTAATGAATCTCCTAAAAGTACAGAATTTGAGGAATTAATAAAAATTGAACTTTTAGAAAGAGTTCAATTGCACTCGACAAAACAATAATATGTAAGGAAAAATGTGTGGTGTCTTAAGTTTTATTATTATTTGAATATCGATTATTCCATATCCATATTTCCTGAAGCATTATAGTCTCTTTCTCCGTTTATATCAATTGTGATAACAAATTCTCCCAAACTATTCTCCATCCAACATTCTATGTTTGGGTTTTCAATCAGCGTGTTTTTTATATATGTTAATGCTTCGTCCTTAGATTCAAAAACTAAGTAAACTTCTCCATTTTGGTGGTGAATAGTTTTAACCACATTTAGAACATGTCCAGTAGAATATTCTGCTTGTCCGACGGCAAATTGGTTTGGATTTAATTTAGGTTTTTTCATATTCTATTCCTTCTTGAACCATCACCTTTCAATAATTGAGTCATATACCCAAAATCACCCTCCTCTCTTAATCGGAGCGCCTCCCATCTTTTTTCTACTTTCATCCATAATCTCATAATACTTAGTCAATTGAGCAGCGGTCAAAATGCCTTTAACGCCCGCTTGTCTTTCATCTCTAATTGCCATCATATTTGTTCTCATAGCATCTCTATTCCCAGCATTCTTTTCTCGGGCATTTATCATGTCATCTGCAGTTTTGTTCCACATATATGTAAATTCTTCTTCTTGTGCCTCAGAAAGTCCTAATTGTGCTATCAATTGGTCCAGATCCACTCTAGGCTTATTTTTTCTATCTCTAAGTTGTGGCTCAGGAGGAGCTTCTTCTACAACTGGTGTTTCTACTACCATTTCCTTTTTGGTGCCACATGATGCGATTAAGAAAGAAAATATGATAAGGACTAATATGTTTTTCATCTTTGATGTATTTTTTGCAAAAATATTAATTATAAATTAAAAAGGTTGACCGCAATTTTGTTTTTAGTGTAATGCGGACAGATGAACAGATTATATTTCACCACTAAGTCGCAACGGTTTTCACGAAGGTCACAATGGGAAAATTTCAGATATAATATGACTTTGTGCCCTTTGTGAAAATCTTCGTGTTCCTTGAGGTGAAAAAACAACACATTTCTCTATAGTCAAATACCATCACTTCAAATCAAAATCCTCGTCTGCCTCCTCTTTCTCTATCTTTATTTCTTGTGTCTGAGACTGAAGATTTCCCGAAATGCCTAAGATCATATCTCAAATTCAACATGAAATACCTTTGTAAAACATTGCTCGCTATACTTTCGATATATGTACCTGTTACATTTCTGCTGATCGCTTGATTTTGATTGAAGAGGTCAAAGACTGAAACACTTATTTCTGCTCTATTATTTTTTAAGAACTTCTTTCCTATGCTCATACTCCCCAACAAGAAACTATCATCAAATTCATCGCCGTATCCACTATATATCTGATGGCTGATTTGATTTCGCCATGTAATACCATAAGGAAAGATTACTTCTAGTTTCAAGCCTGTTTGTTGGTTAAGATAGTTTGTATTTAAGTTTGGAAGTAAGGTGTTTTTCGCTTCGCCAATATTGGTTGATGATGATATAGTGAAATCTACATTTTCGCTGATATTGGATGTAAGATTGACACCAAATCCCAAAGTAGCATTTTGGCTATCATTATTTTGATCGTCAACTATACTTGGAGTATTGGTGTAATTCCCGTTGATATTGAAATTTAGTTTTGATTTTATCGAAGTTACGGGTACACCAATCGTTACATAACTGCGAAGATTGAGATAACCAGACATATTCTCTGGCAAGGTCAATTGGGATCTTTGGTCAATCCCTAATTCATCATATAATGCAACATTCCTACCCGACAAGTATGTTCTCTCTCCTATATAACTATTAGAATAATCGCCGCCTGCAAATAGATAAAATACTGTGCCCTTGGTATTATTAGTAGCAGAATATCTAGCAAATAAACTATGCTGATAGGATTGTTCTATGCCAATATTTCCTTTACTCAATTGCAGCGGATTGCTATTGTCGATGGCTTCAGATAATTGAGTAGCTGAGGGATTTGAAGTTCTTGGTCTATAAAATAATCTCAAATTTTGAGTTTTTGAAAGTTCCATTCTTAACATCAAAAAAGGGACAAAATTCAGATAAGATTTATCCGTCTCGAATTGAGAAGGAAGAGATTGATTGGCACTAATATTTGTATGCTCCAATCGTGCTCTTGCCATCAACGTGGTTTTATCTTTTCGCCATTGATAGCCAGTCCCAAAAGTCTGAGTCACTTCATTATTTTCCAAATCATTTGACAAGCCATCTATTTGAATATTTCCAATATTAGGTTCACCATCGAAGGTCAATTCCTGATTCTCTCCATTGTCTTTTTCAATCTCATAATTGAACATTAATCGACTCCTCTCAGAGAGTGGTTCCGTATAACTCAACTCTGCTTCATAGCCAATGGCTCTTCTGTCACTTTCACTAAATTGATAATTTGTAATAGGTAAAGAATCCAATATCAATTGGGATTCTAATGAAGAATTGCCATCACCTGGACCACTGCTATTCTTAAATGAAAAAGAGATTGTCCTTCCTTTTTTCTCAAATGAATGTCGGTACAAGATGCTGTTGTTTAGATTATAACCACTTTGATTAGATTCGTAAATATTAGTTGAAACATCTGCATTGCTATTGCCTCGTAGAAATTCTGTCGCCGCTGTTTCGAACAATTCATTTTTCTGCCAACTCAATCTTGGACGAATTGTCAATGAATTTTTATCATTGAATTTTACATCAAGTCTTCCTTGAAATCTGTGATTCATATTATCACTCAATGTCGTATTATCTTCCAAGTAAAGATCTCCATCTTCTCTACCTCCAAAATATTCCTGTTCTATATCTTGAATGGATGTATTGTCAGAATTATTAAAAAAATACGATCCTGAAAAATCAACTTTTTTGCTAAGTTTATCTGAAAAATTCACACCTATTGAATGTGTCAAAGCTATCCCATTCTGTTGCCCAATTAAAAAATTATTGACTCCCCCTCGGCCTCTTCCACCACGGCCACCTCTTCCTCGCCTTCGATTGCCACTAGAACCGACTACTCCTAATAAGTCTTCAGTTGAAAAATTCTGTTGGTTGATATTGTTTGACAAACCTATAAATGATGTTCTTTGATTGCCACTAAATATATTAATATTACCACCAACTTGATACCTATCATCTTCACCATAGCCACCATATATTTTGCCAAATTCACCGTTTCTTTTGTCTTGTTTGGTTACAATATTGATAGTCTTGGTGGTGTTTCCATCATTAAAGCCCGTAAATCTAGATTGCTCACTTTGCTCATCGATGATTTCTATCTTTTCTATGATCTCAGCGGGCAACGAATTTAAGGCAATATTGGGATCATTGCCAAAAAACTCACGTCCATCCACAGTTACTTTTTGGACATCTTCACCATTAGCCTTTACTGTACCATTTTCGATTACTATTCCTGGGATCTTTGCAATGAGGTCTTTGGCATCGGCATCTGGCAGTGTCTTGAAAGCACCGGCATTGAATACCGTTGTATCTCCTTTTTGGATGGCTTGAATCATACTTCCTGTGATCTCTACTCCATCGATTTCGATTACATCTTCGATCAGATTTATAGTTTCGAGAATTTGATCCTTGCTAAAATTAACTCGCTTTCTATACTTTTTGAACCCTAGATAATTAACGATCATTCTATAATCACCTTGCTCGACACCTTCTATTGAATAGGTCCCACTATTATCCGTCAAAGTCCCAAAAGTGATATCAGAATTCATTTTATACAGAACTACTTCTGCACCAATAAGTCCCTCATTATTGGCATGTACATTTCCAGAAATGGTTACTTGGCTAAACGAAGTAAAACTTAAAAATACTAAGCAAATGAAAATAGGAATTCGCATTCTATTCTTTTTATTAAAATTTGAAAACAGCAATACCTTATTTAGACTATAATAAATACATAAAGTTTAATATCATCCATTTTAATCTACTTCAAATAAGCTTTACATGTCAACTTAGTTTGGGCATAATTAAAAGACTCATTGTGTACACAATATCTAACTCTATAATTTCTGACGATTTAAAACTAGAATCTCTTCTGTCAAGTATCCGTTTTTCTATTTATTAATGTTAAGATTAAAAAATGAAGTGCTAAAATTATATCATTGAAAAGAATTAATCTCTCTCATATAACCAATTCCAAATAGCCCTGCCAAAACAACATGAAGCCCAAAGGGACCTAAATTCATAACCAAGCCTTCTTCAAATCCAGAATACATTTGCAATGCCAACATCAGATGGAACGCCATGATTACCATTATTATCTTTTTGAATACTTGTGTAAAATCAAATATTGTATACAAGAAAAAACAAACCGCTCCAAAAGAGAACATTAGAATGGCGTATATTTTTGCTAGTAGCAAAGTATTAGCCTCCTGTCCTGATGTCATCAATATCAAGTCAGGCCTGAAAACAAAAAGTACTCCTGCGATCATTTCTATAACAGCGTGGAGTAGGATCAATTTTTTCATAGTCGATATTTAAAACCGAAGATATCCAATATATTCTTCGCCATAACAAAAACATATTACACATTTAAATATTTATACCTTAGCTTTCGATATTATCATCACATAAAATCATTTCTAGAAGTGAAGAATATGAAAATTTCATCTGTTCTAATAATTGGATTTCTGTTGATCCTTGCAGCTTGCAAAAACGGGCAAAAAAAAATTGACTTAAATCTAGAAAATATGGTTTCAGATGCTTCAACATCAAAAGAAATTCCTCGTAAACAAATGAAATCTCAAATTAATAAATTGGATACCGATTATTGTATGGGGCGATTTGAACCCAATAAACATTCTGATTTTGAAGTCATACCGGTCAAATATGCGGATCGTGAGGGGATGTATTTGAGAAAAGATGTTTTTAAGGCTTTCAAAAACATGTTCGAAGCTGCTAAGAAAGAGGGTGTAAATCTCCAAATTCGTTCTGCTACCAGAAACTTCAATTATCAAAAAGGAATCTGGGAGAGAAAATGGACTGGAGCAACTGTACTTTCTGATGATACCAATGTGGCTAAAGATTTGAATAGCCCTAAAGAAAAAGCACTCAAAATTCTCGAATACAGTTCGATGCCCGGCACATCAAGACATCATTGGGGAACAGACATCGATTTGAATGCATTTTCAAATTCATTCTTTGAGAAAGGAGAAGGAAAAAAGATCTATGATTGGCTACAAAAAAGTGCTTCTTCATATGGTTTTTGTCAACCTTATACTGCTAAGGGTCCAAGTCGTCCAAATGGATATAATGAAGAAAAATGGCATTGGACTTATAAACCTCTAGGTAGTGAGATAACTGCATTTGCTGAGCAAAATTTGAAGAATCAAATGATCACTGGTTTTAAAGGAGCAGAGACTGCTGTGGAGATAGATGTAGTGGGGAAATATGTGTTGGGGATAAATCAAGGGTGTAATCATTGACAAAGGGAAATGGTTTTCTAATACTTAAAGACTGTTTCCATTAAACTCCTTTCTCTGTTTGAAATATTAAGTTTATCAGCCTTTTCGGACCATTTCGAAACTTCTTTTTTGGTTTTCAATATGTGTTCTTTTGCCTCTTTTAAATCCCATCTAAAATATTCAGCCACGCTTAGGCACAAATTATAATCTAGGCTATTGTCATTTTCCGAAATATTCAGACTAAGCCCTACTCCATCTTCATTAGGATTAATGTCATAAGCCGGAGAAAGAAACCATCCTCTATTAGTCAATAAAAATCCATGATTTCTTAAATGATCATCAGTATTTGATACAGCTACAGAAAATGTAATTCTTTTCCAAAGCTCTTTTATATCATTTTCAGGATTCCCTCCATATCTTTCTATTAATTCTACCAACTCTAAATAACTTCCTCCTTCTTTGTGATTGTAACCATCTTTGTAACCCAATAATGTCATGGCTGATGCAAAATGTATTCTTTTATCACCAGCTATTCTATCGAATCGTTTTGTTAAAAAAGTATGTTGTCGTTGAGAAAATATTGCCGCCGAAGCTTCTGAAACATCAAGGCCAATATTCTTACCCATTTCATTTACTAATAATTCCCAAACACCAGAATCTTTTTCATCATTTTTACTTGGAAACTTAGCAATCCACAAACTTCCATCTGGATGTCGAACACTTGCTTTTGGTCTTGCTCCACCCAATGATGATCCTGGTGCCATTATCAATTTTAACCATTTTTTTTCTTCATCCTGTGTAAAAGAATCATCATTTTCAATTTTTAAACTCACTTGCTCCAACTCCCGTATACTTGTAAATGGAGGTGCTTTTACAAGTTCATCATGTTCCAAAAAATCACCGTCTTTATCCAATTTAAATCTAAGAGCACCCATTCTAGATTCATCATTTACACCCAAAAGGAAATCTGATTCATAAAGCGGCTTTATTTTTTGTCCATCCTCTCTCGCTTTTAAGGCCTCTCTTCTTTTCATAAGCATTCTTCCCCATCTATCAGGTGAAGAATCTAAAAACAGTCCAAAGTTAGGCTTATCATCACTTAGATATTGGGGCCCAGCATATAGTTTCAGATCAGGGTCAATATTTTGTGCGAAACCACTTTGCAACCACTCTTTATTATATTCAAATGAAAAAATTTCTTCCCCTTTCGATAATTCAACTCTTAAGGATCCCATAATGAATCTTTTCGGGAGATCTTTCCAATCCGCATACACCAATATTTCCTTCATTATTTACTTTTTTGGCGCTCTTTTATTTACAGTTAATTTAGCATCCTGAAGCTTTCTTCCCAATATATCATCTTCCGCAAGCTTCAAAATATCCTTTTCCATCCCATAAACTGATAGAACTTGAAGTAAAGATGTAATAGATACTGTTGTATCTCCTTTCTCCAAATTCCAAAGCGTAGTCCTACTAATATTTGCTCTTTCAGACACCATCTCAGCTGTATACTTTCTTCTTAATCGAGCCAATTTCAGGTTTTCTCCTAATTGCTTTATTATTCTCTTTTCTTTTGGAAGCAGGTTCATATTAAAGTTATAATGTTTAGTATTTTGAACAAATGTACATGATTTAGTTCATATTTCTGAACATTATGTTATTTCAAGTATTTATTCATATTTCAAATGATAGCAAAATCATGTCCATAAGACAAACTCTCATCTAGCAGTTTGATCATCTCTAAACGCAGTTCACTTTTCATTTGGCAGCAAGTTCATATTAAAGTTATAATGTTTAGTATTTTGAACAAATATACATACTTTAGTTCATATTTCTGAACATTATGTTATTTCAAGTATTTATTCATATTTCAAATGATAGCAAAATCATGTCCATAAGACAAACTCTCATCTAGCAGTTTGATCATCTCTAAACGCAGTTCACTTTTCTTTCTTTTATCGAATTTGAAATAGATCGTTACGCTTATGAATCTGTCATTGCGCATTAATAATAATTTATACAAATTTGATTTTTCAAACGAACAAAGTGCTATCGAATAGCCATTTAGTAAAATTTTAAAAAACAATTATTATGAAAAAAATTCTAATATTATTAATCGTAATTGGAGCAAGTTTCTCAGTCTCCGCACAATTTGATCACTTAATAAGTAACCAAGGGTATGACAAAATCCTAGAATGGGATATGAATAGTGGCCTAGGTACAAAAGGGTATCGCTTCATTTCTAAGTCCGATGAATCTTTGCATTTTCAATCTCATGTACATAATAGTTGGAATTCTAATATAGTATTTAAAGGAAACAGAATGGGAATTGGGACAACTCTACCAGCATATCATTTGGATGTTGATGGGACTGCTCAAGTTGATAAATTGATAATTAACCCATCCGTTAATGGATCTTTTTTGCAAATGGGTCCTGTTGTAAATCTTCTTGGTCAAAGACGATTTAATTTTGCCACCAGTGGTTCTTATGCAGGCTTTTCAGCATTAAGCCCAAGTGGTGTAGCTAGATTAACTTTTAGCTCTAATGCAACTTCTAACTGGCTGGGGATGAAAGATGACAATAATAATGAAATATTTAAAGTCGCAAGAGATGCAACGAATGGGACATATATCCACCTACCTCGCGCTAATTCAAGAATTATAATCGGTGATTACGGCAGTTATCTTTTAGAAGAAGGATTCAAGTTTGTAGTAAAAAATGGCGATGCGCTTATACAAGGTACAATGGTGGCTGAAGAAGTCATTGTCAGCTTAACAATTCCACCGGATTATGTTTTTGAGAAATACTATAATGGCTTCTCAGATCTAAAAGCGGACTACATTATGCCTACGCTCAAGGAAGTAGCAAACTTTACAAAAGAAAATCATCACTTACCCGAAGTTCCATCTGCAAAAGAAATTCAAGAAAACGGAATTTCTGTTAGTGAAATGACCAAAATTCTACTCCAAAAAGTGGAAGAATTGACTTTATATACAATCGAGCAAGAAGAGCGTATTGAGAATTTGGAAAAACAATTAAAAGATCAAGATTAATATTGATCCATCACTTAATACGACAAATTATGAAATATATAAAATATAGAATCATACTTCTCAGTGCCGCACTCTTGCTTGGTTGCAACGCTCTGTTCGCACAACAGGAAAATGACAAGTGGCACTTTGGACAAAATCAATGGGACTTTAATGGAGGTAGTTTCAATGCAACTGAATTTGCGAATTACAACAAATATGCAACTGCCTCAATAAGTGACAATAACACTGGACAACTACTTTTCTACTCAAATGGACTTTCCATCAGAGACAGAAATGGCAATTTGATGAACAACGGGAATCAGCTTGTTGGAACAAATCCTGCGTTTTACGATTCTGCCTTTACCTGTGGAGGAAACATGACCAGTCAAGGTGTAGTAATACTTCCAAAACCAGGAAGTCCGAATCAATACTACGTTTTTACTACTGTAAACACGAATTTCCCAGATTGCGCATACGCAGGTAATACATACTACAATTTAGGTGTGAGATATGCCATTGTGGATATGTCCTCGGGACTAGGAACAGTTACAAGTAAAAACAATATTATTCAGTCCGAATCAAGTGCAGCTATGACAGGCGCATTAACAAATGATGGGTCCTCATATTGGCTGACCGTAACTAACTCTGGGAGCTTCAACGCTTACAAAATCGATGCAAGTGGAATCAGCAATAAACCTATTGTAAGTCAAATCAATTCTAATGGAGGAGGTGCAATAAAAATATCTCCGAATGGCGACAAATTATTACATGGATACTCACTTTATAATTTTAATAATACGACTGGTGCTGTATCCAACCCAATTGACATTATTGCCAATGCTGCTCCATTTGAATTCTATGAAGACCAATCTATTCGAATGAGTAGCAAAGAGTTTTCGTCAAATGGAAATATAATCTATTTTGTAAGTAGTCAACAATCTGGAACAACAGGACAAGCACTATTAGTCAGTGGACTAAGCATGTACAATATTTCAACTGGGGAATTATTCGGAGCCGATAGCTCTACTGCTGGTTACTTTTTCGATTTATATCATTATGGTTCTTTTGCTGCCAATTTACAAAGAGCGGCAAATGGAAAAATTTATTTAATTTTCAATTTACAAACTGAAGAAGGCCCCCCTTTTTTCGAACAAATAGTAGAGTTTGGAGAGAATGATTTTCTTCCACCGCATACACATCATGCATATGATTGGGGTGTTATTAATAATCCTGATATGTGGGATACTGGAACAAATCCAATATTATTTATATCTCCTCCACTAGGGATAAAAAATGGTTATGTATTTCCACAACTCATTCCTGAAGGCCCGACATGCCTGAACGATATAACAATAACGGCCGATGTGTTGTCTGGGCAAAATGACACCCAACAAGCTGCGAATACCATTACCGCTACCAACACAATTTTTAGCGGAGGAAGTGCAGAATATGATGCAGGTCTTTATGTATATTTAGAGCCTGGTTTCCATGCTGAATCAGGATCGGAATTTCGTGCATACATTGAAGGGTGTACAGTGCCTTCACCAGCTCCTATTGGAGGAAGGACAGCCACACAAATCAGTTCAAATCGAGAAGATTTGAATTTGGCGGATACAAATGTAGTTACGCTTTACCCAAACCCTACAACAGGAAGGTTCCAAATAGTGAGTCAAGATGACATGGTAGGATGGGAAATTACAAATGGACAAGGAAAGGATAAAAAGGGTGGTGTCTTGGACAATTCCAAACAATTTGATATTGATATCAGCAATTCCAATTCTGGAGTATATTTCTTAAGGATAATGTTTGAAAATGGAAATGTACAAATCAAAACCATAATCAGAAATTAAGCACTAAATTAAATAAATGATGATTGGCAATCCATAACTTTTAGATTATGGATTGCTTTTTTTTACTATATTTTCAGCTAAAAATAAAACCTAACATATGAATCAATTAATAAAATTACATATCCCTTATCTAGATTAATTCAAAATAGCGTTATCATACGACTATATTCACTCTAGGTTGTTAGTATTGCAGAATCAATAAAGATAACATGTTCTTAGATTATCGGAAATACATAATTGCGGTTTTTATACTTTTTGTACCGATTTGCTTGTACCAAGTATATCATTTAAAGTTCAGCTTTGACTTTGAGCAGTTTTTTCCTGAGGGAGATCCAGATTTAGAGTTTTTTCAAGATTTCATAAAAGAGTTTGAGACAGATGACAATTTTTTGTTGATCGCTGTTGAAAATAATCCATCTGTATTCGAGCAGGATTTTCTTGAAAAGTTTCACGAATTCACCCTTAAAGTAAGAGATATTCCTCATGTCACTAGAGTACAATCATTGACGACGATGGACTATCCTGTGAAGACTCCGTTTGGGATCAATTCCGTACCTATAATTCACATAGATCAGCCTGCAAAATATGTTTCAGATAAAGCTAGAATTCTCGAAGATAAGCGATTTGTCAATAATTATATTGATGAAAAAGCGCAGGCGATAGCCATTACTGCAAGGACAATAGATGCAATCGACCTTGATCAGTCAACGGAAATGATGGAGGGATATAAAGCCCTTCTCGCAGAATATGATTTTGAGGAAGTCCATCTTTTAGGTCGAGCCTATTTTCAAGATGAATTGGTCGAGATGCAGAAGAATGAAATCGTGGTTACGACCATCATTTCTGGTGTCCTCATGATTTTTATTCTAATGTTCATCTTTCGTAAACCTATTGGAGTTTGGATTGCTCTGTCTTCTATCGGTTTAGGATTGTTGTACTTTCTTGGGATCATGGGAATGATGGGGCGAGAGTTAAATGTCATGGCTGCATTATATCCTGTTTTAATGTTGATAGTAGGCACATCTGACGTCATTCACATCATGTCTAAGTATGTAGATGAATTGAAAAAAGGCATCCCGAAAAGAGATGCTATGATTATCACCATCAAAGAAATTGGATTAGCGACTTTATTCACATCGATCACAACGGCGATTGGATTTGCGACCTTAATGACTTCAAATGTAAGACCCATTCGAGAATTCGGTATGAATGCAGCAATGGGAGTTATTATAGCTTACGTTACTGTCATATTTTTCACCACTTGCTTACTTACACTTTTTTCTAAAGAACAAATTATTAAGGAATCAAAGGCAAGCGATTTCTGGCATAAATTGATGCAAAACTGGTATGGCAAAACATTGAGACATGGCAAACTAATCGCTGGAATATCTGCAGTAGTTGTAGCACTTTCTTTTTATGGAATGTCATTGATAACCATGAACTATACGGTAGAAAGCAATCTACCAATCACAGCTAAAATCACGGATGACTTTCTCTACTTTGAAGAAAAATTTAGCGGCTTCAGACCTATCGAATTTGCCATCACTGTAAAACAAGATAGCCTTCAAGCCGATAGCTATGAAGTGCTTAGAGAAGTATCCAAAATAGAAGACAAACTGCTAGAGAATGAGAGCTTCAAATCGGTCCTTGGACTTACAACGATCTATAAGAGTCTCGAACGAATGAACAAGGGAAATAGAGCTGATGCCTATAGTTTTCCTCCCAATAAAAAAGCATTTGAGAAATCAAAAAGGCTGGTGGATCGAATGGGAAGCGAAGCAGCAATGATGGTAAGTAAAGACAAGAAAAAAACAAGAATATCTACCAGGATAGCAGATATTGGCGCCGAAAGTATAAAGTCTGAAGGAGAACTTATTGACAACTGGATCAATGAAAATGTCGACACCAGTCTTATAAGTGTCAAAAGAACCGGGACAGGTTTATTGATTGATAAAAATGCAGTCTACATCCGCGACAATTTACTATCTGGATTAGCCATCGCTTTGATCCTTGTCAGCTTATTGATGGCATTACTTTTTAGGAATATTAGGATGTTGTTTGTGGCATTGGTTCCAAATTTTATTCCTGTACTCTTTGCAGCAGGATTACTTGGGATTTTAGGAATTCAATTAGAGGCTGGCGTATCGATAGTCTTTGCAGTAGTATTTGGAATTGCGGTAGATGACACGATTCATTTTCTCAGCAAGTTCAAATTGGCCAGAGATAAAAACAATACCGTAGAAGAGTCTATCAAGATCACTTTTGAAGAGACCGGTAAGGCGATCACTTTCACCACTATTATATTATTCTTTGGATTTATGACAATGTTTTTCAGCAATCATCCGCCGAGTGTAACTGTTGGGATGTTGATATCTGTGACTTTGGTGGGAGCGTTGATTTGTGATTTGTTTTTGTTGCCTGTGTTGATGAGGTGGATGTTGAAAGATTAGATTTGCATAACATATCCTGAAGGTTTTACTCGCTGATGGAATGGGAGAACTATTCCATTTGGGGAGTGAATAGAGCTTTCAAATCGGATTAAATCCATGTGTTGTAAGTAATTTGAAATCCGTGTCTATATCTTAGAAATACTAATCAAAGATAAGGTTTGAAAATATCTTGTATCAAATATATTGGCATACTTTCAATAGGACACCTTGATTAATACATTCGAGTTCGTTTATTTCGATGTATATGGTATAAAATTTCCCCATTCAGAAGGTGTATAAATATCTTTTAACGTAAACTCCAACAATTCTTTAAAAATACCTTCACCATTATCACTATTTGCCATCACCATTAAACCTTTTTTAGCTTCAGGAAATACAATTGAATAATGCTGAAATCCGTCACCATGACATTCTTTAAATGCTCCAAACCCATAAGGTGTCTGTATGATGCCCCACCCTAAGCCATAACTTAATTTGATGTTATCATTTAAAGTAGAATCTTTCAATGCTAATGGCCCAAATTGTTTGATAGATCTAATTCTAATTTGAGGCTTAAACAATTCTGACCATGAACTTTCAGAAAGTATCTTTTTTTGTAATACTGCCAGTAAAAATTTTGAATAATCATCTGCAGTCGTTTCTAAAGTACTCCCTCCTCTTGGTTCATTATCCTTATCTTTTTTATATTTTTCTCCTTTGGGATTGTGACCGTATGCAAAGTCTTCCTCGAAACGAGATTTCCACTCGTAAGCTGAATTATGCATCTGCAAGGGTTCAAAAATCCTTTCTTCGGCTAGTTGCTGTAAACCTACACTAGTCAACTTTTCCAAAACCACTTGTAGATATACAAAACCCTCTCCAGAATAGCTAAATTTATTGCCCGGTTCATCATGTACTCTCAATTTGTAATCAGTTTCAATCCAGCGCCAATTGGCAAAGCCTGTGGTATGGGCAAGGCACATTCGAGCAGTAATTTTGTGGTATAGACTATCTTCCTTCAATGCAGAATAATCATCATGCCACCGGGTCTGGGCTTCATACTCATAGATCTTTTTTGGCAAGTAACTTTCTAAAGGAGTATCTAAATCAATAACACCATCTTCAACTAAATTCATCACTAAAACACCGAAAACAGCCTTGCTAAAGGAGCCTCCATATATGTTGGTCGAGTCATTCAATATCTCTTTTTTCACTTGATCTTTGTACCCAAAAGTCTTTTTATAAGCGATCTTGTTTTCATTGAAAACTGTGACAGCCAAACCACTAATCTTAGCGTCTGTCATCAATTGATTGACTTTATTCGTCAAGGAGTCTTTGGACAATTCCGTCCCATCTAAGCGCTCTATTGTATTGATATCTTTATTGTTACAACTTATTAAAAATAAAATTCCAATTATCAATAAGTTAAACATTTTTGGTGGTTGACTTTTATTTTTTTGTCTAATGAAAGGAAATGCTAAAGGATAAAAACAATTCTGAGAATTTGTCACTTTTATAATGTTCATTAGCATAACTAAAACGCTAAACGGAATAATTGCTATGAAAATAAGGAATCCCCATTTTTCAATCGTTAAAAGAGCTATTAATCCTAAAATATAAAGAATACTCATACTGATTTGGAAGTTGATAATTTTTCTTCCATGAGCATCATATACGGCATTGTCTTCTCTTTTATGTATCCACAAGAACAACGGAAATAAGATATTAGCCAGAGGTATCATAAACCCCAAAAAAGGCGTGCTATGCAATAATATAAGCCATTTCTTCTGTATGTTTTCCTCTTTTGGGTTTTCTAGAATTAATAAATCATCTACTCCAATATTTAATACACTCGCTAATAATTTTACCGTTTGCAGATGCGGATTTACATCGCCTTTTTCTATGCGTTGAATAGTTCTAACTGTTACTTGAGTTTTTTCAGACAACTCTTGTTGAGTAAAACCTTTTAGCTTTCTTTGATAAATTAAATTTTTCCCTATTGAATTTGATTCCATTATTTTCTTTGCTTTTGATATCACAAAGTTACATTCATTCACCCGTTTTTGTGACGACATTTAGATGTCACTTAGCTGTCATTCACTGTGTTTTCAAGTGAATTTCATATAATTAGGAAAATATAATCGTTTTTTCTAATCTATTCTGACTTGGTAATTTGGAAGATTAAAATCAGTATTTATTTCTCATCTCTTAAGTAGATTTCAGATTATCGTCTTTATAGTTTTTAATATAAAGCATTTACATATATAAAAATAAAAAAGCATAGCCATGCCAGATTTAAACTTCAGAAGTTTTGTTACCAACCACTTCTTGATTAGATCGAATCCACAAAAACATGGTTAAAAAATTAGGAATAATAAGTAAACTACCTATAATAAAATTCGCCAAATGACTTCGCCAAATAAGTCATTATCACATCCGCACCAGCACGTTTTATACTCATGAGTGTCTCAGGCATTACTACATCATAATCCAACCAGCCTTTCTCACAAGCCGCTAGCAACATTGCACATTCACCACTGACATGATATGCAGCAATAGGTAATTCAAATTCTTCATTCAAAAGATGGATCACATCAAGATAATTCAGCGCAGGCTTCACCATCAGAAAGTCTGCCCCTTCCATCGTATCCAACTCCGCTTCTATAAGTGCTTCTTTTTTATTAGCTGGGTCCATTTGATACGTTTTCTTATCGCCTCCTTTTGGTGCTGAATCTAAGGCATCTCTAAATGGCCCATAAAATCCACTGGCATATTTTGCTGTATAAGACATAATGCTCGTCTCATAATATCCAGCCTCATCCATAGCTGTTCGGATAGATTCTACTCGCCCGTCCATCATATCCGAAGGTCCAATGATATCAAATCCCGCTTGAGCTTGAGCCACAGCCATCTTATCTAAAATAGGCAAGGTCTGGTCATTCAAAATCTTTCCATCCATGACTAATCCATCATGACCGTCAATACTATATGGATCCATTGCCACATCACTAATCAATGTCACATCAGGAATCTCTTTCTTTATTGTTTGTGCTGCTAATAGATAAAAGTTGTCATCAGCATAACCATAAGTTGCAGTCTTGTCTTTGTACTTCTCAGGCACTGCAGGAAAAATCATAAACTTATCTATCCCAACTTCCATACTAGCTTCAATCTCCTTTAGCATAAAATCTAAAGTCATCCTTGAAGCCACAGGAAGTGAAGTGATCACCTCTGATTTATTTTCTCCTGGAAGAAGAAATAATGGTGACACCAAATTGGCAGGTGTCAAGGTCGTCTCTCTTACTGCTGATCTTATGGATTCAGATTTTCTATTTCTTCTTGGCCTTCTTAGCATAACAGGGTTCTAAATAATGAATTGCAAATATCTGTCAATTTTACTTTAATCTTTAGGAAAAAGATTCCTTTTACTTAATTATTACAAAGTTTGAATTCAAAATGAAGTTTCCAAAGCATACTACATATGGGTCAAATCATAGTATATTTCACATGATAAGGCAATTACTTTTCCTACAAAAAAGATAAACAATGACGTCACAGAAAGCCATACTTTATGGGTGTATTTCAAAATGATGTTCTATTAATTCTATTTTAAATTATTCTAATTGACTTTTTGCAGAACCGCTAAATCGCCCTATGATGTTGACTTTTTAGATTTCCTTTCATATGTCAAATAGTAATTGCGACAATTAGAAATACACCCTACTTTACACATCTATCATGTTACTAATTCCATTTATAGGAGGCCATTTTTTTGGTAAGATTTTTCTGAATTCCTCAGAGTCTATTTTTATGGCAGATGCAGGTTCCCTTTATATAAATAGGCAGCTATTCTTTTTAGGGTTTATTGTAGAAGGAATTAAATACCTCAGAGGAAAATATAAAGACAGTCATAAAGTATTTTGGTTGGAATGGATAGAAACGACATTCGCTCTGTGGATTATTGGTGTGATTCTCATTGGTGTTGTTCAACCCTTTATTAGACTCAGATAGAGCCGATTTTTAAATATTGTTATCAATAGATTCTTCCGTTATTCAAATAGTAAATAGACTCATTAAGAGATTAAAATAATTTATCGTTCAGGTTACAACAGTTGTATTAAAGGCTAGATAGCTCAAACAATCTTTTTATCTTAGCGCACTTAATTAACAAAATGCATTAAAATGGCTATCGACTTAGGTACATTAATCTCAAAAGCTAATGATTACAAACAAATCCTAAAGAATACAGGAGAATACAGAAAAAAGTGGCCTAAAAAAATGAAGCCATTAATTTTAAAGACTTTAAAGGAAATCATCAATCAAACTGAAATCAAAGCCAAAGTCGAGGTACAAGATAAAATTGAAAACTTAGAAGCTATTGTCCTTGATTTGGGAAGATCTGCAAGTGGAATCAGCGAAAATCTTGAAGATACTGACATCAAACGCGCAATGATTAAAAATAATGGTGCATTGATATACCAACAATTATTCAATGGAAAAGTAATGATAATGACCGTCTCTCCATACATTGAAGGATATGGTGAACCAAAACCCCCTAAGCCTTTAGAGATTTTAAGACCTGAAGAATTGACACAGTCATTCATATTACGCCACGTAGAGGTTTTCCTAAAAGAAATTACAGAATGGGAAGATTATGATGATGATGAACCAAGTTCAAAAAATGCATTTAATCCAATTGGATTTAATAGGGATCTTATAACTGAGGATTAATTTTAGCTCTTAAGCAGTTAAGCTCTTGAATTCTTACTAGTGGCTCAAGCCATAAGTTATTGATAGTTAAAATGAGTCTATTTTTTCTTTAGTCAAGGATTGAGAAAGGAAGATAGCCGTAGCTACCTGACTGACGAAAGACGAAGAATCAAGGAAAAAGTGGCCATTTAAGCTGTCAAGTATTTATGATTTGAACCACTAGGTAAAAAAGAGCTTGAAAACTCAACAGCTATTCCAACTTTTAAATCAGGTTATGAAGGGAGATTAAGAAGTAAGAGAATTTAGCTATTTATTGTTCTAAGTATAAAAAAAATCAATAAGTACTGATTTCAAATCAATGCCCTACAACTAAATCAATTATTATCCTTCACATCAAATACATCTCTCAATCCCGATCCCAACAGATTAAAAGACAATACCATCAACATTATAGTAACGGCGGGCACTAACGCTAGAGCTGGTTTTCCGGTAATCGCATATCCGTAATGTTCGTTGAGCATATTTCCAATAGATGGCATTGGAGGTCTCACTCCAAATCCTAAATAGCTCAAACCTGCTTCTATCAAAATAGCAGTCGCAAAATTAGCCGCTCCAATGACCAAAATGGGACCTATAATATTGGGTAAAATGTGTCTAAAAAGGATTCTAAAATCCTTCACTCCAATACTTTTTGCTGCTTGCACAAACTGTTCTTCTTTTATTTTTTTGACTTGCCCTCGTACTATTCTGGCTACATCAACCCACATAGTAAGACCTACCGCTAGAAAGATAACCCCAAGCCCTCGACCAAATGCCAAGACAATAGCAAAGACCAATAATAAGGTAGGAATACTCCACATCACATTAATCAAAAACATAACAACTCTATCTATCCAACCTCCAAAATAACCTCCAATCCCTCCAATAAATACACCTACACTCAATGATATAATAACAGCCAATAAACCCACCAACAATGATATCCGTATTCCCAATACCAACCTACTTGAAATGGATCTTCCGTATCGATCAGTCCCCAACCAGAACTTATGATTGGCAATGTGGTCCTCTAAATGAACATTTGCATTTTGATTATACAAATCTTTTATTGGAATAATCTTCAATTGGTCATAATGTGTCTTGACCTCAATTCCTTCCTGAACTAATTTCGCTTCTTTTATTGGATACCAATCATATGGTTTTTCAGCCCCAAATGCTAGCCTCTGAATAAATCCCACATTGAGTTCATGTCTATTGTTTTTTAAGAGGAGGCCAGAAGAAGAAAATCCTGGGCTTTTCAAAGCAATTTCTGCTTTTTGATTATTTGCATTCGGGCTTTGATCTCCAATCAAGAGATATGCAAAGGTTGACAACAAAGCCGTGAAAAGTATAAATACCAAACCACCCATCGAAGATTTTTTCTTCTTCAATTTTGACCATATGGATTTATCATTTTCCAATTATGCCTTGCTATTTTGGTAGGCTATCAGCAACGGTAATGCATCAGCAGCTTTATCTTGTTGGATCAGATTTGCACAATGCCTTTCGAGGTCATTCCCATATCCTTCTATTTTGTTTTCAGCCTTTTCTATCATTTCTGCACTTGGCAATTCTTCTAATGCAGCCAAAGCTCCGATGTCATTACCCGATAATATTCTACTATTCTTTGCTACATTTGGTAACGCATTATACCCTATCGGCTTTGATTTTACACTTTGATATAAAGTAAAAACTGCATCTCCACTGGCACGCACATAAAAACTTCTGCCCATGCGACCTACCAAGTCAATCTTATGTGGATCTATGCGATTATCATCAATAACATGTTCGTCGATATGCATTATTTGCACTTCGCATATGATTAGATGACCAGCCCCACCATGTTCGCCCAAAGTCACTATTTCTTTCACTTTACACTCCATATTTACAGGAGATTCCGCTACTCCAGGTACGGCAACAGTTTCCGATACTGTAGGCGTCAACCCTGTCCTATCAAATTCGCTTTCTCCAGAAGGAAATTCAACTGAAGTGAGCGCCATTTGCCTCATGATGCCATAGCTTACTGCGCTAATTACACATTCTTTATTATTTTGAATATTGTGTAAAGTATCCTTTGTAGTATTGTCAGCAACCCTTCTATTAGAACTAAAAACTACAATTGGTGGATTAGAACTAAAGGCATTGAAAAAACTATATGGTGCCAGGTTATGCTTACCATTTTCATCTATTGTACTTACAAATGCAATGGGCCTCGGAGATACCGATCCCAATAAATATTGATGCAAATCAGCAGTAGATACCTCGCCGGGAACTATTCGTCGTTTCATAAATTTTCTTGATATAAAAATAAAGATAGCTGAATGTTGACGCATTACACGGAGATAGGCGGAGAAATCACTGAGATTCACGGAGTTTTTCAGCTATACTTACTTCAAACCTCAAATCGATACTTTTTCTCCGTGAATCTCCGTGTAAATCTCTGCGAATCTCCGTGTAATATTTAATCTTTCCAATTCTCTCCAATCTTTCCAATCTCTCCAATCTTTCCAATCTCTAACACCCTACTTCCAATACCCCGCTATAAATGCCTCAAATCCTTTTTTATTTGCTCTAGAAACGGGCACTGTGACTCCTCCATTCAAAGTCACTACTCCTCCGTCCACTCTTGAATAATTCTCAATATAATTTATGTTGATTAAGGACGATTGATGAACTCTATAGAAACCATGACTTTTTAATAGTTGCTCCAAGTACTTTAGTGTTTTTGATATGACTACATTATTGCCATTTACCAACTTTATTTTAGCATAATTGCTATCAGCTTTGCAGTATAGAATGTCTTCGATTTTTATCATCTGAAAACCATGTTCGACTGGTACTGCTATCTTACTAAATACTGAATTTGGAGCTTTTATTTTGGTATAAATCTCATTTATCATTTTCTTTTCTAACCCTCTTTTTGAAAATGATGAACGAGAGATAGATTCTTGAAGTTCTTCTCGGGAAATAGGTTTTAAGAGGTAATCGATTGCATAATATCGGAATGCTTTCAAGGCATAATGATCGTAAGCAGTTGTAAATATTACGTTCGAGGCTATATCTGGCAAAGCATCTAGAAATTGAAATGCATTCATCCTTGGCATCTCAATATCGAGAAAAATAATATCGTATTCTATATTTGGAACCTCCTTTAGTGCTACCAAAGCATCACTGAATTCTCCCACTATTTCGATATCCTCTTGTAATCTCCCCAATTCATATTTGAGAACTTTAATACAATTAATCTCGTCATCTAGAATTATAGCTTTTATCATATTGAATGTAATTCGTTTATCCCGGGAAGTAAAATTTTGACCTCAGTCCCAAGCGCTTCTCCGCTTTTGCTATAGAGGTCTATAATATCAATAGAAGCATCTATTTTATATATTTTATTGATAATATCAATTCTATCTTCTGTGATTTTATGGGCTAATGATTTCTTACTTGTTATATTTTCCTTCTGTAATCCTTTAGCCGCTGCTCTTCCAATTCCATTATCGATTACTTTGCAAAGCACACCATTCTCATAGTTTCTCATTTCAAGGATCAGTTTCTTCTCACCATATTTATTCATCAATCCGTGCCAAATTGCATTTTCTATGTAGGGTTGAATCAACATTGGAGCAATCAAAAAATTTAAATCTAAATCAGAATCTATATTCACTTCAAAATCAAAAGAATAGCTAAGTCTTTTTTGTTCCATTATGATATAGAGCTTCAGCATTTCAATCTCCTCCTCCATGGTCAGATACTTTTTTCGAGAATTCTCTAAAATCATCCTTATCAACTTCGCAAACTGCGTTAGATATTCAGCCGCTTCCTCCTTATCATTTGATATTACATAGCTCTTAATTGAATTGATAGAATTAAAAAGAAAGTGCGGGTTCATTTGGCTCCGAAGTGAATTCATTTCTAGCTCAAGCATTTTTCTTTGATATGCCTTATTATCCTTTTTACTCTTTTTGATCAAATAGGAAATGATACTTACTATCCCAATAAAACTAAGGAACAAAAGTAGAGCGAACCATGTAGTTTCATAGAAGTAAGGTTTAATTCTAAATTGTTTGACCAAGGTCTCATAAGATTCATCATTCGAAATGATCTTGCAATAAATGGTGTTTTTTCCTGCTGAGAGATCTTGAAGTAGTATCTGATTGGAGTTTAGACTAATCCAATCATCGTTTTTTCCCATGCGGTAGAAGTATTGTTCTTTGTCCCCATTATTTCTATTTGTGAGGCCAATATCAAATTGTAAATTCCTTTCGTAAGATTCAAGTACATGAATTCGTTTTTCTTTTATTGTATCATATACTTCATGGCCTTCTACCAACATATCTTTAGTAAAAATCTTCTTAAGGTAAGAAGTAGGTAAAATTCTATCTTTTGATTTTATTAATTTCTGATTGTTGAAAATATATGTGTATTTCCCTTCATGGTCAAAACCCACATAGGACATTCCTTTACCACGGCTTCCATCTTCTAAGAGTGTGATTACAGGCTTTATCTTATCCTCTTTAAGGCTGTAATGATGGATACCTCGACCAGTATAAACAATCAAAAAGCCATCTTCATGAGGCATTAAATTCCGAATGTGATTTGGAATAGTACTCTTAAAATTTTGAGTAATCCTAGTACATTTTCCACTCCCTCTTTCATATTTGAATAAATTCAAATGATTAGTAAGAAAATACACATATTCTCCAGTTGGAATTATTGAAAATGCACGATCACGCAAATTTTCAAACTCAACAGACTTGTTATAAAAAACAAAAGATGTAGTTCGTGTCAAACAATCAAAGGTATAAAGACCACTTCTGGTCAAAAGCCACAGCAAATTTGAATTTACCGGGTCTCTTTCTATTTGCACGACGTGGCCATTTGACGAATAACTATCTACAATATAATTATCACCTAAGCTATCAAGGTTCATGACTTCTTGGCGGTCTTTGTCGTAAATAAATAGGCCAGCCTTAGTCCCTACCACCATGAAGTTATTGTCTATATCTTCAATATCAAAATAACTTAAATTATAAAGCCTCTTATTATTTTTACGAGCTGATTCGGTCATTCTAATGATCCGTTCAGATTCATAATCATATCGATATATTGAATATGCTCCTGTAATCCATAGATTGCCATCAGATGATAGATGCGTCCTGTACACCTTATCTTTTATTAATCCATGGCTTTCATTTTCATTAGAAATATATTTGATAACATCATAACCATCATATCGATAGACACCTTCAAGAGTAGTGATCCAAAGATTACCCACTTTGTCATGATTGATATGGGTAATATTGGGAATTGAAATATCATTTTTTAAAATGACTTCTTCCAAATATAATGTGTCATTGCCACTTGACAGAAGTAGATAGGAATATATCATCATTGACAATATGGCGGTGATTCTTTTCACGGCATTAATTTAGGGCTTTATTTACAGAAGATATAAACTACTCCTTGATCTTGATTACCATCAACATCAGTTCTACTTGCTCCTATCATAATGAGGTTATCGGATATCTCAGCTCCAAAACCAAAATAGTCATTTTCCGATTGTTCGCCACTCATAAGTACAGCTTCCAACACCCAGTCGGCCTCATATTTATAGATATATGATTTGGCCGCACCATTATACAAAGAAGTCGATACGAGAGCTTGATTTTGATATATAGATACACTTGTACCAAAATCAGACCCCTCAGTCGCTGGGTTTTCTTGAAGGGTTTTCTCCAATATCCAAACCCCATTTTCTTTTGAGAAGATATATGCTTGTCCACTTCTAAAAAGATTGTCAACCTCATAACCGACTCCGCTTATGATCATTTTATCATTATCAATATCAATTTCTCTCCCGAATCCATCACCAAAGTTGGTGTTTTGGCCTGCATTTTCAATACTGTCTGTAATGGAAACATTGTCGTTTTCGTCAATAGCATAAATAGATACCCTACCTCCTATGACATTTGCACTAAAAAAATCTGGATCTCCTATATAAAGATCATCCTCATAAAATTCAATTGAAGCACCAAATGTACCCGAATTTGTAGGACTTATTATTGTCTCTATTAGATTCCATAAAATACCTGCTTTCTTGAACACTAATACTTGATCAATTCCATTTACAAAATCTGCATTTCTCACAGCAGCATATAGTCCATTTATGGCTACTTCTCGTCCAAAATGATAATCATTGTTTCCACTATTATTGCTCAGTTTAGTAACCCAAGACCACAATCCATTTTTCAAATCGAATATATCCGCAGTTCCTACTGACCCTTGATCCTCATCATTTCGAGATCCAACAATCAAGAAATTTCCACTTATATCTACCCCACCTTCTCCAAATTGATCAAAAACTTCACCATCAGGACTTACTATTTTCTGATTAAATAAAAATGAATCACCTTCTTTTTTCAAAATATATGCTGAGCCTCGCTGCTGGTCACCCTCTGCATCTTGAGAATATGCAGATACTACAGCATAGACACCATCAATGTCAAGCGAAGTTCCAAGAAAATCAAAAGTGCCACCATCACTGGCTTTAAAATAATTACTCGTTGTAGCTATTGGGGCAAGTACCTCTCCCCATATGGCAGAACTTTTAGTAAAAGACCTCCATTTTTGTCCATCATAGCCCTCGAAGTCTTGCAATTCTACATTATACCTTATCATTCCCTCAACTGGAGTATTCAAATCATCAGCAACTTTTATTTTTCCATTTACATCTAATGTAGCTTCAGGTACAGCTACATTGATTCCTACATTGCTTTCATCAATTATAAACTGATGAATAATATGGGTTGATCTCCCTACTACTTCGGTACCACAACCAGGGAGATTAAAATGTATATTCATCGCCGTATCTACAGATATAGTATATGAGAGTGGTTGAGGACCAAAAGCCAGCACTGTACTTTGATCTACCGACCTTAATGTGATCACATCATCAATTACATCTGTAGTAAATATATAGGTTTCTCCAGATAAAAACTCATTGGCTAATGCATAATCTCCAGGAAATGATTGGTCACTTATAAGTACCGTATCGAAACTACCAGGTGCCGTAATAGTGGAGTTGGGATACTTAATATTATTTTGACATCCTTGTGAATATAGACTTCCCGATACAGTAAAAATTAAACCTATCACAAACAATTGAATTGATCTCTTCATATTATCCTTTTTGAATTTGAGATCAAAATTCAGAAATCGCGCTCTTTTATTATATAGCCGATTAGTCTGCTGTCGTATCTGCTTATTATTTGGATAAACACTTTTCACTTGAACTAGTAATATGTCAAGTAAAAGATGAGGTGTGATTTTTGGTTATATCACTTAGAGGACTTGGAATCCTCTGAGTGATTGCACGGTAAAAGTATCACAAAATCAAACTTGCACGATTATTGTTTGAATTATTGCAGGTGAATTATAATTTGGTTTGCTATAAAAAACTAAATTGCATCCATATTCTAATGGCAGTAGAGTAATGTTTTGTAAAATTTCAACAGCATAAAACAAAAAAGCCGGCTACTTTTAGCCGGCATGAGTAATAAGTTACTGATCAAATTTACGTCCCCTGTAAATCGATCTTTGTCAGTTTTTGTAATTAACAAAACAATCTTTACTGTTTCATTAGGATAATAATTTGCTACAAACTAAAACTAACTCCAATCAACCCTGACCAGTACTTGCAATAATCAAATCTTGTATATCTTGTAGTGATATTGCCATTAAGACAAGTTCACTTTCTTAATCAATCTTGAAAGACTATCTTTTTAGTCCCTAATATTTTTGAAGATGATCTTATTTCTAAGAAGTACATTCCCTTTTGAATGAAATCTCTATATATATAGAATACATTTGTTGGTGTATTCGCTGCATTTATGATACTTCCTTTAGTATCATATAGGACATATGAGAGATCTTTATATTGTTCTGGTAGTTCTATTCTAATTGAAGAAATAGCTGGATTCGGAGCAATCATCAATTCACTATCCAATAATAAATCCTTATCGCTGAGCACTATTTCGATAAACTGTTCACCAACGGTATGGGTAATTTCATTGGTTTCTAACCCTTCGTCGAAGTCAAAGAAAATTATAGAAGCACCGATAATCTGAGTGCCAATAGGAACATCTTTATTCTGTGAAATTCTGAACTTTATAAATCCATTAGATGCAATTTCACTTGTATCTACACTTGGCAGCTGAATGTTTTTAAAATCTATTTTAAGTCTTCTTTCTTCTTTAACCGATAAAGTATAATCGTGGCTAGAAGATCCTGCCACTAGTGTTCCCATATCCATAGATTCATCAATAAGATAACCAATAGTAATATTGTCGACTGTATCAGCTTTTAAGTTCTGAAAGTATATTGTATACTCTATATCTTCATTCTGATTGATAAAATGCTCTTCTCTATAGCCTATTGGAAATGCAGACATATTATTGGCATCCGAAACATCTATTACCTCTTGACAATGGATATCTCTATATGGGCTCTCATCTTCATTTTGAAACATTGAAACAAATTGGTAAGTCTCCGTATCTCCACCATTACAAAACTCTATAAAGTCTGTTGCATAATTCCCTAATGGATAGCCATCTTCTTGATCTATCAATACTCGATACACTCCACCCGAAGCTGCATGTTTAAATTTCACTAATTCGAGTGGTTCTAGATCTACTTCATTCGTACCAAACATAATATCATCCTCTACAACGATGGACAGCAGTGGAATAGCCATTGCCGACTCCCCAATATTCTGAATCGTAAATGCTACAGAATCTCCTTCGCATGTTACTCTGGTTGTCAATACTGCTCCACCCCAATCTATTGGAGGTATTACAATATCGGTTGACTCAATATTAGCTTCAACGCACAATGTTTGACCACTTTCGACCTTATCACAATTAGCATTCAGGACTATCTGAAAATCACCTCCGCCTCCCGGCTTGACATTACCAATGTCAAAAGTTATAATTTGTCCATTTATTGAGAACCCGCCAGTATTGGTACTTACATAATCTAAGCTTTCATCTAGTTGTATTTCGATGGTTGCAGACTGAGCTACAGCCGTTCCATTATTTTTATATTTTACAGAATAAATATTGTCAAAACATCTTTTAATTTCAGAAGAACTGATGACTACGTCCAATGCAGAAGAAGAACTTACTGGTGATATTACAAATGAGTTTTCTAGTACTTCACCAGCTCCTAAAACATTCACAAAAACTACACCTTCACACGAATTCCACAAATCACTTGGTTCGATAACTTCAATCGTATATGTCCCTATCTCAACTGGAATATTATAATTTCCAAAAGCGTCAGTTACTCTATAATACTTCTCAAGTCCACCATCAATAAACACCGTCCAACCTGCCAATGGCAAGTCTGTTGGGTCTGCAACACAGTTATTATTCAGATCATGGTATAAATTTCCAACTAGCTGAGTCCTGGATTCGTTAATCGTTATTGGTATGGCCTCGAAACAAACTACTTCGAAAAATCCATCAAAAATTTCAATATTAAAATTTGGATCAATAGAAAACTCCGAAACATCATTGACGATTTCTGTAAAACGCATTTCAATCAATACACTTCCGTCGGGAAGAGTTTGTCCTATAGATGGATTACTCCATGAAACAGAAATATAGCCAGGAACTTGAGAAAAAACATGGGTATTATCCAAACCTATATCTACATTCCCTTGAATACTTATCAATTGCAAATTTTCATAAGAATAGGTCATTGCAAATTGCGAAATCAAGATGTTGTCAAAGTTATCAACCTTTAATTGCACAACTTGATCGCCTCCGTCTTCACTGGCTTCGAAATACAAAGATACGCAGTCTTGCGCCTGGACAAATACACTCACAAGGGATATTAATACTATAGTAGGTATCGAGTGGATAGAGATTTTCATAGTGTCATGGTTTTCTGTTTTGCATTCAATAAAACGATTACAGTAAATAAATGGGGAGCTGCCTGTCGTCTATGTTTTAACATATAATAACCCATATTTGAGTTATTAATTACTAATTATACTGTAAATGTGCTTTACTTTTTTGATTTAAAAAAATACATAATTTTAAATTTGTTGTAATTAAATTTATAATATATATTTATAACTATATGTAAATCTTAGATTTACATTATTTTATTGCACGAAATATTTTCAATGTCTAAAAGTAAATTAGCCCTAATTATTAAGCAATTAAGCAAAAGAGAATGCGATATCATCGAAGATTCGCTTCAAAGTGCCTTATTGGATGGGAAAAAACATCATGTTATTTTATTTGAAGGATATCTAAAAAAAAGGCATAAAGGCATTGAACCAAGTAGAGAATCTATAAGATCTGATCTTTTCCAAAATGCTATCTCTGATGCCCAGTTGCGATTGTATATGAGCGAATTGTATCGGATAATTTCAACTTGCTTGGTCATGTTAAATTCTAAAAGTGACCTCGATTATCAAGACAAAGTTTTGATCTCGCGTTTCAAGCATATTGAAGAGCACAAATTATTTGACAGTCAGTTTTCAGGCGGACTCAAAAGATTAGAAAATCACCCATTTCGCAATGCCGAATATCTTGAACTCAAGTATGACTTAGGTTTTCAAGAATACACTCATATTTCTGGAAGCAATAGGACACGAGACCTTAATATTCAAGAACTTCTCGATGATGTAGATTTAATTTTTATCAGCAAAAAATTACGGCAAGCATGTTTTGCTGTGGCGCATCAGTCAGTTTATGGTCAGGAATATGATTATGGTCTTTTGACTGAAATATTAGAGCATATAGAAAAAAACAATTTGTTACGCTATCCTTCTATTAGGCTTTATTTTAGCGCATATAAAATGTTACAATCTCCAAAAAAAGCGACCTTTTTTAATCAATTCAAATCGGATATTGATGAACTAAAACATCATTTTCCAGATACAGAATTGCAAGGCGTTTATAGATTTGCCATTAATCAATGTATTCGATTGATCAATAGAGGTAATATTGAATTTGGGACTATTGTCCTTGACCTTTATGAAGAAGCTTTGAATAGCAAGTATCTTCTTGTTGATGGCTATCTATCAAGGTTTACATTTAAAAATATCGCCTCGATGGCGGTCAAAATAGGAGAATACGACAGAGCAGAAAAATTTAGCAATGAATACTATTCTTCATTAAGAAAAGAAGAAAGAAACAGTGCATTAAAATTCAACCAAGCATTAATAGGTTACCACAAAAAAGATTTTGATACCGCATTAAGGTCCCTACAAGAAGTCGATTTTAAGGATCACCTCTTTAATCTTGCTGCAAAGGTTATACAAATGAAAATCTATTTCGAATCTGAAGATTTGGACCTTTTAGACTCTCATCTTGATGCTATGCAGATGTACATACTTAGAAAAAAAGTGATTGGATATCATAAAACCAATTACAAAAACATAATAAAAATGACTCGAAAACTGTTAAAAGTCAAGCCAGGTGATTCTTCAGCTTTAAATGCATTAAAAGGTGAAATAGATAATGCTGAGGTACTTACTGAAAAAAAATGGCTGCTTAATCAACTTTAGTCGATCTCATCTTATGAAGTAATTTAACAACGTATGTTGATACGATTTGTATCCTGCCCAGTCGGGACAAATGATGCTTGAATTTCAAATTGAAACGATTTTTAAGAAGCATAGCCTTAGCTATGTGACGAAAAAATTGAGAAAAGTTGGGAATCAATGACATGCAAAGGAATTAACACTATGTTTTTAATTCTACTTTGAGACATTTCAAAAATTGAAGATATTGAAAATAGGCATGAGGTTTATGGTTTGAGGTTTGCAAGGCTAGATGTTGACATTTAATTTGTTTTATCAACATCTAGCCTTGTACCCTAAACCTCGTAACCTTAAACCTGTTCTTTTTTTTACAATCTCTTCAATAAAGGAAATATGTAGCTAA
>Ga0256847_1000028_pt1 | contig 97015 bp, 72 predicted proteins | sample TeddybearmetaG_FD_189099 | JGI IMG/M metagenome (GOLD analysis project Ga0256847, IMG submission 189099) | Hydrothermal vent microbial communities from East Pacific Rise, Pacific Ocean - Teddybear | ecosystem: Environmental > Aquatic > Marine > Hydrothermal vents | place: Pacific Ocean: East... | reverse complement strand
ACTACAAGTCGATGGCCAGCTCGTTAAAATCGACAACCACTTGATGGAATTTTTTATGTTTAACATTGTGTTATGCATGTTTTATACCCGCTTAGTGGACAATTATCTGTTTCACCGAAAATGGTTTACCGCACAAGATATCGAGAAAGTGTTAAGCCATTTTTCTGATCAAGTCCTGCCCGATAGAAGAAAAAAACGGACGTATATCAGCAGCATTTTATCCAAAAACGAATGCCTCCGAAATGGCCCTTACAATCGGAAGCTTTTTTATCGAATCAAAACCGGCAACTATATCTTAAATCCTGCATTATCCATTCGGTTAGAAGGTCAGTGGCAAAATATTTACGATCTACTGAAACTGGATGCGCTAGCCTTTAGACATCTATCCAAAACCGAGGGTTACTCTTTACCCGATTGCGCAACGGACGAAGCAATGAATAAAGAGCTTACAGGCGTTGTAGAAACCATGAAAAAAACGATTAAAACCCGACAACAACAAGCCAAACGAACCGATGCAAACCGCACATGAACATCACCTTCATCGATAGTATCAACCACATATCCCAACAAGACTGGAACCGCGTTGCCGGTACCGCTTACCCGTTTACCCGGCATGAGTTTTTATCCGCACTGGAAAACTATGATTGTTTGGGCGAGAAATGGGGTTGGTTCCCACGCCACTTAACCGCATATCGTCAAGGCCGTTTGGTTGCCGCCATCCCCCTGTATTTAAAAACCAACTCGTATGGTGAGTTGGTGTTTGATTGGTCTTGGGCCGACGCGTACCAACGGGCGGGTTTATCTTATTACCCCAAATTGGTCAGTGCCATTCCTTACACCCCCGCCACCGGCCCCCGCCTATTGTTAGACCCTGACAGCACGTTTTCAGCGGCTGAACAGAGCGAGCTGATTGCCGCTGTGACCGCGTATGCACACGAACAAAATTTATCTTCCGTACATTGGTTATTTCCCGATACTGAGCAAACCCAAACGTTAAAAAGTGCGGGTTTGTTACTCCGCACAGGTTGTCAATTTCATTGGGAAAACCAAGGCTACCGGGATTTCACGGATTTTTTATCAACCCTGGCCGCGAAAAAACGCAAAAATATCAAACGTGAACGCCGCCACGTACAAGAGGCTGGCATTACCATTCGGCAATTATTAGGGCATGAGGCCAACGAACAAGAATGGGCACTCTTTCACCAGTTTTACACCAGCACGTTTGACCGTAAAAGTGGCTGGGCAACCTTGAGTTTAGAATTTTTCCTCGACATTGCACAGAGCATGGGCCAACACATTTTGTTGATCTTATGTTATGAGCGCGACCAAGCCGTTGCAGCCAGTTTGTGTTTTAAAAGCGATACGGTGTTATATGGCCGCCATTGGGGATGTAATCAAGATTTTCACAGCTTGCATTTTGAAGCCTGTTATTACCAAGGCCTGAACCATTGTATTGAGCATCAACTACAGCGCTTTGACCCCGGTGCGCAAGGTGAACACAAAATTAGTCGGGGGTTTTTACCCACGCCGACTTATTCCGCTCACTGGATTGCCCACCCCAAATTTGAGCGCATTATTCAAGATTATCTGACCCAAGAAACCCAAGCGATGGAAGATTACATGCTGGATATGATGCAACACTCTCCGTTCAAAACACCGGCTTAACCTGAAAACCACCCACAAACACTCGTCTGTGTTAGGCTTTATCCGTTTGAAAAAAGCCGACCACATTTTGCAGGGATTGTGAATGGCTTCGCATTTGCTGTGCTGTGGCGGCCAGCTGCTCTGAACCCGCCGCATTTTGTTGGGTGATTTTATCCATTTGATACATCGCCAGCACCACTTGCTGAATCGCATTAAGCTGCTCTTCTGAGGAACTCGTAATGCCTTGAACCAACTCAGCCGTGCGGCCAATTTCTGACACCATCCGGGTTAACATCTCCCCCGCAGAGGCGGCGATTTTGACACTGTTTTTGGTCAAGTCACTGATTTCAACCGCCGACACTTGACTGCGTTCTGCCAGCTTACGCACTTCTGCTGCCACCACCGCAAAACCTTTTCCTTGCGGCCCCGCACGTGCCGCTTCTATGGCCGCATTCAGCGCCAACATATTGGTCTGATAAGCGATGTCTTCAATAATACTGACTTTCGCGGCAATCAGTTGCATCGCCGTTAAGGTTTCCTCCACGGCTTCACTCCCTTGCGCCGCAGATGCAGAAGATTCACTGGCAATACGATCCGTGCTTTTTGCATTCTTCCCATTTTGGTGAATAGAGGCCGTCATTTGTTCAATCGAGGCACTCGTTTGCTCCATGCTGGAGGCTTGTATACTCGCAGCCTGACTCAAACTATCCGCCGCTGCACTGACTTGCTGTGACGCATCATCTAACGATTGCGCATTGTGTTGAAGCTCGGCAATCACCTCAGACAATTTACTCGTGGTGGCATTCACATGCTGTTTTAAGCGATCAAACGTGCCCACATAATTGGATTGCATCGACGCATTCAGGTCACCCTCAGAAATTTTTTGTAACACGTTCACCGTTTCGTTAATCGGCCGCATAATGGCTTTGGTAAAAGCCAGCGCGGTGATCAGCACCACCACCGCCGCGATGAATATCGCAATCAAAATCACTTGACTGAGCTTCTGCACGGCTGCAAACGCTTCGTCAGCATTAATTTCTGCGAGCACAAACCAACGCAACCCATGGATGGATAAAGGCGCATAAGCCGATAACAGCGACACACCGTCTTGATTGGTGACCACATCCACGCCAGATTTTCCCGCCAGTACTGCCCGTGCCGCACCGGTTTCAATTTTTTTCTGGAGAATTGTATTCTGTTCGGAAAAACGCGATTGAGAGCGCATCAGCGCATCTAACCCCAGTAGATACGTTTCCCCCGATTGCCCCAACCCCTCACTGACTTGCACCAGATTATTAATTTCACCCGTTGGTAATTGGAACACCAAAACCCCGGTCAACTCTTCTTCCTCATAAATGGGTGACGCAATAAACGCAGATGCCGCATCATACGCAGGCCGATAGACTTGAAAATCTTCAATAAACACATTATTTTTGGACGGTGCTTCCAGGGCTTTGGCAACAACACGCGCAAAATTGGTGTCTTTATATGGCCCGGTTAACAGACTCGTGCCAAAATCTATTTGCTTTAAAACAGAATAAATCACCTGACTACTGTTTGGCTCGATTAAAAAAATATCTTGATAGCCAAATTTGGCTCGATAATCTTCAATGATGGGGTGATATTGTGCGTGAAAATCACTATACGTACTGCCGTCTTCTGCATCATTTAATGCGGATTTACGCCCCAATGGATTCGGATTACTCGCAATATACAGGTATTGAACAATGCTTTCGCTCGGGTTGGCTGGGGTAAACGTTTCAGCCGTCATCACATTGGCTGACGGCGAACGTTGTGTTAATCGCTGATGAAAGGGGCCTTCAACATACGCTCGAACCTTGCCTTGATACTCACTCAGGGTTGCCTCATCCACGGATAACATATCCGGTAGCTGTAAAAACGCCTCTTGAAACTCTGTCATGGCGTTAACCATCATTTGGTTGTTGGATAACGTCAGGATCTGATTTTCAATACGCTGAAAATAATTTTCTATTTCAGTTTGTTTGACCTGACGCAGTGACACCAATTGTTTAAACGTTTGGTCTTGTAATGCGATTTTAGCATCATTCAAAAAATACAAACCCGCGCCCAATAACGGCACAAGGCCAACACTTAACATGGAAAGAATCAGGACTAATTTTACATCGATCTTATTTAACATGATTGGCTTTGTCTGTGGGAAGTGAGTCTTTGCACATTCCCACGAGGAACCGTGGGAATAAAAGGCTTAAGGCTTAATGAAGATTTATTTCTGACCGAAAACCGCCGCTTTTTCTGCCCATTTTGCTTTCAAGCTTTCGCCTTCTGCAAGATTCACCGTCCCCTGTTGGGAGATGATTTTCTGGCCTTCATCGCTTAACGCAAAATCAATAAATTCTTCGGCCAATTTAGGCGCTTTCTTACGGTTAATCGAAAGGTATAACGGCCTAAACAGGGGATAAGCCCCACTCGCAATATTTTCTTTTGTGGGTTTCACCCCATCAATAGACAACAATTTAACGTTGACTTTTTTTGCAGAACTAATCCCATCCATGGCAAATGCGGTTTTCACTTTGGCCACTTTCTTTTCTAACGGCCCGGTGGATTTCACTTTCAAACTCTTGGTTTTAAAGTCATATTCTTGGTCATTAAACACCATTAAGCGAAACATATGCCCCACCCCAGAGTATTTACCTTTACGCGTCACCACCGCAATCGGTTTATCCAAGCCGCCCTCAATGTCTGACCAGCGCTTAATTTCTCCCGCATAGACTTTTTTCAACTGTGCTAACGTAATGTTATTCACTGGATTTTTCGGGTGCGCAATCGCCACCAGCGCATCCCACGCCACCATCACCAATTCGGCTGATTTTTCTTCAACCAGCGTATTCCCATCCATGCCTTTTAACCAATGCCGACAACTGCCCCCCACATGCGCAATGCCTAATGCTGATTGTCGAATGCCTTTGGTTGCCCCGCCACCAGAGACTTTCACGGTGACCTTTTTCTTCGCCTCAAAGGCCTTGGCCAGTTCTGTAATGTACGCCTTTTTTGAAATACCACAGCCTGTCCACTTCAGCGTTTCCGCTTGCGCCACCGACACGACCGAACTTAACAACAGAAACGGTAAAGAAAAAAGAATTATGCGATACTTCATACTGATCTCCGGTATTATTCAAACCCTCTATGAGTATCAAAGACGAAACACGATATTACAAGGTAAGCACCTAAAAAATTCAGCCGATTAAGTAGCCCCCATACCCTCACAAAAATTTTATTCTATACTCAACACACAATACAGCATAATAGCAATGCATACGCATTACCTTCGCTATCATGATAAAAAAATAATAAATGTATTCTTGAGGCTAACGCGTGAAATTAAACTCTAAAATATCCATTGCCATTGGTGGTCTGCTACTGGCCATCTCGATCACACAAACCTACATCAGCTCATCCCGTTTTCGCACGGAATTAAAATCCAACATCGACGCCATCCTCAGCATCAAAAGTGAACAAATCAGTCAATTATTCACACGCCTAATGCAAACCGTATCCAGTGATTTAAACGTCATTCAATCACACGAAGCCTTAACCGATTATTTCACCTACGTCGCCTTTGAAGATAGCGAAGGTGCCACAGAAGAAATCGGCAAGTTTGAACGGTTTTTACAAAAAGTCTATCGCGCAAAACCTGAGTACATCAGCCTGCAAATGATCCCTTTAAGCGGCAATATGTTAACCATAGAACACGGCAAACGTATTGAAAAAATTCGCCAACCCGGCACGTTTAAGCTGCCCGAACAGCAAAACCCCCTGCATACGGTGGTACACACGGGCGAGAAAATTCAACTGACCTCAACACTGAGTTTACGCGTGGACGATGAAATCGTGGGTCATCTGGTGATCACACAGGATTTTTCTAAAACAATTTCGAGGTTTATCGACAATTTAACCACGCAATCGTTGGTTGGCGTGGTCACCTTAGGCGAGCAAATTCTTGGCCAATCAGGGCGTTTAAACCACACGGACATCACCGCATTACTACACACCCAAAAAGATGCCGCTTGGTTACGAGAGAAAAAATTCATCACTGATTTAAACCTTGAAATCACCGTCGGCATTGAGTCCAAATCCGCCTACGCAGCCATCAGAGACAGTATGTTATCCAATTTCATGGTCACCTTGGTATGCATTGTGCTGGCTTTAGTGCTGATGAGGATACTTGTGTGTCAATTCACGCAAAGAATTGCTGCCATTTTGACCACCCTCAAACGTGTGTTTAGCGAAGGTGACACCACCGTGCGCGTGCACTCTAATCAACATGACGAACTCGGTGACATTGCCTCGACCCTCGATCAATTCATGGATAATTTTCAACAGTTAATCGCCAACACACAGCAATTTTGCCAAGACTTACAACAGCAATCACAAGGTCTGTCGCAAACCACCCAACACAACAAAGACGCCGTACACGCACAACAAGAACAAGCCAAAAATGCCTGTCAAAGTATGGATCAGTTGATCTCTGAATTAACGCACTCAGACGAATTGGTGTGTCAATCCGAAGGGATTGCCAAACAAGCTCAGTTGACCAGTGTGCAAGCAAAAGACCGGGCACAGCAAACCTCAACCGCCATTCATGAACTGTCCACCCAACTGGTGCAAACAAAAAGCACATTGGGCGAACTGTCAAAAAACAGCGCCTCCATTGGTGCCATTTTGGATACCATCCGAGGCATCTCTGAGCAAACCAATTTATTGGCTCTGAATGCTGCCATTGAAGCCGCACGCGCCGGTGAACAAGGTCGTGGTTTTGCCGTGGTTGCCGATGAAGTCCGAACCCTCGCACAACGCACACAAGAATCCACCCAAGAAATTCAAAAATTGATTGAAACATTACAAAAAAGTTCTACGCAAGCGTTAGACACCATGGAGTCTAGCCATCAGTCTGCCGAAAAATGCGTCAACTTCTCAGACGACTCAGCCAAGTTTATTCAACTGTGTTACGACCAAATCGAACAGGTGTATTCCACCTGCAAAGCCATCTCGTCTGACATCAAACGTCACACGGCCATCACCAAAGACAATTCCGCCAATATCAACGACATCTATGGGTTAGCCGAGCAAAGTTTACGCGATGCATTACACGTTGAAACAAGCAGCCACACCTTAGAAAAAATGGCCAATGATGTGCACGCGCATATTTCGGGTTACAAAGTGTGAAACCTCACGAGCAAATGACACACACCCAACACTAAACATAACGCTATATATGGATGATCTGATGTATCGCGTTCCCCAGCGGTAAGCACCGAAATGGTGCAATAAACCCCTGGTAGCGCACACACAATCAAGAAAACTCTCTAAAAACAATGATCTGAAAATACTGGTATGTTTTATGCTTAGCGACAAACAACCAGGACATCATGTTGTCTACGGCTGACACATGATGACTGAGCTGACAGACATATCTGGTTGGTTTAGTGCACTGATCTACGGAGGGATTCATGAGTTATTTTATCGAACGACTTAAATACTTTAAGCAGGAAAAAGAACCGTTTTCAGAGGGCCATGGCATCATGACCTCTGAACCGCGTAATTGGGAAGAGTCTTACCGTAACCGCTGGCGTCATGACAAAGTCGTGCGCTCAACCCATGGGGTCAACTGCACGGGCGGCTGCTCGTGGAATATCCACGTTAAAAACGGGTTAGTCGCATTCGAGATGCAGGCAACCGATTACCCTCGCACACGGCCAGATTTACCGGATCACGAACCCCGAGGCTGCCAACGCGGTGCCAGTTTTTCTTGGTACTTATACAGCCCACACCGGGTTAAATTTCCCTTGGTGCGGGGGCGTTTGGTTGAAATGTTCCGCGCGGAACGTGCCACCGGCAAAGACCCCGTGGAAGCCTGGGAAGCCATTCAAACCACCCCCAGCAAACGCGAACAATACACCCGAGTCCGCGGCCTAGGGGGCTTTGTCCGCACCACGTGGGATGAAGTCTTAGAAATCATTGCCGCTGCCAATGTATATACCATTAAAAAATGGGGCCCGGATCGTGTTGCCGGTTTTTCCCCCATCCCCGCCATGTCCATGATCTCGTATGCGGCGGGTAGCCGTTATTTAAGCTTAATTGGTGGCGTGCCTTTATCTTTTTATGATTGGTACTGTGATTTACCGCCCGCCTCTCCCCAAGTATGGGGGGAACAAACCGATGTACCCGAGTCAGCCGATTGGTATAACTCCAGCTATTTGATCATTTGTGGTGCAAACCTACCGATGACCCGCACACCCGATGCCCACTTCGCGACTGAAGCACGCTATAACGGCACCAAAGTCGTCTCGATGTCACCCGATTATGCCGAATTCTGTAAATTTGCTGACTTATGGATGCCGGTTAAACAAGGCACTGACGCAGCAGTCTTCTTGGCCATGGGCCATGTCGTCTTAAAAGAATTTTTTATCGACCAACAAAACCCCTACTTCCAAACCTACGCCAAAAAATACACTGACCTCCCAATGATGGTGTTATTGGAGAAAAAAGCAGACTATTTCGTCACCGGGCGTTTTATCCGGGCTTCTGATTTTGATGGCAACTTGTGCGAAAGCAACAACCCCGAATGGAAAACCATTGTCTTTGACCAATCCAGCAAACAATTTGTGGCCCCGAATGGGTCTATTGGTTTTCGCTGGGGTGAAGAAGGCCGTTGGAATTTACTGCCTAAAAACGCACGTGACCAAACGGACATTGATGCGGCGTTAACTTTTGTACAGCAACATGATGAAGTGGTTGAAGTCGGTTATCCGTATTATGACGATGACAGCGCCAGTGTGTTACAGAAAAGAGTGCCGGTGAAAAAAATCACATTGGCCGATGGCACTGAAGCCCTCATTGCCACTGTATTTGATTTAACTGTGGCACAATATGGCGTCGATACAGGTTTAGGCGGGGATCATGTCGCCACCTCTTACGATGATGAAAACGTTGCCTACACCCCCGCATGGCAGGAAAAAATCACCAGCGTGAAACGCGCTGATGTACTCCGCACCGGGCGTGAATTTGCCGATAATGCGGCAAAAACCGAAGGTAAATCCATGGTGATTTTAGGCGCCGCGATTAACCATTGGTACCACAACGATATGAACTATCGCGCCATCATGAACCTGTTACACATGTGTGGTTGTGTCGGTCAATCGGGTGGCGGTTGGGCGCATTATGTTGGGCAAGAAAAATTACGCCCCCAAGCGGGCTGGGCGCAAATCGCCTTTGCCTTGGACTGGCACCGGCCTTGTCGACAAATGAATGGCACCACTTTTTTCTACTTCCATACGGATCAATGGCGCTATGAACGCTTAGAAGCCTCTAGCTTATTATCCCCCACGGTGGATCCAAGCAAACATGACGATTACCAATTGGCGGATTATAACGTTGTCTCGCAACGATTAGGTTGGTTACCCTCAGCCCCGCATTTTAATGAAAGCCCATTGGACACAGCCAGAAAAGCTGAAGCCGATGGCGCAACCGATGAAAAAGCGGTGACGGAACATGTGACCAAACGGCTCAAATCGGGTGACCTCGCCTTTGCGGCCGAAGATATTGACGCCCCTGAAAATTTCCCTCGAAATCTATTCGTCTGGCGTTCCAACCTACTCGGCTGTAGTGCCAAAGGGCATGAGTACTTTTTAAAACACTTACTCGGCGCACAAAACGGCGTTTTATCCGAAGGCACCGAAGGCAAAGCCTGTAAAGAAATCAAATGGCGTGAAAACGCCCCGATTGCGAAACTGGATTTATTGGTCGACATTAATTTTCGCCTGAACAGTACCGGTGCTTATTCGGATATCGTGTTACCCACCGCCACCTGGTATGAAAAACATGACCTAAACACAACCGACATGCATCCTTTCATTCACCCCCTGAGTAAAGCCGTTGACCCAGGTTGGGAAAGCCGTTCGGATTGGCAAATTTTCAAAAGCATTTCCAAGGTTTTCTCCACGTTGGCCGAAAAACATTTGGGCACGCAAAAAGATTTAATGGCCAACCCCATGATGCACGACACACCACAAGAGCTTGGGCAAGCCACCGGTGTCTCCGATTGGAAAAAAGGTGCCGAGCCAATATCCGGTAAAAACCTGCCGATATTTAAAGTGGTTGAGCGTGAATTTGGGCAAACCTACAACAAATACTGTGGCTTAGGCCCCTTACTGAAAACCGCCGGTAACGCCGTCAAAGGGTTTCAATGGGACACCAAAGATGAGTATGCTTTCTTAGCCCAATTAAACGGCACCGTCAGAGAAGCCGGTGTGAGCCAAGGCATGCCCTCATTGAAAGATGATATTGCCGTATGCGACAGTATTTTATCACTGGCCCCTGAAACCAATGGCGAAGTCGCGCATAAATCTTGGGTAGACCTGAGCCGCCGAACGGGCATCGACCACACCCACCTGGCCGATTCACGTCGCGATGATAAAATTCGCTTCCGTGACATTCAGGCGCAACCGCGCAAAATCATTACCTCCCCCACCTGGAGCGGCATTGAGTCAGACGAAATCAGCTACACCTCTGGCTGGACCAACATCCATGAGCATATTCCTTTTCGCACCTTAACCGGGCGCGCGCAGTTTTACCAAGATCACGAATGGATGCTCGATTTTGGCGAAGGATTTTGTTCGTATCGGCCTGCAGTCAACATGAAAGCCACCGAACGTTTACCAGCAGAAATCAAAGCCAAGCCACATTTGGTCTTGAACTGGATTACCCCGCACAGCAAATGGGGCATTCATTCAACCTACAATGATAACTTGCGCATGTTGAGCCTATTTCGGGGCGGCCCCACCGTCTGGGTCAGTGAGGAAGACGCACAGTCAATTGGCCTCAGAGATAACGACTGGGTACAAGCAATTAACAGCAATGGTGCCACCATGGCGCGTTTGGTTGTGAGTCAACGCGTTCGTAACGGTATGGCGCTGATGTATCACGCGCAAGAAAAAACCATCAATGTCCCCGGCTCCCCCACCACCAAAAAACGCGGGGGTATTTTGAATTCTGTCACACGCATTACGGTCAAACCAACGCATATGATTGGGGGTTATGCACAACTCAGTTATGGCTTTAATTATTATGGCACCGTGGGTTCACAGCGTGATGAGTTTGTCATTCTGCACAAAGTTGATGACCAAGAGATTGATTGGTTAGAGCGTGCGTTAACGGATGAACGGGAAGCACAACTGAATCCCGAAGGCATCAATAACTAAGAATGAGCGCGCAAATATTGCGCAATGGACAGGAATCCAGCAATGAAAGTAAGAGCCCAAATTACCATGATCATGAACCTTGACAAGTGTATTGGTTGTCATACATGTTCGGTGGTGTGTAAAAACGTGTGGACCAATCGCAAAGGCGTTGAGTATGCCTGGTTCAACAATGTTGAAAGTAAACCCGGCGTTGGTTACCCCAAACAATGGGAAGACCAAGAAAAATGGAAAGGCGGTTGGATACTGAATAAAAAAGGCAAACTGACGTTAAAATCCGGCGGTAAAATCAAGCGCCTATTGTCTTTGTTTGCAAACCCGGATATGCCAGAAATATCCGACTATTACGAACCTTTTACCTTTGACTATGCCAAGTTACAAGGTGCACCTCTCTCAGAAGCCGCACCAACGGCCAGACCATTGTCCCAAATCACTGGGGAAAAAATGGAGAAAATCAACTGGGCACCGAACTGGGAAGACGATTTAGCTGGGGAATTTGATCAGCGCTCACAAGACGTGAACTTCAAAAACATTGAAAAGGAAATCTACAAAGAATTTGAATCCACCTTTCACATGTATCTGCCGCGTTTGTGCAATCACTGCATTAACCCTTCTTGTGTCGCCTCATGCCCTTCTGGTTCGATTTACAAACGAGAAGAAGATGGCATCGTCCTGGTCGACCAAGACAAATGCCGAGGCTGGCGCATGTGCGTGAGTGGCTGCCCGTATAAAAAGGTCTATTTTAATTGGGAATCCGGCAAAGCCGAAAAATGTACGGGTTGTTACCCACGCATTGAATCAGGCATGCCAACCTTATGTTCTGAAACCTGTGTGGGCCGCATCCGCTCTCAAGGCGTGATTTTATACGATGCAGATAAAATTTTAGAGGCCGCCAGCGTCACCGATGAGCAAGATTTGTATCAATCACATTTGGACATTTTCTTAGACCCGCACGATCCAGAAGTAATTGCAGCGGCAAAAGAAGCCAATATTCCCGAGTCCTGGATTCAAGGTGCACAAGACTCCCCCATTTATAAAATGGCAGTGGAATGGAAAATCGCCTTCCCCCTTCACCCTGAATTTCGAACCTTACCGATGGTTTGGTATATTCCCCCGCTCTCCCCAGTACAATCAAAAATTGACCAAGGCACGCTGCCCACCGAAGCCGATGGGGTTTTACCCAAAGCCGAATCCATGCGGTTACCGCTACGCTATCTGGCCAACTTATTCACTGCGGGCAATGAGCAAGTCATTTTAGATGGCATCAATCGCATGTTAGCCATGCGTAGTTTCCGTCGCTCACAGCGGGTCGAAAAGAAAATGGATCAAGCCTTGTTAGATCGCGTGGGTTTAAGCGAACAGCAGATTGAAGATATGTATCGATTGCTGGCTTTATCCAACTATGAAGATCGTTTTGTGATTCCAACCTCACACAAAGAAATGCACCTAGATGATGCGCATGAGTACCAAGGTCTGGTCGGCTTTAACCCCGGCAATGCCAATGTCCCGAACAGCACATCCGGTGTTTCTTTATTCCCAGAACCCAGGCACCAAGTTGGAAATGAACAGGTGGTCTTTATGACACCCCGCAAAAAACGCAAAGAGGAGGCCTAAACATGTCATTTTATACCCTACTCGCACGCCTCATTGAGTACCCAACAGAAGCGTTAATGGACAATTTAACCGACATACCGGAAACTTTAAACCGCTTGTCCGATATGTCAACCTCCGAAAAACACGTGGTCTTAGCCTTCGCCGAGTGGCTCGATAAAGGCACCCTACTGGAGCGCCAAGCCACCTACGTCAACCTATTTGATATCACACCGGAACACAGCTTGCACATTACCCATCACCTGTATGGCGAAAGCAAAGAGCGCGGCCCGGCATTGGCCAACCTGGTTGAATATTATCGCTCGTATGGATTTGATTTGGCAGAACGGGAATTACCCGACTATTTACCCGTCATCCTCGAATTCATTTCAGGCCTAGACGACATCGGTGCGAAAGTTTTTTTAGCCGACGCATCAAAAGCCTTGGTGACCTTACGAGAAAATTTAGCGAACATTAAAAGCCCCTATGCAGACATGATTCAATTGCTTGAACAACGGGGAAGTTTAGCCGGAATTGCGGCATAAGGAGGCATTAAAATGGATTTTCATAAACTGTTATTTATGGTCTACCCCTATATTGTGTTGGCCGTGTTTGTCATCGGCTGCTGGATTCGGTTTGACCGGGATCAATACACCTGGAAAACAGACTCCAGCCAATTATTAGAACGGCGTTTACTGATGATCGCCAGCCCCTTATTCCATGTCGGGGTGATTTTTGTGTTCTTTGGGCATTTCTTTGGTTTGCTCACCCCCCACAGTTGGTTCCTGGCCTTAGGCATATCAGACAATGCCCACCAAGTGCTCGCCATCTGCGCAGGCACACTCTTTGGCTCGGTTGCTTGGGTAGGGGCCATCCTCCTATTGCTGCGCCGATTAAAAAATCCAAGAGTCCGAGCCACCACCCGAAAAATGGATCTATTTGTGCTGCTCTGGTTACTTTTGACCTTATCCTTAGGCCTCATCACCATCCCGATCTCGGCCTACCATGCCTGGCATGGTGATGCGAGCACCATGATTGTGTTATCCAACTGGGTGAGAACCACCCTATTCTTCCAACCGGATCTATCCGGTATGTACCACGTTAATTGGCTGTTTAAACTCCACTTACTGTGTGGCTTAACGGTATTTTTGATCTTCCCGTTTACCCGTTTGGTGCATATTTTGAGTTTCCCCATTGGTTATTTATCACGGCCCTACCAGATCGTCAGAAGCCGATTTGTTCGGGTTCGATAACGCATCATGAATGAAGTCAGCGTGTGATTGGCGCACAGCACAAATTGCACGCTGACTCGTTTGTTCGAGTTGACTTCGTGTTATGCTAGCTGGATTGACCTAAACGTTGTATTTCTCTACTGAATATGCATTGCGTAATTTTAGTGATAACTGGAAAATTAATTGACTACAGTCGCCCATAAAAGTCAACATATTGGTGCAGATAAACGACGCACATCATTATTACCTGGTGGCACAATTGAATATGATGACTCTGTAACTAAAGTCTTTAAATGTGGAGCTATTGAATGGGGACAGGCTGGATTAGTCGGTTTAACCGAATTATTAGGCTTGCACCTTCAAGGCTTCAATATTGCTGATGACATTAGAACGTTTTATCAATATTGCTGTATGAATACTATCGATAAACATCAAATTATCGGGCAAGTTTTAGTCTACAGTTCAGGAAAGAGGTTTATATTACAAACGAATGCCGAGTTGATAGAGTGTGGAAATGCTATTGAAAGCGCAGATATTTCCATTCCATTTTTTTCTATTGGTTCAGGTTCTGAATTTGCATTTCCAATCCTTATGGCAGGCGGCGGGATTACGGATGCAATTAAAGAAGCAATGAAACATGATAATGGTACAGGTGGAGGAATAGACATGGCTCACGAACAACACGATAAAAATAATGCGGTTACACCACCTACATCAGCAAAAGATTTTTTACACCAAGATGGTTTTGTTGATGAGGATGGTAACTTCACAAAAAAATCATTGGTATATACACCAACGCAATCATTAAATTTTGAAGAATTAGCCAAAATAGGATTGGTAAACAACATTACTAAGATTTAGATTAATATATCACCCGTTAAATCACCACTGGAAAAGTCGGCGACTAATATGACACGGCATATCAATATCCTGTGGTGCTTACCTTCATATTTCGTATAACTCAGACACTTTACCTCTTGCATAAGTCTTCTCTTGATCGTTAAACAAGGCCCGATCAAACCCGAACAGATGCTAAATGAATGCAATCAGATTTATGCTTTATACGCATAAAAAATGTTTCCCTAGCGTTTTTTCCGGTAGAATGCGCGCTTTCTCCTCGGACTTAATTGAGGTTTTTGATGAGCCGAATTGCAGCGACCCTACAACACCTTTCTGAACAGCATAAAACAGCGCTGATTCCTTTTATTACCGCCGGTGACCCTCACCCCAGTTGGACCGTTGACATCCTCCACCATTTGGTCGCTACCGGCTGCGATATCCTGGAACTCGGCGTGCCTTTTTCGGACCCCATGGCCGATGGCCCAGTCATTCAACGCGCAAGCGAACGCGCCTTGTTACACCAAGTCAGTTTATCCCATGTGTTAGACATGGTACGCGCCTTTCGGGAACGAGATAGCACAACACCGATTGTATTAATGGGTTATTTAAACCCGGTTGAAGTCATGGGTTATGAAACTTTTGCAACGCAAGCTTCCGCCGCAGGCGTCGATGGTGTTTTGACCGTTGATATGCCCCCTGAAGAGTCCACACAGCTAGTCGCCGCGTTACAATCTGTTAAGATAGACCCGATTTTTTTACTCGCCCCAACCAGTAATGCAGCCAGAATAGAAAAAATCGTTCGTGTGGCTTCCGGTTATCTATACTATGTTTCTTTAAAAGGGGTAACGGGTTCTAGCAATCTAGACGATGTCTCGGTGTGTGAAAAAGTGGCGGACATTCGCCAACAAACCACGTTACCAATCGCGGTTGGTTTCGGGATTAAAGATGCGGCCACCGCCCAACGGGTCGCACGGTGTGCCGATGCAGTGATCGTCGGTAGCGCACTGATCAATCAAGTAGAAGCTCACCAAAACGATAAAAAAACCCTTTTTCAAGCCGTCGAAATGCTGATGTCGAGTATTCGGCAAGCGTTAGATAACCGAGCATAAAAAGGCACAATGTTATGACAACAATTAGCTGGTTAGAAAAAATCTTCCCAAGCCGCATTCGCACAGGCAGCAGTAACAAACGCAACGTACCGGAAGGATTATGGGTCAAATGCCCCGATTGTAGCGCGATTCTGTATCAAGCGGATCTGGAACAAAACACCCATGTTTGCCCAAAATGTGCGCACCACTTTCGCATCAATGCACGCGCCCGCTTAGACGCTTTTTTTGACCCAGAGACCACCACAGAAATTGCAGGCGACTTAGGCCCAATAGACATTCTAAAATTCAAAGACACCAAACGTTACAAAGACCGCATTGCACAATATCAAAAATCCACGGGTGAAAAAGATGCCCTCATTGTCATGCAAGGTGAAGTGTATGGGTTAAAACTGGTCGCCGCCGCCTTTGAATTCGCTTTTATGGGTGGCTCAATGGCCTCGGTTGTCGGCGAACGTTTTGTGCGCGCGGTGAATATCTGCTTGGAAAAACAAATGCCCTTCGTGTGTTTTTCCGCCAGTGGCGGCGCCAGAATGCAAGAAGCCCTATTTTCCCTCATGCAAATGGCCAAAACTAGCGCAGCCTTAAACAAACTCTCAGCCCAAGGCCTACCTTTCGTCTCTGTGTTAACCGACCCAACCATGGGCGGCGTCTCAGCCAGTTTTGCCATGTTAGGGGATGTCATTGTTGCCGAACCGGCTGCTTTGATTGGTTTTGCTGGCCCCCGCGTGATCGAACAAACTGTGCGCCAAAAATTACCCGAAGGTTTCCAAAAGAGTGAATTTTTACTCGAACATGGTGCCATTGACATGATCACAGATCGCAGAAAAATGCGTGAAGAACTCGCTAACTTATTAAGCATCCTCCTAGGTAGGCCAGCTTTATACGGCTCTAATTGAGTTGCTAGCACGACCGCCAGCAAGCTTTAGCACGTTAGCCGAATGGCTCGCATGGCAAGCAGAACTCAACCCAAAAGAGATTGAACTCGGCTTATCCCGCGTACAAGCGGTGCTAGCCGAGATGCCCTTACCCACACAACACCCTACCGTCATTACGGTGGCAGGCACCAATGGCAAAGGCTCAACCGTGGCCTTTTTAGAAAGCATTTACCGCACGGCCGGTTACTGCGTCGGCACCTATACCTCCCCACACCTACAACGTTACAACGAACGCATTCGCATCAATGGCTGCGAAACCAGTGATGCAGACATTATTCAAGCCTTCCGCGTGATTGATGCCGCACGCCAAACACACCCCCTCACTTTTTTTGAATTTGGCACACTGGCCGCATGGTACTGCTTATGCCAAGCCAAAGTGGATATCGCCCTGCTCGAAGTGGGCCTGGGTGGCCGCCTGGATGCCGTGAATGCCATTGAACCTGATGTCGCCGTGGTCACCCGTATCGCTCTGGATCACATGGACTGGCTTGGGCCAACGCGGTCTGACATTGGGCGCGAAAAAGCGGGTATTTTCAGAGCACACAAACCGGCGATCTGTGGTGACCCAGCGCCCCCAGACAGCCTGATCCAAACCGCTAAAGCCTTACCCGCCATCACTTATCAACTGGGCCAAAATTTTGGCTTTAGACGCCACCAAGACCATTGGACATGGTGGCATAACACCCAACAACTAACCCATTTACCCACCCCCGGTTTGGCCGGTGAAGAGCAATACCACAATGCAGCGGTCGCCCTGCAAGTGGTCACGTGCTTATCCGCACAACACCCCGTGCACGAAACACATTTGCACCACGCGTTAAAGACAGTGCGCTTAGCGGGTCGTTTTCAATGCGTGCAACATCGCTGCCCAATCATTTTAGACGTTGCACACAACCCAGATGCCGCACAACGGCTGAGTGAAAAACTACAACACCTGCCGTGCAGTGGTCGCACCTTTGCCCTCTTTGGTGCCATGCAAGACAAAGACATTCTCGGCATCATAGCCCCACTCACAGCCTGTATTGGCCAATGGTATACGGTCACCCCGAATATCCCCAGGGCAATGGAACAGAAGCGCTTATACGAGGTCATAGAGGATAAGGTGCCAGGTCATGTACACTTAGGCAGCTCAATCCCGAGCACGCTAACAAAGATATTAGTTGACGTCATGCCCACAGATCGGTTAGTTATATTCGGATCCTTTTTTACTGTTGCCGAAGCCTTAACGGCATTAAATATCGGCAACGGCGATAATAATAACTAGAGTGTGATGCATGGATGTTGAACTAAAAAACCGTTTAGTCGGCGCAGCCGTCTTATTCTCCTTCGGGATCATTTTCATTCCGATGATTTTAGATGGGCAGCCCGAACAAACCGCTGCCGCACTGCTAATCCCCACTGAACCAGCCCCATTAGTGCAAGATATGGCGATGCCAAAAACCGTGGATCTAACCTCACTCAAAACCGCCCCCGCCCAACCCATTTTGCAATCTGACATTGAGCAAGAAGAAGCGAACCCAGACTATCATCAAGACCCACAGTTTAAAGCAACGCTGAAACCGCAAAAAACCGGGTTAAAAACACCCACACCAAGCCCCAAAAAACACCCCCCAGAGTTTGACCGTAAAGCCTGGGTGATTCAAGTCGGTTCCTTTGCCAACCGTCAAAATGCGCATGGCTTGACCTTAAAGTTACAAAAGCTGGGTTACCAAGCGTATGAAGAACAAATTTCAACCAAAAAAGGGAACATTGTGCGTGTTCGCATTGGGCCTGAAGCCAACCATGCACGCGCTAAAAAAATCCGCACAGACATTCAGCGACGCATGAATTTGTCTGGTTTGGTTGTCAGTTATCCTTAAAGGCTAGATATGATCTGGGTTGATTTCACCATTTTAGGCATTATCCTGCTTTCATCGATGGTCAGCTTATTCCGGGGCTTTGTGCGTGAAGCTTTCTCCCTGCTGGCCTGGATGATCGCACTTTGGGTCGGCTGGACGTTTCGGCTACCCATGGCTGAATTACTCGTCAACGTGGTTTCAGTGCCCTCGTTGCGTACCTTATTAGCGTTTGCTATTTTGGTGGTCACAACACTCCTGCTTGGGGCCTTAATCAACTCAATGCTGGTCAAATTACTCCAAAAAACTGGGCTCAGCGGCATGGATCGTTTGTTGGGCTTGGGTTTCGGCTTAGCCCGAGGCGTCATCATCGTTTCTGTTTTGGTCATCATCCTGAAAAATACCGTCGCAGTGAATGATCCATGGTGGCAACAATCTCAATTGATCCCTCACGTCACACTGATCGCCGAAAAACTCACTGCGCTGTATCAACGCTTATAAAAGCGGGTAAAACAAAGCGGCTTATTCACCCATCACATGGTTTAATTGATTTAAAATATTCCCCCAGCCACCTTCATGCTCAGAGCGTGTTTTTTCATCTATAAATGTGACATGAGATAATGCGATATTTGTTTTATTATCCGCTATTTTAGTAAAGTCTAACGTCACTATGCTGTGATCAACTGAACAGTGGGAGACCCAAGTAAACACCAACTTATCCGGCCGATTAATGTTTAAATATTTGCCTGTGTGTGGTAAGACATCATCACCGGCATGCATAATAATGCTAAAAGCCCCACCTTCACGCGCATCATTTTCCACATCAGACGCTGGCATGCCTGGCATAGGCATCATAAAGCGTGCCAACAGGTTTGGATTCAACCAGGCATCAAATACTTTTTCGATTGGCGCATGAATTATTTTATTAATATTTACTGTTAAATCAGTCATCTGAGGTATCTCCATTCTGCATTAATTCATCCAGTTTTTCTAAGCGTAATACCCAAATCGATTTAAGCGTTTTGAACCAATTTTCAACCATATCGATTCGCGTTAAATTCGCTTCAATCCAATGGGTTCTACCGATGGTTTTACGTGTGACCAGTCCAGACTTTTCCAAAACCTTGATATGTTTGGATATAGCATTAAGCGACATATCATAATAATCCGCTAAATCGGTCACTCGGCTAGCCCCTTGCTGACAAAGCCGCGTTAAAAGAGAGCGACGTGTTGTATCGCTCATTGCCTTGAGTAATGCAGACAGATTTTCATCACTTTTATATTCAACCATAGAGTTGAGTATAGTGCCGGCCAGCCTTTATTGTCAACCTAATGGTTGAATATAAGATAATGGGCTAGATACCAAGCATTTTATGCTAGTATGTACGGAAATACCGTACACATCCTTAGGGAATACTTATGAACAGTATCAGCGTGAATAAATTTAGAGACAATTTAAAAACTTATGTAGAACAAGTTTCATCAGAACATGAACCGCTTAAAGTCACGCGTAGAAATGGTGAAGATTTTGTTGTTTTGAGTGCGGATGATTGGGAACGTGAACAAGAAACCATTTATATATTACAAAATAAAAATATAATAAAACAAATAAACAAATCAATTGATACCCATAACATTAATAAAGGCTACAAACCGACTGCCGGAGAAATGAATGAGATCATTGATATTTGAAGGTAACACATGGGATGCTTATGAAAAACTAAGAGAAAAAGATCAAAAATTACATAAAACACTGCGAATACTGATTAGAGAAATGCTCCGAGAAGACCCCAGCAAAGGCACCGGAAAACCTGAAGCATTAAAACATAATTTTTCTGGATTATGGTCTCGACGTATCAGCCAGAAAGATCGCGTAATATATCAATTTGATGATCATCATTTGTACATTTTTGCGATTGGCGGACACTATAACCTGTAAAATACGGGTTAATTTTTCCTAAGTATTTGAGTGAAATTGTCAATGGTAAAGGCATTGTAATATAAGAAGCACATTTAACCGAAGAAACCAAAAAAATATGTCACATTTTTTTACACCATCACTTAGCGTAATGGCCAGCTCTAGTTGAATAATTATCACAAAAACAATCCATTACGCATATTGGCATAAAACTTTCATAAAGAACTTTTGGTGACAAATCATCGTTACCGACAGAGACGTTAAAATAATTTATCTTTATACTTATTTAAAAATAATGGAATAATTATGAGAAATTTTTTAAGGATGATAGCTGCCTCATTTATGCTATTAAGCTCATCAGTATTTGCAGGTGCATTTTCATTTACCGGTAATTTAGCAAATGATGATGATGTTTTGCTGTTTGAATTCACCGTTAGGAACACATCGTCCATTACGCTACAAACATTTTCTTACGCAGGTGGCACTAATTCAGAAGGGACAGTTATCTCGGTAGGTGGATTTGATCCGATATTGGCTGTATTTGATGGTGGCGGTAATTTGTTTGGTCAAAATGATGACGGCGATTTTCCCGATGTAGACGTTGACCTCATTACCGGGAATATATTCGATACATTTCTAGAAATCATCCTAGATCCAGATACTTACACAGTGTCTGTAATGCAGTTTTCAAATTTTGCTACTGGACCATCACTTGCTGACGGCTTTGGTGGTAGTGGAACAACTAATTTTGCAGATATCGATGGAAATATTCGAACCTCGTTCTTCGCATTTGATGTTTCTGGTGATGGTATTGATAATGCTCAACAGGTTGCTGGTGGCCAAATTCCTGAGCCAAGTAATGATATTGATCAACAGGTTGCTGGTGCCCAAATTCCTGAGCCAAGTGCGGCTTTATTAATATTCTTTGGTATGTTTAGTCTTGCCGTGAATAGGAGACGAAAAGCTTAATCGCAAAAACAACGGTGGCATTTTATTTATTGTTCTCGTGGCTGCATCTTTGCTAGTGCAGGATGCATGCCCAAAAACATGGGATATTGACACCCCCACCGAGTGATTTAAACTGCAGATTTACCTCATGCCCTCTCCCTTACATGTGTTACTTGGCGGCTCACACTCTGTGAGTTACCATAATATTTCCGTAATTATCAAACTAAGAATGCCCCCCAGCTTTTTAATGGTTTGATCCTCCCACTGCGCTAATACCGGAGACAAACGCAGGTCAAATTATTCTTGTGTCTGCAACCGTGAAAATCCGCTAGAATGGCCTCGAAACGGGTAAACCCTTGCGTTGAATGGACTGAAAATACAAGCCCATTAATATCAAAGATTACGCCTGTGAAATCGCACGCAGAATATCACGCGCTTAAGTCCAACAGTGCCTGTTACACGGCTTAGGAGCCTGCAATGACGGATCAAGACAAACGCCTCAATGCCTTTTGCACACCGCATGGGCCAGAAATTTTTCATTCCATCACCCACCGCCACCAAATATGGAAAGAAGACCCCTACGATGTTGACAGCATCCAGCAAACCGCCCGCGATACCTTCGAACGTTATGTCAATCGTGCTTGCGCACAACCCACCCCAGACTCAGGCCGAATTTTATTAATCAAAGGTGATTCTGGTTCGGGTAAAACCCATTTAATGCAAGCTTTTCGCCATTGGACGCATGAACGTAATGCCGGTTATTACAGTTATATGCAAATGACCAGCACCGTGACCAATTATGCCCGTTATGTCCTGAGTAATACCTTGGATGCTTTGGATAAGCCGCATTATCATACCTATGGACAAACCTCTAGCCTCATGCGGCTGGCCAATGCGTTGGTTGAAGACCCCAGGGTGATTCCAAACAGTGCTTTAAGCACACTCCGGGAAAAAACACTGGCACCGAAAGACCTCAGCACGTTAATTTTTAAACTCGCTGACCGCATTGTGCAAAGCCCCAAATTTTCAAACCTCGATCTCGACCTAATCCGAGTCTTACTGTATCTACAACCGGGTAATCCCAGTTTAAAAATTCGCGTATTAAAATATTTACGCTGTGAAGCGTTGGCTGAATATGATTGCCGCATGCTCGGTGGCATTATCCCTCTGACCGATGATGACCAGCCCATGCGGCGTTTATCCATGTTGGGGCAATTGATGTGGGCCGTCGACATGAGTGCTTTCGTGATTTGTTTGGATCAATTAGAAGACATCCTCGATTTACACAACGAACAAACCGCACGCCAATTCCGACATGCCATGCAAACTATCATCACGCTGGCGGATCAAATTCCAACCGCCGTTATTGTGATTTCTTGCCTGGCAGATTTTTATGTGGAATTTGGCCCCAAGCTCAGTTCATCCCACCGTGCCCGCATCGAAAGCGACCCAGCCCCCATTGTCCTACAAACCGAACTGTCCGAAACGCAAATTCAACACCTCATCAGCAAGCGTTTACTTGCGTTGTATGATGATCAAGACATCCCGTTTGATGAAGCGCACCCCTTAGCGCCGTTTCCCAGCAGTATTATCCCACAGTTATCTGGACAGAAAATTCGACAGATTTTAGATTGGTGTCGACAAACACGAGAACAATGCATCCGCACAGGCACAGCACCCAAATTCAACGCCAGCCCAGAAGCAAGCACCCCCGAACCCAAACAAATGGATGCAGACGCCGTCGACACACTCCGGTTGGCGCGCATGTGGAATGATTTCCACGCCACACACTCTGCGGCCACCCCCGATTCTGATGCACAAATGCAAGAAGTCTTGGCCTGGGGCATTTTACAATGCTGCACAGAAAGCAGCGGAGTTCAATTTCACGTTGATGCCGTAAAGCACGGCTTACAAGTCGACATTCTGGATGCCCAACAGGATATTCTCGAATCACTGCTCATCCACCTTTGTAATGCCGGCGCACAAGGCGGTGGTTTGCGCCGACAAGTGGATACCCTGCGGGTACAAGCGCTCACCGCAAAACGCATTCCCATCATGCTGCGTTGCACTGATTTCCCCAAAAACCCCAAGTCAAAAATCGCCCAACAAATCGGCCAATTGATTGCGGAAGGAGGACGCCGCATCAGCATTGAGGATACCGATTGGCGTACCTTACAAACACTACGTCAATTTCAAACCGCACATGGCACACTGGCGGTGTTTAAAGCCTGGTTAAACGATGAAAAACCCCTCACACAACTGCCATCATTACAGGCCATACTCAACCTCAACACGTTCTCACACTGTAATATCGTGGAAGTGACTCAAACCGTGACGCCCGCACCACAAGCGACGCCACCTGAGTCGGCTCAATTGACCTTAGGGTATAGCCGTGATTTTCGGCCTCAACCGGTGACCCTCAGCACACACGAATTATGCACCCACGCAGCCTTTCTCGGAGGTTCTGGGAGCGGCAAAACCACGTTGGCCTTACATGTCATCGAACAATTAGCCATGCAAGGCATTCCTTGTATCTTAGTGGATCGTAAAGGCGACCTCTGCCGTTTGGCTGACCGTAAGGTTTGGCTGCGAGACGACACACCCGAGCGCATGAACTCACGCAAAGCTTTATATGAACGACTGGACATTGCGCTTTACACACCCGGCTCTCAAGCCGGTCGCCCCTTGTGTATCGCATTGGTGCCACCGGGCATTGAACAACTGCCTTCTGCCGAAAGAATGCAAATGGCCAATTACTCCGCCATGGCTTTGGGCGAAATGATGAACTATAAACCGCATGCACGCGGCGTCCATAAAAGCCAACTGGCCATTTTAGGGCAAGCCATCAATATTTTAGGCGACTACACGGCAAAACCGACCTTACAACATTTGATTGATCTCATTGACAGCCAAGACCCTGGGTTAATGGCGGCCATCGGCAAATTGGAAATCAAACTCTTTAAAGGTCTGGTATCCGATTTGCAAACACTCAAATTACTCAACCCCCATTTATTCACCCAACAAAACGAAACCTTAAATGCAGAAACGTTGTTCGGGGTGGGCCCGCATAAAGTCGAGGGGAAAACCCGCCTCTCCATTATTAGCACCAGTGCATTAGGTGAGCATGCGAATATCTTGTTTTGGGTCGCCCAATTACTCATCGAAATTGGGCGTTATGGCAGCCGCCACCCCGCCTCCAGCTTACAAGCGGTGGTTTTATTTGATGAGGCAGACCTATATTTACCCGCACAATCAAAACCGGCCACCAAAGAACCCATGGAAAATTTGCTCAAACGCGCACGTTCCGCTGGTATTGGGCTGTTACTCGCGACCCAAAGCCCTGGCGATTTAGATTACAAATCACGTGATCAAATCAGCACTTGGTTTATCGGTAAAGTGAAAGAAGAAACCGCCTTAAAAAAACTCAAACCGATGCTCAGTGAAGCCACGGTTGATGTCACGCGTAAATTAGCCACACAAACGGTCGGACAATTTTATATGATAAAAAACAGCGAGGTCACCAGCTTACAAGCAGAGCGTGCTTTAACCCCCACAGAACAAGTCCCAGAAGAACAAATCATTCATTTGGCCAAACACACACGGGCTTAATCTGAGGCAATCACTTCCAGCACCCATGCTGCCGCTTTCTCACTCGAATTTTGTTTTAGCTTCAGATGAATTTCTAAAAACGTCGTCTGTAAACCACGTCGCTCGGAGGGATTTTCTAAATAATTAATTAACACGCGGCCTATTTTTTCTGGCACCAAATCTTGTTGGATAAATTCAGGGGCGATTTTTTTACCCGCAACCAAATTCGCCATCGCAAAATTAGAAATTTTCACTAACTTAAACAAACGCACAAACCAATACGTCAACCACGAAACTTTATACGCAATCGCCATTGGGCGTTTGTATAACAGTGCTTCTAACGTTGCCGTCCCGGATGCGGTCATCACCACATCACAGGCGGCCAAAACCGTCTCTGACTGGCCATCGTATAACACGATGGGTAGCTCTGCATGGCGTGCTAATTGTTTTTCAAAAATACCGCGCGTGGTTGCGGTCGCCATCGGCACCAAAAACCGTATCCGAGGATGGTTTTGTAAACACCAATGCGCCGCTTGTATAAACGGCTCGCCCAACATGCTCACTTCACTGCGCCGACTACCGGGTAAAATCGCAATGTACTCCCCATCGACATCAATCCCGAGCGTTTCTCGCGCTTTCTTTTGATTAATCTCGAACGGGATTTTTTCCGCTAAGGGGTGTCCAACATAACGTGCTTTCAAGTTGTAACGCCGAAAAAAATCTTCTTCAAAAGGGAAAATGCACAACATCAAATCCACTGCACGCACAATACCGTGTACGCGATATTGTCGCCATGCCCACACCGTCGGTGCCACATAATGCACGGTTTTAATGCCATGTTTTTTTAACTGTGTTTCGAGCCCAATATTAAAGTCTGGTGCATCAACGCCAATGAACACATCGGGTGGATTTTGAATAAAATGCTGACGAATGTTGCGCCGGATTTTGAGCAATTCCGGCAAAAATTTTAACACCTCGAACAGACCAAAAACGGATAATTTTTCCAGCGGATAAATCGCTTTACAGCCTTCAGCGATCATTTTTGGGCCAGCAATACCTTCAAATTGTGCCTCTGGATGAATTTTTTTGAACGCTTGGATTAAGTCGGCTGCGAGCAAATCACCGGACGCTTCTCCCGCTACAATCCCAATCCGCATGCCACAACCTCAATTGAATATTATTGAATAGTATTGAATATTACCGAATAATACTGCGTTCAGAACCCACCAAAAAATCCACAAAGGGAACCAATACATCACTGGTTTGAGCACGCTCTGCAAGCAATGCGGTGGCTTTTTTTAGGGAGTGCCCCTGTTTATATAACGCTTTGAAAGCTCGCCGAATATCCGTGATATCATCCGACGAAAACTGGCGTCGCTTGAGGCCTTCAATATTCACCCCACGCGGCCGTGTGGGTTGCCCGCCAACCGTAATACAAGGCGGTACATCCCGTGTAATCTGGCAGCCCATGGCGGCAAAACTGTGGCAACCAATGCGACAGAATTGATGCACAATGGTAAAACCGCCCAAAATGGCATATTCCCCAACCGTCACATGCCCGGCGATGGAAGCCGCATTCGCCATAATGACATGATTCCCCACCAAACAATCGTGTGCCACATGGGTGTATGCCATGAGTAAACAGTCATCCCCAATACACGTTTCTTTGCGATCCTCAGTCCCTCGGTTCATGGTCACATATTCCCGAATGGTATTGCGGTCACCAATTTTTAACCAGGTCTTTTCACCGTGAAATTTTTTATCTTGAGGGTCTTCCCCCAACGAGCAAAATTGATAAATTCGATTGTCCTCACCAATGCGCGTTGGCCCTTTCATCACCACATGGGGCCCAACCCATGTTCGCGCACCAATACAAACATTCGCGCCAATAATCGAATAAGGGCCAATCTCGACCGACGGGTCAATTTCGGCAGTAGAATCTATTATTGCAGTCGGGTGAATCAAGCTAAAGTTCCCTGGATGTGCACATCATATCGGCTATCACAGCCACTTTATCATCAACCGTAGCCACCGTTTTAAAGCGGTGGATACCTCGTTTCGTACCGCTCAGTTCAACCCGCAAAATCAGTTGATCACCGGGTTCTACTGGCCGTTTAAAGCGGGCTTTATCAATCCCAACAAACAGGTATAAAGTCTTTTCATTGACCACGTCAGGATACGTCTCTGCGGTCAACAAGCCGGTCGCTTGAGCCAACGCCTCAATCATCAAAACCCCTGGCATAACGGGCTTAACCGGAAAATGGCCTTGAAAAAAAGGTTCATTAAAGGTCACATTTTTCTGTGCCACTAAGTACTCACCTTTTTCACACTCTAAAACCCGATCCACCAATAAAAAAGGGTATCGATGCGGCAATAAAGAAAGAATTTTATTGATATCCATATTCATTATGTTTACACTTTTTCCTTCGATCAATACGCGCCCAAGAATCGCGCTTAAGTCTTCGAATTAAAGTTCAAAAACCCAACAAACACAAGATATGAGACTACGTTTTCTTAAATAATGTTGACATCTTGCGCACAATTTGATCTAACTGCTTAAACCGTACCGCGCTTTTATGCCACGCTTTTGTCGCCATCATCGGCGTTCCAGATGAGTAACTACCGGCTTTTGTTATGGACTTGGTTACTAACGACATCGCCGTCACATGCACATGATCCACAATCTTCAGATGCCCGACAATCCCCACAGCACCGGCAATGGTGCAGTACTGGCCAATACGGGTACTGCCGGCAATGGCCGTACAACCCGCAATGGCCGTGTGCGCACCAATTTCAACATTGTGGGCAATTTGAATCTGGTTATCTAACTTCACACCTTCGTGCAAAATGGTATCGTTGATGGCACCTCGATCAATCGTTGTATTCGCGCCAATTTCAACATCATCCCCCACCCGCACCGTGCCCACTTGTGGCACTTTAATCCATCGACCTTGATCCAAAGCAATGCCAAAACCATCGGCCCCCACCACCACACCCGGATGTATTAACACCCGTTGCCCAACGTGCGTCTGATAACCTAACGTAATTTGGGCCATCAGGCGTGTGTGCTGCCCTAACGTACACCCTGGCTGCACCACACAATTCGGCCCAATCACCACGTGATCCTCCAACACCACCTGTTCACCAATATAACAATGCGGGCCAACGGATGCCGAACTTGAAATGCGCGCACTCGGTTCGATCACAGCGCTGGGGTGAACGCCTAAAGCTGGCATTATCGGGGGATGTAAGAGGGCCGCCACTTTGGCATAAACGACATAGGGATCGGCACACACCAGTGCGTCAATCGGGCAGTCCACAGCCACCTGCTGTTGCACAATGACCGCAGCCGCCAATGTGCTGGATAAGTATTTTTTATATTTTGAATTTGCTAAGAAACTAATGGATTTAGCATCAGCGGCTTGAATGGTTGCAACATGCTCAACAACCGTCTCAGGATTCCCTTTAACCTCACATTGAAATCTCTCTGCGAGGTCTTTCAGCGTATACGCTGTCACAAATAACGCAACCCGTTACTCACCATTCCACTAGAGCTTTCTTAACTGCGCCAGTACTTTGGCCGTAATATCGATTTTTTTGCTGTGGTACAACACACCCACACCATCAATCAAAATCAAATCATACCCCCCAGATTTGGCCAATTTTTTAATCGCCATAATGACTTTCTTTTGCAGTTTTGCGATTTCTTCATTACGGCGGATATTAAAGTCCTCACGAAACTCCTCAGTGGCTCGTTTAATCGACCGCTGTTTTTTCTGCATTTTGGTGCGTAATTTTCGGCGCTGCGCATCACTCATGGTTGGCCCATCACGCCCAAGCTGTTCCTGAAACTTTTTCAGTTTTTTCTGCTCGGCAACAATTTTTTTATCCCGTGGATGAAATTCTTTTTCTAATGCTTTTTTTGCTTCTTCAGCCTGCGGTGCTTTTTCTAGGATGAGTGTTCGATTGACAAAGCCAATCTTTGTTTCTGCCGCGGCTTGTTCAAGGCTAACCAATGATAAACCAAGCACCAACAACACTGTTAAAAATGATCTCAAGACCGACTCCTTTTTTCATTATTATAATAATCAAATACCAACTAATTAAAGCGCTGACCCAAAAGAAAATTGGAATTTTTGGACATCATCACCATCTTCTTCACGCAGTGGTTGTGCAATACTAAACGTCAATGGTCCGACCGGTGATAACCACGTTGCAGCCACCCCGACGGACGCTCTTAAATCCGCTAAATCAAAAGCATCCGAATCGTCATAGATATTGCCTACATCAAAGAATGCACTCATCCTAACTGTTTTACTATCCGCTTGGAATGGTACAGGGAAGATTAACTCCGCATTACCGACAATTTTCACATTTCCGCCAAACGGCTCGTTATTAGAGTCCCGATCTCCCAAGGAATTATCTTCAAAGCCGCGCACGGATCGCACGCCCCCGGCAAAAAAGTTCTCAAAGAACGGCAGCTCTGTCGTATCACCATACGCATTACCATATCCCAGGTCACCCTTCATCAATAAGGTAAAACTCTTGGTCAGCGGGAAGTAACGTTGTTGCCGATAGGAGAGTTTATAATACGTTAAATCACTCCCAGGAATGGTGATCTCACCACTTAATGCCTGAAAAGCTCCTCGGGTCGGGAAGATGGCACGGTTCCGAGTATCATGTGACCAACTCACCGAGACCAAATAATTAAAGAAATTATCCCCGTTATCATCCAGAAACTCCGCCACTTCAATCGGTGCCGTACGGCCTAACGTCACATCGGTATCAACCAATTCAAAATTCACACGGACACGGTCAAATTCGTTGAGCGGAATACCATAAGTCACCCCAGCCCTTAATTCATCCGTGGAGAAATCAGAAATATCCGCTTCATCTGCATCTGTTTCCCGAAACGAGAGCAAAAACCCTCGGCTCACGCCATCAACGGTGTAAAATGGATTCGTATAATTCAAACTATATTGCGTATTCACATCACTATTATTAAAAGCAAAACCAATTTGTTTACCCGTACCCAAGAAATTTTCCTGGCTCACACTGACATTAAAAATAAGACCTTGAGACTGAGAGAAACCCAAACCCGCCAATAAGTTACCTGAGGGCTTTTCTTTGACTTTAAAGTTAATGTCGACTTGATCCGTGGTGCCGGGCACCGCAGGCGTCTCAACATTCACCTCTTCAAAATACCCTAAGCGTCTTAACCTCGATTTCGAACGTTCCACACTTTTTGCTGAAATCCAAGCCGACTCTAACTGCCTAATTTCACGCCGCAAAACCTCATCTCGGGTTTTCGTGTTCCCCACCATATTAATGCGCCGGACATACACCCGTTTACCCGGATCCACAAAAAACGTTAACGCCACTTCTTTCTTTTCGTTGTCAATGTCAGGCACGGTATTCACGTTCGTAAAATAATACCCTTCATTGCTCAACAGAGCCGTAATCGCGTCTGCCGACCGGGTCGCTTGTTTACGTGAGAAAATATCCCCTTTGTTCACTTTCACCGCTGGGAACAAATCGTCTTGTGGCAGTTTCAAGTCCCCCGCTAATTTCACCGCATTCACACGAAAAACATCCCCTTCACTGATGTTGATGGTAATGTAAATATCCTGTTTATCCGGTGTAATCGAGACTTGTGTGGAAAGTATTTTGAAGTTGATGTAACCCCGGTCTAAATAATGCGAGCGCAACGTTTCCAAATCTGCGGACAATTTTTGCCGGGAATATTGGTCATCTTTGGTATAAAAAGACAGTAAGTGGGTCACACTGAGCTGGAAGTCATCAAATAAGGTTTTTTCTGAGAAAACCTTATTTCCCACCAGGTTAATCTGTTTAATGCGTGCCGCATCCCCTTCGACGATATCGATATGAATCGCCACACGATTACGTTCCAATGGGGTCACTTCCGATTCAATTTGTACCGCATATTTACCAAAATTCTGATATTGGCGACCCAACTCTTGTTGAATACGATCCAACAATGAGCGATTAAAGGTTCGACCCTCAGTCAACCCCACATCCTTGAGCGTGCGTAACAAATCTTCTGTTTCAAAATCTTCGTTACCGGATAACTCGATTTTGGAGATGGCTGGCCGTTCAGAGACAAACACAATTAACACATCGCCATCATGTTCAAGCCGTACATCTCTGAAAAAACCGGTTTTAAACAAGGCGCGAATGGCCTTTGCGGTCGCCCTGCTATTAATTTCACTACCGATTTTAATCGGTAAGTAGTTGAATACGGTACCTGCGGAAATGCGTTGCAAGCCCTCCACTCGAATGTCTTTGACGATAAACGCATCAAACGCCAACGCGTTTACACTGATGCAGCCCAATAACAAGACTAAACCTACAATCCGCTTCATTTTTTTCACTCTACCTAGCGATCTTGGTTATTGTATATAACCATTCCATGACCATTATTATATAAGCATATTTTTTACTTATGCCCTATTTTATTATTTTGCTTTTGTTTCTACGCTGACCGGCTCACAAGGCGGCTCAACAAACAGTCGCTCTATGTCTAAATACAGCGCCAAACTCATTAACATCAGGAGCAAGACCATCCCAATTTTTTGCCCAAACAACTGGGTATTCTCTGATAACGGTCGACCCCGAATCACTTCAACAAAATAATAGAGCAGGTGACCGCCATCCAAAATTGGGATCGGCAATAAATTCAACACACCTAAGCTCACACTAATAATAGCTAAAAACGTGATGAATGATATATACCCAATACTCGCGGTTTTACCCGCGACCTGCGCAATCATGACTGGCCCACTGATATTTTTGATCGAAGCGTCGCCGGTCACAATTTTGCCCATCATTTTTAACATCAAAATGGACATATTCCAGGTCTTATCCAACGCCACCCATGCGCCTGACCACACACCATGCTGATCCACCGCACGATAGGCAGCTAAATATTCTTCTGGCACCAATGGCGCAGCACCGATGCGGCCATAAGAACGGCATTGACTGGTCACCAATGCGGGGGTCACAAGCATTTCTATTATCACACCATTGCGATCCAGCACGACTTGAATGTCTTGTTCAGGGCGATTCTGTACGAACATACGCCAATCGTACCAACGCTCAATTTTCTCGCCATTCGCGGTTAACACCAAATCCCCCGGTTGCAACCCTGCCGCAGCCCCTCGCCCGCCAGCTTCTAACCGATCCACCCGAGGCGGGTAGTGAATTTTAAAGGCTTGCAACCCCAACACTTGGGATAATTTAGCCCCTTGTAACACCCCAAAAGCGGTGGATAAATCCAACGTATACTGTCGTTTAAGGTCATCGTGTGTGCGCACATCAACCTTAACCGATTCACCATCCATCACCCCTTTCAATAAAGCAAATCGAACCGCTCCCCACGTTGCCATCGGCTCCCCATCAATCGCAAGAATTTCGTCTTGCGATTGAAAACCGGCAACATCTGCGGGGCTCTGCTCAGCCACATCACCCAACACCGGTTTCATACCCGGCACACCCGCGATGGCCAAAAACCAATACGCAACAAATGCAAACACCAAATTAAACGCTGGCCCTGCAAACACCACAGCACTACGGGCCCACACCGATTTCCGATTAAACGCTTGGTCTAGTTCATGCTCAGGCACTTCCCCTTCACGCTCGTCCAACATTTTGACGTAACCACCCAGAGGAATCCAAGCAATCACATATTCGGTGCCATCTTTGCCCTGCTTACGCCATAACGGTGCGCCAAAACCAATGGAAAAACGCAACACTTTGACCCCCATTTTGCGGGCCACCCAAAAATGTCCAAATTCATGCACCGCAATCAAAATGGTTAAAGCGACTAAAAAGGCCAGTATCGATATCATCACACTCATAACTTGTCCTTTGCTGCAAACCAGCGTTCGGCGGCACGTCGCGTTTTCAAATCATCGGCTAAAATTTGCTCTAACGTATCGGCGGTATGCGAGGGCAATGTTTGTAAGCAGTGTTGAATCAAGTGTGGAATATCGGTAAAACGAATGTGCTGCTGTAAAAAGGCAGAGACGGCCATTTCATTGGCGGCGTTCAGAATCGTCGGCATCGTTCCCCCGGCCTGCAACGCATCATAGGCCAATTGCAAACAGGGAAAACGCGCCATATCCGGCGCTTCGAAAGTTAACGGCTGTATTGACATAAAATCCAGCGCACTCACACCGGAGTCTATTCTGGCTGGCCAAGCCATCGCATGCGCAATCGGTGTTCTCATATCCGGGTGGCCCAATTCAGCGATGACCGAACCATCGCAATATTCCACCATCGAATGAATCAAACTTTGAGGATGCAGTACGACTTCTACTTGCGTTTGTGTTGCCCCAAACAACCAATGTGCCTCAATGACCTCAAGGCCTTTATTCATCATCGTGGCTGAGTCTACAGAAATTTTTCGCCCCATCACCCAATTCGGGTGCGCACACGCTTCATCGGGTGTGATTTGAGCAAAGGTTTCGAGCGCGCGTTGCCGAAAAGGCCCCCCGGATGCGGTTAACAAAATCCGTTTCACGCCGGCTTGGGTTAACCCCGCCATTTTCTCTGGCAAACACTGAAAAATCGCATTGTGTTCACTGTCAATGGGCAATAACAAGGCTTTATGCTCAGCCACCGCATCCATCAACAATTGCCCGGACATCACCAAGGCTTCTTTATTCGCCAACAAAACCCGTTTACCCGCCTGTACTGCGGCTAACGTGGGTAACAACCCGGCTGCGCCCACAATCCCGGCCATGACCATATCCACTTCTGGTGCGGCTGCGATTTGCTGTAAACCCGCCACCCCCGTGACAATATCAATCTCCAATGCTTGCGCTTTAAGCCCTTGAGCCAAAGCATCAAGCCCTTGCGCATCGGCCAGCGCCAACACTTTTGGGCGGTATTGAATCGCTTGTTGTAATAATTTGTCATGCTGGCGATGCGCGCTCAACGCATACACTTGAAATTGATCCGGATTTCGTGACACCACATCTAACGTATTGACACCAATGGTGCCCGTTGAGCCCAAGATGCTAATCTGCTTCATAAGCACTGCTCAATCAGCACCAAACCCACGGAGAAAACCGGCATCGCTGCGGTCAAGCTGTCCGCTCTATCCAATATCCCGCCGTGACCCGGTAGTATATGGCTGCTGTCTTTGAGGCCAAAACGGCGCTTCAATAAACTCTCGTACAAATCCCCAAAGACCGAAAAAATCACCCCAATCATCGCCAAACACACAAAGATCAAACGTTCTGCAAACGGCCCAAACATCCAAAAACTGGCGAATAAAGCCACCCCAAACACCGCGACCAAACCACCCCAAACCCCTTCCCAAGATTTCCCCGGACTCACTCGTGGTGCCAATTTACGCCGGCCCCATCGGCGGCCACTGAAGTAAGCCCCAGTGTCGGCAACCCAGATCAATAACAGGCACAAAAACAAAATATTCGGGCTCATTTGATGCAGGTGCAATAAACTCGACCAGGTGCCAGGCAGTACGACGCACCCAATGAGCACAGACCCAATATGTATTTTTCCGGCGGGCATTTGTTGACCATCAAACAGAAAAATTTGGCTGATATTGAATAACCACAACAGCACAACCGTGCCCATTCCCAGCAAATAGAGCCAAGGCAACACATCCGGTTGCAGCACGGTAACATACAGCCAATAACACAGACCTGAAGTCAAGGCGGCATACCCCACTCGCCCAACCTCTGAGCGAATCCCCGATAAGCGCGCCCACTCCCAACCGCCAATGGCCAAAAAAATCCCTACGGCAATCGCAAACACACTGTGCGAGCCCCAAAATACCAGCCAGAATACCAACGGTACCAATACGGATGCGGTTATCACTCTTTGCTTTAACACGTCAGACTTTTCCTTCAACTTGTTCACCTGTTTTTCCGTACCGACGCTGACGCAAGGCAAACCAGTTTAACGCTTTGTCAAACTCGGCTTGGTCAAAGTCAGGCCACAAAAGGTCGGTAAAATATAATTCAGAATAAGCGAGCTGCCATAACAGAAAATTGCTAACACGGTATTCCCCGCCAGTACGGATAAACAAATCGGGGTCGGGTAAATCGGCGAAGGATAACGCGTGAGAGAGGGCCGCTTCGTCGATTTGATCCACACACAACGCACCCGAGGCAATTTTGGTTGCGATTTTTTTGGCCGCTTCAACAATGTCCCAGCGACCACCGTAATTCGCTGCAATCACGAGGTCTAAGGCTTTATTCTCCGCCGTTAACTGCTCACCTTGTTGAATTTGTAATTGCAATTTATTCGGCAATGCCGATATATCACCAATCACACGCAAACGAATATTTTGCTTGTGTAGGATTTTGATCTGTTTCTTTAAGGCACTCACAAAGAGGCCCATCAAAAACGACACTTCTTTTTCGGGACGTTGCCAATTTTCACTGCTAAAAGCAAACAGGGTTAAAACACGAACCCCTCTTTGGATGCAGGATTCCACCACTTTTTCGACAGAATCAACACCGGCTTTATGTCCGACATAACGCGGCATCGTTTTATTTTTTGCCCAGCGCCCATTACCATCCATAATAATGGCCACATGCTGTGGGATTTGATGATCGACCGGAATAGCCTCCTCCATAAGATTAAAGCTTAGACTTTGAGTAAGTCCGCTTCTTTCTCAGACAACTGATGATCGATTTGCGTCACATATTTATCGGTTAATTTTTGTATCTTTTCAGTACCGCGCCGTTCGTCATCTTCAGAAGCCATTTTTTCTTTCACCAGGGTTTTTAGATCCCCATTCGCATCCCGACGGATATTTCGCACCGCCACACGCCCACCTTCTGCCTCGTGGCGCACAATGCGAACCAGATCCTTACGTCTTTCTTCCGTCAAGGGTGGCATAGGTAAACGAATGACCGTGCCGGCAGTATTCGGCGTCAAGCCTAAATCGGATTTCATAATGGCTTTTTCAATCGCCTGCACCAGAGGTTTTTCCCACGGTGTCACGCTTAACGTTCTCCCATCCTCTGCCATAATATTGGCCACTTGGCTCAGTGGAACGTTTGAACCATAGTATTCCACTTTAATATGATCCAATAAACTGGGATGTGCTCTTCCAGTTCGGATTTTCGACATTTCAATTTTTAATGCTTCAATCGATTTTTGCATTCTTGTTTCAGCATCTTCAATGATTTCGTCAATCACACGTTATTCCTCTTGAGTAACCAATGAACCAATCTCTTGGCCTTGAATTAATTGCAATAAGGCACCTTGATCAAAGATATTCATAATACGTAAGGGTAAATTATTCTCTCGGCACAACACAATCGCCGTCGCATCCATCACTTTCAGTTGTTTTTCCAGCACCGCATCAAAACTAATGCGGGGATAATGTACCGCATCCGGGTTCTGCATAGGATCCGATGAATAAATCCCATTCACTTTTGTGGCTTTGATTAAGACATCGGCGGCTATTTCAACCCCCCTCAAACTGGCGGCAGAATCCGTTGTAAAAAAAGGATTCCCCGTACCTGCGGCAAAAATCACAACCCGCCCTTTGTCTAAATGACGAATAGCCCGGCGTTGAACATAATCCTCACACACCGGGTGAATTTTCAGTGCGGACATCACTCGGGTTGATACGCCGAGTTTTTCCAACGCATCTTGCATCGCCAAAGCGTTGAGCACAGTGGCTAACATCCCCATGTGATCGCCCGTGACACGGTTTATGCCACCTTCGGCTAAACCCGCACCCCGAAAAATATTACCGCCGCCCACGACCATGCCGACCTGAACGCCTTCGTCCACAACCGCTTTGACTTCGGCGGCAAAGCCTTGAATGGTGGTCGGGTCAATACCATACTCCCCTTGCCCCATTAAGGCTTCGCCACTCATCTTCAGTAGGATACGACGGTAATTTGATGCCATAAGAAAATCCTTATTTGCCGCGTGCTTGCGCCATCACTTCATCTGCAAAGTTTTCGACTTTTTTCTCGATGCCTTCACCAACTTCAAAACGATAAAACGCATTCACGGTTGCCGATGCTTCTTGCAAAAACTGCGCAATCGTCTGATCCGGATTCTTCACAAACGACTGACCCAACAAGGTGATTTCTTTCAGATATTTTTTCATCCGGCCGACAATCATTTTTTCAATGATGTTATCAGGCTTGCCACTTTCTTTCGCTTGCCCTTCGAACACACGCTTTTCTTTCTCTAACAATTCAGCCGGCACCTGGTCTTCCCCGACACACACAGGGCGACTGGCTGCAATATGCATCGCAACATCCCGACCCGCATTGGCATTGTCACTGATGTCAACCAACACCCCAATACGCTCACCATGGCAGTAACTCGCCACCAAACCGGTTTGGCTAGAGACTTTTTCAAAGCGACGAATGTTGATGTTCTCACCCAACTTCGCCACTAAGGTTTTGCGGGTTTCTTCCACCACACCAGAGCTTAGGTTTAGGCTCATCAAGGCTTCAAGATCTTTTGGATCATGCGCCATAATGCCCTGGGCAATGTCTTGTGCGAAGGCTTTGAATTCATCCCCTTTAGACACGAAATCAGTTTCAGAGTTAACCTCAACAATCACGCCGGTTTTGCCATCGTCACTAATTAATAAGGCGACAATGCCTTCTGCTGCTGTTTTCCCTGCACGTTTTTCCGCTTTTGCTTGGCCTTTTTGGCGCATTGATTCAATTGCCGCGTCAATGTCACCCTGAGTTTCAACTAAGGCTTTTTTGCATTCCATCATACCCGAGCCAGTACGCTCACGCAGTTCTTTCACCTGCGCCGCCGTAATTGCCATATCATCTTCCTCACTCTAAATTCATTTAACCTTGTCGATTACTTTGACTCTGTTGCTGCCGCAGCTGGCACTTCTTCAACAAAATCGTCCTGGGCTTCGGCCCCTGTACCTAAACTGGCTTTGGCTTCTAATACTGCGGTTGAGATACCCGACGTATACAGTTTAACGGCACGAATCGCATCGTCATTACCAGGGATCACATAATCAACACCATCCGGGTTGGTATTCGTGTCCACAACAGCGATCACCGGAATACCCAATTTGCGCGCTTCGCTGATGGCGATTTTTTCATGCCCGGCATCAATGATGAATAAAGCATCTGGCAAGCCATTCATGTTTTTAATGCCACCCAGGCTCCGATCCAATTTTATGAGCTCTCTATCCAGGCCCAAGGCTTCTTTTTTGCTAAAGCGATCAAACACACCATTGGCTTTTTGTGTTTCGAGGTCTTTAAGGCGCTTAATGGATTGCTTGATTGTTTTAAAGTTGGTCAGCATGCCCCCTAACCAGCGGAAATCGACATACGGCATATTGCAACGTGCAGCTTCTTCTTGAATGGTATTTTGGGCGGCCCGTTTGGTGCCAACGAACATCACCTTGCCACCGTTAGCAACCAATTTACCGGTAAAGTTGATGGCATCATGATAGAGCGGTAAGGTTTTTTCTAAATTGATAATATGAATTTTATTCCGACTGCCAAAAATGTAATTTGACATTTTTGGGTTCCAAAAACGGGTTTGGTGACCAAAATGAACACCCGCTTCAAGCATATCTCGCATTGATATTTTAGACATAATGACTCCGATTGGGTTAAGCCTCCATACATCCCACTCGACGACTATAAAAATAGCACCCCGCCCAGTGTGTCGATATATGTGTGTTGTTGCCCAAACCTTAACCAATTCAAGGCTGGACATGCGTTTAAAATTTGTAAGTCGCGTTTTATACCACATAACGAACAGTACAACAATTGGTTATACCGGCACCACCGGAATCCCCCTAAAATACCAGGACATCACCCAGGTTATTCTGGCGCAAGAATTGTCTACACTTGCCTGCTTAACAACAGGATAATTCACCATGAAACCCAGCGTCACGATTAAAACTGCCGAAGAAATTGAAAAAATGCGGGTTGCAGGGCGCTTAGCGGCCGAAGTGTTAGAGATGATCGAAGAGCATGTTCAAGTCGGCGTGAGCACCGACACCCTCAATCGCATTTGTCACGATTATATGGTGAATGAACAAGGCACCATTCCCGCCCCACTGAATTATCGGGGTTTCCCTAAATCCATTTGCACTTCGGTTAATCATCAAATTTGTCACGGCATTCCCAATGAACGCACGTTAAAAAAAGGGGATATCATTAACATTGATATCACCGTGATCAAAGAGGGGTATCATGGCGATACCAGCAAAACGTTTTTTGTCGGTGAGCCTTCTATCAAAGCACAGCGTGTGACCGAAGTGGCGCAAGAGTCTATGTATGAAGCCATTAGCATCGTCAAACCCGGCATGCCTTTAAGCGATGTTGGAAAAACCATACAAGCTTTTGTCAAACCTTATCATTTTTCAATCGTGCAAGAGTATTGTGGTCATGGCATCGGCAAAAATTTTCATGAAGCGCCCCAAGTGTTACATTATTATGAACCTGCAAACCCTGGCACCACCCCCTTTTTACTCAAACCGGGATTAACCTTTACGATTGAACCCATGATTAACGTTGGTAAACGCCATACCAAGCTGTTATCTGACAATTGGACGGTCGTGACCAAAGATCGCAGCATCTCCGCACAGTGGGAACATACTATTTTAGTCACCGAAACAGGGCACGAAATTTTAACCCTCAGAACAGAAGAAAAGGCACGCTTTAACCATGCTTGAAATAGAGCAAATCTTTGGTACAAAAGAACAAACGTATCTTCAGCAAGCACAACCTGCGCTCCCGGCTTATAAAAAAGTCTTGGCCTCATGCACTGAGCAACTCACCACCGCGTTTCAACAACACGCCCCCATTGACACCATTGTTCGCGGACGTGCGACCATCATCGACCGCATGTTATGCCTCATCTGGCAGCAACATTTTGACCAAACTGAGGGGATTGCACTGGTTGCCGTTGGCGGATACGGCCGTGGAGAGCTGCACCCGTGTTCTGATATTGATTTGCTCATCCTCATACAAGACACCCCGGATACTTTTAACACCGCAATAGAACAGTTTGTGATGTTTTTGTGGGATATCGGATTAGAAGTTGGCAACAGCGTGCGCACGTTTGAAGAGTGCCTCCAGGAAGCCACAAAAGATGTCACGGTCATCACCAATTTGCTCGAATCTCGACATTTATGCGGCGATCAGCCTTTATTTTCCCGCTTGGCAACACAGGTGACGCAAACCTGGCAAGACTACGCTTTTTATCAAGCCAAAAAACAAGAACAAGCCAAACGCTATCTCAAATACCATGATACGGCTTACAATTTAGAGCCCAATCTGAAAGATGGCCCAGGTGGGTTACGTGACATCCAAACCCTAGGCTGGATCGCCAAGCGCCACTTTGGCGTGTATTCCATGCAAGCGTTGATGGACAATGGTTTTCTCACCAAAGATGAATTTGATGTTTTGCGGGATGCGCGCGCATTTTTATGGTCAGTTCGATATGCCCTGCACAGCATCACCAAACGACATGAAGACCGCTTATTGTTTGACCACCAACCCAGCGTTGCAGAGCAGTTAGGTTTTCTTAACGACACCAATCAAGCGGATGTCGAACGCCTCATGCAGCGATATTATCGCACGGTCATGACCATTGAACGCTTAAATGAAATGCTTTTACAGTTACTTGAAGAGGCCGTGCTCAAGCGCCCCATTGAAAAACAGCCGTTAAATGACTATTTTTGCATTCAAAATAATTATTTAGACGTCACCAGCAATACGGTTTTTGAGCAACACCCCAGTGCACTCTTAGAAGCGTTTCTGTTGCTCCAACAAAATCCACAATTGTCTGGCATCCGAGCCACCACCATCCGCCTTTTTCGACAGTATCGTTATCTGATCGACAACACCTTTCGGGCCAGCCCAACAAATCAAGCGCTGTTTTTATCCATTCTGCGCCAGCCACATGGGTTAACCCGTGTTTTGCGGAAAATGAATCGTTACGGCATTTTAGCCGCGTATCTTCCTGTGTTCGAAAAAATCGTCGGCCAGATGCAATACGATTTGTTCCATCATTATACGGTGGACGAACATACCCTGTTTGTCATACGCAACCTACGGCGCATGACGGTGCCCAAGTTTCGTGACGAATTGCCATATTTAAGCCACATCATGACCAGCATCCCCAAACCAGAATTACTCTATTTGGCGGCGTTATTTCATGACATTGGGAAAGGCCGAGGGGGGGATCATGCCAAACTGGGTGCCGTCGACGCTGAGGCATTTTGCCAGACACATCATTTAGGCCGTCAAGACACACACTTGATTCGCTGGTTGGTCGAAAACCACCTGGTGATGTCCGTCACCGCACAACGCAAAGACATTTCCGACCCAGAAATCGTGTATGCGTTTGCGCAAAAAGTCTCGAATCTCCAGCGTTTAAAATACCTCTATTTACTCACGGTTGCGGATATCCGCGCAACCAATCCCACCTTATGGAATGGCTGGAAAGGTAACCTCTTACAAACCTTGTATAAAGCTGCCCGTAATCGGATCAACGCGGGCTTGGATCTGCCGGTGGATCAAGCCAATTTTGTGCATAAAACCAAGTTACTGGCCAGAAGTAAGCTGTATCGAGCGGGCTTATCTGATACCGCCATTGATCAAGTGTGGCAAAATCTTGATGGGGACTATTTTTTACATTGTAACGAGGCACAAATTGCTTGGCATACGCAAGCCATTCACCAACACCCGGATCACAGTCAGCCTCTGGTTTCAGTGCATAACCCCAACAACAGCGGCAGTACTGAAGTATTTATCCACATGCAAGATACCGAGTGCTTATTTGCCGTGGCGACGGCGGTGATCGGCCAGTTATGCCTGAATATTGCCGACGCTTGGCTTGTGACCACGCTTGACCAACACACTTTAGATAGCTTCCACATTCTGAGTGAAGACGGCCAGCCGATCACCGACGCCGATCAAATCCAAACACTCACGGACAAACTCAACGCCGCGTTACAAAATATTAAACACTATCCGCTGAACATCTCTCGACGTATTTCACGCCAAATCAAACACTTTGAGCAATCAACCAGCATTCGCTTTTCACAAGACCCCAAAACACAGCGTTCGGTGGTCAGCATTTATGCCACTGATAAGCCTGGCCTACTCTCTAGCATTGGCCTTGCGTTTTCAGAGCTGAACATCAATTTGCACAATGCGAAAATTTCCACGGTCGGTGCCCGCTGCGAGGATTGGTTTTATATTTCTGATCACGCAGGCAAGCCGATTACAGACACAGAAACCCTCGATAAGCTGGAAAAATTACTGATCAGCTTAATCGAGGGCAAAACCGACTAACCGGCGTACATCAAACCCGCTCAAAGACCGTGGCGATGCCCTGCCCTAAGCCAATACACATGGTTGCCAAACCTAGCTGAAAGTCTTTATCCGCCATGACATGCAACAACGTGCCCGATATCCTCGCCCCAGAACAGCCCAGAGGATGCCCCAGCGCAATCGCGCCACCGCGTATATTCACTTTGTCTGCCATCACTTCACGCAACCCCAAATCATTCAAAACCGGCAAGGCTTGCGCAGCAAAGGCTTCATTCAATTCGACATAATCAATATCTTGTATCGACAACCCCGCGCGCTTTAACGCTTTTTGCGTGGCGGGCACTGGCCCATACCCCATAATCGAAGGATCAACGCCTGCGGTTGCCATGCTGCGAATTTTTGCCATCGGTTGAATGCCTAGGGCTTTGGCTCGGTCCATGGACATCACCAACACAGCCGCCGCACCATCTGAAATCGCCGATGAATTACCCGCCGTCACACAGCCACCTTTCGGATTAAAAGCGGGCTTTAATGCCGCTAACGCTTCAACTGTGGTCTCTGGCCGGATGACTTCATCGTAATCAAACGGCGTGAGCACGCCATCAGAATCATGCCCTTGTATCTGAATAATTTCACGTTTGAATTGACCCGACTGTGTGGCAAACGCAGCATTTTCATGGGAACGTTGCGCAAAAGCATCTTGTTCTGCACGAGAAATCTGATGCCTTTGGGCCAAATATTCTGCGGTTAAGCCCATCATCATGGAGGATTTTGAGTAGTGCAGGCTGCTTTGTGGGTTGTAGTCAAAACCGTGGGTCATGGCGACATGCCCCATATGCTCAACCCCACCACACACATACACATCTCCTTGGCCCGTCATAATCGACATGGCCGCAATGTGAATGGCACTCATGGAGGAGCCGCAGAGGCGATTGATGGTTTGTGCACTGGCGGTATGTGGAATATCGGTCATCAATGAAATAAAACGCGCAATGTTAAACCCTTGTTCCAAGGTTTGCTGCGCACAGCCCCAAATCACTTCTTCGACCGTCGCGGGATCCACGTCTGGTTGACGTTGAAACAAGGCATTCACCAATTGTGCCGAGAGGTTTTCTGCACGAATATGGCGAAACATACCGCCTTTTGAACGCCCCATGGGGGTTCTCACTGCGTCGACAATAACAACTTCTTGCATGATACATCCTTTGCTCTGAGTCAAGCACCTTATGCGCGATAGGTTTGACCGGTTTTTGCCATCTCTAACATAGACGCTGTTGGCGCATATAACGGGCCTAACGCAGCATATTTTTCTGCTCGTCGACACACTTCCGCCACCCCGAGACTGTCCACGTAGTGAAATATGCCACCCCTAAAAGGCGGAAAACCGAGCCCGTAAATTAACGCCATATCCAACATCGTTGCTGACTCAACAATGTTGTCATCCAAACAACGCGCACTTTCGATGATCATCGGTAACATCATCCGATCCACAATCTCATCACTGGATATCTCGGTGTTGGATACGGGGGTTAACAATGCGTACACACTCGGGTCGGCTTGTTTTTTGGGTTTGCCTTTTTTATCCAAGGTGTATTGATAAAACCCCAAGTTGTTTTTCTGGCCATATCGCTGCTGCGCATAAAGCTGGTCAATCGCGGTTTCTTCTGTATACCGCATGCGGTCAGGATACGCTTGCGCCATCACTTCACCGCCATGGTGCCCGGTATCAATGCCCACCACATCCAACAAATACGCCGGCCCCATCGGCCAACCAAATTGTTCCATCACTTTGTCAATTTGCTTGAAATCAACCCCTTGGTTGAGCAGTTTGATAAACCCGCCAAAATAGGGAAACAGCACCCGGTTGACCAAAAAGCCCGGACAATCATTCACCACAATCGGGCTTTTACCCATTGCCAGCGCATATTGAACAACCGCCGCAATGGTCGCATCACTGGTGTGCTCACCTCGAATCACTTCCACTAACGGCATCCGGTGCACCGGGTTAAAAAAATGCATGCCACAAAATGCGTCGGGGCGTTTTAAGCCTTTTGCCAAAGCCGTAATCGAGATGGTTGAGGTGTTCGAAGCCAGAATGGCACCTTCCGCCATCACTGCTTCAACTTCTTGCAACACGGCTTGTTTCACTTCAGCATTTTCAACCACGGCTTCAACAATCACTTGTGCGCCACTCAGTTCTGTATACGCTAAGGTTGGCCGTATCCGGTTGAGAATGTCGATCATTTTCGGGTTGTCTAAACGCCCCAATGAAATCAACTTGTTGAGCAATTTACCCGCTTCCGAAAAGCCCAGGGTTAAGGCACTTTCGGCAATGTCTTTCATGTGGATGGTGATGCCTTTGGAGGCGGTTTGATAAGCAATGCCCCCGCCCATGATCCCCGCCCCCAATACGGCTGTTGCGGTTACCGGGGGCACTCCTTGGGTGATCGTTTTGGCTGCTTTTTTAATCGCTTGATCACCCAAAAAGACCGTCACAAGGGCTGTTGCGGTGGTGGTTTTTGCCATTTTCACAAAGTAGGCATGTTCTATTTCTAACGCTGCATCCCGCGCCAAATGGGCACTTTTTTGCATCACCTCAATCGCCGCGATGGGCGCGGGGTAATGCGGCCCGGCTTGTGCCCCCACAAAAGCTTTGGACACCTCAAACACCATGCCAGCTTCGATTTTGGTCAATTTTAACGCTTGTGTTTTTTCTGCTCGGCGTGCGCGCCAATCGAGTTGACCTTGTATGGCGCGATTCAACATATCCACGGCACACGCATGCAATTTATCCGGTGCAACCAAGGCATCCACGACGCCCACTCGAAAAGCCTCTTCTGCACGATATTGTTTGCCGGATGTAATCCATTCAATCGCATTATCCGCCCCAATCAGCCGAGGTAACCGCGTCGTCCCGCCCCAACCGGGAATAATGCCCAGCTTGGTTTCAGGCAAACCGGGTTTGGCCCGTTCAGAAGCAATCCGGTAACAGGTTGCCAGTGGCAGCTCCAGCCCCCCGCCTAAGGCAATGCCGTTCAACACACTGATTGTCGGTATGTCCAGGTCTTCGATTTGGCAAAACAAACGATTACAGGTTTTAATCCAGGCCAGCAAGTCTGCATCCGACTGCTTAAAATATCCCAAAAATTCGGTGATATCCGCCCCAACAATAAAACTCTCTTTCGCACTGGTGATCATCAACCCGGTTACGCTGTCATCAGCCGCAATGCGTTGCACCACATCCTGTAACTCTGCCAGTGTTGCGACATTAAATTTATTGACGGAAGCGCCTTTCAGATCAAAACATAATTCCGCTATATTATGCTTTATTTTTTTACAGGTTATGCCCTGACCTTGATACATCACAAAGTATCCTCCTGTGGAAATTCAAGCTGTTAGTGGCCACATTATGGGATGTTCAAGATGAAATCAAGCCACGCTCTATCGATCCGCTATTCCGTGATCGGCAGACCGTGGTGAAGGCGTTGCGCCTAAGAAAAGAGCAACGTAGAGAAGTATTTTTTTCTAGATATGACGTTCGGTAAATTTTTCTTTTGGCTCTTTGTCAAAGACCAATTTTATTGATTTTAGAATTTCCCGACGCACGCCTTTTAAACTGGGTTTGTCACTCTGCACATACGGTAATGGCCGACAAATTTGCATCGCATGTATGCCCACGCGAGCAGTCATAATACCGCCACCAATTCCTGTCGCTACGTGAGTTGATAAGGATGCCACAATTGAGCCGCCCAAGGTTTCTGCCGCTGAGTCTGCGACCAGTTCGGTCACTTCCGCATAAGCCAAACTTTGCAGGACTTTTTTCATCAAACTGAGTGAACTCAAAAAACCAGGACGCGCGCCATACAGTGAGGCAATATCTCGGATCAACCGCACGTTACGCCACAAGGTTAAAATTACATCTAAAAAGGCAAACGGGCTTAACACAATCATTAGTGCGGTTTCTTTTGAACGCTGCACGGTGACTTCATAGGCTTTTTTGTCTAACGGTTTCATCACCGTATCAGAGAACAGCAACATCGCATCCCGATCACTGTGCGCATCGGTTTTCTTGGCCACGTATCTTTCTAAACGCGGCACCATGTCTGCTCTGTCTTGGTATAAACTCGTCATTTCGCCCAGATAAAAATGTGACTGGCCAAATTCATTCTTTTTAAAGAGCGCTTCACCTTGTGAGCGCAAGGTTGTCACACTGGATAATTGGCGTACATCCTCATAATAATGCCGAATGGCATACCCCACGGCGGTGATCACCGCGCCAATCAACAATAAATAAGCGATCCCCAATATCAGGTTGGTGCTGAATGCAGTGATGAGAAAAAAACTGATTTCCAGAACCACGGCCAACGCAATCGTGCCGCCTAAGACAGGCCACAGCCAGTCGGGTATGCTGGAGGGCGCAGGCCCTGGAATGTCGACGTGATCCGCCGCAAGGTATTCTGCGTCTAACGCATCCAGCGGCGTTTTTGCCCCCTGGGTTTTGGCGTGAGGCACTGTCACCACTGGCTCCACCGAAGTATCTGCCATGTCCAGCATCACCGGCTTTTGGTATACCGCAGGCTCATGTGGTTTTTCTACTTCGAATGTCGTTTGCGTGACCGCACTCCATTCATCTTTATCCGGTGTTTCCAGCGTATCCAGATCCAAAAAAACCGGGGCCTTCCAGTTTGATTTAGGCATTAGAATTTATCCCCCAATAGGAATTGCAAAGCACGATCCATGCGAATATGTGGTAAACCCTTTGATCTGATGTCCTTGATCAAAGGTGGCCGAAACTCAATAAAATTAAACCGATCACTCACCCAATCTTCGGCTGTCGGAATGTCTTCGGGTACTTCCCCAGGAAACAGTGCCACTTCTTTGTCTGCTCCTTTGGGTATGCCTTTGATACAAGAGATGGGTTGTCCCTGAAATTTTGAGGTCGCCGCTTGCGTACATTTAATCGCAGACAGCGCCATGGTTTCCGTTTCAACCCCTTCAAAGGTAATATTGTTGTGCGATTCTGAAATCATTTTCTTCAAAAATGTTTCCAAATGATGTAATTGACTGGGTGTAACATGATCCGCCTTGGTCACCGCAAACAATAATTTGTCTATCTTAACGTTAAATAAACGATTAAATAAGCCCGACTTACCATAATTATAACTCTTCAGAACTGATTCAACCGAACATCGCATATCCATAAAACTACTTTCGCCAATATTCAACGCTTTCAAAATATCAACCAGCACAATTTGACGATCAAAATTTGAAAAATGTTCTGTGTAAAACTTTTTCACCACATGGCTTTTGTAGTACTCAAACCGCTGCTCCATGACTTTAAACAGTGACGTCGCGGGCAGATGCGCACAGTCGTCCGGTAGATTGGGTATCGGGCAAAATTCCAATACGGGTGCACCTTTCATGTCCCCAGGCATGGTGAAGCGGCCCGGTTGTAACATACTCAGGCCATGTTCACCTTTTTTCGTTTCATACAAAAATCCCGTGTAAAGATCCGCCGCCGTGCGCAGTTGCTCATCATCCGCTTCTTCTGAGACATCAACCGTCTGCATGTACGCCAACCAATCATGCGCCAGCGTTTTTCTCGGCTCGGTGGCACAAGCCGCCATAATATCACGGCACCATGCTTCAAAAGATAGCTCAATCAGCGGTAAATCCAATAACCACTCACCCGGATAATCAATTATATCTAAGTATAATGTACTGACCCGGTGCATACGTTTGCCCAGCATACTCTGGTCTTTAAAGCGAATCGCCAACCGTATTTCGCTGATCCCACTGGTTGCTTCAGGCCAGACCGGGGGCGTCAAGGTGAGGCAATCGATGCCTTTGAGATACCGAAAAGCCGGTACATGCAGATGTTTCTGGTCAACAATTTTGGCCCCTTGAAAACGCCCAGTTGAGGAGATTTCAAAAAAAGGCAGATGCTGACTCTCCATCCCATGTAAAATTTGATTGACTAAGGAGGTAATAAAAACGGTCTTACCACTGCCACTGAGGCCGGTGACCGCCAAACGAATGGAGCGGTCTAATGTTCGGTTAACCACTTCGCCTAGGTTTTTTTTCATGACATCGGGATTAAAGAAAGTAAACACAATCAGTCTCTTCTTTATGGTTAGAGGTTCGCCAATACAATTGAGGCGATTTACCCAAGCTTAGCTGGTTTTTCGAACACCTGCGCAGGCCGGAATTATAGTCGATAAAACCTGGCACCTGCTATACTTTTTTAGCAATATGACGAAATCCGTCTTCCTCTTCTACGTGACCATCAGGAACTGCCCAATGATCGAACCGACAAGGCTTTTTAACCGTAATTTTTTCTTGCTTTGGCAAGGCCAACTGGTCAGCATGCTGGGTTCGTCTGTGTTTATGTTCACATTAATTTTCACCATTAAGGATGGCACCGATTCCGCCCCGCTCATCGGCATTCTGATGATGACACATGCGTTAGCCACACTCATTGTCTTACCGTTTGCCGGCACCATTGCCGACCGGCATTCCCGCAAGGCCATTATCGTCTTATGTGATTTCATCAGTTTTGTGGGGGTGCTGTCGTTAGCCATATTGATGTATTGGTTACCCCAAGACATTCACACCTGGTCGACCATAGAACAACAGATATTCATCACCTATCTTTTCATTATTGCGATTTTGCTGGGGTTTGTCGGGGGGTTTTTTAGGCCCGCGATTTCTGCGGCGATTCCAGATTTAGTCCCCAAAAAACAGTTAGAGGCCGCAAACTCGATCAATTTGGGCACCATGCAACTGACCTCCATGGCGGGTAATTTAGGCGCTGGCACCGTGTATGCGATCATTGGTGCCCCATTGATTTTGTTAATTGATGCACTGTCCTATTTATTTTCTGCCATCAGTGAATTGTTCATCAAAATCCCCCAACCCGAACAAACCAAAGTCCATGCGGAAGGCACCTCTGCCATGGCCAAGTTTATGGACGAAACACTCGATGGGTTTCGTTTTATTGCACAAAAACCCGGCATGAAAGAATTTGTCATTATGGCCGCCTGTATTAACTTTTTTTCTGCGCCATTAATGATGCTGTTACCGTTTTATGTGGAAGATCACCTGGGTTTATCCAAAGCTTGGTACGGTTATATTTTCGTTTTTGCGGGGCTCGGCGCGTTAATCGGTTTTGCCGTTGCGGGTTTATTCAAACCCACCGGCATCAAACGCGTGATCTCGATGACCTTTGCGTTTGTGTTTATGGCCTTTTGCATTGTCGCTTCTGGTTGGACACAAAACGTGATTGTCGCCACCGTTGGCATGACGTTAATCGGCGCTTGTGTGGCCTATTTTAATGTCCTCACCATTTCCGTTGTGCAGCGCCACAGTACCGGAGAAATTCGAGGCCGTGTGGTGGGTTTGTTGGGCACCATGGTGAGTGTCGTTTCCCCCGTTGCGATGGGACTTTCCGGGTTTGTGTTTGAGTGGGTTGGGAAAAGTATTCCCATTATCTATTCATCGACCGGCATTATTTTTCTGGTACTATCGCTGTATATTTTTATCAGCCCCACTTACCGCAATTTTTTCATGTCCGATGAAGCTGAAGAAGATGCACGGGCATGCGATCAGGCGGCACAAGAGCACCAAACCTTTCCACCGCTGAATTCATAAGGGAGATAGACTTTGAGCATTACCAAGTCCAACAAGCTGAAAAACGTTTGTTATGATATTCGCGGCCCGGTTTTACAAGAAGCCAAACGTTTGGAAGAAGAAGGGCATCGCATCATCAAACTGAATATCGGGGATCCGGCCCCTTTTGGTTTTGAGGCACCGGATGAAATCATTCAGGATGTGATCCACAATTTAGCCAGTTGCCAAGGTTATAGTGACTCTAAAGGCATGTATTATGCGCGCAAAGCGGTCATGCAATATTGCCAGCAAAAAAACTTCCCCGCCGTCGACATCGACAATATTTTCCTTGGCAATGGCGTCAGTGAGTTAATCGTTATGTCGATGCAGGCGCTACTGAACGACCAGGATGAAATGCTCATCCCTGCACCGGATTACCCCTTATGGACCGCCGCTGTGAGCCTTTCCGGCGGAAAACCCGTTCATTATCTGTGTGATGAGCAGAATCAGTGGCAGCCCGATTTTGCCGATATTGAAGCGAAAATCACGCCAAAGACAAAAGGGATTGTGATCATCAATCCCAACAACCCAACCAGCGCGGTATACAGCAAGGACGTTTTAGAGCGCATCGTGGCGTTGGCGATCACACACAATTTGATTATTTTTGCCGATGAAATCTACGATAAAATTGTGTACGACGATGTACAACATATCGCCATGGCCTCCCTCACGGATAAAGTCCTGGTGGTGAGTTTTAATGGGTTATCAAAGGCTTATCGTGTGTGTGGTTTCCGAGCGGGCTGGATGGTCGTGAGCGGGGCCAAATACCAAGCCACCGGTTATATAGAGGGGTTGGTTTTACTGGCGTCGATGCGTTTGTGTTCAAATGTACCAGGGCAACATGCCATACAAACCGCGTTAGGCGGTTATCAAAGCATTCAACACTTGGTGGAAGCCGGTGGCTTACTCTGTGAGCAGCGCAATTATGCTTGGAAGATGATCAATCAGTTACCCGGTGTGTCTTGTATGAAACCGCAGGGCGCGTTGTATCTATTTCCACGTTTAGACCCCGACCTTTACCCCATTAAAGATGACCTCCAGTTCGTCTTAAATTTATTGGTGCAGGAGAAAATTCTGGTGGTGCAAGGCACCGCTTTTAACTGGCCAAAACCGGATCATTTCCGCATGGTCATTCTCCCCAGAAAAGATGAGATGGAGCACGTGGTGGAGCGCATTGGGCATTTTTTACAGCACAGTATACAGGCTTAAAATGTACCGAACGTTCTCACCCGCTTCTTCTCTTCCGGTTTGGGCTGTTCAACGATAGGGGGTTCGACAACCTTAGGTGCTTCGGTGACCTTAGGCGCTTCGACTTTGGGCACTACCTTCACCACCGCCGCGTCTATCGCTGCTTGTTGCTTGGCTTCAATCGCGGCAACAATGCTGTCCCTGAGAATTAACGCTTCATTATCTTTTGCATTAAAGTTGAGTGCATCCTGGATCAACGAGTGCGCTTGTTTTAAGGTCTTTTTCGACAGCGCTTTTTTGGCCTGATACACATAATAATCCATAATTTTTTCATTCGCTTCTTCCAACCGACTATCCTGTGGCGCGAATTTGACTAATAAATCATACGTTTCTAAGGCATTATTGCCTTTCGGACGCAACACTCGATTACGCTGAAACTGTTTATTGATTTTTTTGAACAATACATCGGCAGCATTTGGCCCAGAGGATTTCGCCACGCGTCTACGTGTTGTTGTCGTTGTTGTTTTACTGGCTTTGATTTTCGCTTCAATAGACTGTTTGAAGGACAATAAACCTTTATGCGTGGGGACGATGGTCAAGCCTTTACGCACCATCGCAAGGCTTGTCTTCAAGCTCCGTTGGCTAACTTTTTTCTTGGCCAATAATAAATATTGGTTGGCAATGCGATTAAAGCCTTTTTTCGCCGCCGGGTGGCGTGGGGAAATCGATTGAATCTGCTGAAACGTTTCAAACACGTTATCGCCTTTGGGGGAGGTCAAACGCTTTAACGCAAATTGACGGTCTGCTTGTTCGATCAAATTTTGCACTAACAGGGCTTTTTCATCATGCACTTTCTGTGTGGCTTGCTGTTTGTCCTGTTTGTCCATCAGCTCTAATCGATACGCATTCAGTTCGGCATGCAAAGGCAAAATTTCCAGCCCTTTATTCACCAGCTCAATGGCATGATCCATTTTGCGCTTTTTCGCCAGGACTAAATATCGATCCGCAATGCGATTTAGCCCGCTCCGAGCAATCGGGTGGTTTTGATCCAAGGCTTGGATCGCCTGAAACGTTTCTAACGCATTATCGCCCACTGGTGAGGTTAATTTTGAGGCGTTAAATTGGATTTCAGATCGCCTCACCAGTCGATCAATTTTCACTTTGCGTATTTTGGCTTGTTTTTTAAGTTCAACCAACGCTTCTTTATGCTGTGTTTCGGCTAATTTTTGTTGCTGCCCGTCAAGTAATTGCTGATTCAACCGCGCCAATGCAGCATCTTGTGGCAAGATATTCATACCACGTTGCACAAAGTCGATCCCATCTTGAAACGCTTGCTGCTGTAAACTGGTGGTTGCCAGCGCAATCAATTTATCCACAATTTGACGCGATCCGCGTTCCACCCATTTCTGATCTGGCTCCAATTTGGCCAACATCTGGAAGGTTTCAAAAGCATTACTGCCACTCGGTTCGGTTAAGGCACGTTGCGCAATCTGTTGTTTTGCCAACACCACCAACGCTTTCACTTCCCCTTTTTGCTTTTTGACCAAAACAGCGACTTGATGCGTTTTATCCAATTCATCTTTCACCGATTCATTTAGATAAAGCAACCCGGTGTCTAACGGAAAACGGCTACGGCCTTGATCAATGAAACTCAAACTGGCGTCTAAATTCCCCACTTCTTTGGCTTCTAGTGCGGCTTGATAATAGTGACTGGCGATTCTCGCCAAGCCTTGCTCGGCTTCATCATTTTGCGCCAATTCTAAGACGCTCTGATAACTTTCATACGCATTATTGCCGGGTGGATCAATCAAGTGACCTGCGGCAAATTGTTTGTCTGCGCGACTCAGCAGTGTGTTGAGTTGTGCTTGATCAACCTTGGGTGCGTCATCTTCAAGTTCAAATTTGCCGCCAAAGTCATAATTATTGTCGTTATCCGTGGTTTCCTCGGGAACGTCTTCCTCGCTTTGCATGACGACAAAAACCGCGCCGACCGCAATCATCGCGACTAAGACAATCGCCCCAATGGGTAGGCCACTGCTTTTCGGCGGAACAATCCGTTCTTCTGGCCGTTGTTCAGGTAATGCAGCAGGTTTACTCGCCTGTAAACCACTCTCTCTCACCACATTGGAAAATTGTTTTGTGGTGCCAATACGACTTTGTGGGTTTTTTGCCAAAAGCTGGTTTAAGACCGGTTGAAGCGTCGCGTATTGGCTGGGTAAGGTCGGAATATCGCCTTCGATATGCAGCTTACGTTGCACTTCAGAGTCATCAGAGTCATACGGCAGCCGCCCGGTGAGCAGCTCATAAACAGCCAAACCAAAACAATAAAAATCCGAGCGATTGTCCGCGCGCCGGCCTAAAATTCTTTCGGGGCTGACATATCGGGCCTGGGCAATGAGGTCTTTTGCTAAGTAACTGAGCTTGTGATCAATGATTTCCCGCGCCACTTCCACTTCGGATAAAACGATTTGACCTTGGGCATTAAAAAAAAGATTGGTCGGTTTTATGCGGCCATGCACGTAACCTGCGTCATGCAAAAACCCCAACACATTCGCGGTCTGCTGCGTCAGCGCCAAGACGTGTTCTTTGGCTTGTTTTTGGCTCAGCACTTGTTGGGCGACAGGGCCTTCTGGGAAGTAAGCCATGGCAATATAACAATGGCCATTGGAGACACCAAAATCATAAACCTCCATGTAGTTGGCATGTCTGAGGTCAACAAATTCTGGATGATAGGCTTGGAATAAGGCTTGGAATTTAGGGTCTAAAGACAGTTCTGGGCGGTGGATTTTTAACGCCACTTGGTGCCCTGTGGCATCCTGCGTTGCAAGATAAACGGTGGCTAAACTGCCGACACCGAGCTTATTTTCAATGGTGTAGCCTGCTATTTCCACCGGCACCCCCCCATCCAGTTACAGAAATAACACACCACTGACTCCTAATTTATCTTGCCGTATGCTGATGTTTATTGGACGGCTTGTTGAACGCATCAATACCTAAAAGTTTAGCCCAACCCCCCGCATATTCAAGCACATTAAAAATAGTAAGAAAGCGTCATACGGGCGGTGGTGAACTCTTCCTCAAACTCATCCGGTGGGTTCACGACGTCATCTCTGACTTCATCAAACGTGTAGTTGTTCACATCCAGAGACAGGGCATACACCAAACGTTCGGTCAGAGGTGCACTCCAAGTAATGCCATAACTTAACCCCGTGGCTTTACTGTCGGCATCCAGATCCAACGCGCCAATTGCTGAAAAACCCAAGGTTGCGGGTGCGGCGGTTTCTTCAAACTTGCCATCCAGCTGGGCCACGGCTAAGTTAACCGTGATGGTGCCAGAGTAAACCGGCCACGAATAGTTCGCCCCCACAAAGTACCCATCCTCGGTGAATTTGAGTTTGGTGCCTTGATTCCCCGCCGCTTCACTGATGCCGACTTTATACCCAACGTAAACACTGAGGGCATCTAACGGTTTCATGCCGAACGTAATCGCGTAATCTTGACGATCCCCTTTCAGAGATTCTTCGAACGCCCCAAACACAAATTTATCGGACTGTTTATCCGAATGTTGGGCCGACAAATCCACGTAATACTTATCATGATAAAACGTGCCACCCACCCCCAACATATTAAAGGTCACATCAAAGCTGACCTCAGGGAATTCAGTAATGCCGCCCGCAGTAGCAGGATTTAATACATTCGGGCGTTCCGCTTGGACGAAACTATAGTCAGAGATGGCCAATGACGCTCTTGGGATAAACCCACTGTCTGCGTAAGAAACGCTGGGCAAAAAAACCAATCCGCCCAAAATGAGTGTGGCCATATTTTTTATATTATTCATGCTCAAAACCCTAAAATTGCTTGATTTATCGTGGACTTTTTCAAATTGTAGTTGAAAAACATCAGTGTTGTTGAAAAACATCTTTTTTTGTGATCATCCACACAGTATATAACGAAAAGCTATATTAGTCGATTGTAAAATACAAACAACTTACTGTTTTTTCAGGCTAGAAATAGGTTTTCGATTCGGATCCACGGAACATTGGAAGGTCACCTCACACATCCAAACGTATTTCAGGTTTGGGCCACTGTCCCAAGTTTTCGGTTTGCCATCTGTATTTTGTTGGCAATTCGTATGAAATTTTGTCGGTATGGCATTTTCACACCGAATTTTTGCGGATTTTTTGGCACTGGCCAACGCCGAGTGTTGGCTCTTTGCCCAATGCTGGCCAGAGGTTGACGCCATGGCGTCAACACTCATGAGGCCAAAAATCCCGATCATAAAAAACGCTTTCATTGTCATGTTTCTGCCTTAATCTAAGTTTGGATTGTCACCACCCACTTCGACCAAGTGGTTATACAGCTTGAGTAACTCCCGGTATTTATCATCACCTGGGGCCAGTTTCCCCGCCCGATCTAAATAACGTTTGGCGCGTTTCAAAAAGCCGACATCTGACCCATTTTTCTGCATAAAAATAAGCATGGACATGGATGCATTGATATTCAACGATTTGCTTTTCGGATGCTGAATGGCGGCTTGTTCAAAGTGAATAATGGCTTCCCAAAATTTGCCTTCCTCGAACATTTGAATGCCTAAGGTAATCACCTCATGATGCTGATGGTCACTGGCAAAATGCTCTTTCTCTCCGGTGATTTTCTCACGTGCCCGTTGCAGTGGGTTCCCCATCAACTGACACACCCGACCAAACAGCCTTTTTTGCAAGGTGGTTTGAAACAGGAAGCCATCGTCTCTGCCAAAGGTGTAATACATCAATGGCAAGACGAATAAAATCAAAAAGGTGGAGAAGGTCAACCCCCACACAATCACCGTGGCCACCGGTGACCACATCAAAGAATAACCGCCAAATCCTGCGGCCAATGAAAACAGCCCGGCAATGGTGGTCAACGAGGTGATCAAAATCGGCACCACCCGACGGCGTGCCGCATAAATGGTGGCGGTTAATTTACTCATCCCCAATTTACGCCGATCATTGGCCGCCGCAATCATCACAATCGAATCGTTCACCGCAATCCCCGCCAACGCGATGATGCCGTAGATGGTAAATAGGCTCATGGGGTTGTTGGTTAAAAATAACCCCCAGACGACCCCAATAAAAGCCATCGGGATGGTGACTAAAATCAAAAATGGCTGCGAGTAACTGTTAAACATGGTGCCCAAAATCAGGTAAATCAGCAGCAAACCCGCCAGACCTAAAGCAAGAAACGCATCCAAACTCTCTTCAATATCATCCAGTAAACCGGTGAAATCCAACACTACATTGGGAAATTGATCCTGAATTTTTGCCCATTCTGCTTTTAAGTGATCATTCGCTTCTACCGTGTTAATCATACTTTTATCGAATTTCGCTTTCACCGTGAGCGCACGTTTAAATTTGTAATGCGATAAAGCCCCCGTGCCTTCTCGGGTATCATACGTCATCAATTCTCCCAGCGGGATATTGCCGCCCGACTCCAGTGGGATACTTAGGCGTAAAAAGTCATCAATATTGCTGACTTGGCCAATCGTACTGACCACCCGAATGCTGACGTTTTCCCCTTTATCTTGTACTCGGGCAACCACTTCTCCATCCACCAACAAACGCACATTGCGAGAAATTTGCTCGGGATTCAAACGCGCGCGCCTGGCTGCATCTAGGTTTAACCGAAAGGCCAATTCAATACTGCCCACATACGTTTCGTCACTGATTTCATTTACGGCGGGCATGGCTTCTAAAATTTTCTTCACCGCTTTCACCCCACGAAAAATTTCATCGTAGTCCTCGCCCAATATTTTGACTTTAATCGGCGAGTCTGTCGGTGCATCAGAGAAACTCAATAAACTCGCATTACTAATGCCCGGTAAGTCTTCAACCAAAGGCCTGAGTATATCCAAGACCTCATTCACACCGCGCATGCCTGAGTCTTGCGGTGCTAAGTTGATGATGACTTGGCCATATTGCTCACCGGTTTTTTGCGAGGTTTGCCCCACGGTCACCGCCATGGCTTGGATTTCATCTTTGTCCAAGGCGTCTTTAATGATTTTTTCCGCTTCCAGTAATTTTTGTAAGGTGGTTTCCAATGGCGTACCTGAAGGCATTTCAAGTTCGACGTAAAAGACACGATAGGTTTCTAAGGCAAAATAATCGGTGCGCACAAGGCCACTGAATTTCATCGCCATGGACACCAAAAACAACAATAACGTCAGCGACAACACCGTTTTGGGCCAGCGGAATATCTTGATCAACAACCTAGAAAAGCCTATTTGCAATTTCAGTGTTGTTGACTCCCTGAGTTTTTGGGTTTTACTCGGTGTTTCAAAATCTATATGCATCCCTTGCACATGCGAGGGCAACATCCAAAACGCTTCAATCAAGCTGAAAATTAATGCCAACGTCACCACCAAGGGCACCACGTATAAAAAATTGCCGACAATGCCAGGCAGTTGCATCAGTGGTAAAAACGCGGCAATGGTGGTCAATACGGCAGCGGCGACCGGCCCAAAGACTTCTCTCGCCGTTGCAAAAACCGCATCTATTGGCTCTAGCCCGCGTTGCATTTTAAAATATAAGGTTTCCACCACAACGATGACATCATCCACCAGCATGCCCAAACTGATGACAATGCCCAACAAAACCGAGTTGTTGATGCTCATCCCCATCACATGCAAAATCCAGAAAGTCCCCGCTAGGGTAAAAGGAATGCCAACGGTTGCCAACATGGCCATCTTAAAACCGAGGAATAACCACGTCATTAACGTCACTAAGAACAAACCAAAAAGCGCATTGCTTTCCATCACGTTAATCGAGTCTCGGATGGATTTCGTTTGGTCATATAATAAACTGATCTCCACTCCAGTCGCCCCAGATAAGGCATTCCGCTGTTCCAGATAGTGGTTGATTTTATCCAACACCTCTAACGTATTGGCATTGCCTTTTTTCGCCACATTCAGCAGCACCGCTGGGCGACCCTGATAACTCACCAAACGGGTGGATTTTTCACGCGCTCTGGCAATGTCCGCCACACTGCCTAATGGCACTTCCCCTGCGGCGGTAATAATCGGTAATGCGGCCAAATATTCCGGGCTGCTTTCGGTGCCAACCAAGCGCACCACCCAACGTTTATTATTGACTTTGAGTTTGCCCGCAGAGGTATCGCGAAAATGCGCACTGATGGTGTTGGCCAAGTCCACCGGCGATAAACCCAACCCTTGTAATTGCTCTGGCCGAAACTGAATCAATAATTCCGGTTGATTCAAACCAATACTGGAAACCCGATCAACCCCGGGTGTCCGTTCAATGTCTTTCATCGCAAAACGCGCTTGCCGACGCAAGTTTTCATCATCTGCGAACGCCGAAATCACCACGGTGGCAGCGGGAATGGCATTGGAGCTGTCAATTTCATTCAGCACCGGCTGCGTGGCTTCCTTCGGAAACGCTCGGGCAGCCGTGGAGACTTCTCGATTGAGGTCAGTCACCCGCGTTAAGTACTCCTCCCGGCCAATGTCATTAAAACGCACAATGACCGAGGACACCCCTTCCGCGCTACTGCTGACCACCGAACGCACATCCTGAACTTTACTCGCAGCATCCTCAATCGGTGTGGTCAGTAATTTTTCCACATCATACGCGGATGCACCGGGCAAACTGGCCGCAATCGACACCGTATTGGTGTCGAATGTCGGGTATTTCTCCCGAGGCATTGAGTTGTAGGCAAGCATCCCCATCAAAAGAACAAAGATAAAAGTTAACGATGCAAAAACGTGATTTTCAAGTATTTTTCTAATCATGATTAGCTTGATTTCATCTCAAGTTGGCAGAAAAGTTATTTTTTTAAACGCGCGCCGTGTTTGATTCCATTCCGGCCTTTCACAATGATTTTCGTACTCAGGGGCAAAATGGTTGGGATTGGTCGCCCTTCCAAAGCCCCTTCCATGGGTAAAAAATGTGCTTTTTTATTTTTCAAAATAAAAATACCCAACTTGCCTTGCCGACGCACCATCAATTCTGGCGGGATATGCGGCTGTGTGTGGATCCATCGAAGTCGGCCTGCGGTGCCAGGTAACTCTTCTTTATCCACAAAGGACAAACGCACTTCTTGCGTTCGCGTGCGCTGATCACGCACCTTCACAACGGATCGAAGTTTCAGTGGAAAGACTTGTTTATTAAACACGAAGTTGATCTCTTTCGCCTTTTCCAGGCTTTGCACATCTTTGGTCTGCACATTCGCAGCAACCTCAATGTTCTCGACATCAATGATTCGGATCAGCGGTTTGCCTGGGCTAATAAACTCCCCAACACGGCCAAGCCGCTCGCGGATAATCCCCGTGAACGGGGCCCGGATGGTACACCGCTGAATTTTATTTTCTGCCAGCTTAAGTTGCGCTTGCGTATCTTGATGGTCTAAATTCAAGACCGCATATTCTGTCGCCGCTCGGCTGACCACGGTTTTAGACACCGCGCCTTTGGACCTCTTTTTCCGTTGATAATCCCGAAACGCGCCATCACGCTGTTTTGCAACCCGCTTCAAGCGGATTTCTAAGCGCTCTTTTTCCAGCACAAAATCACTGTCATCGATGTGCACTAAGATGGTGCCTTTCTGCACCAAATTCCCCACTTCAGCGGGAATATCTTTAACCGCGCCACTGATTGAGGCACTAATGGAACTATCATTTAAACTTTTCACCGAAGACGGCGCTTCCACTTGCGGGTAAATAACCACTTTCTTTAATTCCTTTAAAGTGATACTTACAGCATAACTTGGCGCTGAAACGAAAAAAGCGACTATAGTAGTACAAAGGCAGGTTGAAACTAGTTTTATCATCGCATCAATTTCTTATTACATTTGTTAATAGTAATGTGCGAAACATAACGAAATATCACACACAGTTCGAAAAAGCCTCCTAGAGTATAAGCCACCAAATCATAATTAAAAGGGTAAGCAATGAAACGCGTGAAGTTAAGCCTTATAACGGCAGCCATCAGTCTAGCACTCTCCCAATCTGCCATAGCAGAAGATCTACTTACGGTCTATGACCTTGCCGCACTCAACGATCCATCCATTAAAGCCGCATTCGCGGATCGAAATGCTGCACGCGAATTCAAACCCCAAGCACAATCGCGCTTAGTCCCCCTCATTGAAGGCCTGCTGAATGTCAAAGCCACAGATCGTAAGCTCAATTCAAACCCACTGAGCAGCGATGTGAATACCAATGATGAATTCGAAAATTTTGGGTATCAGTTAAATTTAACCCAGCACGTTTATCACCATGATGACTGGGTTGGTTTGAAAATTGCTGATGCAGAAGTCGCTGAAGCCAATGCAAAGTATGCGGCAGCGGAACAAGCCCTTGCCACACGTACAGTACAAGCCTACTTCAACGTCTTAACTGCCTGGGAAAATGCCAAATTTACCCAGGTTGAAAAAACCTCCACCAACCGGCAATTAGATCAAACCAAAAAACGTTTTGAGGTCGGTTTAATTTCCGTGACCGATGTGAATGAAGCCCAAGCACGCTATGATTTGTCCGTGGCCAATGAAATTCGCGCGCGGAATGATTTATCCAAATCGCAAGAACAGTTACGTCAAATCACCAACAAGTACCAAACCAGCTTCAATACTTTGGGAGAGAGTTTTCACTTAATCAATCCAGTGCCTGCCAGCATTGACGATTGGTCTGATTTCGCAGTCACCCGTAATCCAGAATTAAAATCTGCTGAGTATAAATCCGAAGCCGCCAGGCAAGAAGTCAACAAGCAACGTGCTGGGCATTACCCAATAGTGGATTTTATCGGCAATATCGCCTATGACAAAAGTAACCAAGATAGCGCAGGCGACCCTCAGACGGAGCAAAACTCCATCGAATTCCAAATGCGCGTGCCCATTTTTCAAGGGGGGCTCATCAGTGCAAACACACGCGCAGCGGCTCATCAACACGAAAGCGCCAAAGAACAATTAATTCAGCAACGCCGCAAAGTCATTAGCGACACCCGACAGGCCTTTTTGGATGTACAGGCCAACATTAGCCGAACCAAAGCCTTAGAGCAGGCAGTAAGATCCAATAGAAGCTCTTTGGAGGCCACACAATCCGGTTTTGAAGTCGGCACACGAACCATCGTTGAAGTGCTCAACGCACAAACGGCGTATCACCAAGCGGTCAGAGATGCCGCACAAGAACGCTATCAATATATTATTAATACTGTTAAGTTAAAACAAGCGGCCGGCACGCTCACGAAAGCCGACATCCAGCAAATTAACGCCTGGTTGGGCACCAGAATCTCCGTCAGCAGCTAATCAGCCGATTAGCGACCACACACTCTGAAACACAGCCCTTTTCTACAAAGGGCTTTTTTCTGCGTCACTCAACGGCAACGTAAAATAAAACGTACTGCCCTCGCCCACCTGGCTCTCAACCCCAATCTCCCCACCATGCGCTTGCACCATTTTTTTCGCAATCGCCAAGCCCAAACCAGTACTGGTTTCGCCTGCTGTTGGCCGATTATCCGCACACCGAAACGCCGAAAACAAATGCCCAACATCGGCGGGGTTAATCCCGTGACCATTGTCCGTCACCGCAAAACGTACATGGCCTGGCACCGCTTCCACCACGACTACCACACGGCTGCCAGCATCTGAATATTTAATCGCATTACCGATCAAATTATCCAGTACTTGCCCGATGCGGGTCGCATCCAAAGCAATTTCGGGGATGTCCTCGGCAATGTCTCGGTCTAATTGGATATTTTTCTTTTTCGCACGGAACAAACTCATTTTGACTTTGTTATTGACCAAATCCGCCACACACGTATCGGCCTTCAACAAGCGTAATTCCCCTTGCTCAACCGACGAGGCATCCACCAAATCATTCACCAACACAAACATATCCTGAGCCAATTGCTGCATACAGCGCAGCACATCCTGCGTTTCTGCTTGATCACACTCCTCATCCAATAACATTTCCGAATACCCTTGAATGGTACTAATCGGATTGCGTAAATCATGTGCGGCCATGCCCAGCAATTTATTCTTTTCCTCATTCAATTGTTTCAAACGCACACGAGAATAACGCAATTGCAGATGCGTCCGAATCCGCACACACACCTCTTGGTGGTTAAATGGCTTGGTAATATAGTCCACCGCGCCGACATCAAACGCATCCACAATGTCATTGATGTCTGACTTGGCGGTTAAAAACACCACCGGCACATACGCCATAAACGCACACGCTTTTAATTGCCGACAGGTTTCAAAACCATCAATCCCCGGCATCATCACATCCAATAAGATCAAATCCGGTTTAAAATGCCCGGCCACTTTCAGCGCTTTTTCACCGCACTGCGCCACCGCCAATTGATACCCTTGTGGCCGCAGCACTTGCGATAAAACCCGAATATTTTCCGCCACATCATCCACCATCAAGATTTTCATGCTGCTGGGATCAAACGTCATCTCATCCATGCTGAACCTGCTCTAATATGTCTAAAATCGCATCCATATCATAGGCGTTGGCATATTCCAGCAAACACGTGGCCAAGCGCTCCCCATCCGCGCCTAACTCGGCCACCTTGCCAATCACCACATCCAAATCCGTAATCATGCAATATTCCGCCGCTTCATTTAAAGCCGCGAATAAATCGGCGGGTATCGCCATCGCGGTAAAATCTAATGCGGGTGCTTTTTTCTCCTCGCGGGTGTCCACAGGCGTTTCATAAATGAACTCAACCCCCAATAAACGCTGCATGCTATTGAAGACTTCCTCTGCTCGAAAGGGTTTGGTGATCAAATCATGACAACCTGACTGCAAAAATTGTTCACGTTCATGGTCAAATGCAGTTGCCGACACAATCACCATTTTAATTTGCTCCCCAAATTCATCCCGAATGCATTTAATCGCTTCAATGCCATTCATTTCAGGCATACGATAATCCATAAAAATAATGTCCGGCTGTTCTGTGCGGGCTTGATCAACCGCAATCAGCCCATTTTCCGCCGTCACCACCGTCACCCCAATTTTTTGTAGAATCATCGATAACAAATCGCGATTCACCGCCACATCATCCACCACCAAAGCTTTCACGGTATAACCGTCGGCCAAACTCAACACCGGTTTGACCGCATTCACGCCGGTGTCAATGGCCCCCGTGGCTTTTGGCAGCGCCAACGTAAAATAAAAGTGAGAGCCTTTGCCCAATACGGAGTTTAATTTTAACTCGCCCCCCATCATGCTGACTTGTTTGCTGGAAATGGCCAACCCCAACCCGGTACCGCCTTTTTTGATGCCTTGTTCGGTTTGCTGAAAAGCCTGAAAAATATTCGCCTGACACGCGTCTGAAATGCCTTCCCCAGTATCAAACACCTCAAAACGGTAACACTCATTGCCCACCGGCTGGGCTTGCAAAGAGATCGACCCGGCGGACGTAAATTTGACCGCATTGCCCAATAAATTAATCAAAATTTGCCGAATTTTGCCTTCATCCCCAAACACATGCATCGGCCCGATGTAACTAAAATCGGTCACCACCCAATCTATTTTTTTCTGCTGACAACGCAGGCGAAACATGTCTGAGACTTCCCGCACCAGCGCCTGCAAATCAAAATGACTGGCGTTTAATTTTTGTTTGCCTGCCTCGATTTTTGAGATATCCAAAATATCATTGATCAACTGCAATAAATGATGCCCACTGCGCTCAATCGTCGTAATCGAATTCTGATGCTCTTGCCTAAGCGACTGATCCCGCATGAGAATTTGCGCATACCCTAGAATCGCATTCATTGGCGTTCTAATTTCATGGCTCATATTCGCCAAAAAAATCGACTTGGCTTGATTCGCCATTTCGGCTTCCTGCTTGGCCAGTAACAAAGCATCCTCAACATGTTTACGTTCTGCAATTTCCTCCCGCATTTGGCGGTTCAACGACATCAACTGGGTTTGGCTTTCCTCCAATTTGGTCATTTTTGCCCGCGCCAATTTTTCCGCCTTCGCCACTGCGGTTTTCAGCGAGTCCTGCTGTTTTGCAACGTTATCCACCATTTCATTGAAAAAACGCGCCAGGTCACCAAATTCATCCGGGCGTGACGCATCAAAACGAAAATTTAAGTTCCCACTGGCCACATATTGCGTCCCGTCCACCAACGCCTCAAACGGTTTGGTCACGACCTTATTCATGGCCCAACTCAACACCAAACCAAAAATCAAACAGATGGCCACCATCGACCACAACCAACGTTTCTGCCGGGCCCGAAAGGTTTTGGCCAATGGCGGATGAGACAACACCAAGGTGGCTTTGGTCCACACATCATCCGGGCTCCACAAGGTTACCGTGCGAGTCACCACACCATCGTGCTGACCTTGCTGACCCCACACATATTGCTGCCCGCCAACGGTCACTTGCACCGCAACAAACCCCAATTGTTTGGCCAGAGTGGCCACACTTTTGATCGCTTGAGCGCGATTCAAATCGTAGTTGCGGCTATTTTCGGCCCAACGATATGCAAACCGATCCGCATTACTCTGAATACGCGCTTCAATTTCACTTTCCTCCCCCCACAATAAAATCGCAGAGATGAGCAAACCAATAATCGCAATCCCCCACAACACAATCGAGGTGATTTTAATCGGCAGGCGCGCATTCCAGTTTTTGGTCCAATCTGAGGTTAAAGATCTATCGACTTCCATGCTTATGCACTAATTAAAGGGAATACTCCTTAGTATAGTTGAGAACAAAACACGCATGGAGAATGCAAATACAGCGTTTTTTCGCCGGGCCAACGCTGAGGAAAAGCCTGGATCAAGCCTTGTTGCACCGGTTGTGAGGTCAATTTCAAGGTGCCGCTGGTGCGCAACCAAAACTGGCTCGACTGTTGATAATGCGCATCCACCACCCCAATGTCTGGGTGCGTGTGACGCAAAACCGCAACGCCATGATGCGTGACCAAACGCACCGGCGGCTGTTGGGCCAAAAAAGCAGAGACCTGGCCCAACGGGCTGGGCTGCTGTATAAAGGTATGATTCCGCAACAACAAAGCCACGCACACGCCTAAAATCAAGCACGCACTGCTGACCCTGACAGATGCCGGCCAACGCGCCAGGCTCGGCAATACCACCAGACAGGCAAAAATCAACACAGGAAACAAATGCCGCACATTGTCAGCGTTTTGGGCCAAACCAATCCACAGCACATAACCCAACAACAACCACACCGGTAACGCTTGCCAGTCCTGCCAACGCCAAGTCACCCCGACAGCGACCAACAGCAACAGCATGCTGCCCCCCGCGAATGGCCCCAACCACGCCCAATAAGTTGACCACCAAGTGTTAACATCGCCGCTCCCCAGAGCCGTATGCCCCCACACAGTAAAATGACCCACGGTAAAACGCAGTGCTTCGGGCCATAATGTCGGCCCCTCTAAAGCGAATAACAAACCCAACGCCAACAGCCCCCCCACGGCCAACACCGCCGTATAAGCTTTGAATAAATCTCGCTGACAACACCCAACATAAACCCACGTGAGGACGACCAAAATCAAATACGCTGGGCGCACACTCAGCACCAGCGCAGCCATCGCACCGGCTGATTTCGCATGTTGTTTCTGCAACGCAAGACAGTGCATTAAAAACAGCGCCAACCCCACCCCATCACTCAATACAGCACTGCCCAACCCCGCCACCAGGCCAGACGAAACAATCAATAACGCCCCCAACACTGCCGCCACCAGAGACTTAGGCCGCAACAGCCGAAACACCAACCAAGGCAATAACACAGAAAAACTCAATGATAAGTAATACACACTCATCAAGGCATCCCCCACAAACACTTGCAGCCCCCGCGCCAGCATAATAAAGCCGGGATACCCCGGAAAGTGCGGAGACAACTCAAGCAAACTAAATGCCGTCACCCCGCGCACAAAAAACAACGCATCATCACTCGGGTAAAACACGGGAAACTGCGCCAACCAAATCGCATACAGCAACAACAGCAATCCCAGCGAAGCTTCCAATGCCTGGCGTTTGAAGACCCAAGTGTTCAATAAGCTGAGCATTTTCCGATCTCCTGGCATGAAATAGCCGCAACACGGTGTTAACAACACCCTAAAAAAATCTGTGGGATAAAGCCGAATACGCGAGATACGCGAAACAAACGACATTGGCGAATGCCGCTTACATTGATCATAAAATTGAATGAAATACTGAGGGTTTACATCGAAAACGGCAGGTCACCCAATGCGCTGGTGACATCCGCCGATACAAAAAATATTACTTCATTTGCTTGACAGAAGGTCGAGCATTTTTTGTCTTTCTTTAGGCGACAAATGCTTGATTCTGTCTTCCGGCGACAAATCCCTGATTCTGTCTTCCGGCGATAAATCTCTGATTCTTTCTTCGGGCGACAAATCCCTGATTCTTTCTTCGGGCGACAAATCTCTGATTCTTTCTTCAAGCGACAAATGTTTGAGCATCTCACCCGGTGGGAATCGCTTAAGCATCTCATCAATCAATGCTGAGCATTGTTCATCTGTCAGCATGGTGAGCAATTCTTTCGGCAAGTCCCTTTGAAAATCTTCGACCGTATAGGTCATGTCAGTCACCTCACGAGAATATAGCATTTTGATAATGTTGCTGATGTTCGGTATTTTCCAGCGGTAACGCTGTTGTCCAAAATCATACCCTTTGGGCGTACTGCTAAAAAGCTGCCAAATCGCATTTCGATCCACCGCTGGCATATGATTCAAGACCAAAAGCCGGATTGACCTTACTCCCCATTGTACGTCAAAAACGCCCGTTTGTATCTCACGCAGCGGGTTGTGCTTACTTTCGCCAATGAGTTTTGAAGGGTGGCGTGTACAAACAGCATATAAGCTAAATTGATCAACCGGCAACAGATCATCCATCGAAGGACTGATTTGCTTTCGGTAATTGACGAAATGACCGATTAACTCATCCAGCGCCCACGCATCCATGGGTTCTCTTAATGATTTATAACTGAGTAAATTATGCGTCGATAGATTATCAAACCCATCCGGCAGTGACTCTGGCGGGGGATTGGACGAGATTTGTTCAATAATGATGGCGTCCAAGAATTGTTGTTTTAGCGATAAATCTTTCTCCAGTTCAACCGTATAATTGGTGTTCCAAAAAAAATCCGTGAGGGTAAAGCCAAATGCGCGGTGCCATGGAATCATCGTGAGAACCCAAGGTGAAAAATGCAACTTATCGGTTTTTCGAGCGCTTGGCAAACCTCCCGCCAATTTTCCGAATGATCGGTACGCATAGAAAATGAGGGTGTTGATTGCAAAATCAACTATGCTACACTCAGCTTAATCTTTCATTTCAGTCACTCTTATTTTGAGAAATAATGCGCACACTGTTGCATCTTCTTCTATTATTCACCCTACTCGCGCAATCCTTTCTGGCTTCTGCGGATATACATGAGGTGTTTTTGTGTGATCATACACCTGGTCTGCAAACATTGTGTGATCAAATAGAAGATGCCGATTGTGAGCATTGCCAACACGTCCATGGCCATCAATGCCCAATGATCATGCCCTCGGATGACACGAATGTGGCGCTATTCAAAGCCAAAATCTTTATCGTCAGCAATACCCCCCTTCCCCGTTTTAACAGTTTATCCCCTTTTCGCCCGCCTATTTTAGCCTGAGTTTGTTGTCTTTTTATCGACTCCATCACCTTAAATTCGTAGGTCGTTAACGCATTGTATGGCGGTATGACCTGCAACAGACAGTATCAGGCTACAATAATGAAAAACCTCATAATGGCTCTATGCCTCTCGCTATTTTTCTGCACCAGCACTTACGCTAAACAGGACATTCAAATTAAGCATGTTGGGCAACCTGACTTTCGGTGGCGGCTAAAAGGCGCTTCTACCACTGAAATCACTGATGGTGTACTCATCTCCGGCCGTGTATCAATCCGCCGACAACACACGCGTTTGATCAGAGCCCATATCGACATCAAAGCGTTTGATCAAGCGGGCGACATCTTATCCCAAGGCTCATTTACGCTCCCAAATACCCTATCTCACCGGCAACGACGCAGAGGGGGTATAAAATTCCGCCTACCCCTGACGCTTTCCTACGATGACATCAATACGGTTGAAATTACCTTCCACCAAGATTAATCCATACACTCATCATAAGGAATATCATCATGCGTAAACCGCAACCGGTTTTAGCGGTGCTGTTGGCTGCCAGTGTCTATACAAGCGTCAGTCATGCTTCACCCCTTTGGCAACAAGATTTTTTAAGCGCCATTAAAGCTCACCCGGCAGCCGCCTCTGCCGAGGCGAGCTTACAAGCCCAGGCTTTCCAAACGGATGCCGCCGGCAAACCCTTGTATAACCCCGAAATTGACGGCGAAATAGAGCGCCTAACCCGCAGCGATGCCACCACGGATTTCCAATTCGGCGTCAGCCAAACCATCGATTGGTGGGACAAAGGCAAAGCACGCCTGAGCCAAGCCAAAGCGGATTATGCGGCACAACGTTACGCCTATCAGACGGTATTGGCGTCACTTTCCGCAGATGCCTTATCGGCCTTGCTCGAACTCAACATCAGTTCAGACTTGCACCTTTTAGCCCTGGAACAAGAACAGCGTTTACAAGCACTGCTGGCGTTGGTGGAAAAACGACACGCGGCGGGTGATGTGGGTGAATTGGATGTTGAATTGACCTTCTTATCCCTGACCCAACGTTTAAATGAAACCGCCGCCATCGAAGCCAGAATGAAACGCGCAGAGCACGCGGTGAAAGCGTATTTACCCGCCGATGTGATCAGCCAAAGCATATCGACAAGCTTTTGGCAAAAGCTGGGAGAGGACAATATCGACCGCCTAATCCCCCAACACCCCAAGGTACAACAAGCCTATTTTACTTGGCAAGCCCGCCGCACCGGCATCAAAGTGGCGGAAACAGCCACCAAAGCAGATCCAACGTTTGGCCTGTATGCCGGAGCAGAAGCGCGTGAGGCGCTTATCGGTGTGCAATTTTCGGTGCCGTTGTTTGTGCGCAATGATTTTAAAGCCCAAGTCAGCCGCGTCAGCCAACAAGCCTTGGCAGCAGAATCGACTTACCAAAGCATTAAACAGCAACAACAAGCCGCAGCAATGGCGGCACACAGCGCTTTACGTCAATTTCAACAGCACTTAGACCGATGGGTCAATGGCGGCCAAGCACGGGTGATGCGCAGCGACACCTTATTACAGCGACAATGGGAACTGGGTGATATTTCTACCTCAGACTACCTGCGTGCCTTGCAACAACGCACGGCAACGCTGGAATCTGGGTTAACCCTGAAAGGACAACAGCAACAATCAGTCATTCAATGGCTGCAAGCGTCCGGTCAACTGGTTCGAGTCTTGTCACAGCCGTAAGCAAAAAAAAGGATAACGCATGTTTGATAAATTAATAGATTGGTCGGTCACCAATCGTTTACTCGTTGTGCTGGCTTTACTCACCCTCACCGTGGTCGGTTGGTTTGTAATACCCACGTTAAACCTGGATGCTTTCCCCGATGTCACCAATGTGCAAGTTGCCATCAATACAGAAGCACCGGGTTTGGCCTCAGAGGAAGTTGAGCAGCTCATTACCTTCCCGATTGAATCGGTCATGTACGCTTTGCCGGATGTGGAAGAAGTCCGTTCCATTTCTAAAACGGGATTGTCTGGCATTACGGTGGTGTTTAAAGAAGGCACCGATATTTATTTTGCCCGGCAATTGGTCTTTGAGCGTTTACAAGCGGCCAAAGCATTAATCCCAGAAGGGGTCGGGACGCCCGCCATCGGCCCGAATACATCCGGCTTGGGTCAAGTCTTTCAATATTTGTTAACCGTAGAACCCGGCGCTGATTTTGATGCCATCGCCTTACGCAGCCTTAACGACTGGGTGGTGAAGCTCCTATTAATGCCCGTTGATGGCGTCACTGACGTCTTATCCTTTGGCGGTGAAGTGCGGCAATACCAAGTCAATGTGAACCCCGCCAAACTCTTGGCTTATGACTTAACCCTGGATGACATTACCCAACAAATTGAACGAAACAACAACAACTCTGGCGGCTGGTATCTGGATCGAGGGCAAGAACAGCTGGTGATTCGAGCCATGGGCTGGGTGCCCTCTGGCGAACCCGGTTTAGAAGCCATCCGCCGCATTCCATTGAAAACCCTGAACGGGGTTGTGGTGTTGGTCAGTGATGTCGCGCAGGTTGAATTTGGCGGAGAAATTCGCCAAGGTGCGGTGACCATGACACGCCGAACCGACGACGGCGCAGTGGAAAATCTAGGCGAAGTGGTCTCAGGCATTGTGTTAAAACGCCTCGGTGCCAACACCAAAGCCACCATTGATGGCGTCAAAGCCCGCATCCCGTTAATTCAACAAGCGTTACCCCCCGGTGTCACCTTCGATCCTTTTTATGATCAAGCCGATCTTGTCTCAAAAGCGGTCAACACCGTCACCCAAGCCTTACTCCAAGCCTTTGTCTTTATCGTCATTGTGCTGGCCTTGTTTTTAATGAATTTACGCGCCACCTTTTTGGTCTTGATCTCCATTCCCATTGCCATCGCCCTGGCTTTAATGGTCATGGCACAACTGGGTATCTCCGCCAATTTGATGTCTCTGGGCGGTTTGGCCGTGGCCATTGGGATGCTCGTCGATGGCTCGGTCGTGATGGTCGAAAACATGTTTAAACACCTGACCAAACCAGGCGGACATCACAGCACCGTTTTGGCAGAAGGCGACCCCGACCCGGAAAATAGGCAACATGATGATCACGGCATTGCATTACGCTTACAAGAAGCCGGTAAAGAAGTGGCGCGACCCATCTTCTTCGCCGCCGGTATCATTCTGGTCGTGTTTATGCCGATCTTCAGCTTTGAAGGCGTCGAAGCAAAATTGTTTCAACCGCTTGCCATCAGCATCATGCTCGGCATTGTCGCCGCAGTCATTGTGGCGTTATTGGTGGTGCCGGCTTTGGCCACGTACTTGTTCCAACACGGTGTGCGTGAGCGTCGCAGCTTTGTTGTGATGCCATTCGAATGGGCTTATCGGCACACACTGAAGTGGGCTTTGCGTTTCCCCCTCGTCATTATCAGCCTATCTTTAGGCCTGCTGGTCGCGGCCGGTATGACCGTGAGTAAAATCGGCACAGAATTTGTGCCCGAGCTGGAAGAAGGCACGATTAACTTACGCGTGACGTTAGCCCCCTCTGCCAGCTTAAAAACCTCACTGCAAGTTGCGCCGAAATTAGAAAAAATGCTCATGACCTTCCCGGAAGTGACCTACACCTTAAGCCGCATTGGTCGGGCTGAAATCGGGGGCGACCCGGAGCCGGTGAATAACATTGAAATTTTTATCGGCCTAAAACCCGTGGCAGAATGGACCAGCGCCACTAACCGTTTCCAATTACAAACCTTGATGGAAGAGAAATTAGAGCAACACCCAGGCTTATTATTGAATTTCTCACAACCGATTGCGACCCGTGTAGCCGAGTTACTCTCCGGCGTCAAAGCCCAATTGGCGATCAAACTGTTTGGCCCTGACCTTGCCGTGCTCGGCAAAAAAGGCAAGGAAATCGAGCAAGCCGTACAAGCTATCGAAGGCGCACGCGATGTCGCCATGGAACAGATTGAAGGCGAAGCACAGTTGGTGATTCAACCGAAACGCCAACAACTGTCGCGTTTTGGCCTATCGGTTACCGACCTCACCAACCTGGTCAAAAACGGCATTGGCGGCATTAACGCAGGGCAAGTGATTAAAGGCAATGAACGCTACGATATTTATGTGCGTTTAGACCAAGCCTTTCGAAACACCCCCGAAGCCATTCGGGAGATCCGTTTAAAAACCCCCGCCGGTGCGTGGGTCAGATTCGGTGACATTGCCGACGTCTCGATTCAATCCGGCCCGCCACAGATTCGGCGAGATGATGTACAACGCCGTGTTGTCATTCAGGCCAATGTGGAAGGCCGGGATATGGGCAGTGTGGTGGCGGATATTCAAAACGTCATCGCACAACAGGTGGACTTACCCACCGGTTACTCGGTCGACATCGGTGGCCAATATGAAAACCAACAACGCGCGCAAAAACGGCTGACGTTGGTGATCCCCATTTCTTTGGCATTGATTGCGTTACTGCTGTATTTTGCGTTCCAATCGGCCGGGCAAGCCATGCTGATTCTAATCAATGTGCCATTGGCGGCGATTGGTGGCATTTTCTCACTGTATTTTTCCGACCAATATTTATCCGTCCCCAGCTCCGTCGGTTTCATCACCTTATTTGGCGTTGCCGTACTCAATGGCGTGGTCATGGTTGAAAGCATCAACCAGCGCATTACGGACGGCTTGAGTATGCAAGCGGCCGTCTTTGATGGGGCCTACTCACGCTTACGACCGGTGTTAATGACGGCCATCACCTCCGCTTTGGGTTTGATGCCAATGTTGATGTCGGTGGGCGTCGGAGCGGAGATTCAAAAACCTTTAGCCAGCGTGATTGTGGGCGGCTTAACCACCGCGACATTTTTAACCTTATTTGTGATTCCAGCACTATACCCTTGGTTTTCCAAAGCCAAAGTTAAGGATTTACAACGATGAGACAATCACACACCCCCACATTCCCCCCATATCATACCCAGGAAAAACACATGAACCCGACATTAAGGCTATTACTCACTGTATTCGCAACGTCTGCTATCGGCTTAGCATCCGCAGAAACAGATCACAAACACACAGAAGAGCATCATGCAGAGGAATCGCACGAGCAGGAAACAGAGGAACATCATGCAGAGGAATCGCACGAGCATGAAGCAGAAGAACACCATGCAGAGGAATCACATGAGCATGAAGCAGAAGCAGAAGAACATCATGCAGAAAAAGCACACGAGCATGAAGCAGAAGAACATCCTGTAGAAAAAGCAGAAGCACATGATCATGGCGCAGAGGGGCATGAAGAAACAGACAGTGCAGCCAAACTCAGCGCCAAACAAAGAGCGTTAGCAGACATCTCAATCGCCCCCCTCATCCCCAAAATCGTGGACTACGCCATTTACGCCCCCGGCGAAATCAAAACCAACGCTTATAACAGCTACTTGGTCACTCCCCGAGTCGACTCACAAGTATTAAAGCGGTATGTCATTTTAGGTCAACATGTACAACAGGGAGAAGCACTGGTGAAACTGTTCAGTACAGCCGTCGCACAAACCCAAAGTGCCTATCGCGTCGCACACTCCGAATGGTTACGCGTCCGCCAACTGGGCAAAAAAACCGTGGGTGCAAAGCGTTATGTCGCCGCAAAAATTGAATATGACAACCACCGTAAAACCTTATCGTTGTATGGCCTATCCAAAGCAAAAGTCAAAGCACTGCATCGTGATGGTGGCAAAAATCTCGGCGAATACACGCTCTATGCGCCCACCAGCGGCATCGTCCTAGCCGATGATTTTCACCAAGGCCAACACCTCATCGCCGGTGCCCCGTTAATCAAATTGGCCGATGAACGCCAGCTCTGGGTTGAAGCCAATGTGTCAGCCAATGCCAACATCCCCGTACAAGTCGGGGCGATTGCCAAAGTCCGAGTGAATGAGCGCACCTACACCGCCACCCTGAGCCAAGCCTCCCACGCCATTGACCCGGCCACACGCACCCGGATTATTCGCCTAATCATCAACAATGAGGATCACAGCCTACATGCGGGCCTATTTGCCGATGTGTTTTTTCAACTGAAAACAGACAAAGCAGTTTTAACCGTGCCGGATGCCGCATTAATGCGGGATGCACACGGCGATTGGACGGTTTTTGTGGAAACGGAACCCGGACAATACCAACCGCAAGAAATTCAGATCGTGCGTCGATTAGGCAAGCAACATGAAATTACCGGCATATCGCCGAATACACGCATTGTCATGAAAGGTGCGTTTTTTGTTGCTTCTGAAATTGCCAAGGGTGGGTTTGATCCGCACAATCACTGATCGGATTGAATACGGGTGCATTCCCAAAAAGCGGTCTACAGAATGAACCGCTAACATTACAAAAAAGGTATTTGACCCACAACAAATTTTTCTCTAATTATTACCGGTGACTAAACCAATGGTAATAATAAGAAAATGTAAAAATTTGAAGTGGGCCAACTAGACAACATCGCATGTGAGCTTAATTTTAAAGCGACACAGCAATATTTTGCAAAAGAATCCGAACAGTATATTCAGCGGTGGCAGCAACAAACAGCTCAAACAGCGAATAATTTTCGGACGATAGAGTGGAAGCACTTGAGCTAGGAAAAATCTGCGCGGGGCTGCTTACAGCGACCGCACTTTCTAATAACAGCGTGTCCGAGCAGTTAAAAGAAACAGAGCGTAAATTTAAACAGGAAAATGACTGCTGGCGATATGTTCGTCGTACTTGCCTTTCAGTAACGCTACTATGTGGTTTTACGCTACCGTTCTATGTTTCGTATTGGCTGCCAAAGAAAACCGTAAAACGAGGTCGCTGCAAAAGTGTCGGAAAAAGAGGGAACAGGATTATATCCTGAATTAGCGGCATTAGGGATTCGAGAGGGATCGACGGCTAACTTGCAAGAAAAGGTTGCACGTACGGTTGTTCTATCGCCTTCTTTTGCGTTGGCACAGGAAGAATTAAAGCAACAAGGCATTCAGTTAAACACATGACCTCTTTTTGGGAATGCACCCCAACGAAATGCCTCAGCGTTGAATGCGGCTGAGCGACGTTATGTTTTTTATGGAAGAGGCCAGCTAGAAATTGACTCATTTAGTTTTTGAGGCTCATGTAGTGAAAAACGCTCATTAGGGTAATCTACTTGCAGCAGGAAATTTGATAAAAAAGTACGAACCCCAAGGATGGGTTCTTTGATACCCGGTGAAAAAATAATTTGAATTTCATTTGTACAAAAATTTGGGATTTCTATTTTCATGGTGTGACTAAAGCACTCTGATTGGCCATTTACCCCATTGATATTGCGGGGATTGCCTTTTACGTAATTGTGGCCAAGAATTTCGGCATAACTATGTGGTACAACACAGCAGTCAGCACCAGTGTCAATTAGAGCTGTAGCTTTTAGCTCAAGCTTGCTGTGAGGATTTATGTAAAGAATATCTAAATATGGTCGCTTCACCCCGTCACTTGAGATAGCTCTCATGCGTGTATCAATTATAGGCATAGGATATTTACAAGCGAAAATTTGTTATTTTTGTAGTTTCACTATCGCAGGGTACGTAGAGTACAACTGGTGAGCTATATCCTAACTCGATTGCTTCTTTATATGCAGTAATTAATATTTCAGAGGAACAAATGACACTGCTGTCTCCCCAACCAGGGGTTGCAACATATTGCCCCCTATAATTGTCAGAGTTCATAACTAATATATTATCCATAGTATCCAGATCTGTTGCATATAAAATTTGTTAATTGCGCTACTGCACACCAAGGTTTTGTATTACCAAATATATTTAGAGACTTTTAGCATCAGCAGCAATGCACAATCATGAGTACAGCTAATGACTGTGCATTGCTGCTTACTTAAGCTCTAAAATTATAGCAAAAACTATAAATAACGCCAGCAAAATGATTATTCCGTATTCTAGCGTCTCAAGCATTAAACATAACGAACATCAGTGTTTCCCTATTTGACATCACCTGAAACCATTCTGCTGGCGAGGGTGCTCATCAAGCTTGTCAGGAGCTTTTCTGACAATATAGCATATTGGCTTACCTGCTTGCCCCACGCATAGTTTTCAGGGCAGTTTTTCAGTCACACCGACCTTTTATGGAAACACCGATGATTATAAATCATAAATGGGTGGTGAAATTTGACCACCTAACAGCGGTGGTTTTAACCTTTTATATTGACAATAAATGTCTAGGATATTATCACCCAATAATTGGCCAATAAAATCCGTCATTTGTTGCACGCGCATGATGGCTTCTTTGATTAAAAATCCTGAACCCCTTCAACCCCTTTCGCACGGTTTTTTCCCTGCACACAGCCAATGTTCTGCTACACTAGGCCCATGCTCAAACTGTTCAAACGGCCTATTTTAGCCAATATTCTAATATTTTGCCTATTCGTCAACACCAGCTTGGCTGCGCCTTGTTCTGCGATGCAACGCCCGAGCGGTAATGTCAGCGCCCATCATGCGGCCATGGGTCACGCTGAAGCGCAGGGTAATCAAGCCGCCTGCCAGTGTGACACACAGTGTCAATGTTCGTTACTTCAGGCGGTTATGCTGCCGGATATGCCGTTTGCCAACCCCCCACACATCACACAAAATTTGCATACGACACTGCTTGATATCGCCATCATCCCCATGCCTAACAGCCTGTATCGACCCCCCATTGAAACACCTGCTCACTCACACCCGCATCTATATTAGATAGTTTAAATATTAAAAAATACAATTAAGCGTATTGAATGCACTGTTGTGTTTTTAACCGTGAGAATACCGATGACCAACACGCAACACCACCTCATCTGCGCCACAGGTTTATGCTTCAGCTTGTGCGCTTGCACCCCCGCCCCCATTGCCCCACCCGGCGGGCACGATCACCCCGCCGATGTTTCCGCGTTAGAAGCGACATTGCCGGTGGAATCCAATACGTTGACCAATTCACCGCCAGTTGAAGCGCCAGAACCCATCCGCATGATGCATCATGGCATGTGAGAGGAGAGACTATGCACACTAAAAAACACCTCATCACTCTGGCCTGTTTGCTGACGCAAATCAGTTGTACCAGCGTTCAACCGCAACGGGGCTTTGATGACGTTCAGCAAGACATTGCTGCGCGCATTCAGCAACAGGTACATTGGAAAAATGGCGGCCCAGAAGACCAACAAGTAGCAGAAAAAGTGCGGGCTCTGTTGCAGCAGCCATTAACCGTAGAAGGGGCCGTCCAAGTGGCGTTACTCACCAGCCCAAAGCTGCAAGCGACGTATGAAAATTTGGGCATTGCCCAAGCCACTTTGGTGCAAGCCGGTTTGATCCAAAACCCGGTGTTTGACATCGTGGCGAGATACCCCCGAGGCGGCGGCCAACGCAATGTAGACATTGATATTTCACACGATTTTTTAAGCCTGTTAACGCTCGCCATGCACAAAAGTATCTCAGAAAGTGACTTTGAGGCCACACGTCTGAGGGTCACCGGCGTGGTCATTGATCACGCCTTGTCCGTGCGGCAAGCCTTTTACCAAATGCAGATGGCTGAGCAGTTCAAAGAGATGATGGCGCATGTGGTGTTGTCGACTGCAGCGGCCCTCAAGGCGGCCCAGAAGTTACACGCCATTGGCAACATGAGCGCTTATGCGCACGACCAATACCGCAATATGCATGAGGAAACGTTGTTGATGCTGGCCGACGCAGAAGAAATGGCGCTGATGTCGCGTGAAAAAATCAATCAATTATTGGGCTTATGGGGCAGCGCCACCGCATGGACGGTTGCCAACCGCTTACCGGTTTTGCCTGATGGGTTGGTCGACCTCTCCCATATCGAACAAAAAGCCATTGCCAGAAGCCTGGATTTAGCCATTAAACGCCATGAGATGGCCGTCCTGGCGAAACAATTGGGTTTAACCGAGCGCACCCGCTTTTTACCCGACCTTGAGTTGGGTTATGCCTGGGAAAGAGGCGACGGTGAGTGGGAGGATGGGCCTTCTTTAAGCGTCCAAATTCCGATTTTTGACTATGGACAGGCACAACACGCCAAACGACAAGCACAGATGGCACAGTTGCAACGTGCTTATGTTGACCTCGCCATTAACTTGCGATCAGAAGCGCGCATGGCGGCCATTCGCGTTCGGCAGGCTTACGCAAAAGCCAAACACTTCGAGCGTGTGCTGTTGCCGTTACGTCAACGCCTGGTCAATGGGGCTCAGCTTGAATACAACGCCATGCAGATTGGCGTCTTTAAGCTGTTAATGGCCAGGAAAAAACAAATTGCGACAGGACAACAATATATGCTGCGCTTAAAAACCTATTGGATGGCCAAAGCAACATTGGATCAACTGCTCAGTGGCAAAATGGTGGCGACGACTAACCAGGGTGGCATGATGACGATGGCCAATGATGATAATGCAGGAGAGCACTAAATGAAACGACGTGATTTTTTAGCCGGAACCGGCGTCATTGCCGGTTCCGTCGGGTTGGCCAATACGGCATCTGCTGCACAGGCTCACGAACACCAATGGGACGCAACCTATAGTGGCGGCTCACCGGACCGAAAAGCCTTGCCGCCGGTTTATCCTGGCCAAGGTTATGAACCGGTCATCATCCCGAATGGGGCTGCATTACCATTCAAAATTGTGCGTGGCGTTAAAGTTTTCCATTTAATCGCCGAGGAAGTGGAGCACACCTTTGCGCCCAATCTCACGGCCCATTGCTGGGGGTATAATGGGCGCGTCAACAGTACCGTCATCGAGGCAGTTGAAGGTGAGCGGATTAAAATTTATGTCACCAACAAACTCAAGGTGCCGACCAGTGTGCACTGGCACGGTTTGTATTTGCCCAATGGCATGGATGGCGTTTCTGGCATCACTCAGCGCCCGATTGCGCCCGGTGAAACCTTCAAATACGAATGGACGCTGCGCCAGCACGGCACCTTTATGTACCATTCCCATTACGACACCATGACACAAGAAGGCATGGGGTTAACCGGTATGTTTATCATTCACCCTCGGCACCCCAGCGCGGATGAACGGGTGGATCGGGATTTTGTGTTAATTTCCAATGAATATCGCATCGAGCCCGGCACGTATCGGCCTGACCCGAATGAAATGAGTGATTTTAACGTGCTCACGTTTAACGGTAAATCCTTCCCCAGCACCGCACCTTTAGTCGTCAAACAAGGGCAGCGCGTGCGTATACGGCTGGGTAACCTGAGTCAAATGGATCACCACCCGATTCATCTACACGGTTACCGCTTTAAAATCACCGCAACCGATGGGGAAAAAATCCCCGTCTCGGCACAATGGCCAGAGACCAGCGCGCTGGTCGCCGTCGGCCAAACCCGAGATATTGAGTTTATCGCGGATGCACCGGGTGACTGGATTATGCATTGCCACATGACGCACCACATCATGACGCAAATGGGCCATGGGTTACCGAATATGATTGGTTTGCAACCGGGCGATTTGGATCAAACCGTTAGGCAACTGTTACCGGCGTATATGTCGATGGGGCAAAACGGCATGGCCGATATGGCCAAACATAACATGCAAGTCCCTGAAAACAGCTTCCCCATGGGTACGGTGCAATTGCATTATGGCAAAAGCATCACCGGCGGCATGTTTACCCTGGTGAAGGTACGGGAGCAGTTAAGCTCTTATGAGGATCCGGGCTGGTATCAGCACCCCGAAGGGACGCGTGCAGATGTGGCGCAAATGGATGAGTGCTTGCGGGATGGGATTCAGTTATAAACAACACCCGATGTGTCCATGACACAGCTTGCATGGCTTGCCATCACCTTAACCCCCGCTCAAAACGCTGTTGAAAAAAGCGCATTGCTCGGGGTTTTTATTGCGTTGGCAACCACTGATCAAACCCTCTAATGCGGCTTGTATACCCTGCAAATCTTCAATTTTCTGTTGAATGCACGCACTTTTTTCCTGCGCCAAGGCTTTCACATCCTCACAATGTTGATCACCCAGGGATAACAATTGCTGCACTTCCTTTAAAGAGAAAAAAAGCTGTTGGGTGCGTTTGATGAACCGAAGACGCTCAATCATCTCTGCCGGGTAATGGCGAAAACCCTGCTCCGGTTTGGTCGGTTCTTGAATTAACCCCAAGCGCTGGTAATGACGGATCGTCTCAATGTTCACACCGGCCGCCTTTGCCAGGCGACCGATGGTTAAAGGCGGTGCTGTTGTACTCATACGCGCCATATTCCCCAACGCTGTTTGCGTTTAACCCTGTCCCGTCACACCAGCCACGTGAGAGATCATCGACCCCACCACGTTACCCCGCACAACAAGATAATTCACTGACATCCTTTGTAAACGTTTGCGCACACAATTTCAAACCTTCGACCATGGTTAAATAAGGGAACAACTGGTTCGCCAATTCCTCCGCCGTCATCTGGTTGTGTATCGCCAATGCAGCACTCTGAATCAACTCCCCGCCTTCATGGGCCAGAATCTGCGCACCGATTAAACGCCGAGACAGCGCATCAATGACCAGTTTGATAAAACCGTCTGTTGCAAAATTGGCTAACGCTCTAGGCACATTCTCCATCCTCAACACACGGCTGAGGGTCTCAATGCCCTGTGCTTTTGCTTGTGCTTCAGTCAACCCAACCGTGGCAACTTGTGGATCCGTAAAAATCACGGCGGGCAGCGTGGATAAATCCAAGGTGGCATCTCCACCGGTCATATTGATCCCAGCTCGGCTGCCAGCGGCTGCCGCAACATACACAAATTGTGGCAGATTGGTGCAATCACCGACCGCGTAAATCGAGGCCTGGCTGGTTTGCAGCCGTTGATTGACCACGATAGCGCCAGTTGGCGTCGTCTGTACGCCCGCCGCCGTTAAATTCAACGCGGCAGTGTTGGCATGCCGCCCGGTGCTGACCAGCACGCGATCCCCGGTTAATGTGCCCTGCGGCGTCTCCAAAGTAAATTGCCCGGCATGGTGCGACACTTTTGTGACCGATGTCTGTTTCAGGACATTAATGCCCTCTTGCTCAAAACACTGCGTGAGCACCTCCCCCAACAGCGGATCTTCTTTAGACAGCAGTGTGTGGCGTGCCAGCACCGTCACTTCACTGCCCAAACGACGATACGCTTGGGCAATTTCCAGGGCAATCACCGAAGAACCCAGCACCATCAGATGGGCTGGCAACGCCGGTGCAAACAACGCCTCGGTGGAGGTCCAATAAGGCGTATCGGCCAACCCGTCAATCGGCGGAATGGTTGGGCTTGAGCCGCTTGCGATCAAAATTCGATCTGCATGCAGGCGGTGTTGCGTCCCATCCGCCCGCGTAATGCGTAAAGTCTGCTGATCAACAAAACGGGCGTAACCTTTGAGCAAACTCAGCGCGGCATTGGATGCCAAAATATTGTCGTATTTGGCTGTGCGCAAGGCATCAACACAGGCCTTTTGTTGCGCGGCAAGCAAAGTGCGATTGAGCTGTGGGGCATGATTTTGCAGCCCCGCAAACGGGTTATTGCGCTGCTGCTGCGCCAACTGGGCCACACGAATCAAAATTTTGGATGGCACACACCCGACGTTCACACAACAACCACCAATATGCTCGGCCCCCTCAATCAGGGTCACTCTGGCCCCGTTCTCCGCCGCTTTAATGGCCCCCGCAAATGCGCCTGAGCCACTGCCAATAATGGCAACATGCAATGCGTTTTGCGCACAACAAGGTGGCTGTGCGCTGGGACATGCTGCCGTTGTCATGGCCTCGGCTCGCGGTTCGGGTGCGCAGGATACCCTGCGTTGTTTGACGCGTTTGCGATCTCGCTAACCGTGGTTTGTGTGGCATCAAACACCACGGTCGCCGTTTTGTGGGCATAATCCATGCTCACCTCGGTGACCCCCTCGACGCCTCCCATCGCTTTTCGCACGGTGATTGGGCAAACCTTGCACGTCATATTCTCAATGCGGAAGGTTGCTTGCGTCACATCCTTTACGGAATCGGCATAAGCCATAGGACAGACCAGAAAAACCCATAAACAGAAAATTTTATTCACCGACGCTCTCCTTTTATTTTAATCAAAAATATAATCCGCATAATACGGAAACCCCACCAACCCGATGATCATCACCGTCACGCCCCAAAAAATAATCCGTTGTTTTCTCATCACGCCGGGATTAGCACAGGCGCGGCCTTCTGCACAGGTTATCGGCCGCCGATACAGCTGTCGAAACGCCAGCACCAAAAGGATCAGCGTCACCGCCGTCAAATAAGGGCTGTAAGGTGCCATCGAGGTCAATTGGCCAATCCAAGCGCCCCCAATACCGAGCGATAACAAGAGTAAAGGCCCGACACAACAGGCCGAGGCACCCATGGCGGCAAACAGCGCAAAGATTAAAGTACGCGGGGGGTTAGTGGACATATCAAAGGGTTCCGTAATGACGTTGATGGGGCCAAGCTTACACCCTGGGGTAATGTACGGAGTCAAGCGCATGTGGCAAAAAAACAGGTCACGCTGGGTTAACGTGTGGGACTTATCCGGGCCGTTTTAAAAAACTCGGTTTTGGGAAACCGGCCAAACGATTGGGGGCATTCATGGGCGGTGATGTTTGCGGCAAATGCCGCTCACCGACCCAGTTCAGCACACACTGCGCGATATCCGCCCAGTTGTCCTCCCCAAGCACCCAATGCGCATTATCCGGGAACAATTCATAGCGGGCTTGTGGGTATTTTGTCGCGACTTTGCGCACAATGGACGGGGGCGTAATCCGATCTTGCGCACCGGACGCGACCAACACCGGACAAGTGACGTGTTGCGCATCCACCCGTGCCGCGTGATGTCGGTCAAATAACGAAAAGCCGATCTCAGTCGCGGCGCGGCCCGATTCGAAAACGTATTGTGCATAAATTGTTTGCTGTTGTTCTGCGGACAGTTTGTGCAAGGTCGAATAAATCGCCGCTTGCAGCGTTTGCCGATGTGGCCGCCGCCAAAACCCCCAGCGGCACAGTATCCGCCAGAAACTTTTAATCACCGAGGGGGTTAACGCCACAATACCTGCCGGTGCCGCCGGGCTCAATAACACCAAAGCCTCAGCACACCCCCGGCTGGCCAAAATCTGGGCCAATAACCCGCCCATCGAATGTCCTATGAGTATCGGGGTTTCATCCAAGCCACGAATGACGTGTTCAAGGTCTGCGCAATAATCTAATAACCCCGTTTGCCCGAGCCGTGGGTCTGGCTCGCTGGCGGGGTCGACATCGTGGTAACGCAATATTGGCGTAATGCAGGTATAACCTTGTGCTTCAAAAAACGCTTTATAGTGATCCCAGCATCGGTTATTGCCCCACATCCCGTGAATCATCACCATTGTTTTTGCCATTTTCAATTCCCTTTGTGACACGCTTGGCACTCACTGTACCGCGTGGAATTATAACGAAGGGGAATAAAGGATTCAAATGTTGCAGGTTATCGACACCTACCCATTATTGTAAAACCCTAACTGACAATAATCTTTATTTTAAAGATACACCTTAACTTTAAACATTAAACATTGAAAAAAATATGCCTTTTCTCTATACTCAGCGGCCGCCAACCGGAGTGTCATCGATGCAGCATGCCAAAACCCATCTTCCAATAACCATATGCTTTGACTCATTTTATCATGCATGATACGGGCAGCCACCTAGGCACGTTTAACCGACTGGATAATCGCCCATCGCCGCTCCTGCCGGACAATCCCACTGAAGCTGACTTAATTGCTGCGTTCCCTTTTATGTTCAAACCGAACAGAGCGTTAGCATTACATCCTCAGGGCACATCCGATATCGATCCCGTTTGGCCATCCAGGAGTATTCACAAGCACTGGATGCTAAAAATCCAAACACCCGATACCCTTAATATACCCACCTGTTTGATCACACTCAGCCAATATGGCTGTTTTGCGTTGTGGCGTTACGACAGCGGGACTGCTTCTGGCCTATACCCCATCAATTTAGCTCATACCAATGGATCCGAACCAAGCAATACATTACTACTGCAAGATAAGAACTCGAACGAATTTAGGCCTGCCGAAATAACCCTAATCCACATCACCCAAAATACGGATGAAGATAACCTCACACACAATATTCGCATCGAAACAACTCGGAGCATTTTTAAGGTCGAATGGGAGTTAATCCAATGTTTAGATAACCATGTGCCCGATAAACCAATAACCTATTGGCAGACACAACATGAGCAACGCCAAAAGACGTTATCCAACCCTTGCCAAATTGGCGGTTGGCAAGATGGGAAACAATTTCATTGGGACAGTGAAAAGTGTGAGCTCATTGAAGGCTCACCCAAACGCCCGTCACAAATACACCCTTTTCCCTTCCGAGTTCGTGCGGCACAAAGAGATGGGGACAACCTGGTCGTTGGTGGCGAGTCCACACAAATACACATGCTGGAAAACACGCAACTCAAAAACACCTGCCAACTCAAAAGCCATCTGTATTCGCTAGCCATCGCATCCACTCAAGACTCACGCTATATCTTAGCGGGTTGTGCTGACCACAATTTGTACATTCTGGATTGGGATGGCCATATCCTGCAAAAAGTCATGATGAACGGGATTGTGGAAGGAATTGTATGGCTCAAGCATGACTCAGATCAATGGATTGATGTTGCCGTTTGTGTCCGCAATAAAGGCTTACTTTGCGCCCGCTTATTCATCGATTGCCTACAACAACGCGAACCTTTCATCAATGATCGTGCTATTTTTCAACACGCGGTTGCAAATTTACTCTCACCAAACCCAGATCCCACACTACAACACTGGTTTAGCAGCACCCAACACCGAGAACAACAATCCTTGGTTTTTACGTTGATGCTGACCCACCCGTTGAATCCACATGTTGCCACCTTTCTGAGCCGCCCAGAAATTCTGAAAAATATTGGCTATTCCGCCATGGAATTCTGGGTTCATATTCTGCACCGCGCCATTTTACACACGATTAAGCAAGATACCGATTGGTGGCCATCCGATTTACTTATTTATTTAAACTTGTTACGCAATATTGCCAATGGCCCGGAACGCGCCAGAATAACGATCCGGAAATTGGAAGGCTGGTTGTTATCCCTATTCATAGAGCAAAAATGGCCGAGTGACGTACAGCAAGCAATTGAGGCATTGCATCAGTCATTACCGGATGCCAAACGCTCGCTGCGTTCACTTGCACTCAAGATCGATCAGGCAAACGATGACAATAACCTTAATCAGAACCTTGGTTTGTATTTATCCACTTATAACCGCATTAGATTTGACCAATATTTTACTGAACTGATCCTCGGCGGTGGTGACAAAACCGGCCCAGTCTCTGCGGTGGCAATGATCGGAAAATTAGGCAAAGGCCAAGTGGCTTTGATCCGGGTGCACCGAGATGATCATCGTTTACGAGCCTTTTATTTAAACGCAACTGACGCCACGATTCGACCGCGTATTGACGAAGAAAATTGGCGACACTCACTGTCGGAGCATCAGCCGGTACAGCGTTTATTACCCATCGGTGAATCTAGGGTGTTAATCATCGCCGAGTACAGAATTGGCATTGCCGTAAAAGGCAAGTCAACCGTACAATGGCACGAACAACACTTTACTCAGTTATTACGTAGCGCAGCGATCTTAGACACACCAAAATCAGACTCAGAATCAATCACGGTAGCCATTGGCAGTATTGGCAGCCCAGAATCAGCGCTTGTGTACTTGTTTGAGATTCAGGGACAAACTTTCACTCTCAAGGGAAGTTTGCACGGTAAAAATCTTGAGCCAGAAAATATCATCCAGGATTTGGCCTGGGATCAAGATGGCAACCTATTGGCCGTCACTACCTGCCATGGTTTGCTGTTACAGTGGTCACACCCATTGACGACATCACCCAAACCCACCATTCTAAAAAAATTCAATGCGAGTCAATATGCGTTAATTATTCATCAAAACTTAATCATCTGCGGCGGGGAAGAGGGGGTCATCCGAGCTTTTCACCCTTCTGGCACGTTGGCCTGGAATTTTATCACCCGTGGTGCAGTACAAAGTCTTCAGGCATTACCCATCGAAACACAATCGGCATCAGACTCCGCCCCAATTGTTGCAGCAATCTCTGAACACGAACACCTCTACACCTTGGATAAAAATGGGCAACAACATGGTTTATTATTCATGCCCCAACGCCATTTGCGTGTTTTAGCCGCTCGGGCACTCCAACCTGGGGGACAAGTTCACTATTTGGTTGGCACCCTGGAAGGTGAGGTTCGCTTAATCGAAACCATTCCGACACGATGGTCTCATACCCGTTATTTAGAGGTTGACGATAAGAGTTTCGATGCCGACCTCTCATGGCCTCAGATCAGTCAAAATTTAGATGAAAAAATCAACGCACTACAACACGCACAATTACGAGATTGGTGCTTAAAAGCCGCTGCAATGGAAGAACCCATGCGCTACGCATGGGCTGCTTGCCAATTAATCAAACATCACAACAACATCGATTCTGTGCTCACAATGTTGACAGCCTTTACCGAAAACTTTGACCCAGATATCGTGAAACTCAGAGCACATATCTTTGCATTACTGGCCCCAAAATTAGGGCAGTTAACCCAAGAACAAATTCAAGCAGCTCAAAGCCTTTGCCAAGAAGCACGGGATGGTACATTCGCCAGCCTGGTCATGCGCTTGACATCAGATGATTTTTCTTTAGTACACTCAATACTCATCGAGAAATTAATGTCTGGTGCCCCCTTTACCAGTGCCGCGTTGCTGCATGTATTGCGCAACCCAGGCTGGCGTCAACCACTGGAAAACGTGCTCATCGAGCTCATGAAGCAACCTTCATTACTCACATTACACCGAGGATTGCTGAGTGGGTTATTGGGCATTTTTTTCCAAAAACTCCGCGTTGGACGCCCACATAAGCTGATCAGCCTATTGGCACACATCAGCCATATTTTCCCGGCGTTTGGCAGACATTTATTATCCGAAGATTTTCGATATCACCATCAATTTTGTCAGTGGCTGAATCAATACGGCCCTCGAATATTCAGCCTCGAAGATCAAACCGCCTGGACAACCTTGTCGCCTTTTCTATCTGAAACTGATCCCACCCAAGTCAGCACAGAAAAATTTCTAAAAATCATTGTTTGCCAGGATCCACAAGATAACCAAACAGCAATCTGGGCAATAATAGACGACATTCGTCAAGATATTGGAAAATTACCGACTGCTTGGAAGACGTGGCAAGCGTTAGAAAATACGCTTATCGCAACACAGCACAAAATATCGCAAAAACAACTCACCGCCGTCCTCATTCGGCAAACGATCAAACAAACCAGGCATTTAATCCAAACTTTTGAAGCGGATATTCCCCTGTTTGCCCCTCTCCAGCTACTCTGGAAGCACGTTATTGAACAAAATTTAAATGCTGCGGAAAAAGCCCATGACAACCAACCAAAAACCCATTATCTCAAGCTAACTCACGAGACCTTGTGGGTGGTGGAAGGTGAACCAGCGCCCTTGACCTTACGTGTTAACAATCAAGGGCCAGAAGACTTAACGGAACAGGTGTGCCTTGGGTTAGAGAATACCGCACTGAGCCTGATTCAACGCAATACGGCAACGAAAGTTACCTGCGGACAATTGGCTTGCCCAAAAGAAAGCCCATTGGGTGAAACATTAGAGTTGAAGGTATTTTTATTGCCCCCATTTGATTTAAAAATTGCATTGGATGTGTTCTGGAGTGTTGGCAAAACATTCCATCATGAAACCCTACAAATCGATACTGTGCCTAGATGGACGCAATACCAAAAATTATTCCCGACGCGTGATCAACTTGCGTACCGGCTGTGTTCGCTGAAAACACACAATGCATTCAAGTACCATCGAGTCATAATTAAACGCACCGCTTATATTGAGACTAATTTTGTGAATCGGCACACCATGACCGCTATGATTTATGATTGGGCTGAGCGTACCGGACGACGTAACGAACTCAATTTACTAACCCCTGAACCGAGCTGGCCAGGCGCTAAACCCTTTGCCAAAGACCTTTGGGCCGAAAAATTACGAGAACCCCCGGCCGGGTTTGAAGTTTGGGTGGTTGAAGAGGCGATAAACTGGAGTTTACGGTTTTTAAACATCCTAGTGCAGTCACCGGATACAGCACTCTTCCTACCAGATCTAGTGGTGGAAGACACGCAACAACCAGAAAATTTGTTCCAATTATTAGATCAGTTATTGTATTTACACGAAGACAACCAACTGAATACGTTACAGTGGGCACTCAAAGCCTGTACGCAAAGTGTTCGTGACATCCTCCCACAGGGGCGCTCTACTCTGCCCCCCACATTTCTAGGGCGAAATGTGCAGCAGCAAGACAAACAAATCACCCCCAGAGGGGAGATACCCACCCTTAATGTTTGGCAAACCATGAAAAACGGTTGGCCCATTGCAGGCGTGGTCGGCCCACGGGACGATGCCGCACTCCCGCCAGACCCCACAAAACCGCTGTGCGCACTCGTCCCGGCTAGCGCATTCCAATATTTATTCCGAATGGGGTTAATCACACATTGGAACGAATACTATTGGGCACCGAAAACAAAGGTGTTATTTGACTATACCGACTCAGTTTACCCAACCAGAACGGCGGGTAATAGCCTGAGGCACGCAAAAAGCGGAGCACCTTGGGGCTGGGTGGGGACGGATTGGTCAAAAAAAGCCCTACAAGCCGCGCGCAATCTCCTCTTTGGCAAACGCCAACGGCCCCCCATGTACCCACCTTATGAAGGGTTTAGCTTCGATGAATGGGAAAGCTTACGCGACTATGCCAAAGCACAAACACTACCGGATGGATTTTTTCAATTAATTGGACTGACCGGACGCAATGCCTACAACCAATTATCATCCAATCAAATGCAATGGTCCAAATCCATGCAAGGGGATGCCAGTGGGCAGGCATTACTCCTGAAGCGGTTGCAAGAAGGCCGTATTTTATTAAAAGAACAGCAAGTACCCAGCATACCTTGCCGACTGATTTGGCTCACGGTAGAAGGCTTGCTCAACCGTTTTCGTAGAATGTTACTGATTTTACCAAAGACCGAATTTTTTCATATTTGGCAAACAGAGAAATACAACAAAACACGCTCTATCGCCAGTCTATTGGAAAAAATCCACGAACAAGTCAAAGTCAACGATGCCATCACCTTAGTCGTTTATGAATGGCCAACAGAACGGCGGCATGAAGGGGCTTTAGAGCACCGGGAAATTGCCTTTCTGAATGCCAGACATATCAATCGACTGATGGTGTGTGATGCACCGGCGGAAACGTTGGTCAGCATCGCAAAATCGCAAATTTCCCTCAGTAGTTTGTCACAAAGTGTTTTCCAAACAAAAGGCGCCGTCTCACCCAACCGGTTTTTTGGTCGAACCTCTGAATTGCAACAACTCACCAGCGGATTACTGGCCGAAAAGAGTTTTGTCATCACAGGGCCTCGCAGTATTGGAAAATCCAGTTTGTTGCGATTTTTCCCAAAATCCTCGTATTGGGCGTCTCGTTTAAAAAACCGATTTTTTCTGATCTCTCTGGATTTGCAAAATCAACGGACAGGGTTAAGTTACGGAAGTTTTTTATATGCCCTCTTAACACAATTGCCAAATCCACCAAACCATCTCATCGAACAAATGCAGGCAATGCGCAAAAGGCGAACATCGGCGGCCATCCAAACAAGCCCCGCCTGGCGTCATGACATGACGGACTTGGCGGAAAGGGTTTTTGAGGCCATTTTTCACTATGCACAGGATCGACGCCCGCTGTTTTTGCTGGATGAAGCCGATGGTTTTTATCAACACGATAAAGCAGCCAATGAACCCTTATTCACCCTGTTCAGACAATATCAGGCAGAGGGCCGAGCCCAATTCATTTTTGCCTCTTACCCAGAAAAAGCCGACAGCCTAGCCAAAGAATTGGTCTATTCCGGAAACCAGTCGTTTAATTTCCTAGAAATGATCACATTAGAGACATTAAAAGCCTCTGAAGCACGAAGGCTCGTTCAAAATGGTATGGATGAAATTGGCATTCCATGTAATGCCGAACAATGTAAAGGCATTGTGGAGAAGACGTTTTCGATCCCCAGCTTAACCCAGCAAACCTGTCATAACCTATGCCTTGCGTTGGAACAACAAATCGCCGAAGGGGATGATGAAACACTCCAACAAACCTTGATTGACCGCGTAATTTTGGAGTCTCAACGGTCATTTCTGGACATATTTTTTGCCCAGCTCCGGCCCCAAGCCGTCAAGTTTGCCCTGGTTGGATTGGTGCTGGAAGGTAAACACCGCTTCACACAACAAGAAGCCATTGACGCGTTTAAAATGCATGCCGGGTTTGGCTCAAAGGAAACCATTATTGAGCAACTACAAAGCCTATTGAGAACGTTAATATTGTCCTACCATCATGGCAAGTATGTGTTTAGCGGCAAAGAGACGCCTTATTTCCCAACCATGGCAATGAATGTCTATGGCAAAGATGAACTGGAAAACCAAATACTGCAACAAATGGAAGATATTTAATGAGTAACGATTTATTCAACAGCCGAATATCCTGCGTTTTTGGGGCCAGGCCCACACGAAAATCAGGCGTGTCATTACGTGATTTAATGCAAAGGCGGGTAAATGCCTTTATTGCGCTTTGTTGGAAACCCGGAAATTTTAAAAAGTATTTTGCCCGCATGGAAACCCTTGAATTTGGTTATACGGCACATGATTTTTGTGAACAAAATGCCGACACCCTTTTGGACAAATGGAATGCCATCGTTAAGGACAAAGAGCCGCTCAGCCACTTGATTTTACTGCCAAGAATGAAAGACAGTTCACTGTTTAACCAGATGCGCCATGACTTATATCAAAATCTGACCGAACCAAAGATGAACGTCATTCTGTTAGGCGATTACCGGACATTCGATACGATGATGATAGAAAACCATCAGGCATCCATGTTTGGCAAAGAGTTGATGCCAGAAATTTGGTTATTCGAAGCCGTCGGAAAACAGCATCACATCAATGAATGGTTGACCGGTGGAGATTCCCAAGTCATCAAATATTTTCAACGCCACCTCTCCAGCTACGATATTGAGCCCAATAACATAGACACCGAAATCCGCCGCATTGCACATCACTTCGTCACGGAATTAATGCAAAGTAATAGCTCCGAGTCACTGAATAACAGACTCAGCAGTTTATTAGAGACCGACAGCCAGCGCCTCATTCAACAGCATATGTCAGAAATGTATGACTTGCTCCCAGGCACGTTTGACCCTGCCTCACCATTTTCACGACAAAATTGGCTGGAGAGTCGTGATAATGCGCGTTGGCGCTGGTATAGCGCATTATCATCCAAAAAACAGGCCCTGCTGTTGGGTGGGTTAATTCGCTACGAACCGAGAGGTGCCCAAACACAATTTCGCTTGTGTAGTCCACTGTTTGCTTACGCCCTCGCACGGCACGGGCTTAAAAGCAAAGATTGGTTTTGTGAAGGGCCAGAAATCAAATACGCGCTAGAGCAGTCATATGTGGATTATATCGAAGATAACGCCTCACCCACCAGCTTGGACTATTATCTGGATAGCTTACTCAACAAAGCCATCAGCACCGACGATAAACAAGATGACCACTGGACCGTCGCAGAACTTGCCCGGAGCGACCTAAACCAGGGAGAAAACATTAAACCTGGAGAATGGTGGCGGCGGTTACATTTTGAAATTTAATCGGCTGGAAAATAACGTCAATTATTCAAGGGAAACGCATGTCATCGGATATTACACTGGATTTAGATGCGCTAGGGAATCCTAACTCAGTCCACTATGACAATTTTTTCTATCAAACTAACGTAAACTTTTTATTTCTGCGGTTATACGAACACGCACATGAAGCAAAAGACTTATTGGCCTGTTGCTCTAAGCCACAAAATGACCATTTTGATGCAATTACCCTGGTTGGCGATAGAGGGGCAGGAAAAACCACCTTCCTAAAGACAATTTGCGCTATTAGCCACACGCCAGAACAACTGGATAAGGTTAAATTGAGAATGGCAACCGACCATCCAAATATTGATACCAGCACTCACATTTTATTTTTAGACATCCTCGACCCCTCCATCTTAGAGAACTGCGAAATATTTTTAGCCATCATTGTCGCATCAATTACACACGCTGTGGAAAACAAAACGCATGATTGTCACAGAACAAATGACCTGAAAAATTTTAGAAAAGTTAAATTAAAATTATCAAAAATGTTTAGGGTATTATTTCATGAGTCCGCAAAAGATCGCTGGGCAGATATGGATGATGAACTTTTATCACAGGAACTCAGCAATTTTACCAGCCAAGGGTTAATGATTGGCAAAACCTTTAATGAATTTGTGTGCGAGGCACTGCATATCTTAAAGAAAGATTTACTTGTGTTACCGATTGATGATGCCGATACAAAATTTAACAAAGGTCATGAAATTTTAGAAACCGTCAGAAAATACCTGACGACACCTTTTTTGATTCCCATTGTGTCTTGTGATTTGAAGCTGTTTGAGTTGGTTTTGAAAAACAAATTTTACGCAGACTCCAGTCATTTGTCTAAAACCCCTGATAAGGATAGTTACCACGCTGAAATCAATATTTTGTCTATGCAATACCTAGAAAAAGTTTTAAACCCCTGCGACAGAATCAACCTTTACCCCATATCAGACTATTTAACCGTATATGATTGCCACGAAATTAACGTGAAGTATCACCAAACTGAGATAAAAATCAGGGAAGTTTATAAAGATTTCTTCAACTATGCCTTTCACCAAAAAACGGACATCCTAAATCCATCGTTGAATAGTCTTGCCCACATTATACCGACTAATAACCGACTCTTGATCAACAGTTTAAAGTCCACCATCAATCTCAATGACGCAATGAAATCAAATAACAATGCTCAAATGCTTCACAATTTTTTCAATGCCTACTCATACTATTTAAATAAATATGATTTATCAAGTAGAGATTTATTCTTATTAAATAAAAACAATTACGAACATAATATCGCATCACTCATTCTTACAAAAATACAACTTGTTGAGTTTGGGCGTTTAGATGCAAGATACAACACTATTCATAACAAGACTGAAAATATTGTCGCCCTGTTATTAAAAATGGTCTTAACCATAACTTATCACCACAATATGTCCCGATTTTTAGATTATATGTTACTAATACAGGAAGTAACGTTTAGTCTTCACCAGCGCCTGAGTAAAGTGGGTGATCGCCACACACTGCCTTTTCAATCAAACGAAGATATTATTGCGCATTATATCTCCGAAACCCAATTACAAATGAATATCCCGACACGTGACCGAATGTCTCGTCACATTCTATATTTATACAACCATAAATTTTTCCCCGACAATGACTTTAAAAATAATATTGGTAATGGTTGGCAAATCGTCAATCCTGAATATTTATCCGTATTAAATGAGCACAAAAACAACACACACCTTGCCATACAACATTCAATTTCAATCCAAAATATCGGGCCTAAAAAGCTAATGATTAATCCTTACCGCTTTTTGGGTGCAATCAGTGATATTTTAAAAATACTTTCCAATCATCAAGGTGAAAATCTAAAAACCAAGCTTTTTTCTTATCTCCATAATTCAAGACAACTCAGGTATTTTGATGTCGATACAGAGAATGATATTGCACATAGTATGACAGAATCATCACTGCCTGAAATCACACTAGAAAGACTGAATGATCTCATCATCCAAATAATCGCTTGGAAAAAATCCTATTTTGAGGTGTTTAAGTTAAACGATGATTTGGGTATCCTAACGCACAGCATGCTGCATTACCGAAGGAATATCGAGCACCCTAAATTTAAAAATAAATTTAAGATATCCCGCCAAACCAACAATTTATTATTCCCATACAAGAATAATAAGATAAATACTTATCACATTAAAAAATTTATTAACAATAAATTGCTAGACGGATGGGATAAATTCCATGAATTAGATAAGGATGATATTTGTGATTTATTGGTTAAACATATAAATGGCACATTAAAAATCATTACTGATAGTGATTTTCAGGTACCTAGCAATAACGGATATGAGAACAACATCATCCACACACTTAAAAAGTCTTTAAAAGAAAAATTACCTGAGCATAAAACTGAAAAATTACTTAAATTCATCGAAAATATGTTTTATGCCTATACTGACATAAAATATAAGGGCAAAAGTTATCTTACCCACACAATCTACTTATTCCTTTTTGCTCTCTACAAAGAAGAGGCCACCCGAGAAAAGGCAACGTCTTCAAAAGAATACGCGACAGAATTCACACTTGATAAAGAGGATAATGCAGAGCAGTATCGCAACAAAGATGTTAATGATTTATATCATTGGGTAAAAAACAAAGGTAAACGTAAAACCTATCGCCTTTCCTACATGCTGGCCAGATTTCCACTGATGGATATTGGCTTTGACCTTAAGCAGCCTGCCAAAAAGTGAAGCTTAAAATACAACAGCAAACGACCCTTTTTTGCGTCTCCAATGCTAAATTTCTTAACATTTTATACACCATAAAATCGCCGTTATTAGCACACAAAAAAGCCCCCTTTTACGCCGATTTTCAATCCAGTTTAAAAAGCACCATTTTACAAACCCCACCCCATCAAATTGACCGACATAATCCGTTTGATGACACAACAACCCCCTGGCAATTACTCAACACGTGTATTCTTGAGAATGCACAATCGGTGCTGGCTTGGTACGGTGCCCCCATCATCAAAAAAGAAACCCTGTTAACCTTTCAGGAAATAACAAAATCCATCTTAATCGATCAATTATGGGCGGGCTGCCTCGCCGAACATATTGTCAACAATCCGCATTCAGAGGCTCACCTGAACCAGTGGGTGCAAACACCGTTGTTCCCCAAAACCGACCATCTGTCCGTTAACCACCTGAGCCAAAAAGGTTTCGTTGACCTTCATCAGCATTTTTACGCGTCTACCTTGCCTTCTAATGTCTGGTCACAGGCGTTAAAAAACCCCAAGGCCTTAATCAGTAAAAAATATGATTTTCCAGACGATAAAATGAATCTGCCTTCTGGCATGAACATCACACATTTTTATTATCATCTACGGACGGTTCGTATTTTTCGACGGCTTTTAATCGACACCATTGAAGAACCGAAAGAGACAACTGAGGAACCGAAGCAGACAACCGAGGAACCGAAGGAGACAACAGATGAAGCCAAGTATATTGCGTTACTACAATTCATTTATGATGAAATGGACTATCCTGAAGAACCTGAAGTGTCTTATTTAGATGCGTTTCACCCAGAAGACTATAAAAATGAACGTTATTTTCTTGTGAAAGCATTTTTATATCTAGGTGGCTTTTCCAAACAACAGGATCCCAGCCAAACTGATCTACTGTTTTACTGGATGTTGCATGATTATCTTTTGATTCAAAATTTGTATCTACAATCGTTTGTGCAGCAGGACATTCACTTTGGTTTTGATGAATTTTCCAAGTTTGAAAGAAGCGTCACCTTACAAAATTATAAACAGGAAATTTTTGAGCGTGTTTTTGATCAATATCAGCATGAACACCATTTGAAAGCCATTGAATTAAGAATCACCCCAAAAACGTCCATTAAAGGCCTGTTAAACAATGCTTTATTACAAAGATTAATGCACAAACCTGGCCGTTCCGCACCTAAAGTACAAAAAGGCATCATTTACCACTGCATTAAAATACCCGACAAAGATGACAAACGCTTTGCCAGCAAAACCGACACCCAACCGGATGACCGCATTGGCCCCTTAATACCGATTCTCTGCCGCCACCATCGTTTACGCCAAACCGTCTTTAAAGAAACCCGCGCCATTGTGTTTGCAAAAGAGAAATCAAAAAAATATGCCAAACTGCTGATCGGCATTGATGCCGCCAACGATGAATTATTCACCCGGCCTGAAGTGTTTGCCCCCCATTTTCGTTGGGCCAGGGACAGGTACGCAAGCATCGTGCACAACCCCGAATTTGACATCGGAACCATCAAACCCTATCAAACAATTAGCGCACCATTACAAATCACGTTCCATGCCGGTGAAAGTTTTGACCATGTGTTAAGTGGCTTACGATATGTCGATGAGGCGATAGAATTTTGTGAGATGCGATCAGGAGACCGCATTGGTCATGGCTTGGCCATGGGCATTGATATACAAAATTGGTGTGAGATGCTGGAAGCGGATTTGTCCCTGTCACAGGGCACCTGGCTGGATAATGTGGTCTGGATGAAGCAGGTTTTATCCGCCGATAATACGGTTGGGCAAAATGTGATGCGTTATTTAGATCAGACCATCGCTCACTTGTCCCGTGTTATTTATCAAGTCAGCATCAATGATATTGAATTGCACGATGCCTGGAAATTCCGATCAGAAGAACCATCAACCGCGATTCGGAGTCTTGAAGCCTTTTTTGAAACCTCGTTGAAAAAAAAATGTGAGTCATTAAATGCTCCCGCCGATTCAGACACGCCATTGGAAAAAAAATGCGTATTATTAAATGCTTCCACCAATTCAAGTACGCCAAATGCCTATGATATTTGGCAGACTTACCATTTTGACGCCACATCACGTTATCATTACGCCCAAACCTACACGCTAAACATTGATGCGTCACTCAAACACAATTGGATCCACGCACTTGAAAAATGCCAACAATTCATGATCCGTAAATTGGTTGATAAACAAATCGCCATTGAGGTCAATCCAACGTCTAATTTACGCATTGGGTCTTTTTACCGCATGGAAGAGCATCCCATTTTTAAGTGGCACCCCATCTGCCCAAAAGATGGCCAGATCATCCCCGATTTAACCATTAATGCCGATAATTACAGCGTTTTTCAAACCACCCTGCCTTTGGAGTATGCTTACCTGGCTCAAGCCGCAAAAAACTTAGGCCATTCCGAAAACGACATTGAACATTGGCTGGATACACTGCGCGCCAATGGATTCAAATATAGCTTCATAAACAATTTAAAATATTAATCTATACGCCTTATATTTTGATGGCTCGCGTTGCCTATTGGCGGCAAACATGCGCTATACTCCAGGGCATCCCTATCCCTGATGCCGCGATTGAGCAGAAATAAGCTTAATGATATTTCCTTTTCGTTATAAACTAACATTAATTATTATCGCGTTAATTGTCTCACTGCTTGGCGGTTCTTTTTTGTTGGTACAAAACGAATTGGAAAGCCGCTTCACCCTCCGCATAC
>Ga0256847_1000027_pt1 | contig 98149 bp, 76 predicted proteins | sample TeddybearmetaG_FD_189099 | JGI IMG/M metagenome (GOLD analysis project Ga0256847, IMG submission 189099) | Hydrothermal vent microbial communities from East Pacific Rise, Pacific Ocean - Teddybear | ecosystem: Environmental > Aquatic > Marine > Hydrothermal vents | place: Pacific Ocean: East... | reverse complement strand
GCGATGCTGCTTTAAAATTAAATTAATGACAAAGAAGTCTTAGCTTAATATAAGGTTGATTAACTCAAATTAGTAAAATATAATAAATTGACTTTCAACAGATTACAGACTTGTCATAGATAGCGAAACATAGTGAAGTCGAAGAATGATTTTCTTTATATCTTGCATTTAATATGTCAGAAGTAACTCAGTTTCACAATCTATCTCATGTTTTCATTTCGCTGATAGGAGCTATTCTATTGCTTGCTATATATTATAACATTCGAAAGCGATTCAGACAGATTCTAGAAGAAGACGAAAAACAAAAGAGGGTAGACCAAGGTCTTCTTTATCTTAGTCTGGCAATGTTTGTATGGGTGGTATCTGGCACATGGGCATATTTGGGTAGTCGGTTTGAGTTTGATAATGGATTTTCTTATCAAGTGGGCGTAAACCTCTTATCGATCGTAAACAACATGTTTTTGCTTCTGGCGATCTTTTATTTTTACTATGCGCCTTCCTTTATCTACAAGAATGAACGAAATGTAAGAATAATACTTGCCATTATAATTTTTGTGACTCTTACGACTTTTGGTGTTTCCTATTTTGGAGGCGGACAGATATACAACAATATTGATTTGACGGCCCTTCCTGATCTGGTACTATCTGGGTTTCTGTGTTATCTTTTGATGGTTTCGATGTATAAGACTTTCCTATATCGAGGACTCAAGGTAGTATCCGTTATTTCAGCTTTAGTTGTTGCTCTTATTTTCTATTCACAACTACCTGAAGTCTTCCTAAACCTTGATGACGAATTCAATAATAATCTCATAAAAATTGTAGCTAAGACTTCATTGATTTCTTTGTTCTTGGTTTTAGCCACTACTTGGGTGATCCAATTGGCAAATACTCCAAAAGTGAATGAGATGCAAATCAAATTTATTGACTGGTCCCTGATTCAATTGAGCATTCCTTCTAAAAACATCAATAACGAAAGAATAGATTTTGGCTCAAGAACTACCCAATATAAAAACCTGCTGAAGTTTGCCCTGAGACGAAAATTTGGAAGTGGAGATGACCAAAGTATTGTGGTAGGTGCATCAGGAGAAATAAAAAATCAGACTTACCTTTCACGAATCATAGATGATCTCAATGATATTTCTTCACAAGATGAAAGTCTAAAGTTGGATAGAAAAGACCTTTTTACATTCATTGGAGAAGGAAAATATCGATTAAGAATGTTGCCCGAACATATCACAGTAGACCAAAATTTACTCAACGAATTTACCGAACAGTCCGAAAACAAAGACTATTCTGCTCTTTTGTAACTATTTGTTATTGACTCACACACAATTACAATCCGCTATTTTTTGATATAGTTTATCACAACGAATTTTTCACTGCAATTAACAATGCTTCTTTGAATATTATAAATCGGGAGTGATTTTTTGGTATAGGAAATATAGACTTGGTGCACATTTATTAAATGGGTATTGAGCTATTATTTGCTTTGGAGATTTTTAGCTGTTAAGTTTTTAAGCTGTTAAGCTCTTTTAAAATGGAACCCATAAAGAGCTTAAGAGCTAAACAACTCAAGAGTTTCCCAAAGAATACTTGCAAATCAAAATGCCTTTTAAATAAAACCCAAGGCAAAATCACTCCTCAAACTAATTAAACATGGAAGCAAATCAAACCCTCTTCGGTCACCCAAAAGGACTTTTCTATTTATTCTTTGCAGAACTATGGGAACGCTTTTCCTTTTATGGGATGAGAGCCCTTTTGGTTTTGTATATGACCAAGCAACTTTTGTTTGAAGACACCATGTCGTTTGGTATTTTTGCAGCGTATATGTCGCTGGTTTACTTAACACCAATAATCGGAGGAGTATTAGCTGACAATTATCTGGGTTATCGAAAATCTATTATTTTAGGAGGTATAATGATGGCGTTAGGTCATTTCTTTTTGACCATAGAGCATCCGATTTTTTTCTTTGGATCTTTGTCATTGATTATAGTAGGAAATGGTTTTTTCAAGCCTAATATCTCATCTTTTGTAGGCACACTTTATAAGAAAGAAGATATCAGAAGAGATGCTGGATTTACGATTTTTTATATGGGAATAAACATTGGTGGAGCAGTTGCGCCTTTATTATGTGCTTGGTTGGCTGAGAGTTATGGGTGGCATTATGGATTTTTGTTGGCAGGAATTGGAATGTTGGTGGGTCTATTTTATTTCTATCGTGGAATGAACGCCAATGTCTTTGGGGAAAAAGGGAAAGTGCCAGATAGAGCAGTCTATGATAAAAAGTTATTTGGATTGAACAAAGGTCAATTAATAACGATTTTGGCTTTTCTTTCGGTCCCTATATTTGCTATGATTGTAAAATTCAATCAGTACGAACATTACATTGTTTGGATAGCAACATTTGTCATTTTGGGTGCGATGGGATATATCTATTCTACAGTAAATAAAATAGACAAGGGAAGACTCATTGTTGCCTTATATTTCACAGTTTTGATGTCAATTTTCTGGGCAATATTTGAGCAAGCAGGCAGTTCATTGACCTTATTCGCAGATCGAAATATCAACCTGATCGGAATGAATGCCGCTCAAACGAATAGTATCAATTCAACCTTTATCATATTATTGGCTATTCCATTTTCATGGTTATGGATGTTTCTCTCCAAAAGGGATAGTAATCCAAATTCAGCGATAAAATCAGGAATTGGTCTGGTATTGCTTGGTGTCGGTTTTATGATTTTTGCGTCATCTGCTAATGCTGCTGATGAATTTGCCAAAACGCCAATGTGGTATTTGATAGTCGGATATTTCATTTTGACTGTGGGTGAATTATTCATTTCACCTATTGGATTGTCAAAAATGACAGAATTGTCACCTGCCAAATATTTAGCATTCATCATGGGAGTATTTTTCACCTCATCATTCTATGGACATTTCTTTGCGGGCAAAATAGCTAAGCTCACAACAGTTGTAGAAGGCGAAACCAATCCATTCTCTGAAGGATCATTAGGAAAGATAACGGAATTGATTTCTGGATTATCTCCTGAGGTTTCAAGTAGTACATCAGATGGATTTCAGCAATTGTATTCGTATGTTTCTGTCTATGCTGGATTTGGTGTCTTGACAGTAATAATCGGAATTCTAGCAATAATGATATCTCCAATGATTAAAAAATTGATGGGAGGAGTACATTAATAGAAGTGTGAAAATTTAACCGCTAAGTTACACTAGGAATTCACGATGTATGCACCAAGAAAAATGGTACGCATAATCATAATTTTATGATCCTTGCGATAACTTCATGTCCTTTGTGGTTAAAAAAATGTTCTAAATAAGATTAAAGGTCTTGTCTTAGGAATGATACTTTATTATTGAATCATTCCTTATAAAACTGAACCTCTAATTTTATTTTTTAATTCTGCATAGTTAGAAGGCAAATATGTGGAAACTTCAAATCCTGTTTCAATATGAATAATCTCATCACACACTTCATACAACATACTCAAAATATGAGATGACACCAATGTTATTTTTTGCTCCTTTTTCTTTTGAAGCAATTTTAGCAAAACTTCATTCGATTCTAAATCTACACCATTGAAAGGTTCATCATAGATGCTTACTGCTTTGTTTTGTGAATATCTTGCAACGAAAGCCAACTTTTTTTTCATGCCAGTTGAATAAGTATCGACAAGATGATCAAGAGGTACGTTTAGTGTTTCTGCAAGCTTAATGGAGTCCTGCAATTGATCCTCATTTTGGTGAATGATCTTAAAATACTCCAAACCTTTCATGTATGGATAGAAAAATGGATCTGTTGGGAGAAATGATACTTTAGTAGAATTGATTGGTTTGTAATCCAATAATATTTGACCCTTATTTAATTGATAAAGACCAGAGATGGATCTGAAAAGGGTAGTTTTTCCCACTCCATTGGCACCAACAATTCCATATGTTTTACCATTTTCAAAATTCATTGAGATGTCTTCAAAAATTGGAGTCTTGCCAAAATGAAATGTTATAGAATTAAAGACTAGCATAATTGTTTTTCATGTGTTTTTCTGCTTTGAAATAATAATAGATACAAGCTGAAAAGGTGATTAAAATACCTCCTGGTGGAAGCATTAAAAATATTAAAATCATGGTTGATGTTGAGGAGGAAGCGAATTCTGTGACTCCATAATAAGTTGCATATTTCTTGCTGATGGATAGTATAATGCTCAATAGCATTGCAATAATTCCATACATCAAAACAAGTATATTTGTTTGAATAAAAATATAAGTGACAATTGTTGGTAGTATAGCAAATAAAAGGAAAAAGAGTACACTATCTTTTATCTTTTTTAATACGAATAGTGGTTTGTAGTTCAGCATTTCCCTAGATTCTATAGGTGTAAATATTTCAATGGGAACCATACACAAAGCAAACATACCTAATACCCACAGACTTATATGAAATCCCCCTAAAAGTATCAGGACCCATACAATAGTCATTGACCAGATTTTCTTTTCGAAATGAAATTTGATTTCAAATAATGACAGTGGAATGAAATCGAGACTTCTTTTTCTTTCCTTGGCTTGTGATTTTAATAGATGAAAAGGAATATATGCAAAAAATCCACAAATACTGATAATGTAAATAATGATATCACTTTGGAGGAAAATACTCTGAAAAATCAAAATTGGAACTACAATCAATACATTTTCAATAAACTTATATCTGATCAGTGCCTGTTTTGTTTCAAATATTGATTTCAAGAAAACGGTGTCCTGCCTTTTGACTTCAATAGCTAAGAGAAGAACAATTGATAAGAGGATGGCTCCAGTATTTGGAGTGGTTAAAATCCTTTGCAATGCATTGAAAAGGACTCCTGTTAAGATAAATATAGCGACTATGATAATACCGAAACCTATCTCATTGAGATACCTATAACATTGATTGCTTCTTAATAAAAGGAGTGATTTGATTTGCTTCAAAATCGCGTTTTGTACTTGAAGGCAATGTAGCTTTTAAAATGTCTAAACATTAGATTGTTTGGTTGAATTGATTCATTAATTCGACTAAGAATAGATTCGAGACGCTTTTGGTAGAGGTATTAATTTTCATGCCGAATGTTTTTCTGTAGAAGATTGTTATGTTAAAATGCTCGGATGCTTATTTTGAAGTCGGGCTTACCAATCTCTGCAAGCTTGGGAATCCCTTTGTGCACTGTGGTCGAGCTTCCCAAGCCTCCAGATAGTTATCGGGAAGGATTAGGAAGCTCTGTTTTATATGTAGTTACTCAGATGCTTAAATGTATCACAAATTGCACTTTTAATAACTCATATTAGGTTAGCAATTAGGAAGCATAGGCAAGGCTGCTATTGTGGGGGACTGACCGATCTCGAAGAGTGGCGACGATAGTCGGCAAAAGGAGGAACGCATAAGCGGTGGGTGGATAACACTGCGGTCTAGGTCAGTCTTGATTCCGATAGCTATCGAAATTACTTCTGTTTTTTTATCAAAGGACTAAGCAATCTTTTATGTAGTAAAAGTGATAATGAAATTATCAAGCGAAGGAGCACGTTAGTGGTGGGTTGGCTAGAACGCCTAGCTGGTGAGGCGAAGATTAGATTGATATATAAATTATCAATTTTACAGCGTAGGACAAAAAATTGAAATACACCTGTGATGAATCAGTATAATATATTCTAAAAGAATAAATTACATTTGTAAATAACCGAGCAACATCTTATGAAATTGATACCATTTAAGGCTGTTTATCCCAATCTTGATCTAATCGCTTCTTCAGATTCATTTTTTGGAACCGTAAAATCTCAGTTTGTTGAATACCAAAAGAGCGGATTCTTTAAGAAATCTGACTCTGAATCAATTTTTATATACAGATTAGAGACTAAACTTTCTGTGCATACAGGGATTGTGGCTTGCACAGATATTGCGGATATTTTGGCTGGTAAAGTACTCAAGCATGAAAATACTTTGGCACCAAAAGAGCAACAAATGATGAATTTAATGTTGCAAAATCATGCCATGGTGAAACCTGTGCTATTAGCTTATGATAAGGTTGACGAAATTGATGTGCTGATGAATAGCATTATTAAAAATCAAGAAGTTTTTTTTGATGTTCAATTTACTGAGTCAGGTGAAAAGCATTCATTTTGGGAGTTGAAGGACACGGATGTTTCTGCTGAAATCACAAAATTATTTCGGAAAAAAGTGAAGCAATGTTATATCGCAGATGGACATCATCGGGTAAAGACAGCCTTGATCTTACACCAAACGGACAACAAAAACGAAATGATGGACACTCGGATCAAAAGTGTCTTGTCAATATATTTTTCTTGGGAAAATCTAGCCATATTTGATTATAATAGATGTGTTGAGATTTTTCAAACTGTATCCCCTTTGCAGTTTTTAGTTGAGCTTTCCCATGTTTGTAATGTCAAGAAAATCAAGACTGGTAAAAAGCCTAAAAAGAAACATGAAATGACAATGTTAATTTATAGAGAATGGTATAAATTATCATGGAAGAAAAAAATTCTCAAGAAACATGAAGATCATCCAGTGCTTTTTGACACTTTTTTACTGAACGAGTATGTCCTCAAAAAAATAGTTGGAATTGAAGATGTTCGTGAAGATTTCCGAGTAAAATATTTAGATGGTGTAGCAGGACTGTCTGGATTAGAGGAATTGGTTGCCAAGAGTGAAAATAGAGTGGGGTTTTGTATGTATCCGATTTCAGCAGAAAACCTCAAGTTAATAGCAGATAAAGGACTTACCTTGCCTCCCAAAAGTACTTGGTTTGAGCCAAGAGTTAAAAACGGGTTATTGGTAAAGGAATTTTAAATAGGAAACCAGTAAAGATGAGACAAGTTGAATTTTCATTGCCTGCTTTTTCAAGAGGGTATCATGTTATCACTGATGAGGTTTTGTCATCTCTTGGACTTTTGCCAAAAATAGGTATGCTCCATTTATTTATCAAACATACCTCTGCTGCCATTACGATTAATGAAAGTGCTGACCCAGATGTACTCATTGATTTTGAATCTGTGTTCAATTATATTGTACCAGAAAATATGCCTTTCCTGACCCACACAATGGAAGGAGCTGATGATATGCCAGCGCATATAAAAGCAGCAATGATTGGTCATTCTATTTCGGTTCCTATTACGAATCATAGATTGAATCTCGGTACATGGCAAGGAATCTATTTGTGTGAATTTAGAGATAGAGGAGGAAGTAGAAAATTGATTGCAACGATCATAGAATAATAATAATAAACTGATACCGATGAAAAATTTCCTCCTTGTAATTATACTGTTTTGCTTGAGTTGTCAGAATGCAAAAGATCCTAACGAAATAGTTGGTGCTGACAGTCAAACAGGAATGCATTTGATAGTGCTCGGCACAGTTCAAGATGGTGGAGCCCCACATATAGGTTGTGTTAAATCTTGTTGTGCTGAACTTTGGGACAAACCAAATGAAAGGTTGAAAGTAGTTTCTCTTGGAGTTATAGATTATGACAATGATGAAGTTTATATCTTCGAAGCGACTCCAGATTTTCCAGAACAATTGGCAATGATTAATGATATCGCTGGAAGGCAAATGTCACAAATGCCAGATGGAATTTTTATTACCCATGCCCATATTGGCCATTATACAGGGCTGATGTTTCTTGGAAGAGAAGCCAAGGGAGCTAGTAATGTACCTGTATATGCCATGCCCAAGCTTCAAGAGTTTTTCGCTTCTAATGGTCCATGGGATCAGTTGGTCAATCTTAAAAACATTCAACTGAAATCTTTCGATGATGATGGATTAGCTAAGTTATCTAGTCGTTTGAGTGTTACTCCTTTCAAAGTTCCTCACAGAGATGAGTATTCTGAAACTGTAGGTTTTGTAATCAATGGTCCTAAAAAGAAAGTACTATTTATACCTGATATTGATAAATGGTCTAAATGGGAAGAAGACATTATTGAAAAAGTCAAAGAAGTGGATATTGCTTATCTAGATGCTACATTCTATGATGCCAATGAAATTAACAATAGGGATATCTCAGAGATACCACATCCTTTTGTAATCGAGAGTATGGAGCTCTTTGATGGTCTTCCTAAATCTGAGAAATCGAAAATTCATTTCATCCATTTGAACCATACAAATCCACTTTTGAATCCTAAAAATAAGGAGTTTAATGAAGTGAAATCTAGAGGATATAATGTTGCGGAATATGCGTTGAAGATTTCTATTTAAATCCGATAATGTTGTAAATTGATAAGGTTAATTTCTGTTTTAGTGTAATTCTAAAAATTTTATTGTTTTATTGATTACCTTTTTATTTTTAATGTTATTAAGTATTACCGACTAACAATAAAGGAGTAGATTTTGGTGTTTTATTTATTCAAGATTGAAATATTTAAAGAATTATTAAAAATAAAATATTAACTTTAGATATAATTTTAAGTAAAAGTGTTTAAGATCAGATTAAGTCCTTTCTTAAAATTTAAGTTTTCTTTTTAGAATATATTCTTTATAAGTTCTTGCACGAACAAGTGTTTATTAAGTAATAAGATTAACCATGCAGTTACGATGTGTCCCGCTACTACCTATAGATTATAGATAGTTGAAATAATATAAATGACTTAGATTTACAAACAACCGATTTTGTTTTTATCTCTAATCCATTACTATTTTGTATTACGCATCCTTGGTTTTAAAAAATATTAAATGGACAGGTTTAAACTGGTTTTGCTTTTATTATTTATCTCAAATCTAACATTTGGTCAGTATACGCTTAGTGGGAAGATTACAGATTCTGATCAGAAACCAATTGAATTTACTATTGTCAGTTTATCATCAAATTCGGAAACGGTAGATTATGTGATTACAGATAGCTTGGGTAGATACGAAATGACAGAATTAGCAGCAGGAGAGTATTCATGTTTGTTTCAATATGTAGCTTATGCAGATACAGCGATCACAATAAACCTTACTGCTAATAAGAAATTAGATTTGATTTATGAAGGTTCCTTGCTGTTGGATGAGGCAGTAATCGTAGCGAAAAAACCAGTTTTGACTCGAAAAATAGATAGAATAAGCTTTAATGTGGCGAACACGGATATCGTTTTTGGAAGCAGCATTTGGGAAGTTTTAAGGAAGACCCCACTGGTAGAAGTTTCAAATGACGGAGATATAAAAATTAATGGCACATCTGGAGTTACTGTTTATATAAATGATAGGAAAAAAGTCCTCTCAGGAGAAGCATTAATGAACTATCTAAGCAGTGTGCCCTCAGATAATATAGAAGCGATAGAAGTAATCACAACTCCACCGAGTAGATATGAAGCTCAAGGGGGTGCAGGAGTACTCAATATTGTAATGAAAAGAAATGAGCATGAAGGTCTCACAGGAAGTATTGTTGGCAAAACACTTCAAGCAACATTCAATTCTCATGGTGGAAACCTATCGCTAAACTCAAGAAAGGGTAAGTTGAATGTATATGCTGACGCTTACATTAGTAATAATACAACACAACGGTTGCTTGATAAAAATATAGATTTCGGAAGCAATAATTTTTTAGTAAAAAGGCAGATCAATACTATTTTTGGTTCGAAATCTAAGTATTTTGGTGGTGATTTAGGTATCGACTATGACGTAAAAAAGAATCATGTGATCGGGATGCTAATTGACTTCTCAGGATCTAATAATGTTGATAATAGGAATGCAATTAGTATGGATAACTATTCTACAACTGACTCTCTTTCCATCACAGATAATACAGATGATGGGATGTTGAAGAACTATTCAGTAAATTTAAATTATCAGGGCACATTAGACAGTACGGGCAAAAAGTTGACTGTAAATCTTGACTTTTTTGATTATGATTCCTCAGATGAATCTGTGAGTAAAACGGGACTATATGCCACTGATGCTGAGACATTATTATATACAAGAAGTTGGTTTAGAAGTGCTTCACCTCAAAAGATAAAAAATCTATCTGCCAGTTTGGATTACGAATGGTCGATTAATGATAAGCTTTACATAGAGTTAGGTGGTAAAACATCATTTTCAACTATCAACAATGACTTACTTTTTGAAGATAGAATAGATGAATCTGTTTGGATAAGAGATCCTCTAAGAAGTAATCTTTTCAAATATGAGGAAAATATTCATGCTGTTTATACTTCTCTAAATTATGATATAAATGATAAATGGGAGTATAAATTAGGAGTAAGACTCGAAAATACGGAATCCAATGGTTTTCTTGAAGGAAAACAAGTAGTCGATAGAAATTACACCAATATTTTCCCTACTGCCTTTCTAAAATACTCAGCAAATGATGAAAGCTCTTATGTGCTTTCACTTTCTAGTAGAATCACTAGACCAAGTTTTTGGAATGTGAATCCATTTCGTTACTACACTTCAGATAATGCTTATTTGGAAGGTAATCCTTTTTTGCTTCCTTCTAAATATTTCAGACAAGAGTTAAACTATACACTTAGAAATGAGAGTGGAACTTATATTTTCCAAACTGGAGCAAGTCAATTGATAGACGAATTCTACGCACTGCCTTTTAATCCAAGTGAAAATGTGATTGCGAACAGGCAAATCAACTATGGTAATAAATATGCTTTTTTTGAATCTATTACCATGAGAAAGAATTTTACCGATTGGTGGAGTTTGACTGGAAATATGTTGGCAGCGTATATCATGTCTAAAGGAGAATACAATGATATTGTTATTGATAATAAGACTTTCTTACTTAGCTTAAGTGCTAATCAATCTTTTGATATTTCACAAAAAGCAGGCCTTTCAGCCACCTTAGTTTTGAGAAATACATTTCCAATAAAAATAGTCAATACCGATATCGGAAATCGCTTGGTGACAGAGTTACAGTTGAGAAAAAAAATGGGTCGATTCAGTGTAGGGCTTCATTTTAGAGATATGTTCAAGAGTAACAAAGATAGATACAAAATTCAAGTCAATGATATATTGATCAATGATATTAATTATCATGATTCAAGAGGTGTTTTATTAGTACTTAGATACAGTTTTGGGAAATTAACAATTAAAGATCAGAGATATCGCGATACTGGTAATGATGCCGAACAACAGAGATTGTAATGTAGTATTCTAGGCTAGAATTGATTTTAGCAATGAGTATTCCCAAAGATATTTATTCATTTAATACAAATGGATGATGGGCACTTGTCATGTCCTCACTGATGGCAAATTATTTTTTAATCTTAAATTTTTATGTTATGCCAAAAAAGGTAATTATCACTTCAAATGAGAAGCAAGAAGGTATCCTAAATGATGCTTTAAATGCTTCGGACAACGAAAAGTTGGACCTTTTCAAAGCCATCTTCGGTGGTGCGAAAAAAAAGTGTGATGTTATTGGAGTAGCTACAGGTACTGGACGTGCTGGTTCATCTGCAGCTTACTTTAACACATTCTTACTTGGAAACGTGTAGGTTCTAACTGATTGATGGATTTTCCTCATCCAATTGGTAGGCCGCTTGATCAAATAAATGGTCCATACAATTGGATTTGGAAAATCTGTCTTTTCAAATAGAGCTGCCCCTTTTTGCTAATACGAAGGTAAATGTATTGGTAGGCAAGTAAGACTATATCTTAACATAAAAACAAACAAAATTAATTATCATGGAAAAAGTAACCTCTTTTGTGGTTAAAGTAGCTAGCAGATGCAATCTGAATTGCTCCTATTGCTATATGTACAATATGGGTGACAATACTTATATGGATCAACCTAAGTTTATGTCAAAAGAAACGGTTACCCAACTGGCACGTAAATTAAAGACCTATACTGAAGAATGTAATCTAGAAAAGATAGCGTTGGTTTTTCATGGTGGAGAACCAATGTTATGTAAAAGAGAGTTCTATGAAAACTTTTTTGCAACATTCAAAAGAGAAGTACCTGATCTCGATATAGAGTACCTTATTCAAACTAATGGAGTTACGTTGGATCAAGAATGGTATGATTTCTTCAATGCGAATGGTGTAATCGTGGGCATCAGTATGGATGGCCCGCAGGCATTTCATGACAAGTATCGAATTAATCATAAAGGAGAAGGTTCATATGACATAGTTTCTAAGGCGATAAGGTTGGGCAATACAAACAACCTCTCTAGTGTGTTAATGGTTATCAATGTGAGCATGACTCCAGAAGAATTGTATGCAGAGATGAAAAGTATTGGCGCCAGAAGATGGAATTTATTATTCCCTGATGCGCATTATCAGCATTTATCTGAAGGATTTGATCGAGAAAAATATGGTCATCCTGATCACACCCCATATGGAGATTGGCTGATAAGTTTATATAAAATCTGGAAAGCAGATAATGAACGAACGGGTATTTACTTGTTTGAATCATTGGTCAAAATGATTGTTGGTCAAAAATCCATAGGAGATCAACTTATGGGTAGAAAGACAAACGGTGTACTTGTCATTGAAACGGATGGTAGTATTGAAATAGTAGATTCTATCCGTGCCTGTTATGAAGGAATAACTAGAAATGACCTGTCTGTCCATAGCAATGAAATTATGGACTTATTTGATGAAAAAGTATTTGGCATTTTTTATAATTCTCATGATCAGGTTTGTGAACAGTGCTTGAACTGCCCAGTATATGATATTTGTGGAGGAGGTTTTCTTGGACACCGATATTCTATCGAAAATGGCTTTGATAATCCTACTGTCTACTGTAAGGACATGATCCGGTTTATTACTTTTCTTCAAAACGATTTTTTAGCAAGTTTCCCTCCAGAAGTGATTGAGAACCTTGGTGTAGATGCTCTTACCTACGAAGAAGTGCTGGCTGAGTTGGAAAAACCATCAATTGTTAAGATTGAAAATGATGTTAAAGAAGACCTCAACTCTTTTAGTCAACCCTTAATGCTACCTGTAATATGAAACTTAAAAAAGGATTAAATATCTATAGTAAACTGCCTTCTATAGTTGAACAAATCGTAATCAATGGAGGAAGTGTTTCTGGAAAGAAAAATAGTTCTGGATTCAAATATGAAAAAGGTGCCCACATTCCCAAAAATGATTGGAGACCTCTATCTAAGTCAGATGTGAATAAGCTGATAGCTCCTGATTCTAATATTCCTTATAATAGAAGTCTCTATATAGGGGAAGTGCCATCGAAACTAAAAAAGTCACTAAAAAAGTTGGCTTTGGATAAATGCGATGAGCTTATAGAAGTCAATGACAGATTGACTCAAAGTTGGGATTTGGTCAGAGCGGCTACAGACGAATTGAAAGCTACACTTTCTGAGCTGTCTACTAAAAAGGACTTTTATTTTCACAAAATCACTACAGCAGTTCCAAATAAAGAAACAGTAACCTGTTTCGATAAAGGAAAGAAAAGAACTTATATAGGCTTGCATATTGATAAGAGCAGAAATTTTGGAATTCATACCGCTAATAAATCGCAAAATAGAATTTCAATTAACTTGAGTAAAGAAACTCGATATCTAGTTTTTCTCAATTTGACTTTGATTCAAATATATAATATGGTTAAGAAAAAGGTAGATACAAAAGAAACATACGTTTACCCCAATAATGTAGTGGACTTTTTTTTTAAATTTTATCCTGATTACCCTGTTACTCGTGTCGCATTGAAGCCATATCAATATTACGTGGCTCCGACTGATAATTTCGTTCACGATGGATCTACTTTTGGCAATAAGGATATTGATGTAACCCTTGTTTATATAGGGTCGTTTGATATGCCGATAGTTCATTAATCGTAGAATCACTTTTGTAGAAATATTAAAATTAAAGGCCATGAAAATTTATAAAGGCATCCGAATTCATAATCAACTTCCTTCTGGATCTGATTCGATATCCATTAATTCAGGAACAGTACTTCACGCCCAACATGAATCCGAAATGGTAAGTTATGCAGGCGTAACATATACTCCTCAATATGAACAAAATGCATATCTCCCGAAAAAAGACTGGAGAATACTTGATGCTACAGAAATCGAATACCTTCAATCTACAAGTGATCGAAAAGTATACGACACTATCTATTTAGGAGAGATTCCTCCTGAAATGAAGCAAACATTTGAGGCTTTGCAATTGACTTCAGCCAAAGATCGAAATGATATTATTCCCATGATTGAACAACAGCCTGAATTGGCGAGCAAGCTAAATGGACAATTGGGCAAATTTCTTTTATCAATATCAACAGATAGCCAATTTGAGCTCTTTTGTGTAGGTGCTAATCTCCCTAATATGGAAACTATAGGATTCAATCCTGTCAATTTCAAAGGAGGGTATGAGGACCAGCACAAACATTTCATGGGTATGCATATTGATCGTTCTAAAGTAGTAAGAATCGATGAAGTTCATACTTTAGGCAATAGAATTTGTATCAATCTAGGGACAGAAAGTCGTTATCTTTTATTTGTCAATTTAGCCCTAACACAAGTACATGAAATGCTCAAAGAGAAAATAGATGTTATCGGGGAGGATATTGATTGTACTAATATAGCTAAGACTTTCTTCCATTACTTTCCAGACTATCCCGTAATCCGAGTGAAGCAGGAACCTTACCAATATTATATTGCTCCAACGGATAATTGTTTTCATGATGGATCAAGTTTAGGAAAGAAAGAGTTGGATATCACTATGGTATTCTTTGGAGCATTTAAATGCTGATCGAAAAGGGCATAATCATTGAATTCAAAATAGGATGTAAACTAAATTGAATGCTGAAGTGAATATTAATCCGAATGCAGTAAAAATCAAAAAAAGTCATAGGCTAGTAGGCCGTATATAAACGCATATATGTTTAAAAAATACCCATTTTATAAACAATTGGATTCGATGGATTGCGGGGCAGTATGCCTTAAAATGGTGCTAGAGTTCTACGGGAAGAAGATAAATTTATTAGTATTAAAGGATTTGTGCAATACTACTCGTATAGGTGTACATGTTAATGATGTTATTTCAGCGGCCCAAAAAACGGGCCTCAATGCAATGGTATTCCAGACTACGGCTAGTTACTTGCATGAAAAACAACCATTTCCATGTATTCTTCATTGGCAGCAAAATCACTTTGTTGTACTGTACAAAATCAAAAATGGAAAATATACCATAGCCGACCCTGCTCACGGAATAATTAATCTATCAGAAAAAGATTTTAAAAAGGGCTGGTCAAATGAGACGAGTAAAGGGATAGCTCTATTTCTTGAGCCTACTGCACAATTATTAGAGTATAAGGCTTATGATCAGGCGGCAAGCCAAAGCATCACCCAGCAATTTAAAAATCTGTTAGCCCCTTATGCAAAGAATATCGGATTACTTTGCCTAATCATTTTAGTATCTACAATTTTTTCCTTCATTATTCCAAAGACTATTGAATATATGATAGACGAAGGTATAGGTGGAAAGGATGTAGGCCTAATTTGGAAAGTCCTTCTATTCCAATTTGCATTGTTTGGAGGGATTACATTGGCTTCTTACTTTCAAAACGTGATCCAAGCCAAATTGAGTACCCGTCTAGGGATTCAGATCATATCGAATTTTTTATACAAATTGCTTAATCTTCCAATCGCTTTTTTTGACACTAAAAATTATTCAGATATTTATCAGAGAGTAGAAGATCATTCCCGTATCGAATCATTTTTGTCTACTAAAGTGGTCGCATTTATATTCTCGATATCGCTATTTGTAGCATATTCGATACAGTTGCTACTTTTTGATATTCAAATTATGTTATGGTTTGTATTCTTAACCGCTATCTCTTTTGCTTGGTTTTTTATATTTCAGAAAAGAAGACGAGAATTGGATTATACAAGATTCAATCTTTCAGCAGAAGAACGTGATAATCTAAATGATGTAATAGCAGGAATAACCGAAATAAAATTGAACAATGCTCAAGGTAAAAGAGTAAAGCAATGGGAAAAGCTACAACTCAAAATGTATGATTTGAAAATTGCAGGATTGCACCTTTCTTATATCCAGAATAACGGTATTGAGACTATCAATCAAATTAAAAATATCGTAATTACATTTTTGTGTGCTTATTGGGTAGTACAAGACACTATTACATTTGGTATTATGATTAGTATCGGATATATAGTCGGACAATTGAATGTCCCGTTACAACAAATCATGAATTATTTTCACACTTATCAGGATGCTAAAATATCTTTGGAAAGGTTAAATGAAATCCAACTCAAGTCCAATGAAAATAATGAGGACAAAATTACATTTCCAATTGATACGGAAAAAGGATTTAATTTTGATAATGTCTCTTTTAAATATCAGGGAGATTATAATCCTTTTGTATTGACAGATATTAGTTTTAAAATTCCGAGAGGAAAGACGACAGCCATTGTAGGTACAAGTGGAAGTGGGAAAACTACACTTCTTAAATTACTCTTAGCATTTTATCATCCTCAAAAAGGAAGTATTTCAATGAATGATATTGATTTGAAAAAGATCAATACAGATCAATTTAGAGATAATTGCGGAGTAGTTATGCAAGATGGATATATATACAATGCCACGATAGCAGAAAACATCGGACTTGCAGATGAAAAAGTAGAATCAGTAAGAGTCAATGAAGCATTAAAGGTGGCATGTCTCTATGATTTTGTACAAGGACTGCCACATAAGGATAAGACAAAGATAGGATCTATTGGAGTGGAGTTGAGTGGAGGTCAAAAGCAGCGACTACTGATTGCAAGGGCTGTATACAAAAATCCACAAATCTTATTTTTTGATGAAGCTACAAGTTCATTAGATTCCAATAATGAAAAAGAAATCATGCAAAATCTTTCAAATTTTCTTAGAGGTAAGACAGTCATCATAGTGGCCCATCGCTTGAGTACCGTAAAGAATGCAGATCAAATCATTGTGCTCAAAGACGGTCACATGATAGAACAAGGAACACATTCTAAATTGGTTAAAGACAAAAAAGACTATTATAAACTTATAAAAAATCAACTGGAATTAGGATTGTAATACAATTCACAATCTCCAATCTTTTCAATCTCTCATTTTGTCAACATCTAACCTTGTAACCCTAAACCTCAAACCCATACCTTTTCCAATCTCTTCAATTTCAATCTTTCAAATCTCTCCAATCTCTAACCCTTCTTTTCGCTTTCAAAACCAAATCAGGCTCACTAACAGTCAACGAAATCACTTTTCCGTCAACCACTTCAAAAGATATTTCAACTGAAGCAATACCATTATATAAAAATACATTCGGTGACTTTTGATACAAGCCGCCACCAGACTTGCCAAGTTTACCTAAAGTGAGCATGTTTCGCATATTCCGCTTAATAGTTAATCCATCTTTTTCGCCTTCTCTATAAAGATAGTCTCCGAGATATTTTTCTTGTTCCGCCTCTGTCATTTCAATGTACTCCGGCTTTATATTAGTTTCGTTGATTTCTTCTAAATATTCTATTAATTCATTGCTACTTGTCTTTTGATCTTCAGTCAGATTTTTTGATCGCAAACCAGCCTTAGCGTGTCGGAGTAAACTGATTCCATGTGGCCCACCTGTGTATTGCAAGCTAGGTATGGCCTCAATCATAGACTTTACTATTTCGAAATTTCCAAACATAGCGAAGGTGAAGATATTAGGGCGAGCACCTTGGCTGATAAGGTACTCTGCGATATCTCTTCGCCCTACGTGCGAGGCAGCTCCCAAAGCCGATTCCCAATCTCCAAAGGACCAATCCCAGTTGGCTCTTGCCAATTCAGGACGGTGATTTACAAGTTCTTTTACATGATCAAAGTTGAAATGGGAAGAACCGACTACATCAGCCACAATTTCATCATCAATAGATGGATATCGTAGATTTTTTTTGATGTCTTTATTTTCGCGAAGCTTGATAAGGAATGATACATTAATAAAGTACGCTTTTATACGCAGGTATATTATTTTTCAACAAGGCAAAAAACGTAGACAATGCAGCGCATTGGCGAGGCTTTTTAACGCCGTAGAAAGATAAAATAACAAGTAGAAAATGTTACTTTATTATTGAATCATTCCTAAGAGGTGATTCTTTAGAGAACACTAAATTCGGGATGGATAGAGACAACAAACCGAAAATGGAACTTTTAAAAATACTTCGTCTTGATATTGAGTTATAATTTTTCATATTTAATAAATTTCTCTTAGTTCTTAATTCTCTTTAAACTCACTTGACTTCAAAAGTGTAAGAAACATAAATGATTATTATTTTTTCACACATCTACAAGAATACATTTGATCATTTCCTTGGATATCAGCTTTTGAAATGTTTACGTTATTTGCCTTATTAAAGAAATAGTGATTTCCGTCCCCGCCTTGACTACTGCTAGTCCAATAGGCAGCAAATGATCCTATTCCACTAAAGTCATTCCCACCTGAAACTCTACCATATCTGCCATGAAAGTCAATCTCAGCTAATTTAACTGCTTTCTTAAAGGATTCCCCTATGCGTATAAGGTCTGAGAAGTCTTTAACAGAGGGGAGTGTCCAACCACTAGGGCAGACTTGTTTAGCCATCCTTAGGTTATAATGCCTTCCTGATTCCTTGCAATTATTACATTTTGAACCTGATATTTTATAATTTATATTCTCTATCATCCAATATTTACTTCCTATCTTTTTGATATTATATCGTGAATTATCCCTAGCATCTTTGATAGAAATTTGGTTGGTTCTTGGATCTCTATATTCCTTTGTCTTTTGATCAATAACTTTTGTTTGACATCTATCGCCAGTATATCCAGATGGACATTTACATTTACCATTTGAGCACTTTCCACCATTCAAACAATTTATATTTATACAAGGGTCAGCTGTGATTTTAGTCTGACATCTAATTCCCGTATAACCTGAAGGACATTCACAAGTTCCATCTCTACAAATACCTCCATTTAAGCAATCAATATTTTTGCAAGCATCATCCACTTGAATTTTTTTCTGACACCTATTTCCAGTATATCCAGAAGGACATTCACATAATCCATCTCTGCAAATTCCGCCATTCAAACAGGCAATATTTTTACAAGGATCATCCAAATCAATTTTATCTTGACATTTATCTCCCGTATAACCAGAAGGGCAATTGCAAGTGCCTTGGACACAGGTTCCATTATTTAAACATTCGATTTTTGCACAAGGATCAGTGTCACCATTAAGAGTTGATACATAATAACCTAATGCAGTAAGTGCCAGAAAAAGAAAACCAATTATTATCCATTTTAGATCAAATTTCTGCTTAATTTTATCTGGTTTAATAAATTTATCAGCAGTTGACAAATTGGTGATAATCAAAAGGATCGAATTACTTATTCTGTTTTCTTCTAATATTGCATCATCTGTGTCAATGATGCCATTGTTAATTTTCCTTCTAAGATTGTTATATCTTATTTCCAGTTGTAGTATTTGGTTGTGTAAATCTTGATCCTTAATATTTTCCTTTAATAATTTTATACAATCCAGAACCTTACCACTGCTTAATTTATCCTGCGAATCTTTTAAATAATTTTTGTCTTCCATATTAGTATTTTAATTGGCTGAACATTGCTCAATTAGCATTATCAATTTGTTTTGCTTATGTCGAATATGATTATGATTTGAAATCTTAAGCAATACTTCACATTCCTGCTATATACGGCATGTTTATTATTCTTGTAATTGTGAATTTACGTAATTCTAATTAATTAGATATGCACATGTCAATTGTAATGGATGCTTAATAGAATGATTTAGTTCAGACCTAAATTTGGAAGATGCTAAGAATATTTTAGCTAACCAATCAAAGGCATCCTTCAAAAGTAGGTATATATTGCTCTGACTCAAATTTGTGGTATCTGAATTTTATGGAAATTTTCTCTATCAATAATTGTGTCTGTTACAATTTTATAAATGGTCAGAAGTGTAAAAGGGCTAGGTAGAATTTCATCCTGTGTATATACCCAAACCGTATTTTCATCCCATTCTTGAGCTGATGAAAAATTATAAATCAAGGCAATTGTTGCAATCGAAAGTAGAAGTCTTTTCTTGATATCGTAATTTTGAAATCAGTAAATTTTCGCATTTTGTCTTTCTAAAGTTAACCATTTTGGAAGAAAATGGATTCGTATAAGGACACTTGCAAAGTCTTTATTATTCTTTTTTGTGTATTAGTATTTGCCTAAGACAAAATCAATTCCTTGCTGACCATGTTCTTTAATACTATGAAAGATGAAAGAGTATTGTTAATTAGAATAAACTATGATTTATTTCGAATTCTGACTTTTTCTAAATTAATCATATATGCCTCTATAGTATTAGAAAACCGAGTTGTTCTTAATGGGGATTTATAAGTCTTATCTTCTTTTTTGTCAAGAATAAAGAATGAAAATGAAAATGTTGTACTAGAGCTATAAGAATTTGTATCATAGTTGAAACTTTTACTTTCTCCAGTTCTTAATTTGTGATCAAAAATGTATCTATAGTTATTAGAATCGGTATATTTCTTCAATACCAGATCTCTTCTTAAAACAAATTCATATTTGCCTTTGTAATTATTTTTCACATGTTTTTTCATGCATTTATCGTAGCTTTTTTTGCCCCAAAGCACACAAATCAAAGTAGACTTATCTTGTCCAAAATCTGGAGGAATGGCTTTTTTTTCAACAGTAATAGATGAAACAATAGTAGACGTAGAAATACAAGATGAAAAGAATATTACGATCAAAAAAATGAAGATTTTGTAGTTTATCATTCTAGTGTTTGATTTATGCAATTGTTTTTCCGATTGAATGTGTCTAAGTGAATTTTAAAAAGTAGTTCAAAAATCTACAACTTCCTCAACCAAATATTCCTAAAACTCACTTCATTACTATGATCTTGCAAAAAGATAGGTCCATCACCATGTGGAATGTTCTTTGGCGGTCCGATATATTCTGTAGTCCCGAGAATCTCAACATGATCTTGGACTAATACACCATTATGGATGACAGTAAGAGTCCCGCTTTTGGATTTGTGTCCATCTTCATCGAAAGACGGAGCATGAAAAACAATATCATACACATTCCATTCTCCCGGAGGCCGCATAGCATTTGCTAAAGGAATATGTTGTTTGTAGATCGAAGCTGCTTGGCCATTTGAATAAGTTCGATTTTGATAACTATTTAAAATCTGTACCTCATATTTTCCTTGTAAGAATACTCCACTATTTCCTTTGTCTTGTCCTTTTCTATCTGGTTCATTTGGTGATCTCCATTCTAAATGCAGTTGACAATTTCCAAAGTTTTCTTTAGTTGTTATTTGCCCAGATCCTGGTAAGACGGTCATTATGTTATTTTCGATTGTCCATTTTACTGGAGTACCATCATTATGCTGCCAAGAGTTAGCATCCACTCCACCGAATAACACTATCGCATCTGATGGTGGAGTGTTACCATCTTCACTTGGAGTGATAACTTTTGGTTCTGGTTCCCAAACCTCAGTTACCTTAGGATCAGTAATCTTAGCAATTTCTTTCTTCTCAGTTGGAATGATTTGTGAATTGACTTTTTTAGAACAAGATGTAAGAAGGAAAATGGTGCAAAGTAAAAGATAGATGGATTTCATGATGTGAAATTAATTACAAATTACGAATGATGAATTTTGAATTACGAATGGCAAATTACGAATTTTGAATTATCTTAAATTCGACATTCTAAATTCAACATTCGACATTTAATAAAACCGTTCTGGCTCATATTCCCGCATCATATCCATCACAGTATCAAAAACATCTTCTGGACCTGGCTTTGTAAAATAATCTCCATCCGATCCGAATGGCGGTCTATGTTCCCATGCAGTTAATGTTACAGGTGCAGCATCCAGGTATTGATATCCTCCTTGTGTCTCTAATACCTCCTTCATCATGAATGCAGTGGCCCCTCCCGGCATATCTTCATCCATAAAGATGATTTTATTCGTTTTTGCCAAAGATTCTACAATAGAATGTTCTAGATCAAATGGAAGTAAAGTCTGTACATCAATCAACTCAATAGAAATGCCAGTCTTTTCAAGCATTTTGATACCTGATATTGCTTCTCGTACACAAGATCCATAAGTTACCAATGTAACATCTGTGCCCTCTTGTAAAACTTCAGGAACACCTAGGGGCAATGAAAACTCCGCCAAATTATCAGGTAATTTCTCTTTTAGTCTATAACCATTGAGGCATTCAATAACGATAGCTGGATCATCTGATTGGAGTAGGGTATTGTAGAAACCTGCGGCTTGCACCATGTTTCGAGGAGTCAATATATACATACCTCTTAATGAATTGATCATCATTCCAAGAGGCGAACCAGCATGCCAGACGCCTTCTAGTCTATGACCTCTAGTTCTGATGATGGCTGGAGCTTTTTGAATTCCATTACACCTATACCTTAGTGTAGCTAAATCATCAGATAATGGAGATAATCCATATAGTAAATAGTCTAAGTATTGTATTTCCGCAATCGGTTTGAGCCCTCTCATGGCTGCGCCAATCGCCATACCCATGATTGACCATTCTCTAATTCCAGTGTCGAAGACTCGTTCTTCACCGTATTTTTCTTGAAGTCCTGCAAATCCTTGATTTACATCTCCAATCTTTCCTACATCTTCTCCAAATCCAACCATATTTGGATACTTTTCCATTGCTTTATCGAAAAAGGAATTTATGATTTGATAGCCATTCAGCATTTTCGAATCTTCACTATATTCTGCTTCTACAGTTGGGATGTTGATAGCAGCCGTGTCACTTGAAGAATAAAGATGGGTATGATACTGGTGGTGTGCTCTAGCAAATGAATCGTCTAAAAATGACTGTAATGCAGGATCATTTTGGCCTTTCTGGATAAGAAGAAATTGCTTTAGTTTCCTGGCATTTTTTACGATATCGCTATATACTGGACCTAGAAGTGTGTTTAATGACCTCTCCAATTCTAATACTTCTTCAGATTTATCAGTCAAAGCTACATAGATGGATTGCAGCTTTTTAATAGTTTCCTTTACTGGACCATTATAATTTTGCCAAGCTTTATTCTTTCCATCTTTTGCATCTTGGAATGCTTTTGCTTTGATGTTATCTACATCTTTTTGTGTTGCGATTTCATTCTTTATGATCCACTCCTCCATTTTTTTATTGCAATCGTAATCTTTTTCCCAATTTAATCGCTCAGCACTTTTGTACCTTTCATGAGAACCCGAAGTAGAGTGACCTTGAGGCTGTGTCAATTCTGTAACGTGGATTAAAGCAGGTCGACTTTCTTCTCTTACTTTTTCTGATACCTTTTCAAATACTGCACATAATGCTGGATAATCCCAGCCCTTGACAGTATATATAAGCATACCGTCACCAGTTTCATCTACTAAGAAACCTTCCATGGCTCTTGAAATACTTCCTTTTGTGGTTTGTTTCTCAACAGGAACTGATATACCATAGCCATCATCCCAAACACATGCTATTAAGGGCAATCTGTTAACAGTAGCTGCATTCATAGTCTCCCAAAACGCGCCTTCGGAGGTACTTGAGTCACCAATAGTGCAGAAGCAAACTTCATTGCCATTAGTAGTCAATTTTGACTTCTGAGGAAAATCGGGTCCAGATTTGAATAGCTTAGAAGCTAAAGCAAGACCTAGTCCTCTCGCCATTTGTCCACCAGTACAAGAAACATCGCTTGAGATGTTGTTAAGTTCATTTAAGTTTAGCCATTGGTCATTAGAATCTATAGTTGGGGATGCATAATGACTATTCATTTGACGGCCACCTGAAAAAGGATCATTTGTTGCGTCAGCATATAATTGTGCAAAGTATTGATCTATAGTACATCCTCCAATCGAAAACATAAAGGTCTGATCTCTATAATATCCAGACCTCCAATCTCCTTTTTGGAAAACCCTGGCCATTGCTATTTGTGGGAGTTCTTTACCATCACCAAGAATACCGAATTTTGCTTTTCCCGTAAGTACTTCTTTTCTGCCAAGCAAGCTTACTTCTCTGCTCATTACTACCGTGTAGAAATCTTTAAGGACTTCATCCAGAAATTGCTTTTTAGCACTGGCATTTTTAGACTTTAAAGAAGAGGTGAGGGTGGGTATTGTCATATATCTTGAGGTTGGTGTGACTAAAAGGAAAATTCACGTCAAAATAGCGAATCTTAAGTAGTATTATTGTTTTGCTGCGAAATTACGAAAGATAATTCGCATTATTGTATGATAAAGGTCATATTTTCTAATTTAATTTGGTATGTGAAATAGTCGGAAAATACGGTTAACACTAAATTAACAATGCGGCATGGTATGTGGACTTACATTTTCGAGATATTTATGTATTTTTGTAATAAGATTTAGAAACTAAAGAAATTAAAGAAATTAATATTTTAAAATTATAATCAATGAAAAAATTTATCCTTTTATCATTTGCCTTTGCTGCTTTCAGCATGGTAGCTGTTGCTCAGACTGAAAAACCTGTAAAAGTTGATCAAACTGAAACTACTGATCAAACTGATGCTACTGATCAAACAGAGCAATCTGATGGAGGTCCAATAATGTCACTTGAATCAAATACTGTAGATTATGGTACGCTCAAGCAACATGGTGAGCCTTTAAGAACAGTGAAATTTACAAACACAGGTACTGAGCCTTTAATAATTAAGAATGCAAGAGGATCTTGTGGTTGTACTGTACCTACTTGGCCAAAAGAGCCAATCATGCCAGGTGGTGAAGCTGAAATAGAAATCAGATATGCTACGAATAGATTAGGTAAAATAAATAAGACTGTTAAAATTACAACTAACGAAGGTGGAGATCCACACGTAATCAAAGTTGTAGGTAACATCCTTAAAGCTGAAGAAGAAGAAAGTGTTCCAGCTAGTGCTCCAAGTATCTTAAAAGGAGGAAACTAAGAAAAGTACTTTTCTAAAAACATATTTAGCCCTGATGAGTTTAACTACCTGTCAGGGCTTTTTTTATTGTAAAATAAGTTGCACTTAAAAAATCAAAAAGAATTGAAAGAATTAAATATTGCCACAAACTGTTGAATATCTAGGAAGTCAAGCCAAGGCGGCTATTGTGGGATGAGGGAGCTGCTATGCGTGCTGCATTAGAGCCGCCTAGACTTTTTGTTTTACTTTTTTGGCAATAAGACTGAGCAATCTTTTATGAAATAAAAGTGAAAATAAAATTTTCAAGCGAATAAACGCGTTAGCGGTGGGCTGCTGAAATCCCGCTGATAAGCGCACACTAAATTGAAATACAAATCTTTATAAATCACGAAAATATGATTGAAAGTTTTAAGTACTTATTGTTCTAAACGAAAAGTAAATTCAAATTGTGTGCAATTGATTTTCTTACCTTTTCTAATTGTTTATAGTAATAAGAACGCTTTCTTTACTTTTGTGCTGATCTTAAAAAAAATGAATTTTAATAAAAATTTATCATAACACATGATTACACTTTTATCTCCAGCTAAAACTTTGGATTATGAATCTCCTGATCAAATAAAGGAGTTGACTATTCCGCAATTTACAATGGATTCAAATAGATTGATTAGAATACTAAAGAAAAAATCGATTACTGAGATCAAAGACCTAATGCACTTAAGTGATGCGTTAGCTAAATTGAATAAAATGCGTTATAAGAATTTTAGTAAAGAATACAATGATGAAAACTCCAAATCTGCTATTACAGCTTTTAAAGGAGATGTTTATGTTGGTTTTGAAGCAGCAACATTGAGTGATGAAGATCTTCAGTTTGCGAATCAGCATGTTAGGATCTTAAGTGGACTTTATGGAATATTACTACCTTTTGATCGTATGCAGCCCTACAGATTGGAAATGGGAACTAGGCTTGAAAATAAGAAAGGATCAAATTTGTATCATTTTTGGGGAGACACTATCAGTAAAGCGCTCAACAAAGAGTTGAAGGATCAGAATTCAGATTTAATATTGAATCTTGCATCAAATGAGTATTTCAAAGCTGTAAACAAGAAGAAATTAAAAGCTAGGATAATCAATGTAGATTTTCGAGAAGAGCAAGATGGTGAGTTGAAGTTTGTTTCATTTTTTGCTAAAAAGGCAAGAGGATTAATGGCCAGATACATTGTCAAAAACAGAATTGATGATGTCGAGTCTCTTCTAGGCTTTGATTATGAAAATTACAGAATTGCCGAAGAGCATTCTACAGATGATCAGCTTATGTTTGTAAGATAAGGTGTTGCGTCAAGTTTTATTAGAAAAGAATCTATTTCAAATAGACTTAAATGATCCTTAATACCAAGCTTAAAGCTCAGTACTAAGGGATTCCCAAGCTTGCAAAGATTGGTAAGCCCGATTTCTTGAATGTTAGCCAGTATTTTGAACCTGCTGATAAAACAGAGCTTACCAATCCTTCCCGATAACTATCGGGAGGCTTGGGAATCTCGGCCATAGAACTCAAAGGGATTCCCAAGCTTACAAAGATTGGTAAGCCCGACAACTACTGCATCAGACTTCTCCACTTCGGTCGAAACTTAGACAAGCATCGGCATTATCAATCCTTCCGCTACGGTTAGAATGACGATCCTGATATCAAATCAAACTTGTATGATTTTAATTGAGTTAAATGTGTACTTCTGGCGTTTGTGAAAACATTAGATAAATATATTGTAAGAAGCGCATTACTTTCAAATCAATAATATATTTTCGCCCTCAAATAGTTTATCTAATGAGTACGACCACTAACAGTATATTGATGATACGCCCAGCGAATTTTGGGTTTAATTCTCAAACGGCTGAAAATAATGCTTTCCAATCTGATGATAAGGGCGAATCCGCTAAAGATATTTCGAGCAAAGCAATAGAGGAGTTTGACGAGATGGTAAAAACCCTTCGTTCAAATGGAATAAATATTATTGTTGTTGAAGATACTCCAGAACCTAAAAAGCCCGATGCTATTTTTCCAAATAACTGGATTTCTCTTCATATGAATGGAGCTGTGCTTACCTATCCAATGTTTGCTCCAAATAGGAGGTTCGAGCGAAGAGAAGATATCATTGATAGATTAGGTGAAACTTTTAAAGTAGAAAGAAGATATACATTCGAACATTACGAGGAAGAGGATATGTTTCTTGAAGGCACAGGAAGTATGCTTTTTGATCGTGATAATAAGATAGTATATGCATGTTTGAGTGAAAGAACAGATGCTCGGTTGATTGACAAATTTTGTGTTTTGGTAGAGTATCAAAGAATTGTATTTCATTCTATCGACAGAAATGGGATTCCCATATATCATACCAATGTAATGATGGCCATAGGCGAAGATTTTACTGTTATTTGTATGGAGAGTATTAAGAGCCCTGAAGAAACTAAAGAACTTAAGCATGTTCTTGAACAAACTGGAAAGGAGATTATCGATATTAGTTATGATCAAATGGAAGCATTTGCTGGTAATATGCTTCAAGTTAGAAATGATACTGGGCAGACCTTTCTTGTAATGTCACAGACAGCATATGATTCATTGAACGAAAATCAGATCACTTCCCTTTCTGCAAATACTCAATTATTACCTATTGATATCAGTACCATCGAATATTATGGTGGAGGTAGTGTACGATGTATGATGGCTGAGGTGTTCTTACCCAAAAAGAAATAATTTACTTTATAGTCTTAGGAATGATTCAATAATAAAGTAACATTTTCTACTTGTTATTTTATCTTTCTACAGCGTTAAAAAGCCTCGCCAATGCGCTGCATTGTCTACGCCTGCCTGCCGGTAGGCAGGTTTTTTGCCTTGTTGAAAAATAAAATACCTGCGTATAAAAGCGAACTTTATTAATGTATCATTCCTTATTGTTCTAGGCTTGCTCCTTATTCCTACAATTAGCGCAATACCGTCAAGTCTTGAACAATATTCATGTTTTCTCCAGATAACATTCTCAATTGAGCATATAAGATATAAACTCCAGATATCACCTCTTGTCCTTCTACTTCCCCATTCCATCCAAACGAAGTCGTAGTATTCATATTGTTAACACTATAAACTTTGTTTCCCCATCTATCAAAAATGAATAGAGCTTCTAATAATTCAATATCATAGTCAATTAAATTGAAAGTAAACATGTCATTTATCCCATCACTGTTTGGAGAAAAGACATTTGGCAATATCAAGGTTTTGGGATTTTCAACATTAATCTCAATTTGATCAGTAGCTGTACAACCTTCAGGATTTGAAATTTGAAGTGTAATAGTTATATCTTCTTCTGGCATTAATGTCAAATCATTAAGTTCTTCTTGACCTAAAAAAGGATCACTGCTCCAAAGTAAATCACCATCAGAAATACTTGTATTTACCTCAAGAATCACTTCTTCTCCAAAGATGATAGATTGATCTATTCCCAAATCAAGATGAGGAGCTTTATAGATTTTTTCAATGGTTATTATGCTATCACATCCAAATTGGTTGATAAGCAAAATTTCCTCAATACTATCATTTGTAATATAACATATCGTATCAGTAATTAACACGTTATGACTTGGCGTTAGTGCTATATCTCTGACAACAGTGCTATCGCAACCAAATATGTTGGATAAATTTATAGTAAATAAACCTGCTTCACTTTCAATACAAGTTGTCTCAGATAAAAAGGTCGTATCAGATCCTACATAATAGCTACTTTCTATTACAAGGCTATCACATTCCCCAGTCTGATAAGTCAAAGTATCTATAGTATTATTCAATGTGATATCACATGTTTCTAGAATGCTAAAGGTAGTATCTGGTGGTACGAAAGATATAAATTTAGCAATAATGCTGTCACATCCTTCTGTTGTATTTAATATTATGTAGTTAATCCCTATAGAATCTAACTCACAAGAAGTATCGATAATGTAAGTCGTATCCAAAGGAGTAAAAAAGACTTCCTTTTTTACAATGCTGTCACAACCTTCTGTTGTATTTAACAATATATAGTTAGTCCCAATAGAATCTATATGACAAGAAGTACCAGAAATGTAAGTCGTATCAAAAGGAGTGAAAAAGACTTCTGTTTTTACAATACTATCACAACCTTCTTTTGTATTTAATAATATAAGATCAATTCCAATTGAATCTATGTGACAAGAAGTATCGAAAACGTAAGTCGTATCCAAAGGAGTGAAAAAGACCTCAGTTTTTACTATGCTATCACAGTCTTCTTCAGTAGTAAAGAAATCAAATTCTGACCCAACTAAAGAGCTATTACATGTACTTTGCTGCAAATAAACAGTATCTAAAGGAAGGTATGAGATCGTCATTTCTTCAATGATACTATCACAACCGTATATATTGATTAATGAGTTATAATTGACACCAACTATTAAAGGATCACAGCTTGGTTGACTAGATTTAATAGTGTCAGGTGATAAATAGACATTTTCTGTAATTACAAATATACTATCACAACCAAAAGACGACATTAGTGTGTCCATTTGTAAACCTTGACTTGTCGGATCGCAAACCACGACTAGTAAATTTTCAATACTTGGCTCTTGATAAATATAATTTTCGTAAATCAAGCTATCACAGCCATTCACATTCATTTCGGTATTGACTACAATACCAATCGCATTAGAATCACAAGTATACAATTCCACGTAGATTGAAACAGAACTTAATAATACACCAGTGCTAATTACAATACTATCACACCCTTCGCTTGAAACCAATTCTTGAATGATGGTATCAATTTCTGTTGGATTACATGTATAATTGGTTATTTCCATTGTGTCGGCTAAAGCATAATTGACTATGCTATGCACTGTACTATCACACCCATATTGATTGGTGAATAAGATTATGGTATCAATCACCTGTTGGAAATCGCAAGAAGTGTTTACAATCGTGATATCATGTGTTGGGGATAAATTTATATCGAGAATTACAATACTATCACAACCCACTATTGTAGATAATGTGTCTCTATATAACCCAACATCTGCGGGATCACAACTGAATTGCAAAATTGTATCAATGTAATTAGGATATACTTTGAGATTAAAGATCATGAGACTATCACAAGAAAGGGTAGACTCAATTGTATCTAAATACGCTCCCTCTTCTTTCAAATAAGCACCTCGAAAATATATACTATCATTTTCGCAAATAAAAGCTTCTGTCGTATCTATAATCATGTCATTAATAACTACCTCTAAAAGTCCACTTACATCTATTACACAGATATCTTCCAATTGAGGGATTATTTGATTGATTTGCAAGAACGTATAGTCTAAGTTGGAAATAGTGAGTATATCTCCATTCACTACATTTTGAAAAAAATGAAGTTCGTCCGTATAAACATTCAATAACTCTATGTCAAAAATGCCATCGTAATCTGTTATCATATAAAGAATAAAATCTTCTCCAGCGCATATAGGACCCTCGACATCTAGGGTGAAATTGAATTCTGGTAGGTAGAAAACTTCTATAGTGTCCATGCCAGGGCATTTTGGATTTTCTGTTACCGTCACAGCATATATACCAGGAAGATTAGTGGATATGGATTGTGTCATCTCTCCAGTGGACCAATTATAAATATCCCCTTGTCCAGCGTCTAAAAGTGTTTCTTCGCTTTCGCATGCCATAATATCCGGTCCTAAATCTACTATCAAGTCTTCATATTGGGTCACTGTGATATATCCAATAGCATCATTACTAATTTCGCCATCTGTATCCTCAAATACAACTTTGATTTCCCTAACTCCAGGTGTTGGATAAGGTTTTTGGTTAAAATATTTTACATTAGAGATTGCCATTTCAAAATCCTCAACCGTTGCTCCACCAATATTAGAAAGAATTATTTGGTCAGTGCCTGAACCTGCTATCGAAATATTATTTGCTGTATTTAAGATTAATATTTCATCTGGTGAGTCTACTAATCCCATTTCGATATTGATTGTCACATCGACTATATCATATTGAGAACTGATATACACGTCATCATCAGCAATATTCAATCCATTCGCAGTGGCACATGTGTACATATCTCCAAGATAGTCTGCATCAGGAAGTCCTGAGCTATCGTCATCGTCTAAATCTAAAATCAAAGGACATGGAGGTGGAGTCTGAAATTCAAACATTGAAGTCATACCTGCTGAAGCAGGTATGCCGATGTCGCAGATTGGAGTAATATTGCCTGTAGTTAAATCTATCTCACTATATTCGTTTGGATTTAATGCCGGTACAATCAAAGAATTACAAGTAAATGGAGAAACTGTAATTCCAGCATATGGGTCGGTGATATAAATTAATTGATTATTTGCTGGAACATCTATATGCGGTATTTCTAACAGGCCATCACTTGTAGTGTGATACCAATGATCATTATAATAAACGATATCTCCGGCTGCTGAATATCCAGTTTGACCAACAACACTATATGTTGGTAAGCCACCCAAAAAGAATTCTAAAACCTCTCCGCCACCCTCGCCACCTACTCCAATTAACCTAAAGTCTGGACTACATCCTAATGATATGTATACACTAGGTAAAGCCATGATTAGTGTGACTTCAGCGTTTATTGGGTTTATTTCATATAGTCCTTCAGGGAAACTATTAAAACTGGTTCCATACAATATGCCATCGGGGCATAGGGCAAGATCACCCATTTGTACACTTACTCCCGTCTCAGAATTGATGAAATCTCCTATAAAAGTGAAGTGACAAGCTCCAGGAGTGAAATCCAATGAAAACAAACCAGAAATGTTAGTAGCATAGGTTTGGCCTGTAACGAGAGTAGGCATGCTCATTAGCCATAAGAATAGAATTATATGCCTTATAGATTTCACTTAAGGATGATTTCATATGTATATTACAAAAAAAATACTAAATATTGGGCCTAGAATTTATATAGAAAACATAATGGGTTTTTAGGCCTCTATCTTTTATTTGCCTACTAATTTCTATATTTTACGGATCAAAATGAAAATTAGGTTGGGTTAAGAAAGCTTGTGAAAATATATTGAAGTGGTTTAAGAACTCCGAAGTTTACCGAGCTGAAAGGCTTATGGTTATTGGCAAGACTCATTTTTCTTTTCATAGCCATAGCTATGGGAATAAAAATAGCCGCAGTCCAATGGACATAATGTTTTCAGAGCAGGTAGTGAGCGAGTTCTTAAACCACTTCATTTGTTCTAAATGATAAAACAAATCAACAGCCAGCTTTGCGAACCTTGCTCCTTCTTAGCAAGCTTTGTGGTGAAAAGTCAACATCTAATAGAAGTGACAAACCAAAATATTTTATTTTTTAAGATACTTCAATTATATGGACCCTTGTTTATCTGCTCTTCTTGAGCAAACATTCTAATGACTTATTCATCATGGCTAAGCTTTCAGCTTGATTATCGATAGTTTGTTTTAAGATGTCAATTTCTTGGTGAAAACCATTTTTTACATTTGCTGGATCACCCATGAATCTTGAGATTTTTAGATTGACCATCCAGATTTCTTTAATTTCAGAACCTTCAATTTCTTTTGTTTTATAGAAATCATTATCAGATTTTAAGTGAATTGTACCATTTCTTCTTAAGTTGTTGACTACTCTTTTGACTACAATATCACCACTTGTTACAACTACATATACAAAATTATCTCTCAGATTACTGTAAGCATTATCAGAGGATACTAAGGAGCAGATAATTTTATCTCCTCCGAATAGGGTAGGCTCCATACTATCACCAGCTACATCAAAACACCTGTGCTCACCATAATTAGGTTGATAGCCTGGAACTGAGAAGAATTCTAATTCGTCTTTTGAAATCGTCTCATTAAATTGATCGAAATTTCCTGCATGTGCCTCCATCGGCAAATACATGATTTTATCTTCTTTCGTGGTTTTTTGAGTTTTTTCCTCGTCTTCTTTAAACATAGACCCATAACCTGCTAGCAGATATTCAGCATTGACCCCAAATTTTTCAACTAGAGCCATTGCGTTTATGACCGTAACGTCTCTTCTACCTTTGAGCACTTGGTTGAGACTTTGGGGTGCTGTATCGATTGTAAGTGCAAATTGGCGGGAAGAAGCGACCTTTTTTTCTTCCCTCAATTTGTCATGGCACTCTATGAATCGTTTAGTGACTGGATTTGACATAATAGGTGGTTGGTAGTTTTCTTAATTAGATTCAAATTTAGTAATTTATACATATGAAAAAAAATAATATGTAAGTTTTATTAAAATAATTTATAATATGTATACAAATAGTTGACAGTAAAAGTTCTACATATAACATATTTATTTAATATATTTATTTTTTATATAATTAATTTTTTAATGTGTTTTTTTGCTATCTCTTTGATAATCCTAGGCCAGAATTGAATTTTACTATCTTTGGGGTATTATTTATCTGTAAAATAATTTGCACTTTATAAAACTAAACGAGAGTTGACTATTTAGAAATTACGTTTTCAATGTGTAAGAAGCATAGCCAAGGCGGCTATTGTGGGATGAGGGGACTGATCGAACATCACAGATGTGATAGCAATAGCTATCAAGAGAAGGAACGCGAAAGCGATGGGAAGCCGAAGCGTATATGTCCACTCACCGCTTACGCGATCCTTCCTTTGTCGACTATCGTCACCACTCTTCGAGACCAGTCAGTCCCCTAGAGTTTTTGGTTTCGTTTTTGGGCAATGCAAAAAGGAAAATCCCGCTGATAAGCGCATAATAATTTGAAAAACAAATCACAAAAAAATTACTAAATATGATTGAAAGATAAAATAAATACAATTCAATCGAAATGTAAAATTAAATTTAGTGCAATTTGCGATAAACGCCATTATTCCTATAGAATACTTAATTTGAATCTAATAAACTACATAAAAATTGTTCGACCAAAGAATCTGGTGATTGTTGCCATATCTCAAATTTTAATCTATTTGGTTTATTTGATGCCGCAAAGAGAGAGAACTTCAATAGAATTAGATGGGAATCTTTGGATTTTATTTGTTGTGGATACATTGTTAATTGCAGCTGGCGGATATGTCATCAACGATATTTTAGATCAAAAAGCTGATATGTTGAACAAACCTGGAAAGCTATTCATGGGAAAAAATGGAATTTCTTCAGTCAAAGGTTGGATATACTATTTCATTTTGGTCATCATCGGATTTGCAATCGCATTTTATATAGCATCTAGAATAGATAAATTGTTACTTCTTTCGATTTATCCAACTGCTGTAGGATTTCTGTTTTTATATTCCAAGTATTTCAAAAGGATGCCGCTATTAGGGAATTTAGTAGTAAGTCTATTTTGTGCATTTGTACCAGCGATTATATGGTATGCTGAGTTTGATATGGTCGAATCATTACATTCTATAGACCCCAGAAGTTATAAATTGATTGTCAATGTTTTTATCGCTTATATCTTGTTTGCTTTTTTATCGACTTTTGTGAGGGAAGTCATTAAGGATATTGAAGATGTAGAGGGAGACCAGAAATCATCTTATCAGACGTTGCCTATCCAAGCTGGAATAGGAAGAGCGAATGTTGTAGCCCTATTTTTTAGCATTCTTCTTTTATTGAGTTATGGCTTTTGGTTTACAGGGTATATTGGAAATCAATTGGTGTATATTGGACTGGTGGTTTTACTTGGGTTGATCATACCTACATGCATTATAATTCGTCAAATTTACTTGGCAAAATCTCAAATTGATTATTCCAGTATTAGTAAAAGATTGAAATACCTTATGATTAGTTCACTTTTTATTTTTCTTTGCATTCCATTTATGAAGTGATTTAAAAACGTATGTTAAAATGATTTGTATGTGCTTGGTTTTCAAATGGAAGCGATTTTTGAAGAGTGTAGCCAAAGTTACGTGATGAAAAAATTGCGATAATTTGAGAATCAATGACATGCAAAGGGTTTAACAATATGTTATTAAACCACTTCTATATTAAAAATGACATAATTATAAAATGAAGAGCATTTTAAAAGGAAGAAAATTAATCTTAGGTTCAAAATCCCCTAGAAGAAGTCAATTGTTGAAAGAGTTGGATCTTCCATTTGTTCAGAAAGTGGCTGATACAGATGAATCATTTCCAGTAGATATGCCAGTGTTAGAAGTTGCAGAGTTTATTGCAAAGGGAAAGGCACAAGCATTAAAAGATAGGATCAAAGGAGATGATATTGTCATAACGGCAGACAGTGTCGTGATCTGTGAAGGTGTGATTTATGGCAAACCCAAAAATGGAAAAGAAGCCAAAGAAATCATTAATATATTGTCTGATAATATCCATCAGGTAGTGACAGGTGTCTGTATCATTGATGCTAAAAAAGAATTTAGTTTTTCAGAAATATCAGAGGTTAAGTTGGGCCCCATTTCTCCAAAAGAATTGAATTATTATGTAAAAGAATACATGCCAATCGACAAGGCAGGAGCATATGGAATTCAAGAATGGATCGGGCATTCTAAAATTGAGTGGATAAAAGGGACTTATACTAATATAATGGGATTGCCGACTAGGCTAGTTTATGAAAAGTTAGTTGAGTTCGTTTAACCGCAAAAAAACGCTAAGGTTTACGCGAAGTTAGCTAAGGTTTTATAAGATGTATTAGTCTTTGTGAACCTGCGATACCTTTGCGTTTGCGGTTAAAAAAAATACACTTAATATAGTTTTTTACTCAATTCTATACATCTCCAATATCCTCTGGAAATTACTTTTTCAACTTTAAATCCAGCTGATACATATTTATCAGTCACCAATTCCTCATCCACATCCAATATTCCAGATAGTAAAAGTATCCCATCATCATTCAATCGGTTATACAATTCTTCAGCAGAATTCAGGAGTACATTTCGATTGATATTAGCCAATATTATATCATATTTCTTGGCTTCAAAACCTTCTAAGTCAGAGCAAGCAACCACTATGTTTTCAACACCATTCAAAGTGGCATTCTCCAAAGTGTTTTCATAAGATTCTTCTTCAATATCAATTGCATCAATAGGATTGCTTCCCATTTTAGAAGCTAAAACGGCCAAAATTCCGGTACCACAACCATAATCAAAAACAGACGTATTTTTCATTTCTAAATCTCGCATAGCAGCCATCATCATATAGGTGGTCTCATGATGTCCTGTACCGAACGCCATCTTCGGATTGATGACTATATCATATTTTATACCAGCAGGTCTATCATGAAAATCTGCTCTTACCACACAAAAATCATCAACCAATACAGGCTCAAAACTAGCTTCCCATAGGGCATTCCAGTTTTGAGGTTCGATGGTATCTACTGAATATTCGACATTAAATTTTTGAATAGTATTGTGAATTCCGTTGTGTGTTTCTTGATCACATTCATCTTCAGGAATGTAAGCAATCATATATCCGTCATGCTCTTCGAATGACTCAATAGGGTAGACTGTCAACAATGCAAGAAGGATCTCCTCATTACTTTGTATCGTGTAAGACTTGTAAACTTTCATGAATTGATTTCAAGTGAGACAATGCATTATCCGTAAATTTCCTTTCGACTAGCTTTCAAGGTATTCATAAGTAAGGAGGTAACAGTCATAGGGCCTACGCCGCCTGGTACAGGTGTAATAAAACTAGCCTTTTCTGAAACACTATCAAAATCAACATCTCCCACCAGTCGATATCCTTTTTTTCTAGTATCATCATCTACTCGATTGATACCAACATCGATAACCACAGCTCCTTCTTTTACCATGTCTGCTGTTATGAAGTTTGGAATTCCAATAGCGGCAATTACAATGTCTGCTCTAGATACTTCAGCAGACAAATCTCTAGTTCTACTATGTGTCAAGGTTACGGTTGCATTTCCAACTTTAGCTTTCCTTGAAAGTAGTATACTCATTGGTGTACCTACAATATTACTCCTTCCCACGACTACAGCATGTTTCCCAGATGTCTCAATACCATATCGCTCTAACATCTGCATAATTCCAAAAGGAGTAGCAGGTAAATAGCAATCCAAGCCTTGAGCCATACGACCAAAATTGATAGGGTGAAATCCATCTACATCTTTTTTGGGATCAATGGCCAAAGTGATCTTCACCTCATCTATGTGTTTCGGAAGTGGTAATTGAACAATAAAACCATCTACATCATCACTTTCATTCAATTCATTGATGATCTCCAATAGCTCTTCTTCGGTAATAGAATCATCTTTACGGATCAGAGTGGATTCAAACCCAACCTGATCACAAGACCTTACCTTACTTCTTACATAAGATTCACTTGCAGGATTGTTGCCAATAAGCACTGCAGCTAAATGAGGAATTTTTCCACCTTGCTTTTTGATTTCTGCTACTTCTAGAGCAATTTCAGACTTTATTTCTTGGGATAGCTTTTTTCCATCTAGAATTTCCACGGGGTTGATGTTTTTACATTAAAAATATTGGGAAGGCTAATGTAATAAAATTAAAAAAGAATAAATTAATATTATAGAAACATATGTAAATCATTTTTCGTTGGATTTTGTATGATAGGATCTAGTAGAAAAGAAGTTCCAGAACATTTAAAAGTTGACATTAGAAGTATCAGCGAAGAGCGGGCAAATATGATCTCTCATGGCGCAGGATTATTACTAATTTTAGTTGGTGTGCCTTTTTTGATAAACTATACATTCAATACTGGAATATTAGAGTATTTCTTTGGCAGTGTAATGTATAGCATTTCTCTTATTATGGTGTACACGGCTTCGACCTTATATCACAGTTCATACAATGCAAAAGCCAGAAAAAGGCTAAGAATTTTCGATCACATCAGTATCTATTTTCTCATTGCCGGCACTTACTCACCGTTTTTACTTACCCATATTCAAACCACTAGTGGCGTAGTCATTTTTATTATCCTCTGGAGCATGGTTCTTATTGGGAGTATTGTGAAATTGAAGTTTGTAGACGACTTCAAATTTATTTCATTAATGGCCTATTTGGTCATGGGCTGGCTTGCCGTCTTTATTGCTAAACCTTTATATATAGAGCTCCCTAGAGTAAGCTTTTATTGGATTGTTACAGGAGGACTGCTATATACTTTTGGCTCATATTTCTATATGAAGAAGGGGCTAAAATATAGTCATCTGATTTGGCATTTGTTTGTGTTGGGAGGGAGTATAGCGCATTTTGTGGCGGTTTGTTATTGCATCTAGATAGAATTACGAAATGCGATTTTTGCATTAAGAATTACGAATGAAAAGTGAAAAGTGAAGAATGACTAATTATAACCTTTAACCTTTAACCTATAACCTATAACCTATAACCTATAACCTATAACCTTTAACTATTAACTATTAACTTTTAACTGAAAATAGATCATCTGATCTGGCACCTTTTTGTTTTAGCAGATAGTATAGCACACTTTATAGCTGTACCTTATTGCATCTAATTTTGAATTACAAATTTTGAATTACGAATTATAAAATTAGAATGTGAATTTTCAATTAGACATATTCATTTGTAAATGCTCTTACCACATTAACGCCAGAAAACTAATAGGTATTAAGTCCGACATTGGCTTTTTTACCAGAAGCATTCCTTGAATAAACTTTCCATTTATAAATAGATCGAAATTATCAAACCAAGCTATGTCGGAACTGGTGAGGATTTTCCCAGAAAATATTAGTTTGTCAGAATAAGGGTAAACCTTGAAGAGGGGCTGATAAAATCAAGTACAACACATTATGAAGAAGGTCTTTCAACCCACCTCTGTATTAGATTTACTATTCCATAATTTGGGTTTAACTTTTATGTGAAATGTTTAATAAGCACTTTTCTAATTTTGGGGTTGCAATTTGCTTCGAAATAGCTTATTTTTAAGTTGTTGAGATTAAAATGCCGGAAATGTTTCTAAAGTGCTTTCCGTGAATACCCGTTTATTTCTCGAATAAACACCCATAATTAAATTTATAGAGCAAATTTATTCTGCTGAAAATCAGTTGTTTAAGGTTAGTTAGTATTTTTCAGATAATGGAAATATACGCAACTCGCCAATATAAGCAATAAGCAGAATAGCTTGTATTGTGATGTTCATCGCCACTACTAAAAGTTGCGAAACAAAACCACCATTTCTAATTCAAATGGCAAAAACAATTTAGTTATGAATTACCTAAAATATATAATTACATTCTTTTACGTTCTTGCCTTTTGCTTTTGTGTATTTAGTCAACAACCACAATTTGATATAACATCTACTGTTAAAGAGAATAAATTACCTCTTTACCACCCTAAAACGCTTCTTTTCGGAAATGGCAAAACAGTGATGACTCCTTCTGGTTGGGGTGGATATGGCAATACAATATTTGTAGGTGGAGGTATGGCATTAAGGCAAGTTTATGCTGATAAACCTGATGGTGCTGCAGTATTTGGAATTGGTTTAGGAAATCCATTTAGAAATATTGGTTTTGAAATCAGTACCAAGATGAATGATCTTTCAGAACAAGACGGGTTCTCATATTTTTTTAAAATTCATAAATATATTGGAAAAGGAACCTCTTTAGCTTTTGGAGGAGACCATTTATTTTTCACAAATGATTCTGATGGAATTTCGAGTTATTTTTTATCTCTAAGTCATGCTTTTCAAAATATGCCCTCAAAAATTCCTGGTTTGTCTCGAATGAATATTAATATTGGAATTGGTAGCGGAAAGTTTGCAAACAAAAGTCCCAGAGATGAAGCAGAGGGAAAAGGGAAAACTGGAACATATATATTTGGAAGTTTAGCCTATCAATTATTTCGAAATCACAGTTTCATTGTAGAATGGAGCGGAATCAATTTTAATATAGCGGTTTCAAGCAAGCCAATAAGAAGATTACCTGTATTTCTGAAAATAAGTTTAGTTGATTTAACTTCTTACTCGGGAGATGGAGTCCGGGTAGTAATATGCGGAGTTGTCGCTTATTCTATTTCTTAATTTAAATTCAAGAAATCATGAAATATTCAATCTTTAATATATTATTTTTTCTTTCTTTTTGTTGTTCATTTAATAGCTTTTCTCAATCAGGTAATTCCTCTGATAATCATACACCACATGATACTCCACCAGGTGCCGGGTCATTAGGAATTCCCGCTAATTCTGACGGAACTAATGAAACTGGAGGTTGTTCTGATCCAGTCCTAGTGAATGGCAATTGGTTTAATACTGAAACTGATATTCATTATCTACTTTTCGGTAAAGAATTTAGTTTTAAACGAACTTATAACAGCATGGGAGAATTTGACCGTTCATTTGGATATGGCTGGTCTCATAATTTTGATATACACTTGCTTAGACAAGATAATGGTGATGTTCTTTTCGTTAGTGAAAAAGGCAGAACAATTCTTTTAAAAAGACGAAAAGGGGGTAAAGAGTATCTTCCCTTGAAGAGTTATTGTCCGCGACTTTCACATAATAGTGATGACACTTTTCAATTATTATTCGAGGATGGACGCCTTTATAATTTTAATGCTAAAGGCAATCTTATTTATATGGAAGGGAAAGGTGGAAATAAAACTAATTTTAAATACGATGAAAACGGTTTTTTAATCAAAATTAATGATCCTACAGAAAGAGGTTTTGAACTTACATATAATACTTCAGGTAAAATTTCCCAAATTAAAGACCATGCAAGTAGGAAAGTGAATTATAATTATGATGAAAAAAACCGTTTGACTGAAATTATTCTACCTGATGGATTACATAGAAAATATGGCTATGATAAAAAAGGACGATTAAATTCGTTAACAAATCAAAATGGAGATTCTTACAAGTTTTTCTTTGACAAACTAAGTAGAATGACTAAGAATGTTGATCCAAGGGGTAATGCTGAAAACTTTAATTACCCAAAGTTCTTAGGGATTTTTCCTCAACGAAAGATTGTATTTAAAGATAAACGAGGTAATCAATGGATTAGTAATTATAACGCAAGTGGAAAGATTACAAAATTAACTTATCCTAACGATACTCAGAGAAAACAAAAATGGGATAAGTATGGTAACCTAATTGAAATTGTTTATCCTAATGGAACAATGGAGTCTAGGAAATATGACTATAGAAATAATATGATTGCGTTTGCAAATAAAATGGGAGAAACTACTTATTTCACCTATAAAAAAGAGTCCAATCTCGTTACAAGTCGAATAGATCCATCAGGGAATAAGTTTTCCTTATCATATGATAATCAAGGTAATCTAATTTCTGAAACAGACGCACTAGGTAACTCTCATCAATTTACTTATAATGAATTCAATCAGGTATTAAGTATTACCGATCCTCTTGGTACGGTTAAAGAATTTGCATATGATGAATTTGGCAATCTTTTAAAAATTATTTTTCCAGGAGGAGAAGAAAGTTTTACATACGATTCTTTTGGCAATATTCTTACGGTTACTGATGAAAGTAAAAATACACATAGGCTTGAATACGATGCACTAAATCGACCCAATAAGATTACCAATCCTCTTGGTGCAATTACAAAATTAGAATATGGAACGACAGGTGAAATCGCTAAAATGATTGATGCCAATGGCAATGAAACTTCTTATTCTTATGTAGTTATTTCTGGAAATACAGACATTAATGAGATTAGGAAGGTTTCTCAAATTCAAACTCCAACTCATCAACTCAATTTCGCTTATGATGAGATTGGAAATCTTACAAGTTTTACTGATGGGGAAAACAAGACAACTACATTTGATTACAATGTTTTTAATTTATTGGTGAAAGAAAGCAATCCTTTGGGAAATTCCATTCAATACAAATATGATAATGGAAGGAATATAATAGAAAAGGTTAATCCAAATGGGAAATCAATATTTTATAATTATGATAAACTTGGAAGGTTAGTTCAAAAAACTTACGATGGTAATATTGATAGGTATGCTTATAACCCCCAAGGAAGCATTGTTTCTGCATCCAATAATAATATTCAAATTTCAAGAAAATATGATCCTCTCCAAAGATTAACAGAAGAAAGAATTGACTCTTGGAATAAAACTGTTCAATACAAATATGATTCAGACGGAAACCGAATTTCAATGACGAACCCTAACAATGGTATAACTTCATATCAGTATAGTAATATTTACCATGATTATCATCTTACTGAAATTAGAAATCCGTTTTCTGAAGTTACCAAATTTGAATACGATGCAGGTGGTCGAATCAAAAAGCAAACGAATGCGAATGGAACATTTACTTCTTTTCAATTTAATAAAGTGAATAATCTGATTAATCTAACAAATCATTTGACGGAAGAAAAGACTGCTTCTAGTTTTACTTATGATCATGATAAAGTCGGCAATCGCTTATCTATGGAATACGCAGACGGTAGTAAGGATCAATATCAATATGATCAATCCTATCAAGTTACTGGAGTTAATTATGGAGATGGAATGAAAGAAAATTATCAGTATGATTTAGCTGGAAATAGATTGGCGCTAACCGAGAACAATTCTAAAACTAATTACCAATATAACCCTGCTAATCAATTATTGAAAGCTGGAAACGCTCTTTATAAATATGATAAAAATGGAAACCTTATTGAAAAAAAAGAAGCTGGCAATAAGACTCAATACTCTTATGATGGAGAAAATAAACTTACAAAAATTGAATTATCATCAGGACAAATAATTTCATTTGAATATGATGCTTTAGGAAGAAGAGTAAAGAAGATATATAACAATGATATTATAAAATATGTATATGACGGTATTAACTTGTTAATGGAGTTGGATAACGAAGGAAAAACCAATATACATTATACCACAGGCTTCGAGATTGACCATTTGATAAGTATGATTAAAGATGGACAATCTTATTATTATCATAGAGATGGGTTAGGCAGTGTAACTGGGTTGAGTAGTAATTCACAACAACTTGTCAATCAATATTCTTATAACGTTTTTGGGAAATTGAGAAATTCAAAGGAAGAAGTAGCGAATAATCTTGCTTACACTGGTAGAGAAATAGAATCAGAATCTAATCTTTTGTTCTTAAGGGGTAGGTTTTATGACCATAAGATTGGAAGGTTTATAAATGAAGATCCAATAAGATATAATGGAGGAACTAATCTATTTGCTTATACAAATAACAATCCAATTAATTTTGTTGATCCATTTGGACTTCATTGGACATGGTCAGAATTTGGGATGCTGGTGACAGCTGGGGCAGGAGTGGCCTTTGTAACATCAACTGCAGCATTTTGGTGGACAGGACCTGGAACTCTAACTATCCCAGCAGCGACAATTATTGGAGGAATAGGAGGCGCTGCTGGATTTCTTATAATTAACACTTGGCAATCATTTGGAAATTGGTTTCCTAATACTGGAAATGAAAATAGTAATCCATTTGATGGAGCAACTTTTAGTGGTTCAATTATGGGGTGTAACTAGCAAAAAAATCGGATTATTTACCAAAAAGTGTATGAAGAGATAAAACTTGCTTTAAAAAGAGGTTAAATACATTTCGGATAATTGAGAAGATTGAAAATCAGATTTCGTTTCAGTAGATAACAAAGAAAAAAGAGGAAAAAGAAGACGGCAATGAACAAATAGCTACAAATGTCATGGGTGCAGGGTCATCACTCCACAACAATAGCATTTTCAGTCTTCTCAAATCTCTGTGCATCAGGTTGTTCCTTTGTTAGTTTAATATTAATAAACTCTGTTGGTTCACGAGGTTCTGTTAATACACCATCTTCCAGATTGTACCATGTCAGACTTTTTGGTAGAAGCAAACCACTAAATGGTCCCCAGTCATTATATCGAATCCATTTTACCTTTTTGCTTTTTTCTCCAGAGAAAAAGGTGACAGTATAACCGAGCCATTTCATTCGATGAGTGTTAGGATCATAGTGAATGAAATATTCATCTTCAGGGCTTTCACCGACTCCTTGATTATAAGAAATACGGATGCCGGGATATGCTTTGTCTTCAAAAATTAAAGGTTTCGCTTCTGAATAAATGATTCCGTCATCTGCCGCAACAAAAGGCATTGCATAAAAGTAAAACATCAAATTGTGATAAAACTTCGCATTGCCTTTATAACTAGTATCTGCCTCTAACCAATATTCTTTTCCATTAAAACCGGTCTTGAAATTACTGCCTTCAATTCTCTCATTTCTTGATTTTAGGTCAATCAGATGTTGTTCGTTTTCTCCTTCCTTTACGATTTCATATGAAAGAGACTTCATCTCTTTCCACCTGATTAAAGTACCATGTGCATTGAAAATTTCCATTAATTCGCTAGGATAAGAAATCGGGGTATTCTTAAATTTTACCTCGTTTTGATCAGTCTTGCTTTTACAAGAAAATAGAAGGATTGTTGAAAAGATAAGAATTAGGACATTTCGCATCATCATAGTTTTAAAATTTATAGGACGAAAGTACCTTTTTAAAAGAAAGGAGAGCCTGATAGCATTCCATAATAATTGGCCAATGATAATTATTCTTCTCGAATGATGTTCGGTTGATCTTTAATAGTAAGTTGAAAAATATCATTCCTCGCATAATGTCCCACAACATCAAAATCCAATTTACTATCCTGAACATCATCCAAGTCGATATCTGCTATCAAACATCCAGCTTCCCCAAATAGAGGCCCTGCAATGACTTTGCCAAGAGGAGAAACAATAATACTTCCACCTTCACACATCTTTTCTTCTTCATCCTCAACTAATTCTTTGAATTCTTCTGGATACATAGACTTTGTGTAATATTGGTTACATCCCAAAACAAAACATCTTCCTTCCAAGGCAATATGCTTCATTGTGGATGTCCAAGCATCTCTAGAATCTGCTGTTGGAGCAATGTATATTTCAACTCCCTGCTTGTACATAGCCATTCTAGCCAAAGGCATATAGTTTTCCCAACATATAAGACCACCAAGTTTACCAATCTCTGTATCAAAAGTGGTCAAAGATTCTCCTCCAGCCTCTGCCCAAATCAATCTTTCTGTTCCTGTAGGTTTGATTTTACGGTGTACTCCGAGCAATCCATTTTTTGGAGATATATAAAACATGCTGCAGTACAAGCTCCCATTTGATTCTTGTTTTTCGGTGGCACCCACACAGAGATATACATTATTAGATTTTGCCAAACCTATTAACAAATCCATTTCTGGTCCATCTACCGAAATACTATTCTTGTAATATTTAGTATACAGTTTTCTTCCTTTATCAGTTCTCTTTCCCACAACCGCTCCAAAAGAAAACCCTCTCGGATATCCAGGAATAAAAGATTCTGGAAACACAATTAAATTACAACCCAATTGAGCATTTTTAGCGATAATCGATTCCATCTTCTCCAGTGTCTTCTCCTTATTGAAAAAGACAGGACTATCCTGAACAAGGCAAACTTTTACTTTCATTTTGACATTATTTTTTTAACCGCAAAGAGCGCAAAGTCCAGAAAAAAAAATAAGGAATTTCACGGAGATTCGCTGAGATTTCACGGAGATTCACGGAGTTTTTTTTACAGCTACAACTTTGAATTCCCCAATCTTTTCAAACTTTATAAGTCAACATCTGGCCTTGAAACCTAAACCTAAGAAAAATATCCCCCACCATATCTCCAAAAGATGCAAAGCATCAAATATCTCTAAAAGATGCAAAGCATCAAATATCTCAAAAGATGCAAAGCATCAAATATCTCCAAAGATGCAAAGCATCAAATATCTCTAAAAGATGCAAAGCATCAAATATCTCAAAAGATGCAGAGCATCAAATATCTCAAAAGATGCAAAGCATCAAATATCTCCAAAGATGCAAAGCATCAAATATCTCCAAAGATGCAAAGCATCAAATATCTCCACTTTATTCTCTCTTCAATCTCCCCAATCCTCTAATTTCAATATCCCTGTAGTCCTATCTCTTGTTTGGTGTAATAATTCACCATTGTCAACTAGTGACTCCCCATAAGTAGGTATCATTTCCTTTAATTTAGATTGCCATTCCACTGTTTTCATTTGATCTGGGAAACACTGTTTCAAGACATCAATCATGATCGACACTGAAGTAGAAGCACCTGGAGAAGCACCTAACAGAGCTGCCAAAGAACCATCTACACTCTTAACGATTTCTGTTCCAAACTTTAAAACTCCACCTTCTTCTTTATCCTTTTTAATGATTTGAACCCGCTGTCCAGCAATTGCCAATTCCCAATCATCATCTTGAGCTGTGGGGTAGTATAGTTTAAGGAAGTCAAGCCTCTCTTCCATGGATTTAAAGACTTGTTCGACCAAATATTTAGTAAGATCTAGGTTGTTATAGCCGGCAGAAAGCATCGGCCAGATATTATGTATTTCTAGTGATAATGGTAGATCAAAATAAGATCCATTCTTTAAGAACTTTGTTGAAAAACCAGCATAGGGTCCAAATAACAAAGCTTTCTTTCCATCCATCATCCTGGTGTCAAGATGTGGGACTGACATAGGTGGAGAACCTGTAGATGCTTTGCCGTATACTTTTGCTTCATGTTGTTCGATTACTTTTGGATTATCACATCTCAACCATTGACCACTTATTGGAAATCCGCCATAACCTCTGCCTTCAGGAATATCTGATTTCTCTAATAATATCAGAGAACCTCCTCCCGCACCGATAAAAACAAAATCGCTTTCAACTGTGATTTCTTGATCTGTTTGTAAGTTTTCAATATCAATCTTCCACTTTCCTTCTTTAGTATGTGTCAAATCTTGAATCTCGTGTGCAAGATGAACTTCAACACCATCACAATTTCTCAAATATTGAATCATTCCTCTAGTGATCGCACCAAAATTTACATCTGTACCAATATCCATCCTGGTCACCGCTAAAGGTTCATTGACTTCTCTATCCGTCATCATTAAGGGCACCCATTCTGCAACTTGACTAAGATCTTCCGAATAGATCATGTCTTCAAACATAGCATAAGAATTCATAGTTGCATATCGCTTCTTGAGAAATTCTACATTCTCTCCTCCCCATACAAAACTCATATGATCTATGTCATTGATAAAAGGAATGCTAGTATCAACCATTCCATTTTCTGCCAGATATGCCCACAGTTGTTTTGATACTTCAAACCAACTGCCAATTTTCAATGCCTTGTCGATATTTACAGAACCATCCTCATTTTCAGGGGTGTAATTCAATTCACAAAAAGATGAATGCCCGGTGCCTGCATTATTCCAAGCATCTGAACTTTCTGCCCCAATTTCATCCAACCGCTCATAGATGTCTAGTTTCACCTCAGGCATTAATTTTTTAATCAATACTCCCAAAGTTGCACTCATAATACCAGCGCCAATTAATGTTATGGAAGAAGGTGTGTTTTTCATTTTTATAGTTTTGTGTTTTACAAGTTTATGGGGTGAACAGCTTTTTTAATTTTCTACTTTGTGAGGGATTATGTGATTAGCTCTTAAGCTTTTAAGCTCTTGAGTTATTAAGAATTTAAACAGCTTAACAGCTTAAAAACTTAAGAGCTCAAACACTCAAATACTCATTGTCCTTAATATAATCATATTCTATTTTGCTTAAAAACAATCCACGGGCTGGCACACTCCAATCCTTTCTTAATCTTGTCCGATTTCCTAAGGCTTCTTTTACCTCACTTAATTTTACTTGCCCTTTCGCTACATTGATACACATTCCTACTATCATTCGAATCATACCTCTAAGGAATCGATTTGCTTCTATACTGTATACGAAGCCATTGTCTGTTTTCCTCCACTCACTTTTAAAAATAGTGCATTTTTTCGTTTTTTCATCAGATCCATTTTTGCAAAATGTTTCAAAATCTTCAAACTGCGAAATCAAAGCTGCTGCTTCTTGAAAAAGATCAAAATCCAATCTGTCTAAAGTGGGCAAAAAATAAGTTGAGAATTCCCGAAATGGATCTCTTCTTTCAACCAAATGATATTCGTATGCCCTCAAAGTTGCATCAAACCGAGTATGTGCATCATCATGAACGGGAATTAAGTGATCTACGACAATAGAGTTTGGTAAAATGCTATTCAGCTTATATTTAATTAAGCCAGGATCAAAATTATTAACATCAAAATGAAAGAAATAATCTGAAGCATGAACCCCTGTATCTGTACGACCACAACCAACTATTTCTGGCTGATCGGGAAGGAAAATAGCCATTGCCGATTCTATTTTTCCTTGAATGGTATCCGGTGTATTTTTCTGACTTTGCCAACCGTGAAATTGAGTCCCATTATATTTTATCCGAGCAAAGTATCGCATGCATTTTTTTAAATGATTGGAAAAGGTTGGAAAGATTGGAAAAAATTGGAAAGATTAAACATTAACTGAATAAAAATCTTTCCAATCTTTCAAATAATCACCAATCTTTCCAATTACAATCCCTTCGGTTACCAATCTCTCCAATTCACAATCTTTCCAATTTTCTTCAATCTTTCACAATTTCTCCAATCTTTCACAATCTTTCACAATCTTTATTATTCTTTCCCGCCTTTATATTGAACTGTCGCCCATGATTTTTTGTATTACAATTGCGTTTCGTATACTTACATGATGAAGATAAGCTTAAAATATACTTTTATATTAATCCTTGTGGCTATAGGTTTTGAACTTGTGGGTCAGAAGACCTTTCAACCAAAAGCGACACAGTTTGATTGGAAGGGTATAGTCTATCGGAAAGAAAGAGCTTTTGAGGCAAGAATTCATACGAATGGTGGTTTAATTGCGATGAATTTTGGTGAAATAAAAACGTATTATAAGACCAAATATTATCATCTCAGTTTAGGGTATTTAAAAGATCCCAGAGAGAAAAGGCTAAATAGGAATCTGTCATTTAGTTTTCCAGACAGGAGTAGAGCTTTTGCTTTTGGTAAACAGAATTCGGTGATTAACATTCGTGCAGGACTTGGAGTGAAAAGATTTATCAGCGAGAAAGCAAAAAGAAAGGGAATTGCAATTGGATATGATTATCAGATTGGACCATCATTGGCAATATTGAAACCTTATTACTTAGAATTGTTGTATTCGGTAGAGTCGGGAGGGGTTACAGATAGAGTTCTTAAGACTGAGAAATATACTGCTGAGAATGCTGAGAAATTCACAACGTTTAATGAGGTTTTTGGAGGAGCAGGATATTTTACGGGCTTTGGTGAATTGAGTGTTGTTCCTGGAATTCAAGCAAACTTAGGATTGTTTTTTTCAATGGGAGCATTTGACAAATATGTAAAAGCTTTGGAAATTGGTTTGATGGCAGATGTTTATGCAAAAAAACTACCAATATTAATTGAAACAGAAGCGGTGAGTAATAAGCCATATTTTATCAATTTCTATGTGAAATTCATAATGGGCAAGAGAAGTAATTAAACGGAGAAGAATGACGAGTTAAGAATTACGAATTATAAATTAAAAAATATTCGAAATTCAATAAACGGATTTAGCGGAGTTAACTAAAGCACTTGATTTTGACTTCATTGATTATCTTTGCATTTTTATTAAAAAATATAATGGATGTTAGAACTTCCAGTAGTAAATAAAGAGACTGAAACTAGAGTTAAAAAACCCGATTGGCTTCGTGTCAAGCTTCCTATCGGAAAAGATTATAAGAGAGTTCGAAATCTAGTGGATGAATATAAGCTTAATACCATTTGTCAAAGTGGAAACTGCCCTAACATGGGAGAATGTTGGGGAGCAGGAACAGCTACTTTTATGATCTTGGGCAATGTATGTACCCGTGGATGCTCTTTCTGTGCTGTAAAGACAGGTAGACCTCCAGAATATGATGAGGACGAGCCAAGAAGAGTAGCAGAAGCTATCAAACTGATGGAAGTCAAACATGCAGTAATCACATCAGTGAATAGAGATGAATTGAAAGATCGAGGAGCAGAAATTTGGTATCAGACGGTAGTTGCTGTTAAAGAAATGTCTCCATCTACTACTATTGAAACCCTGATCCCAGATACTAAGGCGAATTGGGATGCTCTAGAAAGAATGATTTCAGGAGGGCAAGAAGTAGTTTCTCACAATATGGAAACTGTAGAAAATCTGTATCGAAAAGTCAGACCACAGGGTAAGTATGCTCGAAGTCTTGAGCAAATAAGAAGAATAAAAGAATTCGGCAAACGAACTAAAACGGGATTCATGGTAGGTCTCGGTGAGACTGATGAAGAGGTGTATAAGACTATGGACGACCTTATAGAAAATGGATGTGATGTAGTTACTATTGGTCAATATTTGCAACCTACTAAAATGCACTTGGCTGTGGATTCTTTTGTACATCCAGATAAATTTGCTGAATACAAAGAAGTCGGTTTGCAGAAAGGTTTTGATTATGTAGAAAGTGGTCCATTAGTCAGAAGTAGTTATCACGCCGAAAGACATTTATAGATTTTAAAATTTGAGGATTGATCAGAGCAGGAATAATAGGATGGGGAGAGAATGGCAAAAAGGTTGCTCAGGCACTTCATTTTGAAATCAAAGACACGGAAGTAGTTGGTGTTGCGACTGATGATCCTATTGGCCGAGATTATGCCATGAGGAAAATGGGATTAAAACATGTTTTTACAAGTCCTACTCAGTTATTAGAATTACATCAGATCGATATTATTTGTGTGTGCTCAGATGGAGATCTTCATCTTGCTCATGTTGAGGATTCAATCAGGTCAGGTTCCAATATTTTTATTGATCATCCATTCGCAAGTAATGTAGAAGATTGCAAGAAATTGGAAAAAATGGTAGATAGCTATCCTTCATATAAAACTACGGTTGCCTTTCCAAGAAGATTCATTTCTGGACTTGATCAAATTCAAAAAGAGATTGCAAAAGGTGGATTAGGAGATATATTGCGGATTGAGTGTCAAACATTTGAGAAAATGCAAATCCAAGATGCTGCTCCAAATGGTAGAATAGCCAGGAAAGGAATATTTATGGACCTTATGCTCCAAGATATTGATATGGTGAGATGGCTTACAGGAACTGAATATGAATCTGTTTATGTAGTAGGGAATGCTTTGAAATATCCATCGCTAACAAGACAAGGAGATGTAGATTCTGCTATTGCGATAGGTAAATTGACAAATGGATGCCTGGTGAATTTTATAAGTTCAAGATTGGTGCATAGAGGAGAGGGCTTTCAGCTAAAAGTGGTTGGTACAAATGGAGAACTAGGTTATTCCAGTTTTCAAGATAATTCGGGTCTTGTCTCAAGCCAAGATGGAAAACCATTTTACATTTCAAAGACACCGCTTGATAATGATTACTTGCCATTGTTGAAAAATTACGTAGATGCAGTGAGAAATAGCTCAAAGATTAAATATGATTTGAAAGATGCTACTGAAGCTACAAGAGTCGCCGTAGCAATGACAAAATCTTTTTTGCTTAGACAAGAAGTATCCTTAAAAGATTAATACGATGCAAAAGACATTGGACTTACTAAAGAAAAATAAATTAAGAGCAACCCCCGTGAGAAGGGAATTACTCCAATTATTCTTAAATTCAAAAAACGCACTCTCTAATCAAGATATTGAAGAACAATTGTCTGATGTAGATAGAGTCACACTATATAGGACATTAAAATCATTTCAAGAAAAAGGCATCATTCATCGAGCATTTGATGGTACAGATATCACAAGATATGCTTCATGCTCAGATCATTGTGACGCCCACGCTCATCACGACGAACACTTACATTTTCATTGTTCCAAATGTGATAATACATTTTGTGTAGACGAAATTCCCATCCCAAAACTAGAAATGCCGACAGGCTTCAAAGCCCACAAAACCAACATCGTAGTAGACGGAACCTGTCAAAAATGTTCCTAACCCTCGATTAGTCTCCGTGAATCTCCGTGAAAACCCTCCGCGTATCTCCGTGTAATCCCTGCCTAGTCTCATAGTCCTTTCTCAAAAGCTGTTTCAATGCCGCAGTATGCTCAGCAAACCCAAATTCAAAGCCCACAAAACCAATATCGTAGTAGACGGAACCTGCCAAAAGTGCTCCTAACTCTCTATTAGTCTCCGTGAATTTCCGTGAAAACCCTCCGCGTATCTCCGTGTAATCCCTGCCTAGTCCCATAGTCCTTTCTCAAAAGCTGTTTCAATGCCGCAGTATGCTCAGCAAACCCAAATTCAAAGCCCACAAAACCAACATCGTAGTAGACGGAATCTGCCAAAAATGTTCCTAACCCTCTATTAGTCTCCGTGAATTTCCGTGAAAACCCTCCGCGTATCTCGGTGTAATCCCTGCCTAGTCCCATAGTCCTTTCTCAAAAGCTCCTTCAAAGCCGAAGTATGATCAGCAAACCCAAACACAAACCCTTCCTCCACCAATCTACCCGGATACACCCATCTACTCTTAAGCAATAATTCTGTCTCCGCCCCACAAAAATAAGCTCCAATATTCAGCGCCCATTCAGGAACAGGCACAGCAAAAGTCTTCTTCATCAATCTTCTAAAAGTCCCTAGAAAAACTTTGTCCATAACAGCCCGAGGCGCACTCAAATTATAATTGCCTTTACATGCTTCATTGTCTATCAAATGTTTGAGTGTATTCACAAAATCAATTTCATGAATCCAACTGACCATTTGGTTTCCATCTCCATGTCTACCGCTAAGACCAAGGTTGATATGATTTTTATATATCTTAAAAACTTCTGCATTTCTACCAAAAACAATAGCAGATCTCAGAGCAGCCTTTCTTGTAAATGGAGTATAAGAGGAATAGAAAATTTCTTCCCACTTCTTCGCCACATCCACACTAAACCCTTCTCCCAAGATGCCTTCATATTCATCATTTGGCCTTTGTGTTTCATGCCTATATATTGTAGCTGTTGAAGCATTCAACCATAATTTTGGTGGCTTTTTAGAATTGCTCACCGCTTCTCCAAGAATATATGTGCTATCAATCCTAGAGTCATAAATCTCAGCTTTATTCTCAGAATTGTATCTGCATTTCACTGATTTGCCTGCAAGATTTATAAGAATATCACAATGATCGATGAAGACTTTCCACGAACCCATATGTTTGCCATCCCAAATATGATAATGGACATTGCCATGATTTTCTTTATGCTGTCGTGTCAGGATATGATACTCAATATCTTCATCAAGACGTAGATGTTCGACTATAGTTTGTCCAATAAACCCTGTGCCTCCTGCTATTAATATTTTCATAGTTATATCTTTTTTTATTATCAAATAATCACTTCCACTCTAACTTTTTTTTTAACCGCGAAGGGCGCAAAGTTTTTACGCAAAGTCCGCTAAGTACCTGTCAACATCTACTCATGTAAAATATCTCCATCATATCTCAAAAAGATGCAAAGCATCAAATATCTCCAAAAGATGCAAAGCATCAAATATCTCAAAAGATGCAAAGCATCAAATATCTCAAAAGATGCAAAGCATCAAATATCTCAAAAGATGCAAAGCATCAAATATCTCCACTTTATCTCCACTTACTCTCTTTATTCACAATCCAACTTTCAACTATTCATTATCAAACTCGGAAGCTTTCTAATTTTTGCTGTTCTAATATTTACAAAATCTTTATTTCGAAGACCAATTGAATTTTTAATTTTTATAGTCTTTTTGGGATAGGATTCCAGAAGAAGCCTGTCCTCATGAGGAGCATTAAGTAATTGTAACTTGTCATATGCTCTAATGTTTTTCCTCTTTTTTTTCCAAGTTCGGATATGTCTGATATACCAAATAGCTAATGACCATGGAGCTACCAGTAAGTAAAATTGGAATAAGTAAAGAATATCATAAAATGGTTCAATTTGTATCATGAAGAACAGAATTATGAAATATCCGGTAACCGACAACAAATACTTTTTCAATCCAATTGCATAGCTACTATCCAATCTCTTCTCACTCAATAACCTACATATTGCTGCGATTGGTTGTAGAAATCCCATTAATATGTATCCTAGAAAATAGAGACAAAATAAAAGTCCTGCTAAACCATATAATATTTCCATAACCTTTGTTTTTAATATTTTGTAATTTCAAAAAATATTGAAAGTACATGATAAAAAAATAGCTACCACTTGAGTAGCTTATTGAAAAACCAGTTTTTCTCAGCGCTTATAAATTTCTGCAAAATCGAATCACTCTTTTTAGCAAAATCAAGCAATTGAGAACTTACATTTTTAAGTTCTTCACCTTTTGTCTTTGCGGTTTCATCTACATTGAAATCTTTAATAGAATCCAACATATGAATGACTGGAGCTAATTCTCTTTTTCTTCTTTCTTGTGCAATTTGAGTAGCCACTCTATATATGTCTTTCTCCGCTACGAAATACTCCTTTCTTTCCCCAGCCTTGTATTCTTTAGTGACGATTCCCCATTCAATAAGAGACTTTAGTGACATGCTTACATTTCCTCTACTTATTCTCAGCTCTTCAAGCAATTCATCTGCAGTCATCGATACTGGACTTAGCAAAAGCATAGCATGTATTTGTGCCATAGTTCTGCTTATTCCCCAGCTAGAACCCAATGCCCCCCATGATTGAATAAATTTATTTTTAGCTTCGTCGTACTGCATGTTTTAATTTATAATTCAAATGTAAAACAAATATTTTGAATTTTCAAAAATAATTGAAAATTAAAAATATAAAAATAATTAGGCTTCTATTCTTTTGTGTTTCTACAATTTAGCGATTAAGCGGTTTTGCAATTCATAGATTAAGCAATATTTACATATCTTCGTTTTTCAAAATTAAAAAGAATGAAGAAGTTGTTGTTCGTTTTTGCCTTTTTAGCATTTTTTGCTGTTGATAATTTTGGCCAATATTACATTGGTGTCAAAGGCGGTCTTGGTCTAAACATGCAAAAATGGAATGGATATGAGAGAGATGTTTTATTTACTCCATCAATTGATATTTTTACGGAAACCCATGATGATGAATTAAACAAACTATATGCTTCATTTGGATTTCATACTAGAGGAAGTGCATTAAGAATATTTAGGTTTAATGCAAGTAATCCATACAAATTCAATAATCTTGTTTTGGAATTGGGAGGAAAAAGAATGGTGACAACAGATAAAAAGTATAATGGATATTATATGATAGGTCTAAGGGCTGAATATACAATGTCTACTAATTTAGAAGATCGAAATAATAGTATTTATGACCTGGTCAGTGATGTCTATGTCAATAGATTTAATTACGGAGCGACAGTTGGAGGTGGTTTTGAACTGAGTATGGGAGAAGATAAGGTCGTTTTTTTCGAATTGAGTGTAAATCCGGATTTATCCAAACAATATGATCAACCAGAAAGATTGACCATAGAAAATCCATTTCAATCTCCAATATTTACGAATCCATTTTATGAAATTGTACCTGAAGAAGTTCGAAATGTAAGCCTAGAATTAAAAATAGGGATCAAATTTCTAAGAGGGTACATTGAATATGAGGATTACTAAATCACTTCAATCTTAGTTTTCTCTTTAAGCAAAAAACATAATGAATAAATATACTGCCGATTTAATCTTCACCTTAACGGGTGAACCTTTAAAAGAACATGTCATAACTACTGATGACAATGGAACAATTTTGAATATTGATGCACTAAGTAATCATGATTCAGGAAGTGTTAAAACATTCAAAGGAGTCATCACACCTGGATTTGTCAATACACATTGTCATCTAGAGTTGTCTCATATGAAAGGGCTTGTAGATACGGGTACTGGGTTGCTGGAGTTTATTGGAAATGTGGTCAAATACAGAGATTTTCCACAAGATCAGATTCTGGATGCAATAGAAAAGGCAGATCAAGAAATGTATGAGGAGGGTATAGTGGCGGTTGGGGATATTTCTAATAAAATAGATACAGCTGCAACGAAGAAAAAATCCAAGATTAACTATTATACGTTTGTCGAAATGTTTGACTTCATGCAGTCGTCGTTGACTGAGGGAACAATAGATCAGTATAAAGAAGTATTCGATGGACATAGTGAAGAAGATGGCAATAAAAAGTGTTATGTTCCACATGCACCTTATACGGTAAGCGAAGGACTTTATGAACATATTAGAAATGAAAATTACCAGTATGATACGGTAAGTATACATAATCAAGAGACTCCTCACGAAGATGAATTGTTCCGCCAAAAGACAGGAGGGTTCATTGATTTTTACAATAGTTTTGGATTTTCATTAGATAAGTTTCATGCCAAAGGTAAGTCTAGTATTCATCATGCTATGAACAATATGAATGCTATGATGAAGACGCTTTTTGTTCATAATACGATGACTACTGCTGAGGATATCGCAAAGGCACATGATTGGAATTTCAGGACATATTGGGCTACGTGTGCCAGCGCCAATTTATACATAGAAAATCGATTGCCAGATTATCAAGCTTTTCTAGATGCAGATGCAAAAATGACGATCGGAACAGATAGTTTGACTTCAAATTGGCAGCTTTCTATTTTGGAGGAAATGAAGACGATTAATAGATATAAATCATTCCTTCCTTTTGAAACATTGATTACTTGGGCTTGTAAAAATGGGGCAGAGGCACTTGGGTATGAAGAATTGCTTGGCACTATAGAAGTTGGTAAGAAACCTGGGTTGGTGCATGTTTCAGCTGATGTAAATGGTGACGGTGGGGTGGATATAAGGAATGCAAAAGCTAGACGTATTTAACCGCGAAGGCGCGAATATCGCAAAGAAAAAATTTAACGTTCTTAGCGTCAACTTAGCGGTTAAATAAAATCAGTACTGCCAAGCCAAAATCCGACTCACTTTCTGACCTTGACCCATTTCAATGATTTTCACCTTTTTGGCTTTCGCTGATTCAAGTGACTTTTCAAGTGGCTTTAAACTTGCTTTTTTGGACACCAATGTTGTGAACCATTTGCAAAGATGAGGTAGCTTTCTGCTTTCATGGATAATGTTCTTGACGAATTCTACTTCACCGCCAGGATAGGAAAGCTCTGAACTTTGACCACCAAAATTTAGTAGCGATTCTTTTTTTACCTTTTTGCCAAGGTTTTTCCATTTTCGTTTCGATCCAGCCTCTGCTTCTTCAGGAGAACCATGAAATGGAGGATTACAAATACACGCATCAAAAGTCTCATCCCTTCTCACTACACCAAAGAAGACTTTGTTTTGATCTTTTTGAAAAGCGACTTGAATTCGTTTTTGAAGATCATTTGCTTCTACTATTTGTCTTGCAGCTTTGTACGCTTTTGGATCTACTTCAGTAGCTAAAAAGTCCCATCTATATATTTTACTTCCTAAAAGAGGATAGACAATATTTGAACCAGTGCCAATATCTAGAATCCTTTTTTTCTCATTATCACCTTCTTTATATCCCAAAAGATCCGCTATGTAATGTAGATGATCTGCTCTTCCTGGAATTGGAGGACATAGATAACCTTTAGGGATATCCCATTTATGAATTCCATAATGAGCTGATAACAAAGCACTATTTAGTGCTCGTATAGATGATGGGACACTAAAATCAAGAGTTACTGTATCAAAATCATTGACAAATAAATGTCCTTCTAGGCTCGGTACTTTTCCTACTAAAAACTCAAAGTCATATCCATTTCTGTGAAGATTTCTAGGATGAAGGTTTGACTTTTCAATGATTTTTGATTTTCCCATTTGTTGAATTCTAAATTGTAGGTGAGTAGAAATTCAAATATAGTTATTAAAACAACTTATGCTCTGAAGTAATAAAATAAAGTGTGAATCACAAATTGCACTTACTTATCTAGATTGGTCAACATTTAAGCAGTATAGCCAAGGCGGCTATTGTGGGATGAGGGGACTGACTGATCATCGTAGATGTGACTGAACGAACATCGAAGATGCAGCAGCGATAGCTGCTAAGAGAAGGAACGCGCCAGCGGTGGGCAGCCAAGATAGCTGATAAAGGAAGGAACGCGCAAGCGATGGGTGGATATATATTGCTGCTTTATGGCTGCCCGTCGGGTAACAAGAAGGCATTACTGCCCTCCCGTCCCCTAGAACCGTACGTGCGACTTTCACCGCATACGGCTCAAGCACTTCCAAGGCAAGACCTTTTAATATCTTACCCGGCAAGTCTTAGATTGACTGCCTTTACGATAGGAGATTGCATTTGTTTAACTTTCAGTTCTGCGAGATCCCAATCAATGGTTCCCCATTTCGTAAAAGCACCAGACGTATGTTTTTTAACAAAACTCATTATTACTTTCTGATTTAAAAACTCAAACAATAGTATCGTAAGTTAGTACCTGATGAAAGTCAGCTTGCTTTCGCAATGTGGCAATAACCACTATCTCCATCATTACAATAGAGCATTCGCTTTTTTCATCATCCTTTGCCTGCACCATCATCAGTTTCATTTACAATCCACCTTCTTCGAGAATAACCAAGAAGAAATAGTACAGGTTTACCAAGTTCTACACATAACACAAAATGGGTTAGAATCTATCTGTAAACCGAGAGAATAATTAGTTACGTTAGGCAAAGCGATATTACCTAAACTATACTCCTTACCTTTTGGTCAAGCTTATCAGCACCTTAAGCTTGTAACACGTTACGATCCTTACGATAGTTCGCTTACGTTATTCATACCATTGGTTTCTAGAGTTCTAGCTAAATAATGCTACTAGCAGAGATTTATCTTCGCAGCTAAATCTAAGAACTCGTTGTCCTCTGAGCTTCACACCAGAAAGTTGCCCTTCTCGCATATCAGAGTAGAAAACTTGTAGTAACATACAAGGTCAAATCACCTTACGTTTAAGGTGTTTAACAGTATTATGTGCAACTTCTTGTCGCACACCGCTTACGCGTTCTTTCTCTTATCAGCTATCGCTGCTACCCGCCGCTAGCGCATTTCTTCACTTAGTAGCTATCGTATGTCCACCCACCGCTTACGCGTTCCTTCTCTTAGCAGCTATCGCTGCTACATCTTCGATGATCGTTCAGTCACATCTTCGATGATCGTTCAATCCCCCACATATAGCGCCAGGCAACCCTTTTTTGTTTAGTGGTAATTAATAATTTTTAAGTCAATAATTTACCTTTATCTGTTACCAATGAAAATCCTTAATGCAGTACTCTAGTTGCTTCCTCAGCAATCATTTGCCACCATGACTAGGCTAACTATATGTTGATAAAAGTTACATATGATATGTACACCTATAGAAATGATTACTTTTTATACAACTTATGGCTTCTTAACAAAAAAGGCAGAGATCATAGATACTATAGCTCCCATAACAAACACTGAAAAAAACATTACTGCAAAACTAATAGCTGGATTTGAAAACATATCAAACTCTTCAAGTACTGATTTTCTTATTTCAAGTGCTTCGGCTGTAGTTTTTCCTTCACTCCTCAATGTAATTGAGTGTTCTGCATATTTATCCATGAAACCAGGATCAAGTACTTCTACATAGAGAAGATTATATAGACCGAATGCAACAGCTGGAAATAGTGTGATAAGCAATCCGATTTTCACAGCTTTCCAATAGTTTAAATTTCCGCCATTAGCTTCACGGTATTGCTTCATGCCAATAAAGACGAATATTAAACTCAGTAATATAAAGATGTGGCCTACGATCTCACTAGACATGAAATCATCCGGTTCAGGAAGACCAATAAAAAGAAGAGGGATGACAAATAGTCCGATTAAAAGTAAAGTTGACCAAAGACCATTTCGAAGAACTGTAGATTTCATAATTAGATGATTTTGAAGTGCGAGTTTAAATTTATTTTGCTGATTAATAAATCATTTCAATATCCAAAGGAACTATATAAATTCAAGAAAACGATCCAACTAAAGTACTAATGATGCCAATTTCATTGATTTCATACTTTAGTACTATTGAAGTGATTTAAAAACTAAGGTTAAAATGATTTGTAAGTGCTTGGTTTACAAGTTAAGGTCTTTTGGAGAAACTTAGCAGTAGCTAAGTGCCGAGAAAAAGCTAAGACTGACCGTTGCCTAGCAATTTTGACAGCGTCAAAGTAGGGAAGGAACCGAAAGTAATCTTTCGGGCGGGCAGAAATGAATCAATGGCTTGCAAAGAAATTAACATTATGTTCCTAAATCACTTCATTGATTATTTCATAGTATTTGCAACTCCTTTGCTGTTTTAATGGCTTGAGTTCTTCTTTTAGAGTTTAATTTATTTAATAAACTGGAAACATGCGATTTGACGGTACTTTCGGAAATGAACAGTTGATTTGAAATTTCTTGATTGGAGTGTCCTAAATTTATTAGCTCTAACACTTCATACTCCCGCTTGCTAATTTTTAGGGCTTCAATCTTTGTTTGATCTATTTCTAGTTCACCTGAATTTTGAAATACTGATTTCTTTTGATCATTATTTTGAATATATCGACTCATAAAATATCCGAAGGTCAAAAAAAGGATCGCGAACAGGGTAAAGAACACTTCATCTGGAAATCTTTTTGTCATTAAAGAATATCGACCCATCTGCATCAACACAAGTAAACATGCTGCTAATAGGCCAAATCTAATGACAATCTGTTTCATGATGGAAAGATAATAATTAAGAATCAAATTTATATTCTGATGGTATATAGTGTGAATCGTAAATTTCACTTGTCCTGCTAAATATACTCGTTGTCATCTTGAACTCCAAAAAGCGCCATGCTGCTTTAAAGTCAAAGTAATGACAAGAAGATTTATTAGATTGATGAAACAGAGCTTACCAATTCCTTCCCGATAACTATCGGGAGGCTTGGGAATCTCGGCCAATGTGCTTAAAGGGATTCCCAAGCTTGCAAAGATTGGGATTCCCGACATTTCATTGTATAACTTGTAAATTAAATGCGAGGTGTCGAAATCCTCAAGAAAGTCAACTGTCTCTCTTTATATTTCTATATTTAGCAATCATTTTAATTTGAACTCCCAATTCTTTATGTAGCAGGAGTCCTGTGCCAAACAAAATAATTATTTCAAAATGAAAAAATGCCTACTACTTATCTTATTCAGCCTCATTTATGTATCTAAATCATTTCTATCGGCTCAAAGCCTTCCAGAAAGTGACGAAATATACTCTTCTCTTGAATGGCGGAATATTGGTCCTTATCGTGGAGGAAGATCATGTGCAGTGACAGGTGTTCCCAATAAGCCAAACCTATTTTATTTTGGTTCGACTGGAGGAGGAATATGGAAAACTGAAGATGGCGGGCGAGCTTGGGAGAATATTTCTGATGGCTTTTTCGGTGGTTCGATAGGTAGTATTGCAGTGGCATCTTCTGATCAGAATGTCATTTATGTAGGAGGTGGTGAAAAAACAGTTAGAGGTAATGTCTCATTTGGATATGGTGTATGGAAATCAGAGAATGGTGGAAAGACCTGGACAGATATGGGGTTAAAAACCTCAAGACATATATCAAGAATCCGTATCAATCCTACTAACCCTGATATTGTATTCGCTGCTGTGATGGGAGACCTCTACAAACCTACACAAGATAGAGGCGTATATAAGTCTATTAATGGAGGAAAAACTTGGAAAAAAGTGTTGTTCACAAATCAAGATGCGGGGGCCGTAGATTTGGTAATCGATCCCACTAATCATAGAATAATGTATGCAAATACGTGGAATATTAGACGAACACCATATTCACTCTCAAGTGGTGGTCCTGGATCAGCAATGTGGAAGAGTACAGATCAAGGCGAAACATGGACAAATATTTCTTCTGCCAAAGGATTACCAAAAGGTGTATGGGGAATTTCAGGAGTAGCTGTGTCTTCGATAAATGGCAATAGAGTATTTGCTATGATAGAGAACAAAGATGGAGGATTATATAGATCTGACGATGGAGGAGAAACCTGGAAAATGGTAAACAGCAAAAGAGATTTGCGTCAAAGAGCATGGTATTATACGAGATTATATGCTGATACTGAGGATATTGATGTGGTATATGTACTAAATGTGCGGTATCACAAATCTGTAGACGGAGGTAAGACTTTTGAGACTCATAATGCTCCACACGGAGATCATCACGATCTGTGGATAGCTCCTGAAAATCCAAAGAGAATGATCATTGGAGATGATGGTGGAGCACAGGTCACTTATGATGGAGGTGAGACATGGAGTACTTATCATAACCAGCCAACATCACAATTTTATCGAGTGACGACTGATAATCACTTTCCTTATCGAGTTCTTGTTGCACAACAGGACAATTCTACCCTTCGAATTCCTCACAGAACTACAGGTGGGTCAATAGACGATGATGATTGGGAAAGAACTGCTGGTGGTGAATCAGCTCATATTGCTGTTGATCCTAAAGATAATGACATAGTTTATGGCGGAAGTTATGATGGATTTTTGACTCGTCTGAATCATCGTACAGGATCAATACGAGCTGTAAATGTATGGCCTGATAATCCAATGGGACATGGAGCTGAAGATATGAAATACAGATTTCAGTGGAACTTCCCGATATTCTTTTCAAAGCATGATCCTAATAAGCTTTATACTGGATCTCAGCACTTGCATTTGTCCACAGATGAAGGACAGACATGGAAAGTAATATCTCCCGACTTGACGAGAAATGAAGCTGAAAAGTTGAAATCTAGTGGCGGACCGATCACGCAAGACAATACGAGCGTCGAATATTATGCAACCATCTTTGCAGCACAAGAATCATCTCTAAAAGAAGGTCTTATTTGGGTAGGCTCGGATGATGGCAGAATTCATGTTACACAAGATGGTGGAGACAATTGGACAGAGGTGACAAGCAGTCAAATGCCAAAATACCTGATGATAAATAGTATAGAGCCTAGTCCATTTGATGAGGGTACATGTTATGTTGCTGGGACACTTTACAAAGCTGGAGATTATACTCCTTATCTATATGTCACCAGAGACTATGGTAAGAATTGGAAGAAGATTACGAGAGGAATAAATCCTGAACATTTTACCAGAGTATTACGAGCTGATCCCATGAAGGAAGGGTTTTTATATGCAGGAACTGAAACTGGAATGTATATTTCCATGAATGATGGAGAAAGTTGGAAGCCATTCCAATTGAATCTGCCAATAGTGCCAATTACTGATTTGACAATAAAAAGTAATAATCTGATCGCAGCTACTCAAGGAAGAGGAATATGGATTGTGGATGACTTGAGTGTAATGCATCAATCAGCATTGATGACTGGTATGAAGAAAAATCACTTGTTCAAACCTTCAGATTCATACAGGATGGGTGGATTTCAGGCTAAAAACCCAAAAGGAAAAGGTAAGAATCATCCTGGAGGCGTAATGACTCATTTTTACTTAAAGGACTATGGTGAAAAAGACACAATTACCATCTCATATATAAGTTCTGGGAATGATACTATTAAAACATTTTCTACTGCTGCCAAAGAAAAAGCCAACAAGCTCGAAGTGAAGAAAGGTGGAAATATGCATGCTTGGAATTTGAGTTATTCACCTGCTAAGAAAGTAGAAGGAATGATATTATGGTGGGGAAGTCTGAATGGTCCAAAAGCAAAACCTGGGGAATATAAAGTGGTATTGAATATAAATGGTGAAGAGATGTCACAAGATTTTACTGTGCTTCAAAGACCAAACTCAGAAGGTTCGATTGGTGATATTAATGCTCAGTTTGATTTTGTGAAAAGTATAAATGACAAATTAGACGAAGCACATCAATCAATAATAGATATCAGATCATTGAGAAAACAAATGAAAGCATATGTAGATAAGGCTGATGATGAAGAAGTAAGCGAATATGTGGAAGAAGTTGATTCCTTGATGACAAAAGTGGAAGAAGCACTGTACCAAACAAAAAATAAATCGGGACAAGATCCGTTGAACTTTCCAATTCGCTTGACTAATAAATTGGCACACCTCAATAGTCTGACACAAATAGGAACAAATGATTTTCCACCCACGGTAGCTGCAATTGCAGTCAGAGATGAGCTGAATGGATTGATAGATGTAGAATTGGCAGATTGGGAAAAAGTAAAAAAAGTGATGTTGCCGAAATTGAACAAAATGATAAGAGAGAAAGCCCTCGATATTATAATTCTGGACCGAAAAGAATAGTATAATTAAATAAAGGATACCTTTAACATTCCTTAGGCCTTGGAAATCATAAGAAAATATATATTTATTAATTATATGACTTAGGGCGTTTTTTTGTTAAATGCAGAATATCAACGTGTTATAGAGTTTTTTAAATCATATAGGATTTATATTTTAATTCTATAATAAACTTATCCTTTAAAATCGTGAAGAAATAAAGGAAATATGTATTTTTGCACAAATTTTTGAAAAACATAGGATGGCAAAAAATAAGCAATACATTAGACCAAAGGGACAACAAGCTGGTTACAGAGGGAATCCAAACGCTGATAACTCAAACCCAGAAGATGATGACACATTAGTTGACATCGTAGAAGTAAAAGAACAAGCTCAAGATTTCTTCGAAAGGCATCAAAACTTGCTTATAGGAGGATTAGCTGTTTTACTTTTATTGGTTGGTGGATATCTAGCATATAAGTATGCTTATCAAGAGCCAAGAGAAGCTGATGGGATGGAAGCTATGTACAAAGCAGAATTCCAATTCAAACAAGATTCTTTTGCACTTGCACTCACCAATCCAGGTGAAGGAATGGAAGGATTCCTTGATATAATAGAGAACTATAGCGGCACTAAAGCTTCAAATTTAGCAAGCTACTACGCTGGAATTTCATATTTGAATCTAGGTCAGTATGGCGCAGCTATTGATTATTTGAATGATTATACTGCATATGATGACATTACTCCAATTACTAAGTATGGTACATTGGCAGATGCATATGCTGAGTCAGGAGATTTGGATAAAGCATTAGCAAATTATAAAAAAGCAGTTAATAGCGATAATAATTTTCTTACACCATATTACTTGAACAAGTTGGGTGTATTGAATATGAAGCAAGGCAATAATGCTGAAGCACTCATAAATTATCAAAAAATTGAGGCCGATTACCCTCAATCTGTAGAAGTAAAAGATGCAAAGAAATACATATCATTGCTTGAATCAATGAGCTAAGAAGCATAAGCATACTCAAAAAATAGATCATAAAGAGGCTGTTTCGTAAGAAGCGGTCTCTTTTATTTTTATTGTGATCAAAGATCTCAAAGCTTTAAGCGATAAGATCTTTTTTGCGTCTGGGATAGGATCCTTTTTTGCATAATATCCCCCGATCGGGTGAGGGGATAGATGAAGCGAGGTAGTCATATTTGTATCAATCAAAAATAACTTGAAATGAAACAAATATGTCTGTCAACAATAATAGCTTTGGCTTTTTTAATAAATCCAATTTATTCACAGAATACAAGAATTAATACTCCTTCTGGTCATAGTTACATTTTCACTCCGAAAAATCTTAGCTTCAATGGAAAATCAATCACCATAGGCAAAGATGCGGGTAAAACACTTTCACCAACTTCTTCATCAGAAATTTATATAGGTGATGGAGCAGGAGAGTTTATTGCTGGATCTACAGACTGTATTGGTATTGGGGCCGGTGTAATGAGTAATAGTTCAGGTTTTAGAAATACTGCTATCGGCACAGATGCCCTAAGATTTAATACGCAATGGGACAATATTGCTGTTGGTACCGAAGCCTTGTTGAATAACCAAACTGGTCAATCTAATATTGCCATAGGTTCTTATGCAATGAGAAATGATCAAATCTCTGGCTTTAATACTGCCGTTGGTGGAGATGCCCTTAAAGACCTTGGAATAACCGGGGCTGAGGCAAATTTAAATGTTGCGATTGGACACTGGTCTCAAAGATTCAATAGAACTGGAACAAGAAATGTTGGTGTAGGAAGTTATGCACTTTCTGACGGACTTTCAATTTTAGATAATACAGCTGTTGGATATTTTGCATTGAAAAGTACCAATGGAGATAAGAATGTTGCAGTAGGTTCGAAAGCATTTAATAACTCTGATGTAGTTGAAAAATCTGTGGCCATTGGTTACGAAGCTGGATCATGGGATACGCTTGGGAGCAATTCGGTGTATATCGGTTACCAGGCAGGAAGTGGAGGCACTATGCATGCTAAGTCTGGCAATGTATTTATTGGTTACAGAGCAGGATATGGAGAGACAGGCAGCGACAAATTATTTATTGATAATACCAATACAAGCAGTCCTTTGATACAAGGAGATTTTGCGACAAATCTCTTAGAAGTGAATGGATCGTTTTCTGTTTCTAATAATGCGACTTTTAATGGAAGTGTAAATGAATTTTATCATGGAAATAGTGGTAGTTCAAGTGGAGTTATTCTCAAGAATAATAACTCAAATGATTACTGGAGAATGTATGTGAGTTCTAGTACTGGTGATCTCCGATTGTTCAACAATGCCAATGGAGGTGGTACAACTGTTGTTGGGAAGTTTGATCAAGTGACCGGAGCATATACTACTCCTAGTGATAGAAGACTTAAGACGGATGTGAGATTGGTTAGCAGTGTTCTTCCATCACTCATGGCTACCTCAATAAATTCCTATAAATTCAAAGCACAAAAGTCTGATCAAAGATCTATCGGTGTAATGGAACAAGATGTAAAAGAAGTGTTTCCAGAATTGGTTCACTATGATAATCCTACAGATAGTTATACCGTCGATTATGCAGGATTTTCTATGGTAGCACTTAAGGCCATCCAAGAACAACAAGAAATAATAGAGGTGTTAATTTCAAGAATAGAAAAATTAGAAAATGAAAAATGATGGTAAAATAGAAAAGACAAATGACCATATAAAAGAGATATTGTATATTGAGATGATTCATCAGCAGATGGAAACATTTATTGATATTGATAACCTTTTAAAAACGAGGCCAAAAGATTCATTAGTACCTAAACGTCAAACATCCTGAAAGTACTTTTAAGCATAGCATTTTTATTAGGTTTATTTTTGCCTTCTATCGTCTGTCAATCGTCAGTAGTGGACAGCCTCATTAAGTCGTATGATCCAAATGTGGGTAGTGATTATGAACGAGTTGTACACTTGAGGAGTATTGTTTGGTTGACCCAGGACAAGGAAAAAGAAAAAGCTAAGAAGTACTTTGAGATGTGTGAAGATATTGCTAGCCAATCTCAAGACAGCAATACAATCATTGAAGTTATGTTCATTGGCGGCGTAAGAGATCGAAAGGCTAATGATTTTTTAAGTGCTAAAGATAAGATTCTTAAGGTTTTAGACTATTCAGAAAGACATCTTGATACAACCAATATAAATAGAATACATTTTCACATTGGAGGTATATATTTTGATTTGAAAGAGTATGACAACGCCATTTTTCATTCATTAAGAGCCAGGGATGATACTCCTGAGACTAGTATTAGGATGCATTATAATATTACCAATCGATTAACTGTAATTTATAGAAGAATAGGAAGAGATGATAAAGTATTGGATGAATGGTTATGGTATAATGCCAATCATGATATTACTTGGTCCTATTTGAAATCTTTAACGTTAGGCAAAATTTCAGATGAATATTTAAAAAAGAATCAACCAGACAGTGCTTTGGTTTTTGCCAATCAAGCATTAGAAGTAGCTCGTGCTGATAGTGTAGAATCGATGGAATATCGAGCGCTTGGAAATCAAGCTCATGCCTATTTTTTGAGTAATAATCTTAAAGAGGCAATTAGGATAGGAACGAAAGCATATGATTATTTTGGAGAATCTAAGGAGAGATCAAATCCTCTTGCCTACCAGACTGCAAGAAAGGCTTTGGGCGGAGTTTATAAAGCACAAAATAAAATTGCCAAGGCTTCTAAAATGTTTGAAGAAGGGTTGAGTTCTGCGAAATTGAGCCAAAGTGTGTCAGAACAACAATACTTTTTGGAGCAATTGTTAGAGATATCAATCACCAACAATAGATCAAATGATGCTTTAAAATATTCTAAAGAATTGGCCGTCGTCAAAGACAAACTCAAAAAACAATATACTGATCAGAATCTTTTAAGAATAAAAACGGAATACGATATTGAAAAAAAGGACCTTGAAATTAAATTGCTCAACTCACAAAATGAATTGAAAGATGTAGAAATTAATAAGTCAAAACGAAATGTAATATATGCTCTAGTTGGCCTTGCTTTGCTTGGACTCATTTCATTTCTACTTTACAATTCTCTTCAGAATAAGAAGAAATCTCAATTGACTTTACAAGAAAAGAACAATCAAATTTCCGAAGCACTAGCTGACAAAGAATTACTTCTCAAAGAGATTCACCATAGAGTGAAAAACAATCTGCAAGTGGTGTCTAGTCTCCTCGGCTTACAATCTGAATATATAAAAGATGAATCCGCACTGTCAGCTATTAATGAAGGCCGTAATAGAGTAAGGTCAATGTCTCTCATCCACCAAAATCTTTATAAGGAGAATAATTTGAAAGGTATCGGGATGAAGTCTTATTTAGAAAAGCTTATCTCAGGGTTATTCGATACTTACAATATCAATGAGGACAAAATAAAATTGAGCCTTACTATACAGGACCTAGATTTGGATGTAGATACAGTAGTGCCACTTGGGCTTATCACAAATGAATTGGTTTCTAATGCACTGAAACATGCATTCAAAGTCAAAAAGGAAGGCACAGTAAGTGTTTCACTTCAGGAAAATGAAGATATTTTAGAGCTTATAGTAAGTGATAATGGTGATGGTCTGGAATCAAGCAATATAAATGAGGACATCGATTCCTTTGGTTATCAAATGATTTTTGCCTTTAAAAACAAATTAAACGCAGATCTTGATATCAACAATGCCCATGGAACTTCTGTGAAATTGTCGATCTCTGAATACCAAAAAACATAATCATTATGTCAACTCAGAATATCAAAATATTGATTATTGAAGATGAACCGCTCATAGCCAGAGATCTCAAAAGAATTTGTGTCAATCTTGGCTATCAAGTAATTGGCATAGCTTATCAAAGTTCTCAGGCACTGGATATGCTTCATACCAGATCATATGATTTAGTTCTTATGGATATCAGCCTTAATGGAAATCAAGATGGAATTGAGATAGGTGAAATAATTAGAAATAAATACAATAAACCCTTTATCTATGTTACCTCTTTTGCAGACAACAATACTTTAAATCGCGCCAAAGAAACTACACCCAACGGCTACGTCGTAAAGCCTTTTGATGAAAAAGATATTTATTCCTCAATTGAGGTTGCCCTATTTAATGAAGTCATTTAAGAATGCGGGGCTAAATCGAGTCCAAAGGCTTATGGTTATTGGCAAAGCTCATTTTGAGTTTCATAGCCGAAGCTATGTGGCGAAAAATAGCTGTAGTCCAATGTCCTTAATGCTTTGGACGCAGATAGTCTTTGTATTCTTAAATGACTTCAATGTCCAAAAACAAATCAAACCAGAATTTTCAAAAGATTATTTAAATGAAAAATTGAATGTACGTCTTACGGATAAGGAATTTGAAATTGTACAAGATATTATTGAGGGCATCACAAATCCACAAATGGCAAGTAAGTATTTCGTTTCTGAAAATACAATAAAGTCGCATATTAAAAATATTTATGTAAAGCTGAATGCACATTCTAAGGCTGAGATGACTAGGATTGTATTGGCTAGATGAATTTTTGGAGTAAAGAAAAATTCTAGAAATCATTAATTATTGAAAATTGAGATTATTTAGCGATCAGATATATGTCTTGTACTTTATTGACAGGTCAAAATAAAAAATCAGTGGGCTAATTAAACCCACTGAATTAATTTAAACTGCTTCAATAGCAATTTTTATTGTATAAATAATTTTTGAACTCCAATCTCACCTGAGGTTTGATTTTCTATTCTGATAAAGTAAATTCCTTTACTAAAATCGGAAACATCAATAACTTTATCTCCTTTCACATTAGTATACTTTTTCATTGTTTGACCAACTGAACTTGTTATTAATATGTCATGATTGTCTCTATAGTTATCCAAACTTACTGTGATCTTACCAGTAGCAGGATTAGGATATACTTTATAAGTAGAAGATATATCTACAGAGGTATTAGTTATAGAGCTTTTCCCTTTAGTCGGAGGGATTACTTTTTTGACAAGGAACCTTTGTCCACCGACTTCTTCTCCATTGACAGTTTGAGCAATGTCTAGTTGTAAGTCCAAACCGTTGGATTTTATAGGACCTATAATTTCTACACAAAACCTATAAATTTCCATTGGTTGTAATGTTAAGCCTCCAATAAATCCATTAGCTTCTGTAAATTCTATGGTGGTATTTTTCTTATTGTAGTTTATTCCTTCACCGACGAAACCACTTTTCTTCCATTTTGTTAAAGCGCCATCTTTCAGAGTAAGATTGATTTCATTATTTGCAAGTAGTTGTTTGTCTTTTGCTGTAGGAAAAGATAGATTTAAACCCACATTTGTCATCACTTCCTCAGTATAATTTCCAAAGAAGATACAACCACCTGGAGGAGCGAGCCAAATAATATCATCGCAGGCTACATTTCCGTCATCTTCACCATAGATATAGATGTTTTTAAGTGCTAGGTCATTGTTATTTATTAAATGGCTTGTAAAACCGCCAGAAAGATCAAAACCATCACCATCATCTACTCTTGCATGAATACAAAAATGTCCTTTTTCCCAGCCTTGTGGTCCAAAGCAAGCTTCATATTCAGCTGGATCTGGCGGAAACCATTGGAATTCATAAATAGTATATCCTTCTATTGTTTCTGTATTGTTTCCGTCCATATCGACATCATTGACATCTAAGTACTGACCATTTACAGATCTCAAAGGTTGTGAATCAATAAAGCCACCTAATGGAAGACCACAACTGTTGGCGAATGGCACTCCATCCCATGGTGCAGGCCAATTTAGCCCTGCAGATGGTTTTGCCCAATACACTTCTATATCGTTTTCATTATTTTTACTTGCTACGTTTCCTTTATTCCATGTTCTAACATAAACATATACAGGCTTTATCTCGTCATTATCATTAATTTTGTAGCATAGTTCTTCAGTTGTAGTAATTCCAAATCCGTCGGGTTCATTTCGTACCCATATATCAGGACTCGTCCACAATTGAGTAGTTTGTCCAGTTGGTTCAGATCCATCGTCAGGAGCATTATCTCTTACATATATATCGGCTTCTGCTCCATCGCAATCTCGTAAATAACATGCGTGTAATTCTGTAAGGTACGCATGGAAAAGCCAAAACAATGTTGATGCTGGCGCAGATTGCGCTGGCCCTAATGTGCCTTGCACCGCTCCATGAGTTGCATCGTGATGTGGTCCTTCCATTGAACCAACAAAGTTGTCAACATTAGACCAATCATTGCAATCAAAATTCTGGTCAAATTGAGTGAAATTTAGATTTGATACTGGGCCAAACGGACCTTGACTAGGATATTGAGGGAAATCAGTAGATTCTGGTAAGTTAGCATATGTTGCACCACACCCTGCATAATTATAAAAAGCAGCTGGGATCGCTGTATGAGGTGACCAATAGGGTAGTGGGACGAATTGTGGGAATCCTTGAGAAAGAATATATTCTTCCATTCCTTGTACATAATTTCTATGCCAAGTTGCAAATTCTTCTGCATAATTATGAAAATCACCAAAGTTGCCAAATGGTGGATCTGTGTGCATGTTAACAATAGGATATTTATCCCAATCACTAGGACCAGCTGTACTGTTGAATCCAATGGCTAAATAATCCAACATTAAATTTCTCAATTCACACTGTTCAGGTGCGGTTAAGTGTTGAATTGAATCCCTTTGGATATCACATTGAGAAGAAAGGTAATTTGGGAATAGGCAAAAGAGCCCCAGCATCACCATTAAGGTAATTTTAAATTTCATAATATTTTTTTTAGTTGTTAAATGAAATATTAATTCGTTATAAATACTTTTTGGATTGATTTTCCGTCACTTATGAAAAGGAGACCTGCAAAATTATATTTTGTTTCTATTCTAATTTCTGAATTATGATTAATGATACTATCAAAATGTATTCGTCCAGTCAAGTCAAAAATTTGAAAATGTTTAGATATTGTCGAAGTGTTTTTTATTGTTATTTGACCTGTTGATGGGTTCGGATAACATTCAAATCCATTACTAACGTTTTCTTTTTCAACAATTGAGGAAGTAAGAGCTGGTAAGGAAAAATCATCAAAAAAAACATGACTGCATTCCCAACATTCTGATTGACTTCCGAATCCAAATCTTTCCTTTGCAATAACAATTGTTATAGAATCGGGAAACATTTCATTATTTGACACATAATCAATTGTTATATTGAAATTCTCGTATTCATTAGCTGTCTCTTTAAGGATTATATGACCTTGACCTATGGTGTCACGTATATGTTGCTCAGTATCGTATTTTGTAAGATATACATCCACATATGCTCGAAGAGAATCACAAGTTGAGCAAGGTAGAATCGCTTTATAAAAACCATTTAATTCTTTTGGAGAATAGTCAATTGGCCAGCCTGAATCATTTGGACTTGTTCCAGTAGTAATACGCATAACTTGGAATTGATAGAATCCTGATAGCGCAACAGCGAATTCATTATTCTTTGCATCAGTTGTTTGACCTATTCCCTTTCCCTCAGGAATATAGTCAGGATTTGAATACCAATAAGATGGATATATACCTACACGATCTTGTACAAGGGTATCTACAATATCAGGTGTAACAATTGAATCATTCCACTCTTCAAAATCAAGATTCCATTCTTGACCATAGCTCAGATATGCTGAAAACATAAAAGTTATTAATAAAAAAATCACTTTCATACCTATAATATTTTATTATTGTAATGTAAACATATATGGGGAAAAGTAAAAACTATCAATATTCAAATATTTTCAATGTGACAAATATCATTGTAATTTCTATATTAAAAGTTGTTAAAAATCCATTTTCTATTGTTAAAAATCCACTTTTATGCCTGATCTATATTCAGATAAGGTATATCCTACTCTTTTTTTAAACAAGTTTGAAAGATTAGAATTATCCATATTATAATCTCTAGCTATATGTGTATTCGATTTATTTGTATTAATTAACTCTTGTTTTATGGAGAATAACAATGACTTGGTGATGTAATTTTTTGCAGATTCATTTAACTGTTTTTTGATATAGTTGCCTAAGTGCTTAACAGAAACATTTAGCTTTGTAGCGTACCAAGAAAGGTTTTGGTGCTTATGAATATTAGTTTGTACCAGATATTTAAAATCTCTCAATAGGCTTTTCTCAGCACAACTTCGCACATGCTTTTTTTCATTATTGCATTCTGATGCAACAGAGTTTAACAAAAGCTGAAGTGATAATAGAAGGCATTTTTGCTGGTAATACCCTTTTTCTTGATGTATTCTATTGATTAAGAGTTTTGCATGATCCATTAGACTATTAAATTGCCTCTCTGGTAGAGTGAGTGCAAAAGGCTCAATCTTAAGCGGATTCATAAACCTGTGCAAATTATTTTGTTCTAAGTAGTCAGTATCAAAAGCAATCGTGAAGCCGTCAGAATGAGTATCTCTTTTGAGAAAATGAACTGTGGATTTGGGAATATAGTGAATAGAATATTTTTTAATTTCATATTCTTTAAAACCTATTTCATGAACTCCTCCTCCTTCAGTGATAAATAATATTTCAGCAAATTCATGCCGATGTGGCATGTCTATTTTGAAGTGATCTGGATGCTGTCCCCATTTGAAGTATTCAATTGGAATGTTACTTACAGAATTAATTAGCTTTATCTGATTTGGGATTTCAGCGTATTTTAATGTGCTCATAAAAAAATGTCTTTTGATCTTAATTTAATATATTGGGATGCATTACATACTTGTTGGAAGTAGGATTGTTAATTGAATATGCATTAATATCGAAGAAAAGCAGTGGGCTTTTCCTAAAGCATATATGTTCTGACTTATTTAAAGTGTTTATGTTGATCTTAACACTAAATTCAAATATAGTAATATCGCTTGATAAAAAGTACCATAACTAATGGAAGATGAAAATAAGTGCACCTCTTTGAAAATTGAAATCCAACCTTTCGATCTTTCAATTATATTTACTTTTTATTATACTCCGTTAAAACCAATTGCTATTTATTGTTGAGATTAGTTTAGGTGTAACTTGTTAAGTGCAATTTGTCAGACATACTTTCTTTCTGTAAACCATATTGCACTTTTTATCAGTTTCTTGAATTTACAATTTATATCAAGTAAATAAATAAGAAACCCAACATCTAAGAAGCTAAGGAATGGCAGCTCTTGTGGGGGACTGATCGATCATCGAAGATGTAGCAGCGATAGCTGCTAAGTGAAGGAACGCGTTAGCGGAGGGTGGATGATAATGCTATGTTTTGCCTGCCCAACGCTAACGCGTTCTCTCCTTTGTCGACTATCGTCGCCACTCTACGAGACCAGTCGTTCCCCTAGAATTTTTGGTTTCGTTTTTTTTCAATGAAAAAAGGAAAATCCAGCTGATAAGCTCATATTAAGATGAAATGCAAATCATGAAAATTAAATTTAACAAGAATTAATCAATCGAAAACCTTATTTATTGTTAGTTAAATTGCATATTTAGTGCAATATGGTTTACACACTTTCTTTCTAAGAATAAGGTAAGTTCTAATATATACCTGTATTTTTACAATTCAAGTATAAAAAATCAAACAGGTGAGAATTCTATTCCTTTTTCTATTCCTATCTATCACCCAAATTACTACAGCGCAAGTCGAATTCAAGTATCAATCCGATGATTTACCTGAATGGGCAATAGAAATGTACAAATCAAATCCTGATGACGGAAAGGTGGTGGATTTGTATCAAGCGTATTATAAGGATAACAAGTTTGTCAAAAACGAACATACGCAGTATTTCAAAAGATGGATGCGAGAAATATCAAGAAAGGTAGAGCACTCTGTCAAAAACAATAGAAAGCAATCATCTGGAAATCGAATGCCCGACTGGACATGTATAGGTCCAATCGACTGGGATCATGACGCTGCTGGTAAGAGTTATGCTCCTGGAAGTGCTCATGTATACACTGTCGAACAGAGTATAAGTAATGAGGATGTCTTGTATGCAGGGACAGCCAATGCAGGTATATGGAAGACTATTGATCATGGTGAGAATTGGTTACCTGTCACCCATAATTTGGATGTGAATCAGATATATGCTATTGAAATAGACAATACAAATGCGGATATAGTGTATGCTGCTATGTTTAGTACTATAATGAAATCTACAGATGGCGGTGCAACCTGGTTGAATACAGGAAATGCAACTTTTCAAGCTACTTCTATTTTCGCGAGAGATATCGTTTCAGACCCAAACAATAATTTGGTTATTTTAGCAGCATGCGATCAGGGGCTATACAGAACAGCGGATGGTGGAACTTCATGGACTCAAATAAGTCCAGATTTTCACCTGGAAGTAGAATTTCACCCCACTGATTCGGATATAATTTATGCAGTAAGTAGAGATGCGAATGATGGCAATCAAGACGATGATTTTACCTACTTTCATAAGTCTATAGATAATGGATTGACATTTATCAATTATACTAATGGTTGGCCTTCTGGAAGTGGTCATCAGAGAAGAACTGAAATATCAGTTTCACCACATCGACCTGGAAATGTCTATGCTCATTCTACAGGTTCAGCCAATGGAGGTTCGGGGTTATATGGAATTTATAAGAGTGAGGATGAAGGCGAGACATGGACGTTTGAATGTTGCGGACCACAACCTGCGGGTCCTCCGGATATAGCTACTGGTAATATCAATATTATGGCCTGGGCTCAAGATGGTAGTGACGATGGAGGACAATATTATTATGATGTAACCTTTGGTGTATCCCCAACCAATGCGGATTCCATTTTTGCTCTAGGTGTCAATATGTGGATGTCGGCTGATGAGGGAAGTACATTTACCTGCCCAGTCAAATGGAGTCAATCCAGTGAATCAGGTTATGTCCATGCTGATAATCATGATTTTCATTATTACGATCATAGCAATGAAATATGGATTGCCAATGACGGAGGGATATTTTTAAGTATTGACAATGGAATCACTTTTACTCGAAAAGTAAAAGGGATAGCTGGCACTGACTTCTGGGGTTTTGATACTGGATTTTGGGAAGGCAATATAATGCTTGGAGGAGCTTATCATAATGGTACTCTCTTAAGAGAAGATAATGTGTATATCAACGATTGGATTTGTACCGATGGGGGTGATGGGACAATCGGAAGAGTACATCCTGCACGACCTAAGAATGTTCATTCCTGGTTTAATATTAAAGATTTACAATCTGACAGAACTATAGCCCCAAAAACGAGGGGACACATCCACAGGATGAATGGTTCGTATCCGATAGGTAGTGACAGTGATATTCTCTATCACCCTGAATATTACGATACATATTGGGTAGGCTCTGATACTGCGATATGGAAGACAGAAGATAATGGATTTACATTTGAGCAAGTTCATGATTTTGGAGTTGAGGTAGTATCTATGGACTTCAGTTATGCAGACGTCAATGTAATGTACGCAGTGACTTGGCCAGGATGGTGGAATAAAAAAGAACTGTTTAGATCTGCAGATGCAGGAGCGACATGGACAAATATTACACCACCAGAAGCCACCTTGGTACATAGATATTGGGTGCCTTATGATGTTGTCGCAGATCCTATGAATGCAAATAAGGTTACAATTGCCAGAACTTCAATGTACCATGAATCTTTAAATGGCGCAGAAATATTGGAGTCACTTGATGGAGGAATGACGTGGACAGATGTCACAGGTGCGGTTGATGATAAATCTATAACAAATATGGTCTCTCATCAAGGAGTAGAGGGAGGATTATTTGTAGGTACAAGAAAAGGAGTGTATTATAAAGATGCTTCAATGGGAGATTGGGTCGATATTAGTTCTGATTTACCTGTTTCCATTTCTTCAGAAAAGTTGGTGCCTTGGTATCGAAAACAATTGATCAGAAATGGAACAAATCAATCTGTATGGGAACGACCATTCACAGTAAACAGCAATAGAGTGATCGCTAGACCTTCAATTCAAACAGATACCTTATTCTGCACGAGGGATTCAGTTTACTTCAGAGATTTGTCAATTATGTCAGAGACTGGAGCAAGTTGGTTATGGACAATTGAGGGTCCTGAAACCATCACATCTACAGAACAAAATCCAACATTTGCATTTGGTTGCCAAGGGATCTATGATGTGACATTAACGGTTACGGATACATATGGGACAGACACAAAGAGCATCCCAAATATGTTTATTGTACTTAATAATTGTAGTGATAATCCTGATCCATATAAAGCACTGAATACTTATGCATCAGGAGACTATATCAATTTTGATAATGAAGATTGGACTGTCACAAATTTTTCAGTTTCTGCTTGGGTGAAGCCAACAGGAATTCAAGATGATTATACTGGAATATTTATGTCTGATGGCTCTGCTGTTGGCTTTAATTTCAAGAATGGAAATAATTCATTGGCTTATCATTGGCCAGATGGTTCTTGGTCATGGAACAGTGGATTGATTGTAGAACCTGACGTTTGGTCGCATGTAGTTATGACAGTGGACCCAACTGGTGTTACACTTTATGTAAATGGTTTAGGAAGTAAACATACAACTTCTCTCTCTCCAGCAAATATCAATTCATTTAGAATCGGTTCATACCAAGGATGGGGTTCAAGAAATTATAAAGGAGTAATAGAAGAAGTTTGTGTTTGGGATCGAACTTTATCACAAGATGAGATCAGAATGGGGAAACATCTGACCAAAGACCCATTGTCGGATGCTTCTATTATTGCCTATTTTAAAATGAATGATGATTCTGGAATGGCAAGAGATGAAGTAAGTAATTCTGATGGAACTCCTTCTGGGAATGCAGAGATGTTGCTCTCTGATGCTCCAGTAGGACTTGGTGTTTCAGATTTGTTATTTATTGATGGTTTGGCAACTTATGATTTTTCAAATACACAAACTAAGTTGATTTATAATTCTGGCACACCTCCAGATGGGGAGATTGTGGTTTCTCATATTGTTAACGACCCAATGGTGAGTCCTTCCTTTGATAGGTCTCTCATAGCGGGATATTATGTAATTAATGTATACCCTAAAATTAACCCTAGCACTCCTTTACCTCAAGAGATACATTTTCAAAGTACTGGTGTTATCAGTAATTATATGTCTACAAGTAGTGCTCTATCAGTTCAGACGCGTGATGCAAACGAAGGATCAAATGCATGGAGTAGTTTGACACTTCCATCTTATGAATTGGTATCTGGACTAGCTGGACAAGTAAAATTAACAGATGCTTCACCAATCACATCATATGGACAGATCGCTCTTGGTAGAGATAAGTTTGCTGATGGATCTGGGAATGTCACAATAAAAACGGATGCAACAATTTCTAGTCTAATAGAAGGGGGAGAATCGACTGAACTTTCTTTGGTAGCACCATATCAAGCTTTTACAATTCCATCTTTGACTGATGTTGAGGTTCAAGCCATTGTTTCACCTGTTGCGGGTAGTATGGTGTATGATAATGTATTGAAGTCAATAGTGTATTATGATGGGACAGTATGGAATAAGGCAATTGCTAAAGCTACTTTTGATGCTCCTAAAGGCTCAATTCCAGTACCGAATACTTCTACATCTTCAGCTTCAGGAATGGAGCAAGGATCAGTATTAAACTTATCGGATGCTCAAGGGGCGGTTATATTGCCGAAATATTCCTCTGCTGAGTTGGTGAATATTAGTACGCCTGCGACGTCAATGATGATCTACAATACTGATGAAAATCAAATTCAAATTTACAAAAGTGCCAATTGGGAAAGTGTAGTTTCAGAATCATTGGCTTATTCTGTAGGGACTGGCAGTCCATCTTCTGTTAATGGAATTGGAATTGGTCAAGATGACATTCATCCAACTGCGGCTTTAGAGATCTCGTCTTCGAATTACAAAACTTTGTCGCTTCCGGTAGGTGATCATCGGGAGCAGAATGATGCTGTTGCAGGATCCGTTATGTTTAGTGTGGTGTATAATAGTTTTATGGTTTTTGACGGAGAGTTGTGGAATAAGGTGAAGGTGAAGTAAAGATGTTACTAAAAAAAATGTTTAACGAGTAGATATCAATTTTGTCCAATTCATAAAAATTATCAAAAGAGCAGTAAATTGCACGCAAATTTTCTATTTTTTTACCAATTTCACAACTTAATTTAATGTCGATTTTTAAGGAAAGGTTCATCATATTTGCAATTGGGATAATGTTATTTTTTAGCACAGGTATTTCAGCACAAGAGAACTATTATGAAGTCATTTGCACATCATCCACCTATTTTGACGATGAAAAGAATGAGCATGTAAAAGATGATTTTGGTAGTGATGATAAGATTGTTCTTTCGGATGAATACATGTTATATTTCAGAAACCCAACTTATGAAGATGGACCGTTTAGATTCTCTCATTTAGAAGTTTTTGAAAGGGCAACTGGCAGAGCTTTTAAATTAAGAAGTTCATACAGAAATCCTTTGTTCCAAAGAGTTTCACTTCCAAATTTGGATTTATTTGGAGAAATGAAACCTACAGGTGTAACCAAAATTATTAACACTCATCAGTGTGATGAATATTTGCACAAACATGGCGACAAAAAGCTATATACATATGTTGCTAAACAACTTCCTTTTGTTAATATTTTTGGGACAAAAAATAATGTACCTGGGTTTATTTCAAGCTTTCAAATGATTTTGTCTATGAATGGCAAAGAATACATAAAGACAGCAGAATTTGATATAAAAGAAATCACTTACGACTCTACTTTTTTCAAATATATTCCTGAGTTGAAAAAACAGCATCCATCGAATCAAATATTAAATAATCCTGACATTATTAATAACATTGACTTACCAACCTTTGCGATAAAATTTATAAATAATGTGTTTCATCCAGCTGTACCTCATCCTTATAAAATTAAAAATGAAGATGATTTTAAATGTGATAACCTAAAGAGTATTTTTCGAGTGAAAGATGATATTCCAATCTCTAAATCATATTATAATGCAAATGGAGAATTAATACAGAAATTGGTTTATAAAGGCAATGAGTTAAAATTAGAATCAGATAATTCAATCTCTGATTGTTATAATTTTCAATCTTATAACGAAAAACGATATGCAAAGACAGATACGATATATGATTTGAAATATCCGAATAATTATTCTATTGTAGATGACCAACAAAATACAATTAATAAATATTATTCATGGGGAAGTAAAGTGCTCTATAAGTATAGTGAAAATGATATGTTGGTAGCAGAAATTTCTGTAAAGGAAGAAAAATCTAATACAGATACAACGTTATTTTCTTTTAATAAGGATGGATTATTAGAAAATTCAAGGAAGGTGATTTATAGGGACAGTGAATTAATTAGACATCATGTCAAAGATTACACCTACTATGATAATGGATTATTAAGTACTATATCTAGAGATGAAGAGAAAGAGTCATTTATTTATACTTATCGACCATCAGAAAAGATAGACACAGTTTATGTGATAAAACGAATGGATGATGATAGGAAGGTATATATGTATTGTTTTGATAGTCAAGAGAATTTGATCTTTCAATTCACAGAAAATAAACGGGAACATACAAGCAAGCAAAATATAATTGAATATTATCCGTCAAAAGATCAGACAATTAGTGATTCTAGTGAGTTAGACTTGACTATGGTCTTTGAAACAGAGTACCTTAAGCTAGTTAATAAGATGAATAATATAAGCTTTTCCATAAAGGAATCAGAAAATAAACATGATAGAAAAGTTAGTAAAATTTGTAAATCAAATTTTTTAGTAAAGAGAATTTTAAGACAAAATCATTCTAAATCTGATTTCTACTGGCTTAAATATTTTCCCGAGGTACAATTTTTAGATTATGAATTATTAAGTGAAGATGATAAGTCTGTATACTATAAAGTATTCTATAAAGAAACAATTGTAGGCTTTGTGGATAGAATAAAGGGACATTTTTCTATGGTTGTAAGCAATCTAGAAAGTAAGTTTGGTAAAAAAATAATAAAAGGGAATTCGGTTAATTGGACGGTGGAATTAGAAAGAGATTCCAGATATGCAATAATTAAATATGATAAATCAAAAAAAGAATGGGCAATCAATTAAAAAATATGTTTAAACTATTTTTCGGAAAGCTGAATTTTTCGATGGTTATGCTCTTTATATTTGCTTCATTTGGCTACGGTCAAAGTGATTTTTACAAAACAGAATCCAGAGGCCAACAGTTTAAACAGTATGATAATCCAGAAAGATTTACATACATAATCGGAAATCATGAAAATGAGATAGAATTAAAAAGCACCAAATTCAAAAGTGTTGCCGTACAATTTAGTGATGCTGAAAAGAATATTTCTAGAACTACGCTTTCAGAAATATTAAATTCCAATCCAAAAGTAAAACATCTATACTTAAATCAATTAGCTAAAGATTTTAACCTACTAGCACTTGATCTTGAAAAATTAAAATACATTGAGCAACTTCATGTAAGGGTGACCAATGACTTTGATCTTGATTATTTATGGTCAAAGCTTAATAAAATAGGGCCATTAACAAATCTTAAGATAGAAGGGACTAAAAAGGTCAATTTGTATTTTTCAAATGAATTTGAAAAATTGATTTCTAAGTTAAATGGACTTTGTGTGTCTGATATAGCTGTAGAGATTGATTCTTCAAAAAGTATTGAGCATTCGATTAAGACATTAATTTTAATGAATGTGGTTGACAGTGGTTTCAGCTCTAAAAATGCTCTGGATTATTTTTCAAGCAATCAAATAGAAGAATTTATCTTAAATAACCGAGGAGAGTTCAAATGGGAATGGCGAGAATATTTTCAATCATATTCTAACTTGAAGCATCTAGAATTCATGTATTATAAAGCTGAAAGTAATATTAATGTCGTTTCCTATTTTAGCCCTGAGTTAGAGACTTTAGATTTTAAATGTTTATGGAATGATTTTCCCACTAAAGGATTAGGCAAGCTCAAGAAATTGAGAAGGTTGAATGTCACTATGAAAGGCAATAGAAAATCTATAGATTTTGAAGACCTTGTTGGACTTGAAAGATTAGAATCACTCTCCTGTGCTGTCGATTCAGTTGGGAACTTTTTAGGTGAGTTGAAAAATTTAACTCAGCTTCATCTTGCGGGAAAGTATACTACTTTACCTTCTTCAATTTCCAATTTAAAGAACCTGGAGGAGGTTTCGTTGTTTTCGGAAAACCTTAAAAGTATACCTTCTTCATTTGGCAATTTTGACAAGCTAGAAAAGCTAACGATTAGGGCGGATAATTTGACAAGTATTCCCGAAGAAATAGGAAGCATTATAAACCTTAAGGAGTTAACAATAGATGGGGACTTAAATATTCTACCCGAAAGTATCGGAGGTTTGAAAAAGCTAGTCACCTTGAATCTTAAAGGAAATCAACTTCAGTCATTACCAAAAACTATTGGGAATCTAAAGAACTTGGAAACTATTTTACTAGGTGGAAACAGTCACAATGTAGAAAAGGTAAAAGGTGAATATAGGTTTGATCAATCTTGTTTTGATGTAGACGGATTACCTGCTAAGATATTTCGAATTAATACGCTTAAAACCATTGATATTTCTAATACTAAAGTAAGCGATGGTCAGTTAAAATATATTCTTGATTTGGCAATGAAGTATAGATGTGATCAATTAAGTTTAATTCTTTCTAGTTGCGGTATTACAAAACTCCCTGAGGGCAAATATGAGAACCTACATTTAGATGTTTTGGATCTTTCAAATAATCTAATTTCGGAATTTCCTAAATCATTTTATTTCTCCAAAATCATTTCTATAAAGCTAAATGAAAATAAAGGATTCCTTCCTGTATCTGAGGATAGAAAAACTTCTTTGATTTTTGGTTATTTGTATGGTACATTAGAAAAATCTGATTTATCAATTTCGGATAGTATTCCTTGGGCTGTGGCAAAATATAGGTCTGAAGTTAAAGTGCCCGTTTTTGACTTGGCATACTCTCTGGATCCTGAAACTACATCCAAGTTAATAGAAGAAAGATTTCAAGCTGATTACTTCTTTTTCAACGGGAATTTTGAGAAGTCTAATGAACTTTATGAGTCATCCAAAAGTAGCTACAATAATAAAAAAGAAGATGTAACTTATATTACCGATTATAAAATTTCCAACCATTGGATTAGATATTTGATTGGGTTGAAAGAGATAAATAATAGAGATGTATTATTGGAGAATTTGATTGAAATTGAAAACCAAATAGATAGTTTGGCAAAAAAAACATCTGAGAACGAAGGGTATAAATTGTTTTATGCAACTAAGGTATATTTAGGTCTCTTTTATAAGGATTTGGATAACAAGAAATCGAGATTTTTTGCCAACCAAGCTGCTAGAATACTGAGCGATCAAAAAGATGCAAATGCATTAAATTTTCTCGAATTGTGTTTAGTCTCTGGGCTCAATGAAATTTTTGATTCATACTACCTTGATGTGATCACGAGATTAAGTATGGATGAACATGAAGAGGTGATCTTAGAGTACCTCAAAGTTGTCAGAGACATCGTTGGAAACCAAGAAGGAGCTAATATAATAGGGGTGGAAAAAATGTTGTCGGAACCTGAAGTACACTTGCTTCGTTGGGATACTTCATTGGTTGAGATTTGGTCAAATTATCTACCTAAAGATAAAGCCGAAAAAATCAAGGCTTTAAATAAAATTATTAATCCGAGATTGGAATATTATCCTGTTCCTTTAGATTAACCTTTTTGAACAGGCCTATATAAAATAAACTATGAAATCAAAAATAATACTATGTGCATCCTTAGTGAAATCTTTGTGCACCTAGTGGTTAAAAAAATATTGTTTCAATAATTAACACAACCCTTTTTATTTATAATAGTCACATCACTTTGATCAGAAACATCACAACTATTTGAAATTAATATTTCAGGAGCCTCAAATTTCACTTTAGTGAGGGGTAAAATATCAACATTATCAAGTTGGATTTGAAGAATTGCCTTAAATGTTGTGTCTACATCAATTACCAGATTTTGTACTAAAAGGTAATCGATACATGTATCTTCAATACATAATGTTTGATTAATATCAACATCGTAAAGTTTATCTATTTGACCAACTGGCCATCTTACAATCAAGCTATCTACAATCGTAGCATTACCAAGACCAAAGTGCGAAGTGAATGAATTCATAATGCCATAACTTTCACCTGATCTTATTTCACGAACTTGAACACCCCAACTGCCATAGATTTCTATTCGAGCCCCTATAGCATTGATATTGTTATTATCTCCTTTTAATTTGACTCTGAGATAATTATTGCTGGATTCATCGTTGATATAGATTTTATCTGGACGATTGGAATTAGGTCCATTATATCCAGATGCAAAACCTGCATAGACATCTAAAGCACCATCATTATCGAGATCTCCCACAACAGCACTTTGAATTTTTAATGAAGTCGGAAAAGCATCACTGATTAAAGTGAAGGTAAAATCACCATCATTTCTAAATAATTTATGTTGACCACCTGTTGTCACGAAAAGATCTACATAAGTATCATTGTCAAAATCCTTGAACATACATTGTATCCCACCATTTATTGAAGCTATTTCGGTACTAATACCACTTGTTGAAGTAACATTAGTAAAAGTCCCATTACCATTATTTTCATAAATTCCACTTGAAATATCATGATTGATTATAAAGCAGTCTAAATCTCCATCGTTATCTATATCAGCAAAGTCAGTCGCCCAACTTTGACCAAGCGGTCTAAGTCCTGCAGCTTCGGCTACATCGGTATAATTTCCATTCCCATCATTTTGAAAAAGTTGATTTACTCTTCTTCCATCTAGTGGATTTGAGACACCTCCTCGACATTTGGATAAATACATGTCCAAGTCGCCATCATTGTCGTAGTCAGTCCAAATTGTACCGTAATTACCAGAATTATCGGAGGGAATGGTTGAAGTTGTATTTATAAGACCAAGATCGTATGTCAAATTTCCTATTCCATCATTAGAAAATGGCTTTGATAATCCAATATCATGACAAGCGAATAAATCTATAGTCCCATTGTTATCAATGTCAGCAAAATTTGAACCTTGCAAGAATAAAGTATCATCTAATATCTCGTTTAATGTATACGCATCTCCGTTGGCATTCGCTTTTAGAAGAGTGAGCTGATTAAAATAGCCGCCAGTGAGAATATCATTATAACCATTGGAGTCCACATCAGCGATACACATGCTCCACTGTTTGCTAGAACTTGTATTGCCATAAGTGTAATCGTCAAAAGTAGACCCGTCCGACTTTTGATAATGGATAGATAAATCCTTTGCATTGTTGAGCCGAATAATGTCATCAAGAGTATCTCCATTCATATCTGCAATGCCCATTGCCACTCCACTATAAATAGTAGTATCTGAAAGTAGGGCTGAAGTTTGATTCGTGAAGGAAATTTGCGTGTTAGCTATATTAAAATAGCAAACTGTAAGTATTATAAGAATTATTGTTTTTTTCATTGGTAGTGAAGCATTTTGAAGAATGATAGATTCTAACGATATAAAGATAAGGTTTTTTCATGGATTAAAATGAAAACCAAATTTGAGTAAATAATTAAAATTGTCAAAAAAAGAAAAACAAGCAACCCTTTTTTTTAGTGATAATTTATGAATTTTAAGTCACTAATTTGCTTAGGAATGATACATTAATAAAGTTCGCTTTTATCCGCAGGAATTTTATTTTTCAACAAGGCAAAAAACCTGCCTGCCGGCAGGCAGGCGTAGACAATGCAGGGCATTGGAGAGGCTTTTTAACGCTGTAGAAAGGTAAATTAACAAGTAGAAAATGTTACTTTATTATTGAATTATTCCTTGGGTTTCTTGCTACTGAATACGCCTAATTTAAAAGAGATGTTTTTATTACCGACTAACATTGTGAAATAAAACTCTTGTATCATTTTAGATTAATTCTACTTTGAGAGATTAGATATTTTCAGATTATACATTTCTACTATAGAAGAGATTGTAAAAAAAAAGAACGGGTTTAAGGTCACGAGGTTTAGGATTCAAAGCTAGATGTTGACAAAACAAATTAAATGTCAACATCTAGCCTTGCAAACCTTAAACCATAAACCTAATACCTTTTTAGCTCATGCCTATTTTCAATATCTTCATTTTTTGAAATGTCTCAAAGTAGAATTAATAGTATTATAATGTCTATTTTTTTTCCTTTTGCCATGTTTTAGGATTTTAAGGAAGTTATAAATGATAATTCAAATGCCGAAATAATAGAATTATTCTGACATTTGAAAAATCAATATTTTCATTTACTGAAGATTTAATTATCGCTGTTAGTCTATAGACTTCCTGTAGATTGAATATCATTGAACATGGGTAAAGGTAGAGCACCTACAGGTATTCTAAAACCAACCATAAAGTATTTTGCATCTGCACCGAAGTTATAACCATAACCTACTGAGAAATAATCTCTTAAAAATGTGAATTCCAAAGCAGTTGAAAATTCAGGTACGGCATCCGTATTAAAATCCAAAGCTCCAAAATTGACACCAAAACTTGGTTGCCAGATTTCATTTATAGCCTTGCTTGTCCGACTGCCAAATTTGAACAAAATACTATAAGAAGGTGCGAATTGGAATTTCTTACCAGCTAGATCAATATTTGGTCCATCACCGATCGGATTAGCAAGTAGTAGAAGCGGTCTTACTCTAGAATACAATCCAATTTGTTGTACTTTAAAACTCTTTATTTCAATTGTTTTTCTGAGTGGTTGTGCCCCTGCTTTGGCAGGTTCTTCGAGTATAGCTCTGATTCTAATTTGATCACCGTTAGCTCTTTGTCCAGTGCCTTTAAGATCAAATTGTGAATCTGTAGGAATAGCATCGTAGCTTAACCTTTTGATTTGATCGCCAAGATCACCTGCGGAATCAGCAGCTTTTTTAGAATGACCAAATAGGGAAGATAATCTGTGTACTATATTCAATATTTTATCTTTATCAGCATTTAATTCCACTTTGCAACTGTCAAAAGTTGTAATGAAAACAGCAATTTCGGGATTGCTTGGAAGACTTTTTAACACTCCCATTAATTTGCCATCCATTGTAGTGATTAGGCTTTCGATACTATCGGCAGTACTATTCAGATTATTGTTAAACCCTTCCAATAATGCAGTGCTGGTAAGTCCAGGTACATTGGCCAAATTATTTGTATATTTTTGATCTAGTGCTTTCGCTTGCTCATATGGCTGTTCGACAATGTCTTTCACTTGAGTGGCCAATTGAGGGGCTAAAGTGGAAATTGTCTGAGGAATACTCTTAAGTCTAGCTACGATATCTTTGAGACAATCACCTGCACCAAAACTGTCTTTCAACCAATTTTTGGTGTCTGAACTTTTTGCCACCATCAAATTGTTGAGCGTTGTAGACAATTGACCAATTTGTTCAAGTTGTTTTTTACCTTCTTTAGTCAATTGTGTCTGCCATCTGGAGACTGTATAGCTATCAGCTGTAAAGGTGTCAAAATCATCAGATAATTTTATATCTCTTGTCCCAGTGCTTGTAGACATTCGGCCTGATAGTAGAAAGCTTATTTTTTCATTTCCAATACCATTTTTTATTGACTGAGCGAGACTAGTTGCTTTTTTAGCCATTTGAACAAAAATGTATTCATCGCGAAAAGGGATACCGTTTTTTCCTGCAGTTCTTATTTGTTGTCTTGTATAGACTTTATTGTATTGTGCAGAATATTCATTATACAAATCTTCAATTTCTGGATACTTTTCAGCTTCATTGAAAAATTTATTCATTTGAACCGCCAAGTCATTTAGGGATTCCAGCGTCGGGTCTTCTCCATAAGATTTAAACCCTTTCAATATATCGACTTGATTCGTAAGAACTACTTTCAGCTGCCTTAGCTCATCCAAAGAAATTGTATCGCCTCCTGTGAATTCTCGAATGGCATCTGCTATAGAATCTTTGTTAAATTTGATGAATAAAGTAGAGTTTATATCTGCATAATTTCCATCTTGGATTGGTTTTGTATTTGGGTCTTTGTTATATTGATCGAGTTCATACAAATTAAATATTTGCCCAAAGACAGAAAAGTTAAGTAATAAGAAAATGGGTATTAAAATATTATTGCGTTTCATTTTATGATATTTTATAGTGGTCAAATAATGGGGACAATTTTTAATAAGATCTTTTATGCTTGAATTTAAAATGCTTATCAAATGATTTTTAGTCAATAAATTGATAGTCAAATAAAATTGAGGTAGAATAAATTTAACCTTAGGTTTTAAGCTTCATTCCGTTCTCTAAGACTCGCTTTCCAATAAGCCTTACTTACATTAATGTCTCCAATAGGGTCGCCATTTAAGAAGACATATTTGCATTCATGAAACTTAGGACTTAATGTATAACCAAGGGTCTGATCATATTTTGTAGCGTCATATCCAGGAAATGATTTCAAATATTTAAGGGTTTGATCTTTAAGTGTCTGATGGTCTTTTATCCATGCTACTTTTCGTTCAATTTTTCCAGTATGATCATCAGCTAGTAAATCAGCTTTTTGGACTAGTGTCTTCGCATTGGCATCATCACCAAGAACTATAAAATTTATAATCCTATCGTCTTCAATAAAATCAGTAAACTTTTTTAGATGTTGTGGATCTGTCGGGTCAACAATGAGTGTATTTAAAAGGTCCATATTTTTTGGAGGTTTAATTTTGATTAAATGGAGATTTGTTAAAATCTAAGTTAAACAATAAGAATTTGATACCAAATTTTCAGGAAATAAAAAAGGAAGGGAGAAATTGGAAGGGAGAAATTGGAATGGAGAATTAAGGGAGTGAAGGAAGTGAAGGGAATGAAGGGAGGATAAGGTGGAGATATTTGATGCTTTGCATCTTTTTGAGATATGATGAGGGATGTTTTTTATGAGATGCGAGGTTTGAGGATTGAGGTTTGCTTGGTTAGATGTTGACAGGATGTGCTTAGCGAACTTTACGCAAAACCTTTGAGCTACTTTGCGGTTAAAAAAATGTTAGATTTTGGGAGAGAGAGATTGGGGTGAATGGAAACTTCAAGCGATTTTGCGATTAAGCGAATAGAAATAAGTGGAGATATTTGATGCTTTGCATTTTTTTTAGATATGATGAGGGATATTTTTTATGAGGTTTGAGGTACGAGGTTTGAGGTTTGAGGATTGCTTGGTTAGATGTTGACAGGTTGTGCTTAGCGAACTTTACGCAAAACCATTGAGTTACTTTGCGGTTAAAAAAATGTTAGATTTTGGGAGAAAGAGATTGGGGTGAATGGAAACTTAAAGCGATTTTGCGATTAAGCGAATAGAAAAAAGTGGAGATATTTGATGCTTTGCATCTTTTGGAGATATGATGACTGTTAATGAGGTTTGAGGTTTTTTAGTGCGAGGTTTGAGGTTTGCTTGGTTAGATGTTGACGTGTGCTTAGCGGACTTTGCGCAAAACCTTTGAGCTCTTTACAGTTAAAAAAATGTGAGATTTTGGGAGAGAGTTTGGGGTGAATGGAAACGTAAAGCGGTTCAGCGGTTCTGCGATTCAGCGATTCAGCAAAAAAAATCAGAAAGGTTTTTTCCAAGTCTTGTCCTATTTTATTATTTTCAGTTGTCTACCTCTTGAAATGAATATTATTCAACAAATAAAATAAGATGAATATCATACACGAATTAAAATTAAAAGCTAGCTCAGGAACAGTCTTCAATGCTGTGAGCACAGCAAAAGGGATACAAGGATGGTGGTCACAAAACAGTGAAGTAGGAGAAACTGAGGGGGCAAATTCTTTATTAAAATTTGTAAAAGAAGGAATGAAAGTAGACATGGGATTTGTAACTAGAGTCGTGGAAAAGGATAAAAAGGTAATTTGGGAATGCATTTCTATGCCGAATCCTGCATGGATAGGCACTAAAATAATGACAGAAATCAATCAAACGCAGGAAGGATGTGATGTTGTTTTTTCTCATGTCGGTTTTGATAAAAAATGGGAAGGACAAGATGCATTTGAGCAGACAAAAGGAACATGGAATCATTTTGTCCAAAGCTTAAAAGACTATTGCGAAACAGGAAAAGGTCAACCTTGGTAGGCTAAATAATCTGAATTAGATCAACATTATCTTTAAAAAATTAACGACATTACAAAAACTAAAAAATACAAAAATGAACAAACAAAGAAAAATCATCGGTTGGGTTATTACAATTATAGCAGCTCTAATGCCTGCTTGGGGAGTAATAGGGAAATTTACAAATGTACCTATGCAAGAGCATATGACATCAATTGGATACGGAGATTGGTTGTCAATCATTGCTATAGGCGAATTGATAGCAGTAGTTTTATTTGTGCTTCCGAAGACGGGGAAGATTGGAATTCTTTTGATTTCTGCACTGATGGGCGGAGCAATTGCTGCTCACATGGGGCATGGAGAATCTTTTGTCATGCAAAGCATAGTACTCATTCTTTCTTGGATTGCTGCGTTTATTAGATATCCAGAATTTTTGGATTTCTCTTCAAAATAAATTTAGAATTAATAAAGTGATTTAAAAATGTAGGTTAATATGATTTGTATCTCGCCAAGTCGGGACAGGTAGTGCTTTGGTTATCAAATTGTAAGACTGATCGCTGCCTTGCAATTTTGACAGAATCAAAATAGAGAAGGAACCGAAAGTAAACTTTCGGTTGGGCGGCTATAGAATCAATGATATGCAAAGGAATTGACATTATGTTTTTGAATCACTTCAATATAAAAGTGGAATAATGAGAGAGTATCTATTAATATTAAAAGGTGATGGCATGAAAGATATGTCACCAAATGATTTGCAAGCTATGTTTCAGGAATATCAAGCTTGGGTAAAGGAATTAGGAGGTAAGTATGTAGGAGGACAGCGACTTGAAAATAATGGGGCATTATTGACCTCTAGAGAGGAGCCGGTAATTACTGATGGTCCCTTTCTTGAAAGTAAAGAAATCATAGCTGGTTACTTTTTAGTCCAAGCAAAAGATTTTCAAGAGGCTATCAAAATTGCACAATCTGGGCCTCATCTGGGCCCTTATCAAATTGAGGTTAGACCTTTGGTTTGGCCCAAAATGTAGACCTTAATGCCTCAGAATAGCAATGTGCTTATTGACCAGCTCTTTCGCAAAGAGTATGGAAAATTGGTGTCAACTTTGACCCGACTATTTGGTACAGCACATATACAATTGGCAGAAGACGTAGTTCAGGATGCTCTCATTACTGCTCTAAACAAGTGGTCAATTGAGGGTGTTCCTGATAATCCGTCAGCATGGCTCATACAAGTGGCAAAGAGGAAGGCACTGAACGAACTGAATAGAAACCAGATGAAGGAAAGTCACAATCAATTTCTTACTTCCAGTATTGATAGTGAAGAAAAAGTATCATCTGTTTTCATGGAAGACGAAATTGAGGACAGTCAGTTAAGAATGATTTTTACTTGTTGCCACCCTTCTTTGAATTCTGAGTCACAAATTGCATTAACATTGAAGACCCTCTGTGGTTTTGGCGTGCAAGAGGTCGCGAATGCTTTCTTGACATCGAAAGCTACAATCAATAAAAGACTATTCAGAGCAAAATCTACCCTTCGAAAAAGTAATGCTGCATTTCAAATCCCTTCAGGTGCAGATTTACATCCTAGATTGCAAAATGTCTGCACTACTTTATATTTATTATTCAATGAAGGATATAATGCAAGCTCAGGTGACTCGGTCATTCAAAAAACATTTTGCTTAGAGGCAATGAGATTGTTGAAGTTACTAGAAAATCAATTCAATGAAGTATCTCAACTCAAAGCACTCTTAGCATTAATGTGTTTTCATGCTTCTCGTTTTGAGGCGAGAATTGATGCTCATGGAGGAATCATTATTTTCGAGGATCAAGATAGGTCTCTTTGGATTAAGGATCTTATCCAAAAAGGAATGCAATATTTGAGTAAGTCGATGCAGGAACAAAAACTGTCTGCATACCATATCGAAGCAAATATTGCTGGTCTACATTGTATGGCTGATAATTTTGATGATACGGATTGGCAAAGTATCTATGATAATTATATACTGCTGGAGAAATTCAAGCCCAATCCGATAATCAAATTGAACCTTGCAATAATTCAAAGTAAGTTAATAGGTTTAGGCCCGTCACTTAATCTTTTAAAGGAATTAGAGAAAGTAGATGCTCTGAAGAGTTATCATTTACTTCCAGCTACCCAAGGGATATTTTCATATAAGTTGAATCGAAAAGGAGAAGCGAAAGTATTTCTTGAAAAGGCTTTGGAGTTGAGTCCATCAAATAGGGAAAGAGAGTATATATTAAGCAAACTTGAAAATTGCTGATTTTCTAGTTGGCAAAACAAATTTTATTATCGTTTATAATTCATCTTATAATTTCATGTAGGCCGATTTCTTTAAAACTTGGAATGAAAATGCAACTAAAAAAGATTTATAATGTCCTTTTACTATCCATTCTACAAACTACTAGCATAATGAAAAATTTAGCTCCATTTTTTATTGCCACTTTTTTATCCTTAATTATTTGCGCTCAAGAAGAACAGAAATTCAAATTTGATTACACAATCAAGTCAGACGCTTTTGGTGATGATCGAAATATAACAGTTTACTTACCGCCTTCTTTTTACGAAAACCTAGAGGATAAATTTACAGTAACATACATTTTAGATGGACATTTTGATCCGTTTATTGACCTTGGAGTGAAGATTATTGAATACAATACCTATATGCACAAGTATACTCCTACAATAGTAGTCGGTATTCATGCAAAGCAAAGAGGTTGGGAGTTTTCTGCTCCATCACCAGACGACAATGAGAACTATGATTATAAAGGTGGACGAGCTCCAGAATTGCAACAACATTTCAAGAATGAAGTTTTTCCACTCGTCGATTCGATATATAGAAATAAGATTCTTCGATTTCGAAATTTGATAGGCCACTCAAGCGGTGGTGGTTTTGTTTTGTACAGCCTATTTAGTGATGAGAAGGATTTGTTTGATGGGTATTTAGCTATTAGCCCCGGGATCAGAGAGGATTCTGAATATATACTTGAGAATGCTGCGAATCGTTTAAAAAATGGAGAGCGATTTTCTAAATTCTTGTATTGTTCATCAGGAACAGTAGGAGAGAGAGAGGAATTATTTGGCGGAGCAGTGAAGAGATTAGATTCTATTTTTCAAGTATATCCGGATCATGGATTGATCTGGCGAACCTCTGAATTTGAGGGCATGGGACATTGGACTTGTGTACCTCCATCTTTTAATTCTGGGATGGTCGAGCTGACTAGAGCATTTAGAGTAGATGAAAAGACTTTCTTTGACTTTGCTTCAAACGTTGATTTGTCAATGGCTGAACAAATAGAATCGTTTTATAAACAAACGGAAAAAGAATATGGGTTTGTTGATATCCCTACCGCAGGCTACCTCAATAGTATAGCATGGGAAATGAGAGATAAGGAGAAATACCAAGACGCGATGGAAATCTATGATTGGGGCATTAAGCAGCATCCAACAAACTATACATTGACAAAACAAAAGGCTAAGTTGTATTTGCACATCGGTAAACACAAAGAGGCATATTCTACTTTTAAGCTGTCCATAGAAAAACTGGAAGGCGTAAAAGAAAAGATGTCAGCTGATAGGTATGAAGGGCAGAAGAAATATTTAAATGAGAAATTGATTGAGTGTAAATTGGAATAGGCATATAGAGATATATTTTCGGACACATCATAAACCCCATTCAAATCCTATTCCTAAAAAAAGTCTTGTGGATCTGGTTTGCTTAGGGAATACTTTGAACTCACTTAAAAGTCCTTGAAAAATTGATATTTGAGGGACTAATATGATCTTTTCCGAAATTTTTAATTCATAAGAAATCCTTGCTCGCAATCCAATGTTAAGGCTTGAATTAAATGATGTATGCTTGGTTCTTAAGTCTTCAACGATAGTGGTGGTGGGGTTGAATTGAGTATTTGGTTATTTGTATAAGTTACAACTATACCTTCATAATTATCATAAATTAATTTTGATCCCTCTAAACCTAGGTTGAAATCAAACCTATTCCTCAAAGATAGATTTATCGGATAAAAAGTAAATGTAAAAACAGATTTGTCGATATCAGCTTCTACTTTGGTGTCAGTGCCGAATAATCCTAATCCAGAAGATGCTTTTATTTTTCCACCATATTTTTCAAATCCAATTGCGAATCTCCATTTAAATTTATGCGTTTTTGCATTTTCAAATGCGACTCTAAATGCATATCCAGTTTCGTGGCTATACTCGGCTCCGAATCCAATTCCGATATCAATATCAGTAAACATGCTATAAGTTACACCTCCAACAATTTCCACTTTTTGTGAAGAAGCTAAGACACTAAATAGGAGTATGATAAGAACAATTATGTTTTTCATAGAATTGAATTGAATTGTTTTTAGTGAATTGTAATTTTCATTTAAATATCGACCTTTTTAAATTGTTGTTTGAAAGATAAACGATCAAGAGTGTAAAATAATTTGCACTATTTACATTGTCATCCCGACTGTAATGGAGCCCGTATTGTCATTCTGAGCCCCAAATAGCGCTTTGCTGCTATAAAATTAAAGTAATGACAAGTGGGTTAATATATGAATTGTATTTACATTATATATTTTATTAATATATAATACACTGAATACATGTAACTTAAAAACTTGTCATAGATAGCGAAGTCGAAGAACGAGAATACTTTTGTGTCCCTAATTTCGACCGAAGTGGAGAAATCTAGCACTTAGCCTACGGAATGAATTACTTGTTCTCAACGACAGCATTTTTTATTTTGATTAATGTGTTTTGGTAATTATTGTGATACTTAATGAAATTTATAGAATCTGATTCAAATGTAGATTGATACTTTTTCAGAGGCATTATATTCCCCATTGAACCCCAATACCAAAAAATGGTCTCATGGATTTAGTCTGTTTTGGAAATTCTTTGAACTCATTTAACTGTCCATAGAAATATGATATTTGAGGGATAAGATTTAATCAAAAGAATTCCCCTAGGCTCTGCCTCGGGTGTTAGGAAACAATTAGGCAGCAAAGCCAAGGCAGCTCTTGTGGGATGAGGGAGCAGCTATGTGTGCTGCATTAGAGCTGCCTAGAATTTTTGGTTTCGTTTTTTTTCAATGAAAAAAGGAAAATCCAGCTGATAAGCGAATAATAGGTTGAAATATTGATTTTTGTAAATCACCAAACTAACTATGAAAGATAAAGTATTTACTGTTTAAAGTAAAAGCTATTTTAGACCTGATGAGGGGAGGTGATACCCCGACGGCTCTGCCTCGGGGTAGTTCATTTTTCCGAAATATTAAAACTGTATGCTATTCTTCCTCTCAAACCAAAATTGAATTTGGAGTTATATGAAGCATGGCGTTTCTTTAAGTCTGTGACAATAGTCATACTAGAAAATGAAGAATTAATTGTATGTATACCTTGATAATTGCCGCCGATTAAATTCGAAACCTCCACACCTAAATTTATGTCAAGTCTATTGAAAAAAGTAGCATTTAGTGGATAAAAAGTAAGTGATAAGATAGATTTATCAATTTCAGCCTCGACTCTATTGCCACTGCCAAATCCATCTTCGAATGCATTTATTTCCCCACCATATTTTTCATATCCTATTGCCACCCTCCATTTGAATTTATTTATTTTTGCGTTTTCGAAAGCGACCTTTAGTCCATATCCGATTTCATTGGTGTATTTGTATTCTGTAGAGAATGATGACGAACCCCCTCTATTATAAAACATGTTATAGTTAATACCTCCAACGATTTCCACTTGCTGTGCAAAAGCAAAAACATTAGAAAAGAGCATGATAAAGACGATAATATTTTTCATAGGATTGAATTAATGTGTTTTGGTAATTATTGTGATACTTAATGAAATTTATAGAATCTGATTCAAATGTAGATTGATACAATTTCAGGTGCATCATATATCCCACCCAATCCCAATGCCAAAAAATGGTCTAATGGATCTTGTGTGTTTGGGGAATTCTTTGAACTCAGCTATATGACCATAGAAATATGATATTTGAGGAGCCAAAATTAATTTTTCTGAAATATTAAAATTGTATGCTATTCTTCCTCTCAAACCAAAGTTGAATTTGGTGTTATATGAAGTATAGCGTTTCTTTAAGTCTGTGACAACAGTCATACTCGAAAGTGAAGAATAATTTGTATGTGTGCCTATATAATTCCCACCAATTAAATTCGAAATTTCAACACCCAAGTTTATGTCAAGTCTATTCCATAACGTTGCATTAAGCGGATAAAAAGTAAGTGATAATATAGATTTATCAATTTCTGCTTCTACTCTATTTGCACCATTGCGTCCTGCATTAAATACATTTATTTTTCCACCATACTTTTCATAACCTATTTCCACCCTCCATTTGAATTTATTTATTTTTGCGTTTTCGAAAGCGATTTTTAGTGCATATCCAGTTTCATTAGTGTAATCGGCATCGAGTGATGTGAAACTCTCTCTATCATAAAACATGTTTTGATTTATTCCACCTACGATTTCTACTTGCTGTGAAAAAACAAAAACATTAGAAAAGAGTATGATAAAGACGATAATATTTTTCATCGATTTGTGTTTAATTGATTTTTTGTGAGTTGTAATTTTCTATTAAATATAAATCTTTTTTATTTGGTGTTTTATAATGGAGTGATATGATGTAGAGCAAATTGCATAAAATATCACAGGAGAGGTCAGAGACCTTCCTCTCGTTCACAGTATTAAGGCGAGACAAAGGTCTCTGACCTCTTGTCGGTTTCTTATCTATTTGAAATGATATTAGTAAACATGCAATCTGGTCTACACACAGTGATATGTGCATCACAATTACTAAAACTTATAATTAAAATAATCAATATCTTTTTTGCACTTTTCAGCAATTAGAGCCTGACTTTTAATAGTGTAATAATCTCTATAATCTTTTTTCCAAGTTGGATTCAATTGAGGTATTTCAATCAATGGAAGATTCAGTTTATTAAACAACTCATCAATTTCATTTTTGTAATTTTCAAAACGAAAAATATGATCTGTCAATAATACCTCCTCATGATTAGAAATATAGTCTAATTGATTGTAGTGAAAATCTAAATTTTCAGGAGGTGAAGCAAGATCTAATTCGAGGAAATTCTCATACTTTTTCCTTTCTTCTTCTTCTAAGCTTTCTTGGTTATTTTTAATGACCAACAAATACCAGGATAAGATTCGATCCCAAGGATTTCTTACAAAGGCAAAAGTAAAATAATCTTTGTGTAGGTTGATTAGCTGTACTTCTTCCGATTTTGCATTGCCATGTTGAGATATGATTTCTACATTTTCTCCCAATCGTTTCTTTAGAAGATTAATAACTGTAGACCCACCAGTTCGTTGAATGTGGACGAATATAAGTTTGGAACTATGAGATATTATCATCTAAGATTAGGGTTATTTTATACAAGCTCGCAAAGTAACTATTTTTTATATTCCTCTAATTTTTTAGTAGCCCATTCTTTAATGTTTTTGTAATAATTCGCATCTACTTTATCTTTTTGTGCTTCAAGCAATGATAATGATTTAGTGAATAACTTTTCAGCAGATTTGAGTTCCCCTTTTTTATCATATGTATCAGCTAGGTTGAATAGAATCTTCATGTTATTGTCATCTAGTTCAAGACCTAATTTGTAGATTTCAATGGCAGTGTCAAATTGATCTTTGTCCCTGAATTCATCAGCTGTAAATCTGTAATAAAGAGAGTTTGGCATGTATGTGAAATCAAATTGTTCTTTTTTCTTCACATGAAATTCATCCATTTGCTCTTTTATGGTTTGGTTTTGATTTTGCGAAAAGTCCTCCATCGTTTTTTGATCTGCAAAATAGTTTCTGCTCATTTTGACTAGCCCATCATTTACAGCTGGACTGTAAGCATTCGGGCATTGACATATTGCCTGGAATCATCTAAGACCTTATTTTTGCATGATAAAATAAATTATGCATCAATATACAGAAAAGGAAAAACTCGAATGGCTGGCAGACTGGAAGACCAGC
>Ga0256847_1000026_pt1 | contig 102026 bp, 87 predicted proteins | sample TeddybearmetaG_FD_189099 | JGI IMG/M metagenome (GOLD analysis project Ga0256847, IMG submission 189099) | Hydrothermal vent microbial communities from East Pacific Rise, Pacific Ocean - Teddybear | ecosystem: Environmental > Aquatic > Marine > Hydrothermal vents | place: Pacific Ocean: East... | reverse complement strand
GAAAAAAGCTATCCGAAAGGATACGAAGATCGTCTATATAGTAAATCCAAACAATCCTATTCCATCTATCATCGCGAAGCAGGAGCTTGAGAATTTTGTTAAAGAAGTCTCGAAGAAATGTATGGTTTTTGTTGACGAAGCCTATTTTGAGTTTGTAGATGATCCAACATATGGTTCCATGATTGATCTCGTGCGAGCAGGACAGAAGAATCTGATTGTGACAAGAACAGCATCAAAGATTCATGGTATGGCAGGTCTACGCGTTGGGTTTGGTTTCGGCGATGCTGATCTACTGAAAGACCTCGACAGAATCAAAACCGGACAAATGAATGTACTCGGTTTGGCGGGAGCAGCGGCAAGTTATTCTGATACTGAGTTTCAAGAGTTTACCCTACGAAAAACCAGAGAGTCGAAGATGATCATGGAAGAAATGATCGCTGAACTGGGATTAAGATCGATGAAATCCCATGCAAATTTTGTATTTTTCGAAACCGGACATGCAGTAGAAGAAATTAACAGCGGACTAAAAGAGAAAGGCATATTATCTGGTAGACCATTCCCTCCATATCTGAAATGGTCGCGTGTAAGTTTGCAGAAACCTGAGGAAATGCGCTACTTCGTACAAACGTACAAACAACTATTTGGCTAGGTCGCAATTCGGATAGAAGTATTGTGTTGATAGAAATGACAAGTAGTTGGTGTGTCACATGACACGCTTACTGGCATTGATTTTGGCCTATATATTTCTGGCTCTTGCAATTGTGGGCGTGATTCTCCCTGGTTTGCCAACGGTTCCATTTCTGCTTTTAACAGCATGGTTTGCTGCAAGAGGCTCTGACCGTTTACATAGCTGGCTATATGCTCATCCACATCTAGGTAAGCAGCTTACAGATTGGGAGCAACATGGGGCGGTCTCAAGAACGAGCAAAGTGTTAGCAGTGCTAATGCTAATTATCAGTTGGTATGTGATGTATCATCGCTTGAATAGTGCTTGGATGCTGGTAGGTATTGCATTTTTTTTTGTTACGCTGGCTATTTATTTGATATCAAGACCAGAATCGAACATGGACGAGTAATAGATATGTATCGTGGAAAGACAAACTGTTGTAGAACATTCTAATTTCCGGGCATGATGTTATGGACCTGGTTCAGGATATCCATAGTGTGTATTAGTCAGCATGCGCCACCATTTGGCTGTTTGTTCTGTCTCGGTGTTTCGGAGACTCAGCCAGGTTGCGTGTGCATCCGAGGCTTTCTTCGGATCCAGTTCGATCGCCCATAGTGCTTTAATTTCATTGGGAACTACCGAATAGCGGACATCTATAATCCGGTTGGGGTTATTAGGGTCTGAAGCAAGATAATTATTTGAGAACCATCGAAATCGCTCCACGTCTTTTGCCTGTTGGCTGGTTTTGTTTAGCCAGGGAAAATGCTCTGCCATACTGAGTTTTTCTGCACGATCGCCAGGGTAGGTTTTGTGCGATATGCCAACGCGAACAGCGTCGACATAAAAGTAGTCGTTAGTCTCGTATATAACCTTCCATAGAATGAGGTTGGCGAAACCAGGTTTGGCATCAAGACGAATCGGCGTGTGTCCACGGCTTTCTGCTAATTGGTAGCCAAGAGATATTGCCCGATCTCGTTGAATGATACCGAAAGAAAGATACGCAATTGCCCACACGAAAGCGAACCTGGCTAGCCAGGGTTGTTTTCTTCTTACTCCTAATACAATCAGGATGAGAATTGGAATGGTGAACAAGGGGTCAATGATTGAGACGTTGTTCCATGCGAACCTTTCGGATGAGAACGGCCATAAAAGTTGGGTTCCGTAAGTAGTGCAGGCATCGAGCAATCCGTGAGTTGCGTAACCCAGTAGACAAAACAGATAACTTTGTTTGAAGGAAAATTCCTTACCTAGCCAGCGATAAAGGACTATCGTTACCAGCAGGGCGCCAATCGGAATGAAAATCAGGGAGTGCGTGAATTGTCTGTGGAATTCAAGAAACAGTAATGGATCCGTGGGGGAAAAAATTAGGATATCCAGATCGGGCGCTAACCCGCCGAAACAACCAAACAAGGATGCAGCTTTTACCTTGTCTTTGTTGCTGGCGGACTGTGCGAATGCTGCGCCGAGTGAAGCCTGGCTGATAGGGTCCATGTATTTCTCTTTAATACGTGTGAGTATTGCTTGTGATGGGGATTATAGGTGAAAAATATTTGTAAAAATGCCTGGATGCGCAACATCGTTACTTGCGTCGTGCTCTCGATGCTTTTGATGTTCACGAACGTAAACGCTAGCGAAGGTAGTAAGCGCTGTAACAGTTCGCCCTTAAAACTATATCAACCATCTCCCGCGGAGCTGGAGCGAGACAAAATCTACGCGCTGCTTGCCTACGCCGTGGTCTACAAAGACTGGCAGACAGATAACCGACGCGGGTACAACATCGGCAGTATATTGGTCGATCCAAGCCAGGATCCAGAGCATCAGTTGGTTTGCTGGGCTAGAAACTCTGTAGGCGTAACAAGAAATGCGACGCAACATGGTGAAGTCAGACTGCTCACAAACTATCTTGCGAATGCTGGTGTGAGAAGTGCTAAGGGACTGAAGCTTTACACCACGTTGGAGCCATGTGCGATGTGTTCTGGGATGATGACGTTGGTGTCGTTACAGACGAGTATCTACGGACAAACTGACCCTCGCTTTGGTCAGGTTATGGAGCGCCTGGCATTGGATTCACATACCCTGCCAGAAGGCCACTGTCCTTATCCGCGTGGTGTGCAGTCAGTAGCCGCGCAAGTGGAGATACGTAGACAATTGGAAGAGGCCTATAGGGCTGCGGGCATGCCAAACATTACGAATTGGCTGGCCGGTGAGGAAGCGCGTTCAATCTTTGAGCAAGCAGCAGCTGAACTTGAAAGCTACCAGGTGCAGTTTGACGAAAACAGCAATGTGGTCGAACGAACGCGTGAGTTTCTCGCAACTGTGCCTTCGCAGTACACAACGCTTCCTTATACGCACGCATGCGAAGCGCCGTGGGTACAGCAGGAGGGGGTGTTTTCTCTCAGAAAAATTAGAGAATGGGTGAAGCGCTGGTTGCAGTGATTTATAGTCATCCGCTAGCGGTGCCGGTGAATTTCTGCTCCAGCTTTAGGGTATCTACGGTAAACAAGCGAATACCTTCAGCGAGCTTTTCAGTGGCCATGGCGTTTTCGTTATGACCCCATCTGAATGCCTGTTCACTTAATGTGTAGGCGTCCTCTGCAGCTACAGAAGAGTCGCTGGACAGCGCCTGCGTGAGCGTTCCAGTATCGGCCTGTAATTCAGCAAGCAATGCCGGGCTGATTGTTAATCGGTCACAACCCGCGAGGGCTTCGATTTCTCCAGTGTTTCGAAAGCTGGCACCCATAACCACGGTATTGAACCCGTTTTGTTTATAGTAGTTATAGATTCGGTGTACTGACAGCACGCCCGGGTCGGTCTCAGCAGTGTATTTTTCGCCAGTGGAATTCTTCCACCAATCAAGAATACGCCCGACAAAGGGTGACACTAAAAATACACCAGCATCTGCACATGCCATGGCCTGCTCGAATGAAAACAATAGTGTGAGGTTGCAGTTTATGTCGGATTTTTCAAGCTCAGTGGCCGCCTTAATTCCCTCCCAGGTAGATGCCAGTTTTATCAGAACCCGTTCCTTGCCGAACCCAAGTTCTTCGTAATGACTAATTAATCCTTTGGCACGTTCAATCATTGCGTTTTTATCAAATGATAATCTGGCATCGACTTCTGTCGAAATGCGCCCTGGAATAATATTGAGAATTTCCCTGCCTACCAGAACAGAGAGGCGATCGCAGCACAAATCCATTTGGTCCTGATTACCGGTTCCACTTTTTGTGTTCTGTTTCGCATACGACTTTGCGTCGAGCAAGAGGTGTGCGTACTGAGGTAAAGCAGCGGCCTTGAGTAACAGGGACGGGTTGGTTGTTGCATCCAGTGGTTCGAACTGCCGAATGGCCTCGATGTCGCCAGTATCTGCTACTACGTCAGACATAGTTTTCAATTGTTCGAGCTTGTTGGTCATGCTTCATTTCCCTTGCCTGTCACTGGTAGATGGTTCATTTTCGAGCGTTCAGCCACCAATGCATTGTGGTGGTTACCAGCTCAGCCGCATCCTGTTGAACGAAGTGCGCAGCACCGGGGGTGGTAACAATTGTGAGATCGGCATTTATCCAGTCCCAGGTATTGTTAAGCGCATCTGAGGGCAAGGCGGTATCGTCGAGCCCGTGGAAAATTAAAACTGGAAAATTCAATTTAGGCGCTAGTGGAGGCAATGGTGCGTCCTCTTTAGGCAGACCCGGATAGTTTTGCTTGTAGAAGGCAAGCATGGCGTTAAAGTCCGATTTTTCGAAAGCGGTAACGTATCGTTTGCGTGCCGCAGGGTCGGCCACCCAAAAAGACAGGGTTTGAGCATTCATTGGGCCACCGAATAGTATGTCTGGATCTTCGGGCTTTCCCTTGCGAAATACCTGGGCATAGTTGGTGTTAGCTCTGGCATCAGGGCTGGTACTTTGCACCCTGGCAAGCCCGTTGGGATGTGGCAGGTTTAATATTACCAGCTTATCGACTAAATCGGGGTAAGCAAAAGACAGGCTCCAGGCTACAACACCGCCCCAGTCGTGACCTACGATAATCGCCTTTTCTTTGCCAAAATGTTTAATCACAGCGGCAATGTCTGAAACCAGTTTCGGCATTGCATAGTTTTCATCCCCCGCAGGCTGATCGCTGAGGTTGTAACCGCGCTGATCAATTGCAACCACCTTGTATTCTCCACGCAAGCCTTCCATCTGATGCCGCCACGTATACCAGAAATCCGGAAAACCATGAATCATGATAACCAGAGGGCCGGACCCGGTGGTTGCATAGTGGATTTTTGTGCCATTATTGTCGGCGTAACCATGTTCTACTTCAGACCAGATATCTGCACAGATTTCACTTACAGAAAAACAAAAAATGAAAATTGTGACTAGGTATTTCAGCATTTTAACAAACCCCTGGCAGTTTCATGTTGACTTGCATTGTATATCATCAAGGTTGTTTGTCAGTAACCTGATTTTCATTTTTTTACAACTGCGATCCGGTTACACTGGCTCTTTTGGCAAAGAGTACTATCGGATGCATTGCGAAGAAATTGACTACGAAATTATTGGTGAAACCATGCAAATGGTCGAAATCGAGCTTGATCCCGGCGAAACAGTAATAGCGGAAGCCGGATCTATGAATTATATGGAAGACGGTATTACCTATGAGAGTAAGATGGGTGATGGCTCCGATCCGGATGTCGGTTTCATGGGAAAGCTCTTGCAGGCTGGTAAACGTGTGATAACTGGTGAGTCACTATTTATGACACACTTTTATAACTCGGCAAGCCAGAAGCGCAAGGTAGCTTTTGCTTCCCCTTTTCCAGGTAAAATTATAGCGCTGAATATGGCAGATGTTGGCGGTAAAATAGTTTGCCAGAAAGATTCGTTTTTGTGTGCAGCACTTGGTACCAGCCTGGGAATCACTTTCAACAAAAAATTGGGTGCCGGTTTTTTTGGTGGTGAGGGCTTTATTCTTCAGAAAATTGAAGGCGACGGAATGGCATTTATGCATGCGTCGGGAACATTGATTGAGCGTGAGCTTAATGGTGAAACCCTGCGTCTGGATACCGGCTGCCTGGTTGCCTTTACAGACAGTGTTGATTACGACATAGAGATGGTAAAAGGTTTAAAAAGTATGTTTTTTGGTGGTGAAGGTATGTTTCTTGCCACCCTGAGTGGGCACGGAACAGTGTGGATTCAGTCCTTACCGTTTTCCCGCCTGGCGGATCGTATTCTGGCACATGCGCCTTCAAGCGGTGGGTCCAGTAAGGGGGAAGGTTCAGTGCTGGGTGGGGTAGGGCGCATGTTGGATGGTGATTAAGCGCCAGCTTTACAGTCACTACTGCTGAAGGGTGAGTGGAAAATAAGTGTAGCAGCTGGTTCGGTTCATGAGTGCTCGTAGCGAGTCAGCTCCACCATTTCAACAGGCGAATGTAGAAGATTACGCTAGAATATGATCCCTTTTCGCGCCTTTTTGCGCCTATAGTAGAGTGACATTATACGTATTTTGAGAACAATCATGAATTTAATGCAAAGTCTGATGGTTATTGTTGCGCTTACTTTCTGCCATTTTTTATATGGTGATTTCCTTACCAATGAGCAAATTGGCGCTACTCAGGCTCAGTTGGAATATGGCTTAAACGGAAAAGGAGTTTCCATAATAATTATCGACCGCGGTATAGACTGGAGACACCCGGACTTTAAAAATCCCGACGGCACCACACGCATAAAATGGATGCTGGATCAGTCCGGTCAAAGCTTGTGCGATGTAAATAATCCCGATCCGATTGAGTACAGTGAAGCTGATATCAACAATGCTCTGTTCAACGGTGCCCAGTTGCCTTTTCGAGATGCAATTGGCCATGGTACGTCCACGGCTGGCCTGGCAGCAGGCAATGGAAACGCATTTGCGGACGGGCGCTACTCAGCACCTGCATCCCACTCAGATCTAATAATTGTCAAACAAACGTCTGAAGGTGCGCCTTCTATTAATGGTTTACCTGCAGAGCCATTTTTCAACGCTTGTTACGACCAGGCGCTGGATTGGGCAAACGAAAAGGCCATGTCACTGAACCAACCGGCTGTAGGGATAATTAATAGTGGGGTGCAATGGGGCGCCATGGATGGTACATCTGCACTCAGTCGTAAGGTTATGGAATTCTTTCCATTGGATCGGCCGGGCTGGGTGATGGTAGAAGGCACAGGCGATGAAGGCGGCACAGCTTCCCATGCAAGCATTGAATTTGATAATACTGGAGATGCTATCGTTAATATTCAACTCGATAGTACGGCGACTGTAGATTTTGGAATCTGGTACTCTGGCAATAGACCTGCAGAAATAAGCGTCGAGATGGACGATGGGGCTACCCTGGGGCCCGTACAACCTGGTGGGAATCTAACTGTAAACAATATCACCATTATTAACTATGAGGCCGGTGGAGTATTTTATCCCTGGACATCAGACACCGATGACAGAACTGTTTTTGTTCGAATAACTAATCATGCGACAAGCGGAAAAATTCGTATAAAGGGTATTTCTCCCGGTACTGGCAATGCGCATCTGTATATTGCAAACTCCCCAACAAGCTCATTTAGCGACCATCTTGTCGCTGGAACACTTACTGATATAGCTAGCACTCCCTCTGTGGTAGTGGTTGCCAACCATGTGTTGCGCACTCACTGGATAGACATCCAGGGTATCCAACGCTCTGTTACCAATCAGGGTGCTATAGGTGATCGCTGGATAGGGTCTGCCGAAGGACCGACGAGGGATGGGCGGCTTGCCGTTGATATATCCTCACCGGGCGAAAATGTGTTTGCCCCACTGGGACGTGACTCTGTGTGGAGTACAGCGCTATTCAATCAGGTATTGGACGGCGGGGGGTGGTACACCCGTGCATCTGCTGTTAGTGCGTCCGCTCCAATTGCCGTCGGTGCTGTCGCTATGCTTCTGCAAGTTGATCCCCGCCTCACAGCGGGCGAAATTAAAACACTTCTAAAAGCAAGTGCTGTTCAAGATACCTTCACCGGGGAGGTGCCCAACACGAGTTGGGGCTCCGGAAAACTGGATATCCATGCTGCAGTTCAAATGACTTTGGCGCAACTCGACAAAATGCCATTTTCTAAACGCATACCGTTCACCAACCCGGCCTCAAATATCACCCAGCAGAGTTTTCTACGATTTACCAACAAAAACACTGTGCTGACCAATGTGCTTATAACCGCCCTTGATGACATGGGGTCAACAGCTCCTTCAGGCGTTTTAAGTTTTCAACTTGAACCCGGTGCTTCATTGCACTTGAACGCCCAGGATCTTGAATCTGGCAATACTGGTAAAGGTACCAGCGGGTCGCTGGGCAACGGTGTGGGCAAGTGGCAGTTGCGAGTTACCGCTTCAGCGAATGTTGAAATAATGAGTCTGGTTCGCACTCCAGACGGTTTTTTAACCAGTCTTACTGATGCGGTACCAATGAGTGCGATTGGGATAAATGAAGTGTATTTTGCCAACCCTGCAAGCAATCAGACCCAACAAAGTTTTTTGCGTGTGAGTAACACCACTTCTTCTACCGGGTTGGTTACCCTTTCTGGTATAGATGACGCAGGCAATCCAGCACCGGGTGGCAACATAACTTTTACGCTGGGGCCCATGGAATCTAAACACTTTAATAGTCTGGATTATGAAAATGGTAACATTACCAAAGGTCTGAACGGTGCCCTGGGCGATGGACAGGGTAAGTGGCATCTTTCGCTGAACTCCATTCTGGCTCTGGAAGTGATGAGTATGATTCGTACCCCAGATGGCTTTTTAACCAATTTAAGCGAGGTTGTACCCATAGATGGTGCCGGTAAACATAGAATATATTTCGCCAACCCTGCTAGCAACTTCGCCCAGCAATCTTTTGTTCGGATCGTTAACACGGGCAATAGTGCAGGTACCGTTACCATTAGCGGTATAGACGATGCGGGTATTGATGCCCCCGGGGGTAACATAGAGTTTCAACTTGCCGCCTTTGAATCCAAACAACTGAACTCGGGTGATATTGAAAATGGAAATATCGTTAAGGGTATCTCCGGTGCCCTGGGAGACGGTAGCGGCAGATGGCGTCTTGCTGTAGATAGCACATTGACTATTGAAGTGATGAACATGATTCGCACTTCTGACGGGTTTGTAACGAACCTTAGTAGCATAACGCCAAAATCTGCGCAAAATCGCAACGAAATACTGGTTATGAATCCCGCCTCCAATGTAAATCAGAGCAGTTTTATTCGATTTGTTAATACTTCTGAGCAGCTTGGCAGCGTTACAATTGGTGGAGTGGACGACGCAGGAAATCCTGCCCCCAGTGGGGATGTTAGTTTTAGCATTGCTGGTTTATCTGCGGTTGAGTATAGCGCATTGGATTTGGAGCAGGGTAATCAGGCAACTGGTTTATCCGGCGCGTTGGGTAATGGAGCTGGAAAATGGAGACTCACCGTTTCTTCTGATGTCGATTTGCAGGTGGTTAGCCTGCTACAGACTCCCACCGGGTTTTTGACCAATTTAAGTGGAATTACACCGGCGATGCCAAACCGAGCATTTGAGGACTGAGATACTCACACTAGTTTGAACCCCTCAGCACTCAAAGGCATTGAACGTATCCGGGTGCCGGTAGCAGCAAATATAGCGTTGGTCACCGCGGGTGCCAGAGGCGGTAAGGCAGGTTCACCAAGTCCAGTCGAGCGATTGTTACTTTGGATAAAATGAACATCAATTTCTGGTGTGGCCGCTATACGCATGACCGGATACTGATGAAAGTTATCCTGCTGGATTACGCCATTGTCCATCGTGATCTGTTGTAACGCCATCGTACTCAGACCATCGATGATTGCGCCCTGTACCTGGCTCGTAGCGCCACTCATGTTGATGATTGGGCCCACATCGACGACCACGGTCACCTTGTTCACGGTGAAGTTATTGTTAGCATCAACGGTAACTTCTGCTATTTCGGCAACATGTGCTGCATGACAGAAATAAAATGCAAGGCCCTGGGCAGACCCTGCTGGTAATTTTTTACCCCAGCCGGCTCTGGTTGCAGCCAGCTTCATTACATCTATTGCACGGCCCGTATTCATTGCATTGACATTGCCTTCATCAATCCAGCGCCGAGAGCCCATAAGTTCCAGCAAGAACTCCAGATGATCTCGCTTGGCTAACACTGACAGTTCATGAAGGAAGCTTTGCTCAACAAAGGCGTTGCTGTTGGAGCCGGGTGCCCGCCACGCACCGCAAGGTGTGTTGACCGACATCAGAGTCTGAGAAATACGTGCATTATCCAGCGCGGTCATAGGAAATTCATTGCCATAAAAACCTGAGCCAATAACTCCCTTACCTTTGTGGGCGAAGCCAATGTAGTGCTGATCCCAGGCAACTAATTTGCCCTGCTCATTGATTGCGGCCTTCATGTTCTCGAATCCGCCAACTCTGAAAAAGTCATTATGAATATCGTCTGTGCGGGTCCAGGTCAGTTTTACCGGAACCCCGGCACGCTGCGAGATTGTCATGGCCTCTGCCGCAAAGTCGTGCACGGCTCGGCGACCAAAACCGCCACCCATTCTGGTTGGATGGACGGTAATGTTAGCTGATTCAACTCCGAGCATGTTGGTCGCGATTTCTTTTACTTGCCCCGGAAACTGGCTGGGTATCCAGATTTCCATGCTATCGGCTTCACCGGCAGTACCTTTGCGAAAATCTACGGTACAGTTCATCGGTTCCATGCACACATGGGCTACAAAGGGAAACTGATAGAAGGCCTCCACTGAGCGGTTTTTGCTGTTTGCGAGTGCAGCTGCTACTGATTCACCTTCACCCTTACCTTCAAGAAGAACTTTGCCTTTATCCTGTTCGGCGATGTGTTTAGCCTGACTGATCATTACCTGCCAGGTATCTCCGGATGCGTCCGTTTCATCCCAGCTGACCTTGAGTTTGCTCTTGGCATCAAAAACCGACCAGGTATCTTCGCCGACAATCGCGATGCCGCCACGAAGTACAGCCAGGCCTTCAAGAAATGCCATCGTTGCCTTACCTGAGCGCTCGTCGGGCTCTATGATAAACGCGTCGCTAATACCGGGTAACTGCTTGATCGTGGATTCGTTAAAGCTAATCGCTTTACCTCCAATACGTGGACAGCGCGTGTAAGATGCGTATTGCATGCCTGGCGCAGTAACATCGATTCCAAATTTAGATTGGCCAGTCGCGATTACCAGATTACCTACGCCACCAATGGAAGTACCGATGATTGTGTAGGAGCGCGGATCTTTGAAGGACAACATCTCTGGGTCGGGAACTGGCTGTAGTACGGCCAGAGCTGCAAGTTCACCGAAGGTCAGGCTGGCACCCGAGATGTGTATAACTTTGCTGTCGCGTGCTTCCAGCTCACTCGTTGAGACGTCCATGGATTCTGATGCGGCTTCAACCAGCATGTATCTGGCGGAGGCACCCATTTTGCGCATAGTGTCGAAATTTCTGGGTATGGATGTCGAGCCGCCGGCACCCTGCATGCCAAATTTTGCTGCGTCCAGGGGTGCATCCAGCACCACTACATCTTCCCAGCGGGCACCCATTTCCTCTGCAATTATCATGGGAAGTGATGTCTTGATACCCTGTCCCATCTCCGGTATCGCTGAATAAATTGTGATCTGTCCATCCGACGCGATCTTGATGTAAACGTTCAATTCTTCGGAGCCCAGCAACGTGCCCAATTCCTGGCCTGAGACACTGAGCGGTGTATTCAGTGTGAGCATTATTCCGCCCCCGGCCAGCGCGGAGACCTTTAAAAAACCACGCCGTGATACGTTTTTGCTAGTCATGACTTGGCTCCAGCATTAGTGAAAGACGCTGCGCTGTGAATGGCCTTGCGTATTCGTATATAGGTACCACACCGGCAATAATTGCCAGCCATGGCAGTGTCGATATCCGCGTCCGTTGGCTCTGCATTACTGGACAGCAGTGCCGCGGCACTCATGATCTGCCCTGCCTGACAATATCCGCACTGTGGTACATCGTGCTCGATCCACGCATTTTGTAGCGGGTGCAGTTCGCTGCCCTGGGCAAGCCCTTCTATTGTCGTCACAGGGTTTGTAACTGCAGAGATCGGTAGCACACAGGATCGAACAGCTACACCATCAATATGTACTGTGCAAGCGCCACATTCGGCGATGCCGCAACCAAATTTGGTTCCGGTCAAATTGAGCTTGTCTCGCAACACCCACAAAAGAGGCATATCGGGTCTAACATCAACTTCAAGGTTCTTCCCATTCACTACCAATTTAAATTTGCTCATACTGTTTTCTCACTCCATGCACTCTGGTGAATTGTAATGCCTAGAGTGCACTCTAAGTCAATAGTCTCGAGGTAAAATAGTACACCATTGGGAACGGACGTAGACCGGTATTCAAGTTAAAGGAATCGGCATTTCAGGTTGTTAAAAATCCGTGTATTCGCTTAGAGTAAGCATCTGTTATTTTAAGGATCAGAATATGGAGCTCGGTAAATTGGGTGTGTGGTATTTTCTTGATGGAATGCCTGCACCTCAGGCAGCAGCTGCCGCTAAACGAATTGAATCGCTCGGTTACAGTACCTTATGGATACCAGAAGTGGTTGGTCGACATCCATTTGTTCATGCCAGCTGGTTGCTGGCTAACACCGAGACGCTGACGATAGCAACCGGAATTGCTAATATTTATAATCGAGAACCCGGTGTAACTGTTCAAGCGCAAAAAACACTGGCAGAACAATCTAACGGTCGGTTTTTGCTGGGGCTGGGCGTGTCTCATAAGCCTGTTGTTGAAGGGCTGCGTAAGTTGAAATACGGCAAGCCTGTGACCACCATGAGAAAATATCTGGCCAATATGGCAATATCTCCATTTACTGCAGTCGGCCCCAAGGAAGAACCTGCCACAGTGATTGCAGCACTTGGCCCACGCATGCTGGAACTGGCTCGGTCACAGTGCCAGGGCGCGCATCCCTATTTCACATCACCTGTACATACTAAAATGGCCCGTCAGATATTGGGTCCCACTGCCATGTTGTGTGTTGAACAGAAGGTGGTACTTGAAATTGATCCCGGAACCGCCAGAACAGCGGCTCGGGAAAATGCAGCAACTTATATGAGTTTGCCAAACTACCGTAACAACTGGTTGCGTATGGGTCTTAACAAATCTGATATTGACATCGAAAAGGGTGGTTCAGACAAGTTTATCGATGCAACTTTTGCTTGGGGCTCCGCAGAAAAGATCAAAGAGCGCATAGCGGAACATTTTGACGCTGGCGCATCCCACGTTTGTATCCAGCCGGTTAAACCGGGTGGCGCACCTGGTGAGCTGGACTGGGCCGCACTGGAAAATTTGGTCACCTAGAAGTTAAATGGCCTCGTCGATAGTCTTCAAACGCTTGAGAGATTTCTTCTGTTGTATTCATCACGAAGGGTCCGTGTTGTACGATGGGTTCTGCAATCACCCGGCCGCTCAATACCAATAAACTCGCGCCCTGAGATCCAGCCTCCAGCTTCAACATTGCTCCCGTCGAAAAAACACCTAATTGGCGCTTGTGAAGTTTATTGGCCAAGCCTTTGTAGACGTACACCAACGCCGGCTGGTCATTGGAAAACAACAATTCTAGATTAGCGTTGGGTTTAAGTTCAACATCCATTAAAACTGGCGAAGTGGCACGCGCGGGTAAAGGGCCTGCCACTACTTGCCCAGCCACATCCACCAGGCCCGCAATGACATGGACTTCGGCGATGTTATCTTGGTTTACGTGTGTAATTTCTCTTTCCGGGAAGTCACGGTACGCAGCGGGTTGCATTTTTTCGTCTGCGGGAAGGTTCAGCCAGATCTGGAAACCATGCAGTAATCCACTCTCTTGTTCTGGCATTTCAGAGTGAATCACACCTCTTCCCGCAGTCATCCATTGCACCCCACCAGGCTCTACCACGCCTTCGTTCTTCATGTGATCACGATGCCGCATTCGTCCCGCTTTCATATAGGTGATTGTTTCGAATCCCCGGTGAGGGTGTTCGGGAAATCCACCGATATAGTCGGAGGTGTCATCTGAGTTAATTTCATCGAGCATCAGAAAAGGGTTAAGTATCTGGTTCAAAACTCGACCTCCGATGCGGTGGATATGCACTCCGTCGCCGTCGCGGGTCGCCTGGGCATCAACTACTTTTAACAAATTGCGCATTGGTTATCTCCTTCCATCAGACTGGTGGGTGCCTGCCCGGCTATGCGGTGCCATGAAGTTTTGCTCCGGACCCAGAGGTACAATGCCCGTGGGATTGATCGTTAGATGGCTGGTGTAGTAGTGCATTTTTATGTGGTCAAGGTTGACCGTTTCAGCAACGCCAAGCGTTTGGTAAAGATCCCTGACATACTCACTTAATGCAGGGTACTCAGAGAGTTGACGAAGGTTACATTTAAAATGCCCTACATAAACCGCATCAAAGCGAACGAGTGTGGTGAATAAACGCCAATCTGCTTCTGTTACCCGTTCACCGGTAAGGTAGCGTTGCTTCGACAGAATTCGCTCCACCCAATCCAACGCGCTGAACAGTGAATCAAACGCTTTGGTATAAGCCTGCTGTGTGGTTGCAAATCCAGCGCGGTACACTCCATTGTTGATGGACTCGTAGATCTTCTCATTGAGCGCATCGATCTCTTCGTGCTTTGCCTCAGGATAATAGTCCTTCTCGTTACCCGTCAGGTGGTTAAAGGCAGTGTTGAACATGCGAATTATTTCAGCTGATTCGTTGCTCACTATGCTTTCGGAGTGCTTATCCCAAAGGACAGGTACCGTTACTCGGCCTTCATAACCTGGGTTTGCTTTTAAATACAGTTGATAGAGAAATTTGAAGCCACTCAGCGGATCTGTCATCTCCCATCCATTCGCCAACATTGTGGGGTCCACCACAGTCACGTCTATGTACTGCTCCAGCTCTTTCAGTGCTCTGAAGATGAGTGTTCGATGCGCCCAGGGACATGCATACGAGACATAAAGGTGGTAGCGCCCTTTTTTCGCTTTGAAACCAGTTGCTCCGTCAGCGCTTATCCAGTTTCGAAAACTGCTGGCTTTACGTCTAAACTCACCATTTGCCGATTTCGTATTGTACCACTGGTCGACCCATTGGCCGTTTTGTAATAAACCCATATCGGATCTCCTGACTATGAAAAAATTATTGATTGATGTGCTTAAGCCGAGCGATTAACCAGCGCCTGGTCCAGGCTGTAGCTGCCAGCACCGCGAATGACGAGCGCTGTGGTAATGATTAAGAGTGAGAGAGCAAATTCGTAACCGTTGTTACTCATAAAAAAACCGTTTTCCAGATGTACTGAATAGATAGCCACGATCATTGTTGCTGCCAATAACGCTGCTGATGGCCGGACGAGCAAACCAAAAACCAGGAAAATGCCCCCAAAAAACTCCACGCTTCCGGCCAGAAGTGCCAATAGATAACCAGGCTCCAGGCCAATGGATGTCATCCATGCTGCAGTACCCTCTAGCCCATAACCACCAAACCAGCCGAACAATTTTTGAGCGCCATGTACTGCGAAAATTGTACCGGCCCCAATTCTGACGGGTAAGGTATCCAGCCCTTTTTCTACGTGAACTAGTTGTCTTAGGGGTGTGTTCATTTTTCTCATCCTTTTGTTGCATAAGTGAATGAGGTCATTGTAGTCATGTGATATCTTATAATAAGCTACATTTACTTATCATTAAGTTCAGTTAAATAGAACAATAGTGTTGCAAAAATGAGCAGAAATCTGATATCGCTTGATGCAATGGAGCTACTTGATGCAATCGATCGGCGCGGTAGCTTCGCAAAAGCGGCCGAAGAGCTGAATAAAGCGACCTCAGCGCTCTCGTACGGAGTTCAGAAGCTTGAGGGGCAGCTGGGGTTGACAATATTTGTGCGCCAGGGGAGACGCTCGGTACTCACACCTGCAGGGCGTTTGATACTGGAAGAAGGGCGAATGATTCTGTTGGCTGCAGAACGTGTGGCGGATAAGGCGAAGGAACTTGCTACGGGGTGGGAGCCACATCTAAGCGTTGGTGTGGAGTGGATGCTGGATCAACAGATATTCTTTGATGTGTTGGCAAGTTTTCAAAATCAACACCCTGATGTAGAGATAGACGTATGTGAAACAGTGCTTAATGGTGGATGGGAAGCATTAGAGCATCATCGGATCGACCTGCTTGTTGGCGCACCGGGTCCGGTTCCGCCACATAAGGGATTCAGAGCAATCTCCATGGGTACTGCCGATCTTATTCCTGTGATCAGCGTTCGACATCCTCAGGTACTAGCGACTAAAAGCCCATTAGATGCAGGAATCGATCTGGCGTCTTTGCGGCGCGTAATCACACACGACACGTCAACGACCAACGTTACGCGCAGCGAAGGGTTTAGCTTAAGTAACAACCATATCTTGTATGTTCAAACGAGCGAACAAAAAATCGTTGCGATTCTGAGTGGTCTGGGAGTCGGTCACTTGCCACGTCATCGAATAGAGAAATATCTGAGTAGTGGACAACTCATTGAACTGTCTATTGTACCCTCGAATCCCGACAACTATATTGCCTGGGGACTCACGAACAAAGGAAAAGCACTGGGTGCTCTTTCACAGTTGATGGTAAAGGCAGCATGGTAAAACATCTGCGTTTGTCTTCGATTAACGGCCAGGAAGATTGAGTTTACTGAGAACCTTGTGGGTGCTCCGCATTTCGACTACATCGATTAGACATCATTGGTTACGGAGTGTGAATCAGGATTTCCAATGCCAAAGGTTTTCGGTTGGGTATTCCTCCCAGGAGTAATTTGTTTAACAATAGCGTTGTGATTTTTATCTGGACTGATGTGAAAGATGCAATGAATACTATGAGCACAATCGAAGTTCTTTTAAAACTCGGATCCTGCCTCGTGGGTTGGATGGTGGTTTACACCCACTGTGTTTGGACAGCTACTCTAAGGATGGTTGATTGTGGAACAGATGGAGATGAATTCTGGCTGCTTCTATTGGTTTTTGCGCCGATTACCATTGGAGCAACATTTCTACTTTCGGCTACAACTCAACTCAAAGAGGTGCACCAGACGATCAAAAAACTGGCCTTGCCAATGATAGTATTGCTGCCGTTGGCAGTCTGGCCCGTTTGGATTAGTTTGCAAAATGCTACTTTTCACTTAGAAGCGTTATGTCACAATGGGTCTATTGCTTTATGGCACCCTTGGTGGGCCCCCCTTCAGTTGATAACTTTGCTAGTCGTTGGCATAAAATCCTGGCAGGCCTGGCAATACACCTACTCTGAGTAGTGTCAGTGCGTTGTAACACATTCCTGAAAATGTTATAACGTGATTGAGCATCCTTTGCACCTCAAAAAGTGGCCATATCTAACAATATGGCTAGCTTGAGGTTCGCAATATGTGGTCCTTGCCTGGAGTCATATACTGGTTAACAAGTAAATTTCTAGTTCGGTTAGTAGGAAATTACCAATAATAAAAAAATAATTGAGGGACAGAAAAATGAGCATGATGTCAGAGTTTAAAGATTTCGCCATGCGCGGAAATGTAATCGATATGGCAGTGGGTATTGTCATTGGTGGTGCATTTGGAAAAGTAGTATCTACGTTTGTTGCCAACGTATTGATGCCGCCCATTGGCATTCTATTGGGTGGGGTGGATTTTAGCGATTTGGCCATAACCTTGTTGGCTTCCCGTGGAGACGCCGAAGCGGTACTTTTAAGTTACGGGGTATTTGTACAGGCTTTGGTAGATTTTCTGATTATCGCATTTGCTATTTTTATGGTAGTTAAAGCCATGAATTCAATGAAGCAGGAAGAAGAGAAGCCAGCCCCTGCAGAACCTCCTGCTCCGAGCAAAGAAGAAGTATTGCTTGCGGAAATTCGGGATGCTATCCGAAGTTCCTAAGCTTATCCTGAAGATCTGTGTACTACTTTGGCCGCCGCAATTGGGAAAATGTGTTGAATGCAATGTGCCTTACTTGAAAGTAGGGCATGCTGCATAACAAAATGCATGTTGGATAAAGAACATTACATACCATATAGCCGGGCGGAAGTGGTCGAGCTAGTTCGGAAGGATCTGCCTGTAGAGCTACACGAAAAGTATTCCACATTTGTTCGATTGTTGCTTGCCTGGTATCACTATACCTTTCATGAAAACCTGGAACATCTTAAGGCATCTTTCGAGCTTGCGACTGTACAGACAACACAAACATCTCTACAGTGCCCGCCACCTGCTCAACTGTTTGAAAAGGAACTGGATGCCGTAGTTCGAGCGGCTAATTTTAATCCAATATCTGAGCAGGACCTAAACGCTGCATTAACCGAAGAATCGGTATTCAAAGTTCGGTTGCACGTCGATTTTTCTGAGTTTGAAAAAGTAATATTTTATCGACGTGGGAAGTCGCAAAGACTCGCAGATGTGGATCGTTGGTTTGGTTTATCCAGGCAACAAATCCAGTTTACTAATTACGACCATGTGTTGGTTTATGTGCGATACAAAAACTTGCGATCAGAATTATCAAGCAACGCAGAGTTCGATAACCCCATTATATTGAAACTGTTCAAGAACATACCGCAAGCCGATTTGGAGATGTTGTTTCCAAATACCCAGGTACGAATGCGTTTAACTGACAAAATATTTATCGGAGTCCCTGCATTTCTTAGCGGCCTGGTAGTTCTCACAACAAAGATTGGTGCCAGTTTACTTTTGTTAGGGGGGCTGGCGGCTTACTGGCTTGGGTTTCAGAAGCAAGCTGTGATTGTGGATCAGGCCACACTTTTGGCTTTGTTTAGCAGCGCCTTCGCGCTGGGTGCCTATTTATTTAAACAGTTCTCAAATTTCAAAAACCGAAAAATTCGATTTATGAAAGTACTTGCCGAAAATTTGTATTTCAAAAACCTGGATAATGATGCTGGTGTTTTAACAAATATTGTGGACTATGCAGAAGAATCCGAATGCAAAGAAATATTGCTAGTTTATGGCGAGCTACTTGCTCACGGGCCTAAGTCATCTGACCAACTACAGTTGTCGATTAATGCGCGGTTAGAACAAAAAACCAATTTTGAGATTAACGATGCAATAAAAAAACTAACCGAATTGGATTTGTGTAGAGTAGACAAAAATCTGTATGAAGCAGTTTCTCTTACTGAGGCATTAGATTCACTTGATCAACGCTGGGACAAGCTGTTTTCTATATAGTTTAAGCGATTAACCCTGTCGGTGGGGACCTGTTTACGGCGAGTCGATAGGACACCTGCAATTTTACAGTAGTTGCTTCGAACTATCGCAACAGCAATAGCGGTGTACTGGTATTTAGCAACATTTTTACGGTGAAGCTGCCTAGAATGATGTCGTGCAGGCGTGTATGACTGAATGCACCCATAATAGTAATGTCTATGTTGTGCCGGGTTTGATAATCGCGTAGTACCGTGCTTGCATTGCCAGATAGCCGAACACTCTCAACCTGGAGTTCACCTGAACTGCGTAGTTTTTCTGCAGCTTTATCTTGTAGGCGATTGACGGTTTCTTTTTTTCCAACATACACCAGATGACAATATAGACCTTTGCCAAGAGGGCTATTGGTAACTATCTCCACCGCCCGATCGGCAGACTGGCTTCCGTCGTAGGCAATCATGATAGCTTTGGGTTGTACAAAGCGTTTGTAGACCACCAGGATAGGGCAATGCAACGAGCGAATAACCTGTTCCAGTTTTTCCCCAAGTTGATCTGGCTGATCTTCATGGGTTTTTCCACGCGCACCCATGACCAGTGTGCTTATTTCGTTTTCAAATTCTGATAGAGATTCGTTTAGTGTACCGTGACGCAGGTAAGTGGTGGCTGAGTGCGCGCCGGCCTGTATGACATATTCTTTGGCGGCGTTCAGAATTGCTTTACGCTCTTGAATAATCGATTTAAAATATGTGTGTTCTGTTTCGGTCATTTCTTCGAGCAGATGTTCACGACCTTCTACACCAAAACTGCCAGACAAATCCGCTGACGTCGCAGTTTCATGATGATGATCAATAGCGTGCAAAAGTCTGAGTGGTGCATCAATGCCTTGAGCAAGCCAGAACGCATAGTCACACACGGCATTGCGTAGTGAAGATTCGTCTATGCATGCCAAAACGTGTTGTCGGTTTTGGGACATTAGTGGCCTCCCATTATTTTTTCAATTTCTTCAGGTTTGTCGTGGATGCCAAATCTGTCAACGATAGTTGCGCTGGCTTCATTCAGGCCGATAAGCGTGACATCTGCACCGTTACGCCGCAACTTTATCACTGCTTTGTCGAGTGCAGATACAGAGGTAATATCCCAGAAGTGCGCGCGGTGCAGATCGATTACTACGTTTTCTACCGCCTCCTTAAAATCGAAGGCTGCAATAAACTTGTCTGCTGAGTTAAAGAAAACCTGCCCGATAATGTGATAAGTCCTGGTGTCAGAGGTTTCGTCATACTGTGCCTCAACATACATGAAGTGACTGATTTTGTTCGCAAAAAACAAAGAGGCAAGTAGTACCCCAACAAACACCCCTAAAGCCAGGTTGTGTGTCCAGACAACAACAATAACGGTTGCTACCATTACGATACTCGACGAGTGTGCCTGTACCGTAAGATCACGTAAAGACGCCCAGTTAAACGTACCAATAGATACCATAATCATAACGGCTACCAGTGCGGCCATAGGAATTTGCTTTATCCAGTCGCCAAGAAATACCACCATAATCAGTAAGTAGACACCTGCAAGTATGGTAGACAAACGACCGCGCCCTCCGGATTTTATGTTGATCACTGACTGACCAATCATGGCACATCCTGCCATTCCGCCTAATAAACCGGCTCCAATATTAGCAATTCCCTGACCCTTACATTCACGGTTCTTGTCGCTTTCTGTATCAGTCAGATCGTCCACTATGGTTGCGGTCATTAAAGATTCCAGCAAGCCCACGACTGCCAGTGGCACTGCGTAGGGCAAGATGATCTCCAGAGTGTGATAGCTCAGGGGCACATCGGGCCATAGAAAGATGGGCAGAGTATCCGGCAGTGCACCCATGTCTCCAACCGTGCGAATGTCCATGTTCCAGTAGATGGCTATCGCCGATAACACGACAATGCAAATCAATGGAGAGGGAATGGTCTTGCCGATCACCGGCAATAGGGGAAAGAGATAGATAATACCTAAACCAGCAGCCGTCATAGCATATACGTGCCAGGTTACATTCGTGAGTTCAGGCAGTTGCGCCATAAATATGAGGATTGCGAGTGCGTTGACAAATCCGGTGACCACGGAGCGGGAGACAAAGCGCATGAGGCTGCCCATTCGCAGGTAACCCGCGGCAATTTGTATGACACCGGTAAACAGCGTGGTGGCCAGCAGGTATTGCAGCCCGTGCTGTTTAACCAGGGTCACCATTAGCAGTGCCATTGCACCCGTTGCAGCGCTGATCATACCAGGACGACCGCCTACGATGGCGGTGGTTACTGCAATACAGAAAGAGGCATACAATCCAATTTTTGGATCCACTCCTGCAATGATAGAAAAGGCGATGGCCTCGGGAATTAGTGCGAGCGCTACTACTAGCCCCGCCAGAGTATCGCCGCGGATATTGCCCAGCCAATCGTGTTTTTTTGAAAGTAGCAGCATTGCGGATTGGTGCGCACGTAAGATGTGGGCGCGCATCATACTGTAATTATTGAGCTTGTCCTATCTGTACGACTATGCCTTAAAGAGATAAGTCGTTTTTCTTACTCTTCAAGTAGTTTTCCTTAACTTGCTTGCAAGCCTGGTCGTTGGTCAACTTGCTTACCAAACCATCGGCTAATAAAGACACACCACCGGTCGAAATTGCCACACTCGCTGCCAGGCCAGTGGTTAATAAACCTGCGGCATCAAGTGCGGGCCTTGGCTGAGTTAACGAACCACCCAGCTTAACGAACTTAACCAGGCTGCCGATATTTAGACCAACACCCTGACGCATGGTGGGGGTGAATTTGATATTGAGCTCCTCTTTGCTGAGGTCAATAGCACCATCTCCGGTGATAACAATTTTTGATGTCTTTATAGCCACCGCATTTTCCAGGTCAAATATGCCTTTCTCAATGGGAAAATACGCCACAGCGCATTCAAGATCAGTATGTTTGTCTTCTTTGCTAAATGGATTTAACTTGCTTAGAAACTCCATTAACAAATCTGAACCAATCAGTTCGAATGAATTGCTCTTTATTACCGATTGGCTTGCATCAACAAACACAAAGCCCCTGGTGCTGTTGGCGAGTTGTTGGCTTGAGTTACCCTGTAGGGACAATTTGCTATCAATGTTCAACAGACCACCTTCTATCTGCTCCTTTGAGAATAAGCCAAGAGCGTCCAGCTTTGCATCCTGTACTGTTAATGTTGCGCTTATCTCTACCGGCGACTGATTTTCCAGACCAGTTTGTTCATCGATAATAGAGAGTGCACCAGAAATATGTCCTTCACCCAGTTTTGCTGACACTGCTGGCAAGGCTAAGGTGCCCTCCTCAATAGTTACGGGCAAGTTAACATCCTGAAACAGCAGCCCTGCATAATCAAGTTCAGCTATCTGTAAATCTGCATTTAGTTGGTAGTCATGCAACCATTGCCAATCAATCGGCGTATCATTGAATAGCTTCTCTATCGGCTTGTCTTGTTCTGTAAGCTCTGCGGTGGGTTGCTCATCGCTTACATAGCTTAGTTTGCCTGACCTTAGGTTTATGTCGATAGATGGCTTAACCGATGTAAACTTATCAATTATTACTTTACCTGCAACATCTGAATTACCAAATTGGCCCTCTGTTAGCTTCACTTCGATGCGGTCGGTGTCTACTATCAGTTTGGAACTCAATGACAATGGCAGGTACTGGGTTATAGCGGAGAAGTTAAGCCCTGTGAATGGAAGTTCCTGCACATCCATTTTCAACTCAATAATACTTTCATCAATGCCATTGATATTTATATCACCTGTTAGTTTAAGCGTGGCTTTTGATGACTGTAGTTCAATGCTTGAATGCAGGTCTTTGCCGAGCGTTTTCATACCCAACGGTTTTGCATAGCCTTTAAGTATTAAACTGTCATCAAAATACAAATTTTCGGACAGCTTCCAGTGTACATCAACACCAATTTGTAGAATTTCGATGCCACCCTCAATACTTAGATGAAGGTTAAGTTGGGAAATTGTGTTTTCGTTCAGTTGAATTTTTTCGACACTGAACAATACAATCAATTTGTTGAATCGGGATAACCAAAGCCAGTCAATAGCGCTTTCTTCAGTCACAATGTCGTTGCCCTCTCCAGACACTAAAGGTGTTAAATTCAGGGTCGTTAAGTCAAGTTGTAATGTTGGTGAGGAAGCTTGATAAAAGGACTTTAATCTGCCTTGTATTTCTATAGGTTTGTTAGTATTTCCCCAGGTCATATTCACATCAATGACTTGTTCCAGGTTTTGGTTTGTTGAATTTTTATCTGTTGCAGAAAGCAGTGCAGAGAGTTGATTGATATGTAGGTAATTATCTTTCTCTTCATCAAACACGATGCGAACATCGCTGATCTCTCCCGCGAATAAAGTTAGTAGTGCATGCACATCTATCGGCTGCCCACCCTCTGTGCTTTCGCTCACTTCACTTGTTTTAAGTGGTAGCGCTGCCAGATTAATTTTCCCCTGTACCACTTTACCAATCCAATCAGCTCGTTTGCCCAGCAGTTTAGCCCACCAGTCATATTCGATATTGGCTACTCCGAAGCTGGCAATAGAGCGGTTCTTTTCTGTTTTAACTTGTAAAGCTTCACTGCTGATCTTTAGTGGAAAAAAAGTCAAATTCAGTTTATCCGCCCTGATCTGGTATTCAGTCACCATTGAAACAGCGGATAAAACCAATGACGGATTAAAGCGAATGCTAAGCAGTACGGTCATTAACAACAGAAGCACAACCAAAAACAAAAAAAGTGATTTTTTCAGCATGACAATAAATACAGATATGAATATATGATCTCTTAGTATAAGCGTTCAATATTCCAGAGAGAATAAATTTTGAAAAATGCACCATTCTCCAATTTACTGGATATTCATTGCTCTGGAGATATTTTACACTTAACGGACGCCGTTATGTCAGGCCAGGTTGTCCCCGCTATTGGCTTGATAGTTACTTTCGTAAAGTTGGGTAAACATATACTGTTAGGCTAATAATAACGATATTGGTGGGTTCCATGAGGTTAATAGCAGGCGCTTGCTCGAGCGCAAGAGTGTTTTTGTCGATCCTTCTTCTGATGGTGTATTCAACCAATGTCTCAGCAGAAAAGGAAGACAATCCGGATGTCGCGAAACTCAAAGCGATATCCGAAGCAGATACCATGATCATGGTGCCGATGCGAGATGGCGTCAGACTTGCTACCGATGTTTATTTGCCAAAGGGCGAGGGACCTTTTCCGGTCATCTTTGTCAAGACGCCCTATAATTTCAACAAGATATCCGGTGCGCAGCTGGATTGGGCAATCGAGGCAATGGAGCGAGGTTATGCCTTTGTTGTTCAGAACGAGCGTGGTCGTTATTACTCTGAAGGTGAGTGGGAAATCCTCGGGCGCCCACGTACTGATGGTTATGACTCATTAACATGGTTGGCAGAACAGGACTGGTCTACTGGTAAAGTATCCACAATGGGGTGCTCGTCAACTGCAGAGTGGCAGCTGGCGCTGGCAGCGCAAAATCATCCGGCGCATGCGGCCATGGTACCGATGGCTTCAGGTGCAGGTATTGGTCGGGTCGGTGAATATTATGAGCAGGGTAACTGGTACAAAGGTGGTGTTCATCAGACACTGTTTACCGTCTGGCTTTACGGCGTGCAACAGAATATCCGGCCTCAGTTTCCGGATGGCCTTAGCAAGGAGCAGTTGCGACGCCTGCGCAAGGCCTACGATCTGGCCGCGTCAATGCCGGAAATGGACTGGGCCAGGCAAATGCGCGAGCTGCCGTCCATTGACTGGCTGAAAGACAGTGGTGGTAACGAAGGCCCAGGTGCTGATCTGATGGCACGCGGGCCGAATGACTCAAAATGGTATGTGGGCGGTCTCTATCATGACGACGAAGACTGGGGCGTTCCGGCGTTTTGGTTTAACAGCTGGTTTGATGTAAGCCAGGGACCCAATCTGGCCCTGTACAATCACGTACGCGAAAATGCCAGCGACAGATCAGTGCGGGACGGTCAGTACATGGTAGTTGCTCCAACATTGCACTGCGGCTTTTTCCGTACGCCGGAACACGAAGATTTTATCGCAGGCGACCTGAATGTTGGAAAGGTGAACTTTCCCTACTACGATACAATTTTTTCTTTTTTCGATGCTTATCTAAAAGATGCTGATAATGATTTTCATAAAGATACGCCGCGTGTTCAGTTCTATACCATGGGTCGCAATGAATGGTCCTCGGCCGACACCTGGCCTCCACAGGACGTTGAGTCACTTACTATGTATCTAACGAGTGCTGGCAACGCGAACAGCGTGTTTGGCGATGGCGTACTGTCAGCGGAGATGGCAAGCGGTGCCGGCTCGAACACCTTCACCTATGACCCGATGAATCCTGTGCCATCGCTGGGCGGTGGCGTGTGCTGCAATCGGGATGCATCCCTTGGTGGCAGTTATGATCAACGCGGTATAGAAGCACGGGCTGATGTTCTGGTGTACACAAGCGATCCACTTAATGACGACCTTGATGTTACTGGTTTTATACGTGCGAAACTGTTTGTCTCGTCAGACGCTAAAGACACAGACTTCAGCGTTAAGCTGGTTGATGTATATCCCGATGGTACCGCCTGGAATGTTGACGACACGATTCTTCGTGCACGTTACCGGGAGGGATTCGACAAACAGGTTTTCATGCAAGCAGGCGAAGTGTATGAGTTGAATCCAACGGCTATGTCTACCAGTTATGAGTTCAAGGCGGGACATCGCATTCGTATCGAAATAGCATCCAGCAAATTTCCACAATACATGCGTAACCTGAATACAGGCGGCAATAACTACGATGAAACCGAAAGCGTGACGGCGCACAACAGCGTGCACTATTCAAAGGAATACCCGTCGCAAATAGTGCTGCCAGTGAGGCGCTAAAAGGGTTTTTATGATGGGCCTAATCTACGCAGCGAATTCAGGGTAGCTGCGATGCACTTAACGATTTGTTGGTTTTTGGTTCATCACGTGTACTGAACCAGATCAGTGCAATCAAGAGGATCTGCAATACTAGTCGGATGGACAGAAACTCGGCCGGTACATTGGGAAACAGCTGAGGATTTAACCACATATGAATGTTCGCTGGTGTTACTGCTACTGTTAAGGCAATGAGTACTATCCCCGCCCGCGCTCGATAAGAACTGAACAGGAGAGCCATTGCGCCTGCGATTTCTACTGCTCCAGTAAGAAAAACCACCTCTTTTGGTAGGGGGATATAGGGAGGTACGATTTTTACGAAAAAATCAGTCGAGATAAAATGGCCGATACCGCCAAACATAAAAAAGAAGAAAACAATAGATAAACCCGCCCACTGAAACATCTGATTTTTTCGCATGACTGTCTCCTCGATTTTGCTACTCGGGTCGATATTGACACCAATTATATTATAAGTGGACTTGGGCTGGAAAATAAGAATACAGTAAAAGCAACGTAGGACAGAATTTCCCGGCCATCCCGCCGTCGGTCTTCCGTACAGAGCCGTTTGCGCTTTGGCTCCTTTTACAATCCCAGGATTTTTAATCCTTCTCGACTGCGAGTGTTTGTGATGTAAATCGCAAAAAACGGTCTTCCTCCGCTCCTCAATCCGAATTGCGGTGCACCCTCACTTCTCAACCAGTTTTTAAGGTAAACTGTCTATATGCTTGTCCTTATCGATCCATCCTTTTGAGGGAACTAACCAGCTTGCGATTGTTGAATCAGTCTGAGTTTCAGGTGCTTGTGCAATGCTTGTCAGACTTTGATTCCAGTGTGCAGGGCAGCTGGTTGATAGCTGGGTCAGTCGCATACCGCATATCCGCCCCTGCTGTGCAGACGAAACCAGGGTTACACGACATCGATCTTATAGTTTACAGTTCAAATGGTGAGGACCCACGATTGCTGGTAACACCAAGCATTCAAAAGAGATTCGCTGTCGAGCACGTTGCGGAGTCACCTCTCGGTTACTACTACAGGTTGCGACATAGAGCCACGGGTATGGATGTGGATGTGTTCACACGTGAAGTAGAGCCTTACAAACTGTTTCGCATTGGTGACCTGCCGGTGCGCGTCAGTTCGGCAGAGTCGGCCCTGTTTCACGGCTTGGTCCATTTGCTAATGCGTGAGAGCCAAAATATGGTAATTAGCAAAAAGCAGACCTACAACGCTAACAAACTTTGGCAAGTCGTGGACCAGGGCGGAGTTCTTGAGTTTTTCGATTCCCAGCCTGATAAATTTCGCCGCTACATACCCCAACACATGCTAGGGAAGTCGAATATGGAGCTTATTCAGCATGCGCTATCCCTGAAAGCACGAGGGAGTCGGCTCGGCTACGAAAAACCGAAACGCAGACGCTCGATAACAACGATGCATGGGATAAAGGCTTCTCCCGAAGACTTTTTGAAGAACGGGGTAAAAACATCGAAGCATAAGTCGCTGAAGCAAAAAATTATGCACAAGTATTTTCGTTTGAAAATAACCTTGGGAGTTTAGTTTCGATTTCTTAGTCTGGATGCCTGCTGGTAGCAAACCAGTAGCTAACAAAGAATCTGAACTGGTTATCGAGAACTACTATGACACTGAAGTTTTTCTTGCGTAAACCCAAGGCCTAAAGCTTACTACAGTCTCTGCATTCCCATTAACCCCATAACGACCAACCCCGGTAGCAAGAACCCGAACAACAAAACCGATTCGACATTTGGTCGTATTTCGATGGGGTTCTCTCGATCGTGAAGATTGATACAACCAAGCGATCTCAATCGGTAGCAGCCGGATACTCCAAAGGAAAAAAATGCCAATCCAGATATTAACAATAGCCAGATTGGTCCACCTGTTAGATCAGCAGACAATTGAATCATAATGCCCGTTGCAATTGACCAGGCTGAAACAACACCAATCATCAACCCTGTGGCTATCTGATTTATTCGGTCCTGGGTAAGTTCTGTGTCTATACGATTGCTACTTCTATAGGCGCTTAGTCCAAAAACAGTAGCCATCAGTAAGGAAAGGGGTGTTAGGACCTTCACGCCTCCTACATTTTTGAGCCAGAACATGAGAAACACCAAACCCGGTATTACCCACAAAACTACAACTACGATCAGCATTACCTTTATCAATTGAGGCATATGTTTTTGCACGACCCACCCCCTGTACTTTAAGTTAGTTCTACGTGGTCTCTACTTCAGGTTTTTCTATGGTGGTGGGCTTGTACAGCGCACCTGCTATTCGACCCCATCGGGTGATTACGTACATGAGAAAAAAGTGCATTGCACCAAGAACAAGCAATACAAATCCGATCTTGGTACTAAGGTACAAAATAGCGTCTGTCAAACTTTCTGGTTTTATTCCAAGTTGAAGCGCAAGCGTTACATAACCCAGATTGATGAGATAAAAACCTACAACCAACATGTGGTTGATACTGTCGGCCAGATCTTCGCGCCCTTCAAAGGCATCAACAAGAAAAATTCGACCGTTGGTACTAAGCGTACGGGCCACCCATATTGTTATTGCGATACTAAGAATGAGATAGGTGATGTAGCTATATTCGACAATCATAATACTTCTCCTGGCGTCACTAGTTTCTGATATTTCTGTATATACAGAAATATCACTTTAAATTTTTTGCCTACGTGGCTAATTTTTCATATTTCTACTTTTTACGTGGTAGAAACCTGGCTACGGCCGCACCCATCCTCATCAATGCTATCAGTGTTGGTTTGGGCAAAGTTTTTATCTGGTCGAACCACCCACCCAGGGTATTCACAAACATCAGCATGTTGGATATTCGTTCTTTAACATCTTTAGGTGTTTCACGATCTTCTTCCATTTCAAGAACACATTGGCGCAGCATGGTCAGTGTTGGTTCCAGCTCGCGACGTTTGCGTTCTTCTACAATGGTTAAAAGCATCTCCCAGGTATCTCCTTTCACAACGAAGAGGTCCCGTCGATCTCCAAGAACATTTGTTACGGTGATCAAGCCCCAACTTTGCAATTCCTTCAAACTATTACTTACGTTCGATCTTGCGACCGAAAGAGCTTCGGAAATCTGTTCGGCAGATAGTGGTTCAGAGGCTAAGTACAATAGAGCATGAATCTGTGAAACCGTTCGGTTAACTCCCCAGCGGGTTCCCATTTCACCCCAGTGTAAAATGTACTTTTCCATTAGAGCGGTTATTTTCATATTATTCAGTAATTTCTGTCGTGAGAGAAATACTACACTCTTTTAAGGTTACGTCAAGCGCTTGTGTTTTTCCGAATGGCACTGATTTTATTATTGGAGCCTTGATTTTTACCTGTTAGCCTTGTTGCTCATCTACGATCGAATTCTATTTCATGTTTCAGCACGGGTAGCTATCTGACAATGAAAGATTTATATCTCATATTTATTACGCTAATTCTTGGAGTGGGTAATGCATGGCCCCAGGAGGTTAATCAGGTAAGCGTTGAGATTCTAAGCAAAACGACAAACAGCTGGAACGGAGAAGCCTTACCACCTTATCCCCAGGGAACCCCCGAGATCACTATTGAAAAATACCTTATCCCGGGAAATACGACACTTGCCTGGCACAAGCATCCTGTAATAAATGCGGGCGTGATGATGCGTGGTCAGTTAACTGTGGTAACAAAGGCCGGTAAATCTTTACACCTTAGTAAGGGCGATACCATAGTAGAAACTGTGCACACATGGCATCGCGGTATAAATGAACACTCGGAACCTGTAGAAATAATTGTCTTCTATGCTGGAGTTTTAGATAAACCGCTCACAATTCAGGAATAGGGTAGCGAGAGGTATAGTGGGTCAACAATGCCAGGAAGGGAGGTATCAATTTGAGTGACTATCGTACACGTTTGAATATAGCTGCCTGTTCTCTAACGTTTGTTCTATGTGCGTTTTTTATTCCGGTCAGAGCACAGGTTGCGAACGACACATACGATAGCAGTACACTGCGAGTAAAACGCATGTTTTCACAACGTGCTCTGCAAGCCCTCAACGAAGGCTTTATTGGTATAACTCAAAACGGCACGGTACAAAAGGATTTATTTCCTATTCGTGCTAGCGGTGTTTCCACAGAACCTGTTGTCAAAGCTGCCGCTCTTTTTTTAGCAAGTCTCAATCCACAACAGAAAGTGCGCACTGTGTTTTCCGTACAGGATTCCGAGTGGCGCAACTGGTCTAATGTCGACAATGGAATATTTGTTCGCCAGGGCGTCAGCCTTAAAGAGATGACTGTTCACCAACGTAATGCAGCCATCACCTTACTGCAAACTTCACTTAGTGCCCAAGGTTTACAGCTGAGTCTGGATATCATGAAAACTGACCAGACCTTGCGAGAGATCAATGCAGACCTGCTCAGCTATGACGAAGATTTGTACTTTTTCACCATTATGGGTCTGCCTTCTGCCGACGAACCCTGGGGTTGGCAAATTGACGGGCACCATCTGGTTATCAATTATTTTGTGCTTGGTGATCAGGTTGTTATGGCTCCTGTTTTTATGGGCGGTGAGCCGGTGAAAACAGCAACTGGAAAATATGCAGGCAACCATATTTTACAAAAAGAACAAAATGCAGGGTTGGCACTAATGCGTACGCTCAATGCCGATCAACAAAAAGCTGCCACGCTGGAATATACCAAATTGCATAACAACAATGTAGCTGAGGCAAATAGAGACAACCTCATGTTGCAATACCAGGGAACACCGGTAGCAGACTTCACAGATATCCAGAAGAGACAGTTGGTAAAATTGCTTGAATTACATGTAGGTAATATACGTGATGACCAGGCCAGTATAAAAATGGAGCAGGTCACTGCTCATCTAGATGAAAGCTGGTTTGCCTGGGTTGGTGCAGTCGCTGATGATTCAGTATTTTACTATCGCTATCATAGCCCGGTTGTTCTAGTTGAGTTTGATCACCAAATTCCTGTAGGAACAAATGTGCTTAATCAGGAACAAAAACCTACGCGAGATCACATTCATGTAGTGGTTCGAACGCCTAACGGAAATGACTACGGAAAAGACCTGCTTCGACAGCATTTGTTGCAACACGAACACTAGGTAATGGTTCTGGAAACCTAATCAGAACGTCCCCAGGTATTTATCCGGCAGTGGAAAATCACGGTATGTACGTTGTGCAGTTCAGTAGCCAAAGTGTAGACTGCGGTATCACCAGGGTCGGTCAGGTCGGGTTGCTCACCAATTTTGATAGCCTGGATTATGGCTTCCGGAACACTGGCGTTCCGTGCCATTGGCTCATGTGCAAACCACTCAAACTTAGCCTGCCAATGCTGCCCCGTGACAAGTATAGCCAGTTCAATATATCGGCGCTCGACAGTCGTACGAAAGCGAAAGAAACTACCAAGCCCCACCAGGCGTTTGCCCATCTCGGGACTGCGTACCCAAACATCAAATGGTCCGCCGATATGGCCATCTTTGGGTTTAACCGGGCGATTCGCAACAATATTTTTAAAGGTTGCTTGTTGTTCTGCGCTCAGTTCTGCGAAGGATTTCTGAACTAATCGGCTCATGGGTAATCTGCTCCAGCATACTTTTTTGTTCAAGCTACGGTATCAACCTTTCTGAACTTTCGTTTCAACATGTCTGACCATAGTTAAATAGGTATAGGGTGCTAGTGCCAGCAGAAGATTAAAAACTATACGAACCACCGATTCAATCTGGTTTGTAAAGGGTGGTATTAACGACATGGATACCCAGATAGATGATTCCCCAAATTCGTCTGCCCCTTCCAAGCCGATACTAAACGATCCACCTACGACACATATTACAAAAATACCCACGCTTGGCCAGATCAAACCACTGTAACGAGATAATGCTATCCAACAGACGATGCCCGCTAGCATTGGCGGTGTAATAAGTTTGAAAACCATCAACGCAGAGTTCACGGCCAACGCAACATCCGTTGTTTTCCCAAAATAGAATAACGCACCTTGAATAAGGAAAACCGATAGCACAATAAATCCAGCCAATATCGCGGGTGGTAAAACGGTGTAAGCAAGCCAGGGATAAAGGGCAGCCCAGGAAACTAGCTCCTGACGAGATAGGAGTTCATTGAGAACATTTTTTGGAGAGCCCAATTCAGCTTTCGCGTGGATGCTTGCGTGGGACTCACTCATCCCGTCCTTTAACGCCGCAGATTTCAAGTCATGATAATGATCATGCAATTCGCTAATTATTCGCTGCACTCTGTGTGGTGAGATTCCACTTTGAAGTAATGGTATTGAGAGGTCTGCGTAGTTAGATTGTTTAGACATAGATGGTATCTCTTTTTGCAAAACTCGTATTGTTTAGTACATGACTAAGTACATTGTCGATGCCTTTGCTAATTCGATCCCAACGCTCGGTTAATTTTTCTAGACGTTTTCTACCCTTTGTCTTAATGGAGTAATAAACGCGCGTGCGACCGTTAACTATTTTTCTTCGGGCTTTTAAGGCTCCGGATTTTTCCAGACCATGTAGAACAGGATATACAACACCTTCTCCCAGAGAGATAGATTCTCCAGTGTTGAGTCGAATAGCGCGCACCAGTTCGTAACCGTACATTTCTTGTCTGTCCAATAACTGCAGCACCAGAAGTTCTGGAACTCCACTCATAAAGGGTGGATTTGAGTTTGCCATATTTTTGCACCATACTATTTAGTTCGAGGTATAATGCTATATAGTTCAAGGTATGTAAAGTGGTGCCGTTGCACTCTTTCAACAGGTCTTAAGGTAGTTCCTTTGAATGGTGTTCAACATTTACATTTCTGCAAAAGTAGGAGGTTAGTAACTCAGAGCTATTCTAGGCTACCTAACCCATACGCCCCCAATATTATTGTTAAATCCCAGACAGCGATAGGTGGCATCTACCAGCGCCTGTCCGCGCTCGTTGAGGAATACTCCGCGGCCCATTTGATTCATGGTATAACCAAAGGCAAGTACGCATTCTGGGTCTGCGAAGCCAATACTTCCTCCTGCACCTACATGGCCGAATGCCTGGGAACCAAGAATTACACTATCTGAGTTTTCAGGTGCAGCACTACGGTTGTCGATGGATTTCATAAAGCCTGGTGTGAAACGTGTGGGAACGAGGAGTGTTGCATCGCGCTGACTGGCAGTAGATATTTCACTCATTCTAACTATCGTTTCGGGGCGCAGAAACTGCTGCCCGTTAAACTTACCGCCAGCTGCGAGCGGGACATACATTCCGGAAAGCCCACGGGCGTTTGTAATTCCGCCCGCGGCACCAATTTCTGCAGCATGCGCCTGCCGGCTATTGGCTAGATGTTTGCCAGAGTTATGAAAGGCCAGGTGGGGTATTGAGTTTCCTTCGCGTAACAGAGCCGTTAGAAAGTCAGATTTTGGTGTGCGTGCATTGGCTCGATAGTTAATCATGGGCGCCACACGCTGCTCCTGTTTTTCTGGCAAGCCGATCCAGAACCCGATGCCCAGTGGGTCGGCTACTTCTGACTTGAAAAAACTGCCAAGGCTTTGCCCGGAAATAAGTCGAACAAGCTCTCCAACGGTCCAGCCGAAGGTGGTCATGTGGTAGCCATTGCGTGTACCCGGTTCCCAGAAGGGCGCCTCATTGGCCAAACGATCCGTCATGTATGCCCAGTCGTAATACGCACCGACTTTCAAAGGTTCTTTAAATGCCGGTACGCCAGCTGAATGGTTTAGTAACATCAGAACGGTAACTTTTTCTTTACCATGGCTTGCAAATTCGGGCCAGTAATAACTAACAAGTTGATTAAGTTCCAATATACCTCGATCAACGAGAATATGCGCACAAAGCGCAGTGGCTGCTTTTGTGCAGGAGTAGACTACGGATATTGTGTCGCTTTGCCAGGGGATGTCTTTTTCTGGCTCGGCCAGACCGCCCCACAGGTCTACAACAGTTTCGCCAGAGACCCTGATGCACACACTGCCACCTACTTCGTCCCGGTCGTTGAAGTTGTTCAGAAATTGTTGGGCCAGTTCTTCAAATTGGGGTTCGAAGCTTCCTGAAACCATACCTTTTCTGGTAGTTTCACTAATGTTGATCATTCAAGCATAACGACTTGTGATTGCAGATCAGTTGATGGGGTCGAGTCGAACTGGAATCGTCGTGTCTCTGGAAAAAAACAGGGAAATGTAGCTATCTCTCCAGCCGTATTTGTCACGCATTATCTGGTTGCCCAAGTCTCTTAGTTCCGGGGCAGGAATTGCTGTGTAACTCAGAGATACTTCATTTCTGGTTACACTTACTGATGGATCTGATAGCAGCTTTTTGTACCAACCCGAATCTGCATAGCCTGCACGCAGGTATTGTAAACCTTCGTGCTCAAACACCCAGAGGCGGGTTTCAGCAGTATCGCCCGCACTATTTGTGGTAGTGAGTATAACAACCTCACCGGTTTCAGACGCTATAAGCTGCGCCATATACCAGACAAGCATTACCGCTACCACCGTGGCAAGAACTTTGATAATCGATTTCATACTTAATTCTCCAAAGGCTGCCTGGTAAGTCTAGGACATAATCCTAAAGTGCATGCAGCTTTACAGGTAGCTCAGAATATCCTTTTACAAAACTGGAAAGTACCCGTACCGGTTCGCCAACGACTTCAACCTTGTGGAAGCGCTTTGATATTTCTTCCCATAATACGCGTAATTGCATTTCTGCCATTCTGTTACCCATACATCGATGGATACCGAAGCCAAAAGACAAATGGTGGCGGGGGCGGGTGCGGTCAATTATAAACTCGTTGGGCTTGTCTATAACGTCTTCGTCGCGATTTCCAGAGACGTACCACATTACAATTTTGTCACCGGCTTTGATCTTTTTGCCGCGAATTTCCGTATCTACACTTGCCGTACGTCGCATATAGGCCAGCGGAGTTTGATAGCGGATGATTTCGGATACCATGCCTGGAATCAGGGCGGGGTTATTTCTGAGCTTACCGTATTCGTTGGGGTTTTCGTTCAGAAACAACACACCACCCGTTGCTGAGTTTCTGGTGGTGTCATTACCGCCAACGATAAGTAGAATCAGGTTACCAAGATATTCCATAGGGTCGAGGTTTTTCGTTGTTTCGCCATGTGCCAGCATGGAAATAAGATCTGTGCTCGGTGGTTCATTCGCACGTTCGTTTCTAAGCTTTGTAAAATATTCCAGACATTCCAATAAGGCTGCACGTCTAACCGGTTCCGGTGTAGGGCCTCCAGCAAGTTCCCCGGAAGTCGCCATGTCGGACCAATAGGTTAGTTTGTAACGGTCTTCAAAGGGAAAGTTAAATAAAGTTGCCAGCATTTGCGTGGTAAGTTCAATGGACACCAGGTCCACCCAGTTAAATTCTGTATTTAGTGGCAAGCTATCAAGGATGGTTGCGACACGACTTCGAATAGTAGATTCCATTTGAGCAAGATTTGCGGGAGCCACTACCCCTTGAACAGCTGCACGTTGTCCATCATGCTTTGGTGGATCCATGGCAATGAAGCTGCTGGTGTTGAAATCTTCCTGTCGATCCGGCAAAACAATGCCAGGATCAGAAGAAAACAGTTCGTGGTGTTTATCGACATACAATATGTCTTCAAATTTGGTTATGGACCAGTACGGGCCAAATTTACTGCTTTTACAGTAATGCACCGGGTCTTCTTTTCTTAGACGCTCAAAATAGGCCCAGAAGTTGTTGCTCTCAAATAATTCCGGTTGGCTTACATCAATGTCTTCCAGTGGAATGGCGTAGGGGTCCAGATTGTTCATATCCAGTGCTTCGCTCATACCTTATTCCTCATCATTTTTCGCGAGGTTTTTACTGTGGGCTATAATTTAGCAAATGTATAGGTTTCGGGGCTGCATAATCATGCTGAATAGGAGTTTCGCGGGTTATTTACACGCAGTAGATAGACGATGGCTGCAGTCAGCAGGTATAAAACAAGAAAAGTGGTGAATGCAGGTTTGTAGGAGCCAGTGGTGTCAAATACCCACCCGGCAAATGGTACTCCCAATAGCTGAATAGAAGCCATTGCCGGCCGCATGGCACCCAGTACTCGGCCAAATGATTCTCGTCCGAATGCAGCACCTACTACCGCACCTTGCATGGGAACAACGCCCCCCATTCCAAAGCCGAAAAGACAGGCTCCTAACAGGAAATAACTGTAACCACTTAGGTACAGCATGATGACTTGTCCGACAAACTGAAAAGCGATTCCCAGCCAGAGTGCGTAACGTACGTCCCAGCGGTCCACCAGGGACCCATAGATCAGTTTACCCAGTATTCCAAATCCGGCGGTTGCAGATGCTATAAATGAAGCGGCAACCAGGCTCATCCCCCGGTCTGTTAGCTGGGGAATCATATGAATGAGAGTGGCGCTTTGAATACAGAACAATAGTCCAAGAATGGCTACCAGAACCCAGAAGTTTGGATTGCTTAGAAACTCTCGCGTAGATGCGGGTTTGATTGGTGTAAGCGGGCCAGTTGGGCCCGGGGCGCCATCTGGATAGAGGCCAATGTCCTCTGGTTTACTAACAACAAATTTCAGTACAATTGGTACAACAATGGTTAAGGTGATAGCGCCATAGAGTATAAAGGCAGATCTCCATCCGTAAGCGCCTATAAGCCAGGCAGTTGCTGCTGGCATAACTACCCCTGAAACAGATATTCCCGTAGCAGCCACACCCAGTGCCCGCCCTCTGCGTTTGAAAAACCAGTTGGTTACCAGTTTGGATGTGGCCAGCTGACCCATGGAACCTGCGCCAAAACCAATAAATATACCCAGTACCAGATAGAACTGGATTGCTGTTTCTACAAAACCAAGGGCGGTAAAACCAATACCCATAGACACAGCCCCACAACAGATAACGTTTTTCAGGGGGTAACGATCCAGCGCGCGCCCGATAAACGGGGCAAGCACCGCTCCTACTGCGTGTGTCACAGTTATGCCAATTGATATTCCCAGCCGTGAGTTGCCAAACTCTTCTGCAATGGATTTGAAAAATACGCCATACGAGTAAAAGAAGAATCCCACGGCAATAAAGTCGACAAAAAAGGCAACGGCAACCATGCGCCAACCATAAAAAAGGCCCGCAGATTTGGTGGAGAAAGATGTGGGTGACATACAGACCTTACTACTTCGTTCTAACTCTTGCTTCTATAGTGATGTTGTTTAGTGCTTTGTTTCGGTAGTCCAGCTTTGTCTCGCCAGCCGAATATTTACTTAGAGAAAGTATGTAGGCAAGTATGTCTACATAAGTTTTCCGGGGCAGACCTGCCGGATTCGTTTCGGGCATGGTGGTACTCATGGTTTCAAACAAAAGGGCCAGGGTGCGACCCTCCCAGGCTTTCAGTACTGGTTTGAAATACTTCTTGTTATGGCATATCAGGCAGTGCTCTTTATAAAGTTTGGCACCTTTCTTTGCTTGTTCCTTTGTGAAGATACCATCGTTGATGTTTGGGTATTCTTCCGCATAAACCGCAAAACTGAGACACAGGCCAAGACTGACAAGAAGGGTGCGATTATGCATTAATCCGACAATGCCATGGTGGTAAGTGTGCTGCCGGTTTGCAGCATAATGTACTGTTTGCCTGCGTGAATGTAGGTCATCATACCGTAGTTGCTGTTTTCCGGAACTTCCACTTTGCTCAATTGTTTACCGGTTTTTTTATCTACTGCAAAAAGGTGGGGTGTACCATCGCTGGATTTAGATGCATAGATCAGCAGGTTTTTGGTTACTGTCATTTTGGCGATTGCACCGGTGCCAGTATTTGGAATGTCCATATTTTCCAGTTGCGGATGCTCCAGAACTATTTCCGGAGTTTCGCCAACGGGGATGTACCATAGATGTTCGCCTGTGTTCATATCTATGGCGGTTATTCGGCTATAGGGAGGTTTGAATATTGGTAGATCGTCGGGCCCCCGCACGCCAACACGGCGCAATACAGCGTAATCGGCGATAGTTGTTCCGGTGGGGTCTTTTAGGATTGCATCCCGCTCAGCGCCCGGGGCCATTATTTGTGAGGTGCAGCCTTTGCGCGAAGTGATGTACAAAATTCCGGATTCTGGATCTGCAGCACTTGGGCCATCAATATTAACGCCACCCATATCTCCCGGGCACCAAAGTGCAGCCTTCTTCCCCAGTTTATTATCCCTGTGCAAGGGCGGATGGAACAATGGTCCGATTTCGAATTCGCTCAAAGCGTCTATGGCGGCCTGTCGTAACTGGGGTGTGTAGTCTATGAGGTCGTCATAACTTAGACCCTGCATGTCGTAGGGCGCTGGTTTTGTTGGAAATGGCTGAGTTCGCGAAAGTTTTTCACCCGGTATTTTGGATACCGAAACTTCATGTTCTTCAATCGGCCAAAGTGGTTCGCCTGTTACACGATTAAATGCGTAGACAAAATTTTGCTTGGTGGTTTGTGCAACGGCAGGGATTTTTTTGCCATCTACTGTCAGGTCCAGCAGGATAGGTGCGGTGGGTGTGTCGTAGTTCCAGATATCGTGATGCACCATCTGAAAATGCCACAGTCGTTTGCCTGTTTTTACATCCAGCGCTATAAGACTGGTGCTGAACAGATTATCACCGGGACGAAAGCCTCCATAAAAATCTACCGTTGCTCCATTGGTTGGAATGTAAACAATTCCGCGTTCCTGGTCTGCAGATAAAGGTGCCCAGGAGGATATGTCACCTGTCCATTTCCAGGCATCGTTTTCCCAGGTTTCATGACCGAATTCTCCTGGTCCGGGAAGCACGTTAAATTTCCAGAGAAATTTTCCGGTACGCGCGTCATAGCCCAGTATATCTCCCGGAATATTCTCAATACGCGACTGGTTGTAACCCTGTTCGTGGGAGTTTCCCACTACAATTACATTACCAACTACGATGGGTGGAGATGACGAAGTTATATAACCTGTATCTTTATCCAGACCCTTGTAAGGATCCCATATGTGGCCAAGATCAGCCAACAAATCTACTACGCCTGTTTTCGGAAAACCCTTAACGGGTACGGGGTTACCAAATCCTTCCAGAGGCATCCCGGTTTTTGCATCCAGTGCGGTAAGAAAAAAGCCCGGGGATATAATGTAAATAATTCCCCGACCATCGATATTGGCATAGGCAATACCTTTTCCGTAATCTTTACGCATGGAGTATTCATAACGCTCGGTATTAGGCTCACGGTAGCTCCACAGAGTTTCACCCGATGCCGGGTCGATCGCTACAACATGTCGACGTGGTCCGGCTACGGTATATAAAATTCCATCGATGTAGCTTGGGGTTGAGCGTCCACTTTGAGCATTAAAGCTGGCACCATCCCATACCCAGCTTTCTTCCAGGTCTTCGAAGTTATCAGCTGTAATCTCATCTGCGGGGGAGTAGCGAGTGTGTGCTGAGTCGCCTCCCAGGTAATGCCATTGACCATTCTTTGTGCCTGGAGCGGAATCGTCTGCAAATGCACAAACGCCCAAAAACAGCGCGAAGGTTGCTACTACCTTATTCATATTTCCCCCTATCTGAAAATGTGTACAGCTCTTCTTAGCTTAACCGAAGCGCTGCTACATTTCGATTACTGGAGCTTGCCAAAGTACTACGAGTTGGTATGACAGAAGATATAGAACAAGTCTAAGGCGCGGTGTCACGCCTTAGACTCGTGAGAGGAGGGAACTTAGAACTGGTTCATGGTGTTTGCGCCACCACCAGCCAGAAGTGCATTTTCACCAGAGAAATACCCCTTGTGATCGTCGCCTATATTTGATCCGGCAAGATCCTGATGCTTAACGGATGCCATTTCACGACGAATTTCACGACGCTGAACATCCCTTACATAGGCAAGCATACCCAAATCTCCAAAGTATCCTTCGGACAATATGTCGGTACCCAGTGCCGTGTCATGATAGGTAGGCAAGGTAATCAGGTGATGGAATATTCCCGCTTCACGAGAAGCATCTTTTTGAAATTTCTGTACCAGTTTATCAGCTTCTATTGCCAGTTCTGTGCTATCCAGACTCTCTTCCATCAGACCTTTATCGACGTCTGCAGGGTTTGGGTATGCAGACAGATCTTTTCCAGCCTCTGTCCATTCAGCATAGACCTGCTCTCTGAAAGCCAGGGTCCAGTTGAAAGATGGCGAATTGTTATACACGAGCTTGGCGTCAGGGACGGTTTTGCGAACTTCATCAACCATCTCTGCAATTTGCCTAACGTTGGGCTTCTCGGTTTCGATCCATAAAAGGTCTGCACCGTGCTTAAGGCTCGTTACGCAATCCAGCACGACCCGGTCAAATCCCGTATTTTCCTTGAAGGAATACAGTCCATTGTCGAGCCGTACCGGCTTAACCAACTTACCGCCCTGGTGGATGGTAATGTCATTTTCCTGTAATTCATTTAGGTCATGAATCTCCTGGGTTTCCAGAAATTCGTTGTATTGGCTGGCAAGATCACCAGGAGAACGCATAACCGGGACTTTTTGTGTAAGGCTTGCACCCAGAGAGTCTGTGCGGGCAACGATTATGCCGTTATCCACCCCCAGCTCTAAAAATGCGTAACGGATAGCGTGTATTTTTGAGAGAAAATCTTCGTGCGGTACCGTTACCTTGCCTGCTTGATGGCCACACTGCTTAGCGTCTGACACCTGGTTTTCGACCTGAATGGCACAGGCTCCAGCTTCAATCATGCGCTTTGCCAACAGGTAGGTCGCTTCTTCGTTACCAAAGCCGGCATCGATATCGGCAATAATGGGCACGACATGCGTCTCATAATTGTCGATACGATCGATTATTGCATTAACGCTGCTGCCATTTTCGCGGGCTTCATCAAGTTCGACAAAAATATGACGAAGTTCGCGCGCATCTGCCTGTTTCAGAAATGTATAAATCTCCTCGATAAGGTCAGAAACAATTGTTTTTTCATGCATGCTCTGGTCGGGTAAGGGGCCAAATTTGGACCTTAGTGCTGCCACCATCCAGCCACTTAAATAGATGTAACTCTTGTCCATGGTGCCCTGGTGCTTTTTGACACTCATAGCGAGTTGCTGTGCTGTAAAACCGTGCCAGCAACCCAGGGACTGGGTGTAGTTTCCGGAGTCGAGATCGTAGTCGGCCATGTCCTTGCGCATAATGTCTGCGGTGTATTGTGCTATTTCGATTCCAGTCTTGAATCTGTTCTGAAGTCGCATACGTGTTACATGCTCCGGGTTTATTGAAGCCCAGGTATCTTTGTGCGCGCTGCGCAGTGTGCTTATGGATTCAATTTGTTTCAAATACGCGGACATCGGACTTACCTCTGAAAAGTTTGTTGCATGAACTAAAGATTGCGCACTTTATCAGGGATAGTTATAGAAGTTTAAGGAATAATAATACACTAATATATTCCAATGTTTCATGAGTCTGGCGAATGTGGTGGTTCTGGTGAAAATGACACCCACAACTTTGTGGATGTCCTGAATTTACCGAGTTTGGTCGATTAAGAGTTTGGAGTTACCAGGTACTTTTCGCCCGTTGCCATTTTTCCATAAGCAGCCACCGAATCCAGTCGCAGAATATCTGCCAGCGAGGATTCGTGTGTGTAAGTGCTGCTAAAGGTGGTTTTTATCTCAGCGGCAACGCGCAGTCTCAGCTTTTGTGTTGCTTCCATACCAATACGTTGCAGAAATGGAGGTAATAACCAGCCACCAACACCCCATGCCATACCAAAGTTTCGATTGAACTGGGTTGGAGAGCGGTCAAGACCTCCATAAATGTAGACCTGTTTGTGAACGGTTGAACCATACCGGCTGTATTCCTTTGCGTTTGCGTTGGCTGCAACTTCCATCGCGGTAAGAATCTGTCCCGCTAACTTTCCGCCGCCTGTAGCGTCAAAGGCGAGTGTTGCATTTGTTTCAGTTAAAGCGGCAATCAGGTCCTGCATGAAAGAGTCTGAACTGGAATTACAGACATATGTGGCACCGAGATCCCTAAGTAGTTCTTCCTGTGCTTCTTTGCGAACAATATTTACCAGTTGCACGCCGTCCTTGATGCAGATTTTATTCAACATCTGACCAAGGTTTGAACCCGCGGCAGTGTGCACCAATGCCGTGTGACCCTCGAGTTTCATGGTTTCAACCATTCCCAACGCCGTAAGTGGGTTGACGAAGCAGGATGCGCCTTCTGCGGCGGTCGTGCCTTCTGGCAACAATAAACAGTCTCTGGCTTTCAGGCAGCGATACTGGGCGTACATCGCTCCGCCCAGAACAGCCACAATTCTACCCATCAGAGCCTGAGCCTCATTTGATTCTCCTGCTTTGATCACCTGTCCCGCGCCTTCGTTGCCTACGGGCATAGACTGGTCCAGGCGGGCAGCCATGCCTGGCATGAGTGCTTCTGGAACCTGTGCAGTAATAACAGGGTAGTCACTGCTACCTGATGCTTTTGCGGTACTCATATCGGCCGCGCCGAATAACAGACCAAGGTCGGAGGGGTTGATGGGGCTGGCTTCAACTCTTACCAGAACTTCATCGGGGCCTGGTTCAGGTATATCGACGTCTACCAGATTGAGTTCCAGCACGCCTTTGCTGGTGATGGTTGAACGTAACTGTAGTGCAGTCTTGCTGGATTGGCTCATTATGTGTCCTGGAGTTCAGATTGTAGTGTTTTATAAAAGCTACTACGATTTGCCCGGTTTGCCCAATGCTTTTGGAGCATGGGGACAGAATCGAATTGAGATTGTATGTAGCGGCTAATTTCGCTAGATTAATCCGCTTACATTAATGAAAGCAAACTTGGAGCAGAATAAATGTTGCAGTTTCGTCACGTTCTTCCAGCAGTTCTAGCCATCTTCCTGTTCTCCTTTACCGCGATTGAAACCGCAGCCAAAGAGCTACCAAAAAGTAACCCCCAACGCGAGGGGGTTTCACAACAACGCCTCGACCGCATCACCGTCCACATGAATCAGGCTGTAGAAGACGGTTTGATGGTTGGCGGGATGGGGATGGTAGCCAGAAATGGCAAGATTATTTATAACGAAGTTTACGGGCAGGCAGATCGCGAAGCGAATAGAGGCATGACCGAGGACGGCCTCTACCGTATTTATTCCATGTCAAAGCCTGTTGTCAGCGTAGCTTTGATGATGCTGTATGAAGAAGGGCGGTTGTTTTTGAATGACCCTGTAGCGAAATATATTCCTGAACTGGCAAATCTGCAGGTTTCAGTCGCCACCGCGGACGGTGTTACAAAAATGGCTTCGGATGGTACCAATAACACATCCTCAAGTACGACCGATGCAGACGATACCGGGCTGACGCGCAAAGCCAAATCGCAGCCTACCGTGCGTGATTTGATGCGCCATACCGCGGGTTTTTCCTATGGTGTTTTTGGCAATACCGAAGTGGACATAATGTACCGCGAGGCCAATATTCTGCGAAATAAGGATCTTAAAGAATTTGTAACAGAGCTGGGTAAAATCCCTCTGATGTTTGACCCCGGTACCCAATGGCACTACAGCGTTTCTGTGGACGTGATGGGACGTGTTATTGAAGCAGTATCTGGTATGTCTCTGGGTGAATTTCTTGAGCAGCGCATTTTTGCACCACTGGATATGGATGATACTGCTTTTACCGTTCCTTCAGCAAAGATGGACAGGCTGGTGCAAATGTACTCCCCTGAAGGCATCGGAGAGGGTGCAATGGCTTTTTTGAAGCCGCCCACAAGTTCAAAGTTGGTGCCAACCCCCGTTGAGATGAGCAATGACTTCATGGAAGGTGCTACCTTTCAGAGTGGAGGGGGTGGATTGGTGTCCACTGCGCGGGATTACATGCGTTTCAGTCAGATGATGCTTAATCAGGGCGAGCTAAATGGTGAACGCCTGCTTTCCCGCAAAAGTGTTGAACTGATGACTACCGACCATATGAGTGGTGTCGAACATCCCTTTGCCGGGGGACGGGTTGGATTTGGGTTGGGCTTCGCTGTAGCGCTTGATCAGGGGGCAGTTGGCGAATTGGGGTCGAAGGGTGAATTTAACTGGGGGGGGGCCGCAGGGACAAAATTCTGGATTGATCCCAAAGAGCAGCTTATCGGCCTTTTTATGGTACAAAGCATTCCGGACCTGAACGGTTTGGGTAAGGTATTCAAGTTACTGACTTATCAGTCTATAGATGACTAATGGAAGATTGATGGAGCGTAAGCGTTCACACAAAGTTGGGGAGTAGTATTAGTTATGGCTAGAGTTATTCAGTCCGCAAGTAAGCTGGCAATTGTTTGTATGTGTTTTCTTGTTCTCGGTGTTTCAGTCACCGCGAGTAAAATCAGTGCTGCAGATTACGTAGCACCTCGTGGGCCGGGTGGAGTGCACCCTGATCTTAATGGCATATGGCAGGCTATGAACGAGGCGCATTATGACCTGGAATTGCATATTGCGCGTGCTTCCCTGCAATTGAGGGAGGGGCCACAAGGACCAGTACCTTCAATACCTACGCTGTACATGGGTGCAGTTGCCTCTGTTCCTCCTGGGATGGGAGTGGTTGAAGGAGGCGGGGCTATTCCTTATAAGCCCGAGGCTCTATTGAAGAAACTGGCAAATCAGAAAAACTGGAGCGAGCTGGACCCGGAAGTTAAGTGTTATTTACCCGGTATTCCACGAGCGACCTATATGCCCCAGCCTTTTCAGATTTTTCAGGGGGAAAACTCCCTGTTCTTTGCCTATCAGTACGCAGGTGCGGTACGGGACATATACTTGATAGACCGCGGCGAAGCACCCATTGATTCCTGGATGGGGCAGTCTGATGGTGTTTGGGATGGTGACACTCTGGTTATCACGGTGACCGGACAAAATGATCAGACCTGGTTTGATCGTGCGGGTAATCACCATAGTGCCTTGTTAAAGGTTACCGAAAGGTATACGCCAATGAGTGCGAATCACCTGCACTATGAAGTCTCTATAGAAGATCCGGAAACTTATACTAAACCCTGGGTTATCAGTATGCCGTTGTACCGGCGTATTGAGCCAAGTGCACGTTTAATGGAATTTAAGTGTGTCGAATTTGTTGAAGAACTGATGTACGGAGAATGGCGTCGCCATCCGCTGGAAAGATAGCCTGATCAGTTCGTGTCATAGACAGAACAGTGGTATTCCTTTGGAGAAGCGAGTGTTGTTAAAGTTTAACAGTTGCATGTTGGTGGTATTGGCGGGCATTGCTGGAATGCTGGGTGGTTGTGCCACGCAGATAGGCGCCCAGACAGAATTAAGCACTCCGGATATCAGCGGTTATTATGATGTTGCTACGCTAACGCCTTTACAACGTCCCAAAGCTTTTGGTGATAGACAGTTTATAAGCAAAGCAGAAGCAGAGGACATTGCTGAAACTGAGCGTCAGCTTCAACTGGTAGGAGAGAAACAAAGTGATCCAGACAGGATAGCGCCTCCGGAAGGAGGGGATGGCTCAGAAGGTGCTGCCGGGAATGTGGGAGGGTACAATACCTTCTGGATAGATCGGGGTAATGATACTTTTGAGATTGATGGAAAATTTCGAACATCGATTATCCACACACCAAAAAATGGCCGGTTTCCTGGTATGACCGATCCGGCGCAAAAAAAACTGAAGGCGCGTAGGGCTACGTATCGAAAAAATACCGGTGAGGCGTGGTGGCTTGCTGCAGGTACAATGGGTCCGTATGACGATCCGGAACTCAGGCCACTTGGGGAGCGCTGTCTTATGGGTTTTGGAAGTGTTGCTGGTCCACCAATGTTGCCAGTCTTGTATAACAACGTTAAGAGAATCGTGCAGACACCCGATCACGTGATGATATTGATAGAAATGGTGCACGATGCCCGAATCATTCGTCTGAACAGTACACATGCACCGGTGTCCGTAAAGTCCTACCTTGGCGATTCTATCGGCCACTGGGAAGGTGATACCCTGGTGGTGGATACTACTAATTTTAACGCGCGACCCGCTTTGTATAATGCCACCGAAAGCCTGCATGTTGTAGAGCGTTTTACGCGCGCTGAAGACGGTAACCTGATGTACAGTTTTATGGTGGATGATCCTGCGGTGTGGGACACTCCCTGGGGTGGCGATTATCCCTGGCCAGCTACAGACAGTGTTGCTTACGAATATGCCTGTCATGAAGGGAATTACGCCCTTGGCAATATTTTGCGGGGTGCCCGGTTGTTAGAGGCTGAGACCCGGACAGCGGCAGGTAAATAGTTTTACAATGGTACAGTGTGATTGACAACTAAAGTTCTTGAGTTGAGGTGTTACTGATGATTTTTAATTTTTCCCGATGGTTGAACAGTCCTTCGTTAGCTGGCCGTACCTTAGCTGGAGTGGGGGCGATGACAGCCTTGCTTCTAATTCCACACAGCGCGCAGGCACACCATGCCTTTGGAGCAGAGTTTGATCCTAACCGTCCGCTGGTTTTGCGCGGTCCGGTAACTAAAATCGAGTGGGTAAACCCCCATGCCTGGATTCATCTGGAACATACAGATGAAGACGGCAACAAGGTTGACTGGATGGTAGAGGGTGGCACACCAAATACGCTGCTGCGTCGCGGCATTAATCGCCACTCGCTTAAGATTGGTACGGTAATTGTAGTTGATGGATATCAGTCTAAAGACCGTTCAAACAGAGCTAACGGGCGGGATATTACTTTCGAAGACGGTAGTAAAATATTTATGGGTTCATCAGGTACGGGTGCGCCCAAAGATGGGACTGATCCTAGTGATCTTTAGCATCACGATGTAAATCGTTGCATAAACCGAACCTGCGACCAGGCCTAGCCAATGGGCCTCTGTGACAATAGGGCTGTCTATAAATTGTTCCATTGATGAGGCGAGTTCTGTTGTTGGATCTTGTAACAATTCAAAGCCCACCTTGCATAGCAACAGCAAGAGTACTGCCCGGGAAATTATACGCGTGCGGTTTTCACTGGCGCCATAAAGCGTAAGTATAGCGCCCGCCGTGAGCCAGGCATGTAGTATTCCAGATAATCCCAGATAATACTGATAGTTGGTTAGCACCAGTAACCCGGTTGAAACAACAATTGATGTCCAGATGGACAGGCCCAGCAGGTGGCGCAGGGGCAAGCTGAATAAAAACTGACAAAACACCAAGCCTGCCAGATTAACCCACAGATGTTGCCAGGACACATGAATCAAGTGTCCGCTGAATACACGCCACAACTCGCCATCCGATATTCCGGCAGCGGTAAACTCCAGCATTTCCCTGCTCCCAAAAAACTGGAGACAGATCAAAGCTACAATAAGCAAACTTCCAGATGTTATGAGTGAGGTGCTTTTGGGGTATTGCACAGGCGAAATGGTATCAGGCATAACAATACCAAGAGCGTTATCCAGCCTGCACTACCGCCTCCACCTGATTTTTTGGTGACGGGCGGCGTCGCAGGAGGTGGAGGAGGTGGAGGTGGAGGTGGGCTAGCATCGGCACCCATCAATGAAATTTTGATTTGTGTGCTGGCGGTTTGATTAATACCGGTTATGTTAAACATTTCGAGTGTGAATGATTTTTCATCTCGGCTGGACTCTGCAGGAATTTGAATTTCAATAATACGAGCCGTGGTATCGCCACTGTCCCAGTGCAGTTGTTGGTTTGATATGGCTGTGTAATCACCGGGAGCGCTTGCTGTATCGTCAATGGTACGCAGACTTACGTCAATAACACCGCTAAAACCCTTTTTGCGCATAATGGTAACCAGTACGGAGTCCAGTTCTTCGTTGGATGCCAGACTGGCGTTCAAATATTGCAACTGTCCGCCATTGTCAGTATCTGCAATGTTTACCCGTAGCAAATTATTCTGTCCCAGTAAAGCGCCCTGCGGATTCAGTAACCTGACAAACAGCAGTTGCAGATTTTCTATTTCGGAATCCTGTATTGCTGAAAGCGTTACGAATTTGTCCCCAGCATCTCCACTTGACCAGTCCACCTGAGTTGTAGAAATTGAAATATCACCCTTATCCGTGCTGGCGTGGATAATCTCCAACGCTATCGATACATTTCCAACTGTACCGCCGGTACGCGTGAGCTTTAACTCTGCTGAGTTTCCTTCGACGATAGAGAGATGCCCCTCACCAAAGGCAATATGCCCTGCGGCATTTTCTTCGGTATGGGGGCGCAGTGTAAAAAAACCCTCTCCAATATTGCTCGCTAACAATAATCCACTGGGCAAGTAAGGATAAGCACCCCAGGTGCCGGTAAATCCGCCGTTATCCGTTGCCGGTACGGTATCAAAAAATGCGATATCGGACGGTTGACCAGGGTCTGCAATGTCAAGAATAGTGATGCCGCGAGTGTAGTTTGACATGTAGTAGCGAGAACCGCGGCTAAAACCGTTGTGGTCAATAGAGTTAACATCACTCACCCATTCGGCATGCAGGGTGGGTGCCCTCAGGTCTGCCAGATCAAATACACGCACTGTGGTGTTCAGACTAAAATTTCGCTCATCAAGCTCATCGTGAACAAACAGATACTGCTGATCTTCACTCGTCCAGCCCGAGTGCACATATCCCGCGTTGGGGTAAGTGGTTGTTGACAATTTAACCGGTGCGTCAGGAACAGTAATGTCCCAGACCAGAAATGTATCTTCATTAAAGTCGAACAGTATTTCGCAATAATCCAGATTGCCATTTGCACACTGGGAATCTTTACGGGAATCGCGAATGAGCATCGATGCGGCGTCGTGGGTGTAGCCGTTTCCGGTCGCGTTGAATGTGGGGTTAACAGGCGCATCAAGTGCATAAGATCTGAAAGCGCCGCCGGAGGGTTGCGAACCTAACACTATTACCTGTGGGACGGACTCATCATTTTGCAGCCCAAAAGTGTAGTCCACCCCACTTACAAACACATTGTGTGACGAGGTGATAGAAGTTGTGCTGGGTAAAAGACGGGCGCTATTGGGCAGGTCACTCAGGTCGATTATCGACAATGAAGCGCTCGGGTCCTCGCTGGATATGTAGGCATATGCTTTCCAACGATTTTCATTAGTATCAAAATGCTGATGCACTTTGATATCTCTCCAGCTGGAGACTGAGCGATCCATATGAGCAATTTCACGTGGGGCCCCGGGCAGACTGAGATCTATAATCGACGTGCTGTTATTCAAGCCCATCAAGGCATACTCCCGCCCGGTATTCAGATCAACAAAACCCCAAATGTCGGTGCCCGATGCAGGAGCGCTGGAAAAATCTTCGAGGGCAATGTGCGACAACAAATCGATGCCCTGGCAGGGAAATATATCCGCCAGTCCATTAACACACGGGCTGGTGGCGTGACTGATCTGTGCCTGGCTAAAAAGACTTTGCGTTTGCCGTGATTTAATGCGTTCTACTTCTGGCATGGACTTTTGGTCGGTAACAACGTGGAATCCACGGGCCCGTAAAATCTCTCTTGCCTCCACGGGAGCGCCAAGGATGGTGGATGAGTATTGTTTTGTATCCTGGTTACGATAATGGGAGTTGCGTTGAAAGCCACCGCGCATGTCTTTGGCCAGGGCCAGTAGAAAATAGGTGTCCTCTGCGGAGCGCACATGATAGGTACCCTCGGCTGCAAGAATAGGATCGCCCTTTCTTGCCTGACGTGCAGCATAAGCTATGCTTCGGCAGGGGCGGAACATGTTAGCGCAATTGCCCGAATCCCGCCCATCAACCGCCAGATAACGTGGTGTGGCAGCATCCGCCCAGGAGGAAGAATCAAAAGGATGAAAGTTTGTAATCGAAATAAGCGCCAGCAGGGAAACGAGCAGGTTTTTTGGTTTCATTCGGAATTTAAGTTCGCTTATCAACTTTGCATTCTCCAAATTCAGTATGTAATTATGTGTATCTTATGAGTGTAGTTAAAAAAATGCCCGCAAAGCTCGCTGCCCAACCAAAGCGCCTGCTTTTTAGCGGGCTCGTGCTTATTCTAGTCTTTTCCGCATGGTGTTTCTCATTATTCGAGGGTGGGCCCGCTGCCTTGTCTGAAAGGGCAAGCTGTAAGGCAACGGATTGTAGCGACATGTTTGCCATCCGGATAAGGTTTCACACTCAAATGCAGCCTTTGGACTACGGGTTTGTAGTTGATGATCTGCGTTTTTATCTGCACAAGCTTGAGTTACTTGGTTCTGACGGGCAGGTTTTTTCGATACATCTGGACAGTTCCAGCACTAACAGGGGAATTGCGCTGGTAGATTTGTCCAGGGATTCGACGGCTGTGATAAACGGGTGGGTATCTGGTGATGCACGCTCGGAAAATATCCATTCTCTGGGATTTACTCTTGGTGTTCCATTTGCCAGTAATCATGCCAACCCCCTACATGCAGAAAAGCCCTTAAACGAAAGTTCTATGTATTGGGTCTGGCAGCAAGGTTACAAGTTCTTTAAGCTGGATATTCGTGCGTTATCCGGTCAGGATTTCTCCTTTCATATGGGGAGTGCTGGTTGTGAATCTGCCTCGGCGCTCAGACCCCCGTCACTTAACTGTAGTTATCCAAATAGAGCCCGGATTGTTCTTGGTGTGCCTGATTTGCAAAACCTTGTTGTTGGCGTTGATCCGTGGCTGGTACTGACAACAATGCAAGAGCAACAGGTGCAGCTTTGTAGCGCGGCCAGTAATTTTTCGGACAAGTGTTCATACGTTTTAGAACTGTTTGGAATAGACCCTTTAACGGGGTTGTGTCTTGATAAGTGCTCAGCTCAGAAACTGTTCTCCCGCCATATAGATGTACCTGTAGATGTATAGGTATGTTGTCCAGGTGGTCGTACTTGGTGCACTGGTAATGTTGAGTCATGGCTGTGGCGAAAAATCACCAGAACAGGTTACGCTCGCATTTTCATATGACTTGCCGCAGCCTGAATTTCCGCAAAACAATCCTTTTACAAAGGAAAAAAAGCGACTTGGGCGATACCTTTTTTTTGACAAATCACTGTCTGGCAATGGCAGCATGAGCTGTGCCAGTTGCCACCAGCCTGAAAAAGCGTTTACAGATGGACGCCGCGTTGCGGTTGGCTCTACCGGACAAGCGCATAGCAGAAACACACCGACACTGTTAAATGTGGCTTATATGCATCCACTCACGTGGTCCAGCCCCCTGATTCAGGAGCTGGAAAAACAGATTCTTATTCCTCTGTTTTCTGACGCTCCTCTTGAAATGGGGGTGAGTGGAAACGAGCGGGTAATTCTGGCAACACTGCAGGCGCAGGAACTTTACCAGGAATTGTTCGAGGCAGCCTTTCCCGGGCAGGTTGAAGCTATTGAATTTCACAACATCGTTTTGGCGATAGCGAGTTTTGTGCGCAGCATTGTTTCGTTTAATACTGATTTTGACAGGTATGCCTATGGTGGTGACGACGCCGCGCTAAGTGCATCACAGCTACGTGGGCTCAACTTGTTTATGTCGGAAAAACTTGAATGTCATCACTGTCATGGAGGTATCAATTTTTCGCAGTCGAGTACGCATGCACTTGGCAATTCTTTTGACAAACCTTTCCATAATACCGGTTTGTATAATTTGCAGGGGACGGGAGATTACCCGTCAATTGATCGCGGCCTGTTCGATGTAACTGGATTGCCCAGAGATATGGGCAGATTCAAGGCACCATCCCTCAGAAATGTCGCTTTAACGGCACCCTACATGCACGATGGGAGTGTAGAAAGTTTGCGGGAGGTAATAGAAATATACGCCGAAGGCGGTAGAAATGTTAAGTTTGGAGAGTATGCCGGAGATGGCCGTGCCAACCCACATAAAAGCATTTTTGTACGTCCATTAAATTTGCTCGAATCTGATATTGACGATCTGGTCGAGTTTTTACATGCACTGACCGACGAAAATGTCCTGGTTGATCCACGTTTAACCGATCCTTGGCTAGCCGCCTCAGCTCCGTGAGCATTTTTCGAATGCCTGTTACAGGTTAATCGCGTGAATACGACTGGTATTTACGTTCAGCCCGAGATTATTTTTTTCCAGTATTCGCTCTGCTCGATAGCTGGATCGCACCAGCGGCCCCGAGGCGACTTCAAGAAAACCGCGTTCCAGACCTGCAGTCCGGTACTGTTCAAACTCTTCCGGGTGTACCCAGCGTGCCACCTCCAGATGGTTGGGGGTTGGACGCAGATACTGGCCTAGTGTTAGTACTTGGACATTGTGATTTCGTAAATCGTCCATTGCGGTATAGATTTCTTCGTCCGTTTCGCCAAGCCCCAGCATAAGGCTGGTTTTGCTTATTACCTCAGGAAACGTAAGTTTGGCATGGGCAAGCACATTTAATGTTTGCTGATAGCCGGCACGTGGGTCTCTCACCCTGTGGGTCAGACGTTTAACGGTTTCCAGGTTCTGCGCAAATACTTCCAGCCCGGACCCAACTACTGTTTCTATATGGTCCAGATTACCATTGAAGTCCGGGGTAAGTGCTTCAATAGCTGTGTCTGGATTTGCTTTTTTTATGGCGCGTACACTGGCTGCATAATGCGCTGCTCCGCCGTCAGGCAGGTCATCACGATCTACAGAGGTTAAAACAATATACTTGAGATTCATCAAACGAACCGACTCCGCCGCGTTATACGGTTCCTGAGGGTCCAGCCAGCCTTTGGGATTGCCGGTATCTACTGAGCAAAATTTACACGCTCGTGTGCATACTGAGCCCATTAACATGATGGTAGCAGTGCCATTGCTCCAGCATTCGCCCATATTCGGACAATGAGACTCTTCACAGACCGTACTCAGGCTGTTGGAGTGTACTGCTTTTCGTACTTGTTCGTAGCCAGCACCACTCGGAAGCTTTATGCGTAACCAGGCGGGTTTTCGAGACGTAGCATCAGGTTCACGATTGGTCACTTTGACACCATTTTTAATGGCTGTGAAACCCTGCAGGGTTTGGAATTTTTGGCCGCTTTGAATGCGTGTGTCTTTCATAGGATGAATAATAGCAGAATCTGCGTACCTGGCGGGTGTGGAAAATATTGCCAATCAGGCGTATGTTTCGATACTTACTCTGGAGTAAATTCCATACTAACCATAAATCGGGAGCAGCAAGAATGGGTTTTATGCATAAGTATACGGATGAGTGTTATGCCCTGTTAAGAATAGTGTCAGGTTTTTTGTTCCTTTGGCATGGGGCGAGCAAAGTGCTTGGTTTTCCGGGCGACGGACCAAGTGAGTCGGCAATGATGCTGTACCTGGTAGGTCCCATAGAGTTGCTTGGCGGGATATTTATTTGCATCGGATTTTTGACTCGCATAGCAGCCTTTATCTCAAGTGGGTTAATGGCCGGGGCTTACTGGATGGCACATTTCAGCGTGGATAATATTTTTCCGATGTTGAACCACGGTGATGGAGCCATACTATATTGCTTCGTATTTCTTTCTATCGCGGCGCGCGGTGCCGGAATGTGGAGCGTCGATTCTGAAGAAGCTACGTAGTCCGAATTTTTAGCTCTTTTGTAGGGTTCTAGCCAGCATACAGACACTTTTTTCGCGCAGGCCCCGCGTAGTCGACTGCTCTCCTACGGCCTCAAACCCCAAGGTGGTGTGGAAGGCCATTGACCCGGGGTTTGCAGGTTTGGTATTTACCTCGCAGGTGAGTACCGGGCAGCTTTGGGGGATGTTTTCAATCAGATGTGTATAAAGCGCCTCGGCTATACCACGCCGCCTGAAATCCTCTCCAACTACAATACGGTCAACATACGTAAACGCAGTATATTTTCTGACAAACCATTGGAAATTAAGGCTGGTATATACACCGTTTTGATTCAGCGCCAGAAGATAACCAGCAACCTTTCCACCAACATGCGCTACACCCAATGAGATGCTTTGTGAGTGCAGATGTTTTAGTTCTTCCATGCTGATCGAATTGACATGGGGAACGGCACGCTCATTCAGGGCAAGAATTGACTCGTAGTCACCTGGTCTGGCTTCTTTTATGTCAAATGTGGCCTGCATCAACTTATCCCTTCATGATTGTAGACATTCTATGGGTGTAGCGCCTCATTGAATAACCCGGAGACAAAACCCTGTGCAATTCTCAGCTCCAGCCAGGTATTCACAAGCGCCTGCAATTTCTTGTCCCGTGGTAGGAGATAAGCTTTTTCCTGGTGGGTAAGATTGTTTTTCATAGCAGCACATAACTCGGGATGCAGATTACTCTGGTGCGTAACTTCAATGCGATCTGTGATCATAACATCTGCATCACCCTGGATAATTTTGGAAAATATTGAACGGTTGTCGTCAAATATTTCAATTTGCGCCCCATGTATATTAGCTTTCACAAAGCGCTCGTTTGTACCCCCCGGGTTTACGATGATGCGCACGCCTGGTTGGTCTATATGCGCCAGGGTGTTCAATTTATCGACATCGCTGCATCTAACTATGGCTGTCTTACCACCCGTTAAATAAGCTCGGGTAAAAAAGGCTACGGTTTCTCTTTCTGGAGTGCGAGACACACCACTCATTACGATATCAAATAATCCGGCTTTCAGGTCAGCCATCAGCGTAGGCCATGTGGTGGGAACGAATACAGCTTTTACATGCATATACCGAGCAAGATTCTGTGCCATTTGAATATCAACACCCGAATAAGTGGGGCCCATGTTTATGTCGGCTTGTGCAGAGGTCTGTATAGAAAAAGGTGCATAGTCGCCGGTGGTTCCAATACGCAGCTGACCCGTGTCTAAAATTTGCGCGAGGCGGTTGGGATACAGATGGATATTTTCAAGTGCGTTGACAAGGGTTTGCTGGGATGTGCGGCTTAGGCCCTGAACTTTGGGAAAAAGATCCGAGCTTTCTGGCAAGCTGTGGCCAGCGCTCAGTTGCCGTAGTATTTCATCTCCGAGTCGTAACAGCTGTGGTCGAATGTCTCCTATTAAATCGAGAGCCTTAAGGGGCGCGTCACCTGTCTCCCATTTGGTAAACCAGAATAGCTGTATTTCTTTTGCAGCGAATATCTGGGCTTGAAAAAAATGCTTGCTGGTTCTGGGATTAATACCATAGCGTAGTGCTCCCAGAGAAGCCGCATTTACGATGACCGCTTCGCGTTGCAAGTCCTCAATTGGCAATTGGTGCAGCCATTTGTATGCTGCAACCTCCTGCATTAGAAGCAGTCTTTGGTGAACGGCCTGTAACGCAGGGGAGATGCTGCCAGAAAAACCGGGGATGCTGAGCCAACAGAATAAAAGGCAGGTGATAAGCTGAGGTACTTTTAGCGAGGACATGCTGGCTTGTCTAAAAATACATGTAGGAAAGCGTGGCTGATAATACCAACCACATAAGAATGGTCAGCGGTACGCCTACTTTTAGAAAATCGGCGAAAGTATAGTTTCCTGCACTCATAACCAGAAGATTGGTTTTGTAAGCCATGGGCGTTGCATAACTCAGGTTTGCACCGAACAATACTGCCAGAACGAAAGGCTCTGCTGGCAGACCCAACTGGGCTGCAATGTTGATGGCTATAGGAGTACCAATGACTGCTGCTGCGTTATTTGACACCACATTGGTTAGTATTGCTAACAATAACATCAAGGCGCTTATTATGAAAGGCGGGCTTAAGTCAGAAGTTAGATATAGAAATACATCTGTCAGGTATTCGGTTGCGTGAGTTTCTACAAGTGCCATTCCAAGCGCTAGCGAAGCGACCACAACAAAGTATACCGAAGGGCTTATTGAGCGAATTGCTTCGCCCAGGCGCAGGCAGCGGGTGACTAAAAGAAAAAGTGCACCCGTAGCTGCAGATATGGCGATGGGCATTATTCCAAGCCCGGCGCAGGCAACTACTGCAATAAGAATGATTAGTGCCAGAGAGGCTTTGGCTTCAACGGCAACGTTTAAATTGGCATCCAGTACAAAAAACTCTGTGCTGCGCTTAATTTCAGAGATTTGCTCGCCGGAACCCTGTACCAGCAATACATCTCCAGGCTGGAGGATAACGTCGGTTATTTGTTCCTTGCTGCCCCAGATATCTCGACCAGCACGGTGCAGGGCCAATACGGCTAGTTGGTGGCGAGACAGAAAATTGGCATAGCTCAGGTTGGCATGATCCAGGGAGGAGCCCTGAACCACTGCAATTTCGGCAACCATCTGGTTTTCTGAGCCAAGCGGGTGATTGTCATCTACTTGCTCGCCACCTGAGAAGAGGGTGGCTTTCAGCGCGTCGCTATAACGTTGTAGATTGGCCGGGGTGTCTCGTACACGCAAGCTGTCACCAGCCTTGAGCTGTACATCTGGCAAGGGGTATAAATAACTGTCACCGCGCTTTATACGCACAACATTCATGTCGCCACCGCACATCTCGACCGACTCTCCGAGTGATTTATCTATTGCCAGAGATTCGTCCTCAAGGTGAATTCGAGCCTCAAACAGGCGGGGAGAGAATTCACTAAGAACTATTTTCCTATCCGGCAATAACAGGGGGGCTATTACCCATAGATAGACAATTGCCACCGAGGCTGCAACTACAGCAGGGCCTGCAAAATCAAACATGCCGAAGCGGGGAAGCCCCAGATCCGAAGCAATACTCACCACCAGCAAATTAGTTGAGGTTCCCAGGGTGGTTGCCATACCGCCAACCAGCGTGGCAAACCCCATTGGCATGAGAACCCTCGAAGCACTGCTGTTTGTGCGCAGACAAACGCTAATCAATATTGGCAACAACAAGACTACTACGGGAGTATTGTTAACAAAGGCACTAAGTGCCGCAGCGATAATAAGCGTCGCTGCAAACGACAGGAAAGGTACACGACTCCAGGCTTTTCCGAGCATACGCCCCACGGGTTCCAGTGCTCCGGTGCGTACCAGACCTTGCCCAACCACCATTAGTGCACAAACTGCAATGAGGGCCTCGTGGGCGAAACCCCTGAAAAAGAGGGTAGGATCGAAGGTCACTCCCTGCTCTGTATAGGGAAACAGACTAAAGCCGGTAGCCAGAATCATTAGTATGCCCAGAGACGATAACTCCAGGCGTATCTTTTCCCTTGAAAAAAGAACCAGCGCGAGCCCAGTGAGTAGCAATGCGGCCAGTGCATGATTGTTTGGAATATCGGGAAATTGTTCTACCATTGAATTGATAACGCCAGAATTATTGTTGTTAGGGTATGGAGATAATACTCGTATGTCTGATGCTAGTTAAGGACAGCTTGCAATCATAAACCGGCAGCTTATCATTAGCACCGGACGGGTTTTGGCAGATTACAGGTACAGGCATGATACAGGAGATGATTGGGTCAACCACCCACTTCACAACCGGTTTTGTTAAATCGTATCCGCCTGTGCGCCACTTTCGACTGTCTGAGGCCACATGCTTAAGCAGCTTAGACGTCTGATTGCATGAATTCTGTACCAGGCGGCGATAAGCTGAACCGCCTTTCTTATACAACCCCGGAAGGCATGAATGCACCGGGGTTTTTTTGTTTTTAGGAGTAAATAATGGAAAACTCGGGTGAAATAGCACGAGATTCAGGTTTATACCGTATGCGTCATAGCTTGTCGCATATTCTTGCCCAGGCAGTACTGGATATGCGGCCGGGCAGTACTCTGGGATTTGGGCCTCCGATCAAGGATGGCCTCTATTACGATTTCATATTGAGCGCACCTATCAGTGAGGAGAATTTTCCGGAGCTGGAAAAACGCATGAGAAAAATTCTTAAGCGCGGTTCCAGGTTTGATCGTGAAGAGCTTGAATACGATGACGCAATTCAGCGGCTTGACGATATGAACGAGCCGTATAAGCGAGAGTATGCAGAAGAGCTGTTCAAAAAGCAGAATCTTAAAACTCTGAGTTTTTACCGTAACGGTCCATTTCTTGACATGTGTGAAGGTCCACATGTTGAAAATTCGAAAAAAATTCCGCGCGATGCTTTCAAAATACGTAATGTTGCAGGTGCCTACTGGCGCGGCAATTCAGACAACATAATGATGACACGCATTTATGTCTGGGCATTTGAAAGTAAGGAGCTTCTGGAAACCCATGTACAGAATTATCAGCTGGCTCTGGAGCGTGACCATAAAAAATTAGGTCGTGAACTTGGCATCTATACTATCGATAATGATATTGGAAAGGGATTGCCGTTGTGGTTACCCAACGGAACGGTTATTCGGGATGAAATAGAAAAGCTGGCCAAAGAGCTGGAATTTCAAGCCGGATATGAGCGTGTGTCTACTCCAAACCTGGCCAAAATTGGCCTGTATTATCAGACTGGGCATCTGCCTTATTATGCGGACCATATGTACCCCACTATGGAGGTTATGGAGAGCAGCGGCTCTGAAGACGGCGAGGACAAGCCGGTTAAGGAATCCTATGTGTTGCGACCCATGAATTGTCCACATCACCATAAAATATTCGCCGCTCAACCCAGGTCCTATCGTGATTTACCCCTGCGCCTTGCTGAGTATGGGCAAGTGTATCGTTGGGAGGATTCGGGTGCAGTGGGTGGCTTGGTACGTGTGCGGGGCATGTGCATGAATGATGCCCATATTTACTGTACACGAGAGCAGATAAAAGATGAGTTTAAGGCGGTGATGGCGATGTACGACGATGCCTATCGTATTCTTGGGCTCGATGAATACTTTGTGCGTTTTTCACGCTGGGATCCGGAAGACCCAAAGGGCAAGGACAAGTATGTAGATGATCCTAAGGCCTGGGCGGAATCCGAGCAAATATTGCGAGAGGTTCTGGAAGAACTAGATATTGACTACAGGGATGCACCTGGTGAGGCAGCTTTTTATGGCCCTAAGGTTGATATTCAGTTTCCCACTGTCACGGGACGGGATGAGTCAGTGAGTACTGTTCAACTGGACTTTGCGGTTCCCGAACGGATGGGTCTAAAGTACATTGGGGCAGACGGCGAGGAACATACGCCTTACTGTATTCATCGTGCACCCTTTAGCACGCATGAGCGACTGGTAGCATTTTTACTTGAACATTTTGGTGGTGCCTTTCCCACCTGGATGGCTCCACTTCAGGTGCAGGTACTTACGGTATCTGAACATTTTGACGACTATGGTAAATCGTTGGTGGCGAACTTGCGCAAACACTTTGTGCGGGCCGAGCTGGCAACGTCCAACGAAACCGTACCTAAAAAGATAAGAGCTGGCACCACGCGCAAAATCCCCAATTTGTTAATTGTAGGTGAGCGTGAGCAGACGGAAGGTACTGTTACGCTTCGCCGCTATGGTGAGCGGGAACAACATACAATGCCTTATGCTGACTTCGAAGCTGCTTTGCTGGATACCATTGCAGAGCGCTCGCTGCAGTTCCTGCTACCTGAATAAGGGACAATGCATTAGTTGTACCGTCCTTCGAAAGAGTTAATTTCCGTCGGAAAGACGCGCTACGTTGGGTTCTGCCTTCAGATCCAGGTTTACCAGCTGCCGTGACAACTGGATGTAGTCCAGAAGTATCTGGCTGGCTTCCTCCACTAGCGCGTCTTTTTCGTCTGCTTTCAGAAGATCATCCTGTGCCACCATATCAACATTCTCGGATGCTTCGTCGGAAAGTTCAGCTTTGAGGTCGGCTTTGGCGTCCCGCGCCTTTTTGGCTTCTGTTTTTGCCAGTTCCTTTGCCTCATGTATATCATCCAGTTCTTCCAGTGAAACCACAGGCATTTCGCCATTTGCCAGTCTTAGCTGATTTTCCAGATTGAGGCGCCAGGCATCATCGTCATTTTTCTCCTGCTGGCGAGTAGCTTCATTCAGAGATATATGGGTGCGTTTGCGCATTTCAGCACTGCGTAGCGTCAGAGCATCCAGGTACTGAAAATCTGCGTTGTTTCTTATTCGAGCGGCGTGTTTAGCCTGCAGCGTTCCCAACAGTGGCAACAACTCATCCGTGGCACGGTAGATGGCAGGTTTTATCGTGTCGTAGGGAAGCGCATCTTCAAGAGAGCTTTCCCCAATCCGGTCGACATCATAAAGTTCCGGGAATTCAATATCCGGGACTACGCCCTGATGTTGTGTGCTGCCACCAGATATTCTATAAAATTTGGCCTGGGTTATTTTCAGTTGACCCCGGTTCAATGGAACCAGTGTTTGGACGGTACCCTTACCAAAGGTCTGGCTACCAATAATTAGTCCACGTCCATAGTCCTGGATAGCGCCTGCGAAAATTTCCGAGGCAGATGCCGAAAGGCGATTTACCAAAACTGCTACGGGTTTGTCCCAGGAGACCTGTCCGTCTTTGTCGGAGTAAATGCTTGCACGACGTCGGGCTTGTTTGATTTGCACGGTGGGACCCGCGGGAATAAAGAGACCAGTAAGTTTGTCAGCCTCCTGCAGGGAACCGCCTCCGTTATTTCGCAGGTCTATGACCAGAGCCTCAGCACCCTCTTTCTCCAGTTCCTCCAGCAATACCGCAACATCGTGGGTGGTACTCTTTGGTTCCGGATCACCATTTTGAATGGCCTTAAAATCAAGATAAAAAGTGGGGATGGAAATAACACCTACCTTGTGCTCCTCCCCGTCAAATATCATTGTAAGGAGTTTTTTCTTTGCCGACTGTTCTTCGAGTTTTACCGTGTTTCGTGTGATAGAGATTATCTTGTTGGCACCATCAGATTCACTGTCGACAGCTACTTCAAGTCGTACCACGGAGCCTTTGGGGCCTCTGATAAGCTCTACAACATCATCCAGACGCCATCCAACGACATCGATCAGTGGAGCATTCTTGCCCTGGCCAACAGCAATAATCCTGTCAGCCGCCTTAATAGCGCCACTTTTGTCGGCCGGACCAGCAGGAATTAGACGCACCACTTCAGTGTAGTCGTCCTCTGATTTCAAAACGGCACCAATACCATCCAGAGAAAGCGACATATTGATATTAAAATTTTCTGAAGTACGAGGAGAAAAGTACTGTGTGTGTGGATCGTAGGTTGCTGCGTAGGCGTTAACATACAGCTGAAATGCGTCTTCACTTTTGGTACGTTTAGCTTGTTTGAGGCGGTTTTTATACCGTTTGGTGAGCGTTTCCTGAATTTCCGAAATGTCTTTATCATTGAGCTTGCTGCTAATGACAGTTGCTTTGAGACGTTTACGCCACAAGTTATCCAGCTCAGCCTGGTTTTTAGCCCAGGGGGCATCTTCCCGGTCAATTTGTATGGACTCTTCCAAATTGAAGTTTATTTTGTCCAGGCCCTGGTCCAACAAAGTTAACAGATATTCGAGGCGATCGACCAGCTGTACCTGGTAGCGATTAAAAATTTCGAATGCCGGCTCCAGATTACCTTCACGTAGAGCATCGTCGAGCTCATAACGGTATTTTTCCAATGCCTGGATATCTGAGATAAGGAAGTAAGCGTGACCTCTATCGAGCATATTCAGATACTTGTCAAAAATCTGGCTTGAGGTATTGTCGTTAAGCGGCTTGTTCAGATAGTGATGGTGACGCAGTTGCTCAACAATGGATCGACTGGTGCGCGGGTGGGCATCGAGCGGCGTTAATATTACCGGCGCGGTTGATACGCTCGCCAGCTGATTGCTTCTATCAGCCTGGCTGTTGCTGGCGATAAACACTGAAACCGCAAGCAGAGCGACAATACCCCGCAGTAAACCTGAAGAAAAATGGTAATTTTTCGATATATTATTCAAATTCATTATCCAATTACTGTGACATCCGTATAATCTGACGCTCAAATCTTGCAAAGGTTTCGTGAATACGAAATCAGCTTGTTACGGGTATCGCTAGGGTATCCTATTCTATGCGGGCTCGTGTGAGATTAATGTAATTCGCTCAAGGTAAACATATGTACAAATTGATAGCTTCGCAAGCGGTAGAAATGCCCATTTTCTCAAACAAGGGCATTTTTTGCTCAAAACTTGGCATTGGTGCCCTGTTAGCCGGTGCTTTGCTGCTTTTTTCAGCTTGTAGTCCGGCCAATTCAGAATCCGACTCCAGCGCGGAAGTAGCCTCGAACACCAGCGATCAGACGTTGTTAACGGACGACATCTCTAAAGCCAGTTATGGCATGGGTTATAGTCTGGGTGAAAATGTTAAGAGCCAGCAGGCTGACATGCTTAATTATGATGCATTTTTACTGGGAGCCAAAGACAGTTTTGCTGGTGTTGAACAGCGGTTGACAGAAGAAGCGCTAAAGGAGGCATTTGAAGCAGTTCAGGCTGCCCGTGTAGAACAGCAAATTCAGGAAAAAGAGAATATTATGGAAGAAGGTCGTAAATTTTTGGCTGAAGTTGCCACTCATGAAAATGTTGTCACCCTGGAATCAGGCATGTTGTACGAAATTATAGTTGCAGGGGACGGACCTAAGCCCGCGGCAACCGATAAGGTTCGCACCCATTATCATGGCACGCTTATGGATGGCACAGTGTTCGATAGTTCGGTTGATCGTGGACAACCGGCAACGTTTCCGGTTAGCGGGGTTATTCAGGGTTGGGTAGAAGCGTTGCAACTCATGCCTGTTGGTTCCAAGTGGAAATTGTACATACCTTCTAACCTGGCCTATGGTGAGCGGGGTGCTGGGGGCTTGATAGGTCCTGGCGCGACACTGGTATTTGAGGTTGAGCTACTGGAAATAGTTGGCGAAGAATAATCAGAGACTGATAGTGGGACTGGATCGGCAGGGAAGGCTAAACCGCAGAATTGTAATTATCAGTATGCTGGTTGCTGTTTCTATCTGGTACCTGTCTGATGTTCTGGACTTCAACAAAAGAGAACTGTGGGGTTTTGTTACCTCCAGTTTTCTTTTGGTTCTAGGGGTTATTGTAATTGCTTTTGTTGTTGTTGCCCTGGTTAAGATTGTGCAAGGCAGGCGACGAGAGAAAACCCGCGCCATAGTAGAAACCCACCCTGAGCCGAAAGGAAAATCCTAGCATAGACATGTCGCCGACTACTGTAGCGTTTGAAAAAAACGATCCAGTCGAGGTATATAGTAGTTGTCGTAATCAACAGAAAAGGCAACTGCATGTGCTCGGCCTAAAATACGGTCTCTGTCGATCCAACCAATTACGCGAAAGTCTCCGCTGTTGTCCCGGTTATCACCCATTACTAAATAGGAATTCTCAGGCACTGTGAGTTTGGGAAACGACTGATTGGCGGGGTTGAACCGAGTGGGTATCAACATTATAACATTTGAGTTGTCGTCAAAGATCTCGCGTAGAAAACGATAATTCTCCTTGTTGGGTAAATCGATTTCTGCGATCTCTGCTTTGCTCAAAGGTTCGTAGTGGGCAGCTTCTCCGTTGACTATTAACTTGTTTCGGCGCAGTTCAACGGTGTCGCCCGGAATGCCAATTACCCGTTTGATAAACAAGCGCTCATCTTTGGGGGAAGGGAAGGTAACAATCTCTCCGCGCTTTGGGTTACCCCAGCGATTTATGCGTGTCATTGTGAACGGAATACGCAAGTCGTATGCCACTTTGTTCACCACCACACGGTCTCCAATAAGAATCGAAGGCTTCATACTGCCAGAAGGCACGTGGTTCCAGTCGGCAATGGCAGACCTGAATACGAACATTAGCGCGATAAACAGGAAAAAGAATCGCCATTCTTTCCAGAATGCATGCACTTTTGAGATGTTTTCTGTAGTCATATTTCTAATCTAGCCTATTTGCAAGGTTTTGACACTGTGAATCAGCGTTAGTTGTGCGGCGTGTCGCCATATCGAAGAAAACGAACCATCTGGGTTAGTTTTGGTGCTTTCCCCGTCATTAAAATTCCCCGCTCGAAGATGCGACCTGCCAGGTTGAGTGCTGCGTAAATAGAGACAAGCATAAGTAGTGTAGTAAACAGATAAGTAAGAGGGCCTGGAGGAAATGCTGCCCGGTTCATCATGGCAAAGGGTGTGAATGGTGGAATCCAGGACATCACCACGGCTAAGGTTCCGTTAGGGTCTTTTCCGATGGGTATCATTACTATAAGCGGAATAAACAAAATGAGCTGAACTGGCATTATCAGGTTTTGTGCCTCTTTAAGGGTGTTACATAGAGAACCCACCGCGCACAAAAGAGCCGCATAAAACAGATACCCCAATATGAAGTAAAGAACAAACGAGCCCAGGTACAGAGGTTTGTTCACCAGCGACAACAGATCAAGAGGCAGTGGAGCTCCCAAAAATACCGGGAGGAGAAAAATTAGTAACAAACTGGCCAAAATCCAGCAGCCAACTACGGTAAGCCCCGTTGCGGCAATGCCGAGTATTTTACCCGTCATAAGCGTTCTGGCAGAAACCGAGGACAACAGCACCTCAACCAGTTTGTTGGACTTCTCTTCTACCGTATTGGTGAGTAACATCTGCGTTATTGCGAAAATAGATATCCACAATAGATAGACGAACCCTACTGGTACCCATTGCGTTAGCGTGTCGCTCACGTCTGTTGCTTGCAACTCTCCGGCGTCAGAAATTACCTGGGCATCGAAATGAACAGACTGTTGTATCCAGTTGGCGATTTCAGGTTTTATAGATTCCTCGCGGATACGTTGTCGTTGTACAACTTCCGAAACAACTCTGGAAAACCATTGTTGTAAATCCCGATTAGTCAGATTTTTACTTACATATATTGCTCCATCACTACTGGTCACAGGATCTTCCGGAATAAGAAAATATCCCAGTAATTTTTCTGTACTTACCAGCTTTTTGAGATGAAGAATTGAAGTGTCTGAAACCTCAATAAAAGTGAAACGACCAAAACTTGCATCGGGTACCATTTCCAGTATGAGTTGCGGATTTTTTTGCCACCAGTCCACAAACTGTTCCAACAGGGTGGGTGTGTTTGCAATGGATGCATGCTCGCGCTTCAAGGTATACAGCAGTTCTACCACGCCTTTAACAAATTGTTCTCTATCACTTTCACCCGGCGCAAGATTACTGAATTGCTGGCGAATCTGATGCAGCAAAGTGCTTCCCGTTTCTGGCGAAGTTGTGTTATCGAGTACACCTTGCACGTCATGGTTGAGGAGTTGTTTTTGAACTGCTTCCAGTACCCAGGCGGAGTTGTCTATTACCGTGTATTTCACCTCTGTGGCTGATTTATTTAGCAGAACAGGCACTGCTGATAGCAGCGCAACTAATATTGGCATGAGTAATATGCTTAACCAGAAACCGCGGGTTTTCACATTCTCAAGGTACTCACGCTGGGCGATCAGTAGTGCGCTATGCATTCGTTTCTGCCTTGATAACCTGTATGAATATGTCGTGCAGACTAGCCTCACTGGTATCAAAGCGACGAATATTTATCTTGTCGACCAGTAATTTGAGAATAGTCTGGCTATCTGTACCCGGCATGAGCGTTAGCTCTGCGTGTTTCCCCGCGTCGTTAACGCGCGCTATTCCCGGTAATTGTTGCAATATACTTCCGTCACCGTCGTAGTCAAGAATGATATTACGAGCAACGTTACTGCGAATTTCAGAAAGCGAACCACTCAGAACTTTCTTACCTCGATTTAACAATAGAATTGAATCACAGATTTGCTCTGCCTGTTCCATAACATGCGTTGAGAAAATCACCGTGTGTTGTTTTTGCTTTAGCTCGAGAATGGTATTGCGCACCAGTTCTACATTAACCGGATCCAAGCCTGAAAACGGTTCATCGAGTACCACGAGTTCAGGTTCGTGGATCAGCGTAGCAATAATCTGCACTTTTTGTCCCAGTCCTTTTGAGAGGGATTCACATTTATCCATGGCCCGATCAGCGAGTCCAAATTTTTCCAGCAGATCCTGTGCTTTGCGTTTTGCGTCGCGCTTTGAGAGTTTTTTGAGACGAGCGAAATATACAATCAGGTCTAAAAGACGCATTTTCTTGTAAAGACCTTTTTCTTCAGGCAGGTAAGCCATACGGTCTTTTACCTGTGAAGGGTCGGAAAATCCCAGTACGCTCAGCTGGCCGCAGTCGGGGCGAAGAATTCCGGTCATCATGCGAAGACTGGTGGTTTTACCTGCCCCATTTGGCCCCAGATAACCGTAGATACATCCCCTCGGTATTTGTATATCCAGGTTATCGACAGCACAGGTTTTGTCAAAGTACTTATAAACACCACTAAACTCAACGGCCAGAGCCATATCATGGAACACCCGGTTTCCAGCCGTGTCTTTACCTTCGGGAGCTGTATCCATAAAGTTACCGGGCGAAATCCGCCCTAACTTTGCTCCCGGATTATTGCAGCTTTTCGTTTGAATTCTGCCAATTGCTCCGCATTTGCCTCAGCCTGATACAAGGTCTTCCAATCGCTGTAGGGCATACCGTAGATTCGCGTTCTACTACTTTCATAGTTCACTTCCTGGCCCAGGTCTGCTGCGGCCGCAGAATACCATTTGGACAAACAATTTCTGCAGAAGCCGGAAAGATTCATCAGGTCAATATTCTGAACGTCCTTATTGGCATCCAGGTGTTCGAGTAATCGACGAAAAACAGCCGCTTCTACTTTTTGAGTGTCAATTTCATTCATGTGCTGTCCGATTTATTAGTTGTGACCATGGTGCTATCTAGCTTAGCCGTTCAGGGGCTATTATAACATTTTACTCTGTGAGATTTGATGCATCATGATTGAATTGTTCAGTGATCCGGGCACCTGGCTTGCTTTGATAACACTGGTGGCTCTGGAAATTGTCCTGGGCATCGACAATATTATTTTTATTTCGATACTCACTAATCGCCTACCTGAACAATTGAGGTCCAGGGCCCGAACCACGGGTCTTGGGCTGGCCATGCTAATGCGCATCGGCCTGTTACTTTCTCTTTCCTGGTTGATGGGTCTTACGGAGGACCTGTTTACCCTTCTTGGGCACGGAATGTCCAGCAGAGATCTTATTTTGTTGTCCGGTGGCTTGTTTTTGCTTGGGAAATCTACGCGTGAGGTGCATAACTCGCTGGAGGGAGAACCTCCCGTTAAGATAGGCAAGGGCAGTACAGCCTTTATGTCTACGCTGGTTCAGATAGCGGTTATTGATATCGTTTTTTCCCTGGATTCCGTTATTACAGCAATTGGCCTGGTGGACCAGGTTGAAGTTATGGTCATCGCAATAATTATTTCTGTACTGGTGATGATGTTTGCAGCGTCTTCCATCAGTCGTTTTGTAGAACAACACCCAACAGTAAAAATGCTGGCTTTAAGTTTTCTTATGTTAATTGGCCTGGCATTAATGGGTGAATCTCTGGATGCACATATTCCCAAAGGATACATTTATTTTGCCATGGCCTTCTCCTTTGCTGTGGAGATGCTGAACGTTAAGGTCAGGGGCAAGGATCAGCCGCTTAAATTACGTAAGGCGCAACTGGGGGACTTTATTCAGCTGCGCATCGGTGAAACCGGATAACTGATCAGGCCAAGTCTAACCCCGAATAAACACCGGAGAGTCATCCGCGCTGCGTTCTTCACAGTAGCGGTAGCCTTCGATGTCAAACTGCTTGAGCGCCTTAATGGTTTTAACACGGTTTTCAATGATGTAGCGGGCCATATAACCGCGCGCTTTTTTGGCTAAAAAACTGAGAAACTTGTACTCGCCATTTTTCAGGTTCAAAAAGCCTGGGGTAATAATACGACTGGAGATAAGCGCTGGATCAATAGCCTGAAAATATTCTACTGAGGCAAGATTCACGAGCACTTTGTGTGCATTTGACTCCAGGGCATTGTTCAAATGATTGCTGAGGTCATCCTGCCAGAATTGATAAAGGTTTTTTGCACCACAGGTTTTCAGTTTTGTACCCATTTCCAGTCGATAAGGCTGCATCAGGTCCAGTGGCTTAAGAATCCCGTACAAACCGGACAGGATACGCAAATGTTTCTGCGCCCAGTTTAAATCGCGCGGGGACAATTTCCATGCCTCCAGCCCCAGATATACATCACCCTTAAATGCCAGCACTGCAGGTCGTGCGTTATCCGCAGTAAAGGGGAGTTGCCAGTCTGAAAACCGTTGGTGATTCAGCTCTGCAAGCTCCGGGCTGATTTTCATAAGATCCGCTATTTGACTGGAAGAGAAGCCAGTCAGCGTGTTTATTAGCTTATTTGACGCATCCAGAAATTCTGGTTGGCTATTTTTTTGCGTGTGCAGTGGAGAATTGAAATCCAGGGTTTTTGCGGGAGATATGATAGCAAGCATGTAAGTAGGTTATCCTGATTAACGGGGTCGGGGTAAATTTTACGATCATCGTACACAAGTTGATGGTAAATTTTACTCCGACCCCATTACTTATTACAATCCGCCACCTACTATTCATCATCTAAAACATACATTGATCATGCCATTAAAAATGCAAGAGACGATACGGAAAAAGCTGGTTGATACCTTTAACCCGGATTATCTTGAGCTCGTCAATGAAAGTAACAATCATAATGTGGCGCCTGGTTCGGAATCACATTTTAGAGTAACCCTCGTGGTTAAGATGTTCGAAGACTGCAGACTGATTCAGAGGCATCGATTGGTGAATGAATGTCTGAAGGAAGAGCTTGCTGGTGAAATTCATGCACTTGCTCTACATACGTTTACAAGAAAACAATGGGCCGACCGCCAGCAGCAAACACCTGCGTCGCCTGATTGTATGGGGGGTGAAACTTGAGAAGTGTTTTTGCGTTCTATAAGTTTGCACGGATATCTGATCCAGGTCTGCTGGCCGGTCAGCTGCAGGAGTTATGTGACAGTTTTGCTCTGCGAGGCACCATACTGGTCGCTGAAGAAGGTTTGAATGGAACCTTGTGTGGTGAAAGGGAACCGCTCGAAGCCTTACACCGTAGTTTAACTGGAATACCCGGTTTCGAAAATTTACATGGCAAATTCTCCAGCGCGGAAGCTGGCAACATTGTCTTTCATCGAATGAAAGTAAAAGTAAAACCGGAAATTGTGGCACTGGGTGTGACGGGCGTAGATCCTTGTGAAAATACCGGTACCCATGTTGATGTTGATACCTGGAACAAACTATTGAAAGACCCGGAAGTACTGGTCATCGATACGCGGAATAACTATGAAATTGATATTGGAGGTTTTCCCGGCGCGGTTAATCCGAATACCTGTTCATTTAGAGAATTTCCGGAATTTATACGGCAAAATATCGATTCGGATATACACTCAAAAGTGGCAATGTTTTGCACGGGTGGAATCCGCTGCGAAAAAGCCTCTACCTATTTGTTGCAAAATGGTTTTGAGGAAGTCTTTCAACTGGACGGCGGAATATTAAAGTATCTGGAAGAGACAACAGATACTGAAAATTTGTGGGAAGGGGAATGCTTCATTTTTGATCGGCGTGTTTCAGTCAATAACAATTTGGAGCAGGGCCAGTATGTTCAATGTTATGCCTGCAGACACCCATTAACAGAATCTGAAGTGCAGTCCGAACACTATATTCTGGGGGAAAGCTGTGGCTACTGTTATGACAAACTGAGTGAACAGCAGAAATCTGCCTTTGCAGAACGGCAGAGACAAGTGCAACTGGCGAAAGCGCGCGGAGAACGACATATTGGGCTATCGCCTAAGACTCGGAACAGGAAAAGAGATTCCGCCTGAAAGCGCCTGCGGGCCTATGAGTAGTTAGTCTATCAAAAGTTGTCCGGAAGGCGTTGAGCTACCTTCCATACCGCCAAGTAAGTAATCAAAAAAGCGCTGCAGGCTTTGCTCCTGTGATTCTGCCCGCATATCTCCGAAAGATGTATTCGCCAGTGCCTGGGAGGCTGAAAACCCCTGTACCATCAGAAGCCAGAAATACATTGCACGCACTCTGCGCGTATTTTCTGGCAGGTCGGGCAATGCCTTGACCAGCATGTTGTCAATTCGTACTGCAATTTGCTGTGGATCATGATTGAAAATATTCTGAATTTCCGGGCTTAGGTCAGACTGGCACCTGGCTAGAAAGGTAACCGCTTGCCGCCCCCATTCATGCTTGGTATATAACAGGGCATAGGGTGAGTATGCTGCCCACATAATTTCTCTGCAGGTAAGTTTTTGACCTTTTGCAGCACTGTTTTCCAGAGCAGTCAGCGTCACCACACGGGAGCTGTCCAGCTCTTTTCTGATGAAATGGATAATGGCTTCAATGATGCCCAGCTTGCTGCCAAAGTGATAATGTACAGCAGAGGCATTTTTTGTGCCGGCAGCGTTGTTTATGGTGCGCATTGACACAGCATCGATACCTTGATTTGCGAACAGCTCCATTGCTGACAAAATTAGATTTTGTTTGGTTTGTATCTTGGGCTGAGTGTCTGGGTTCACTTTCCACTTGCCTCGTTATTATTGTTTATACGTTAGTCTAGGGAAGCTCTGCTTTGCTATCAACACCGTTTAGTCTCTGATTCCAATCATTTTGGGAAGCAGCTGCCATACGTTGGCCAACAATCTGGGCTGGGCCTGGCTTGTGGGATGTACTCCGTCTGCCTGCATCAATTCAGGCTTATCACCAATACCCTCCATAAAAAAGGGGATTATGCGGGTGTCTGTGTTTGTTCCCAGACTCTGGTAAATATTGTAAAAAGCTTCTGTGTAACGCCTGCCATAATTGGGCGGAATACGCATGCCCAGAATAAGAACATCCGCCCCCGCCGTCTGTGCCAGTCCAACCATTCTGGTCATATTGTCCTGAATGCGCTCGATAGGATAACCTCGCAAGCCATCATTACCACCAAGTTCCAGTATAAGGATGTCAGGATTGTGCAATGCCAACATGGTGCTCAGGCGGGCCAGCCCCCCACCGGTAGTTTCACCGCTGATGCTGGCGTTTACAACCAGATGATTATCATCCAGAGAAGACAGCTTTTGCTCCAACAGAGCCACCCAACCTTGCTCGCGTTGAATACCATAGGCTGCACTGATACTGTCTCCGAGTACCAGCACCGTATCTGCCTGTAAGCTGGCCCAGTTGGGGCACAGAAAGGCAAGTACCAAACAGAAGAGAGCTCGTTTCATGTCAAATCCTGTAGACGCCGCCGTAAGAGCTGTCTCTGTATCCAAGATCGTTCCAACCATTGATGGAGAGTTGCCTATATTGGATGCGGTTTCACTGGAAATCAATGCGGGCGAATCGCTTGCGATTGTTGGTGAGTCCGGTTCTGGGAAAACCACCCTGCTTGGTATTCTGGCGGGTCTGGATCTCCCTAGCTCAGGCCAGGTGTGGCTGGACGGTAACGAACTTACCGCCATGGACGAAGAACAGCGCGCCCGCGTTCGTTCGAAGTGTGTCGGGTTTGTTTTTCAGTCGTTTCAGCTGCTGGGTAGCCTGAATGCGCTGGAAAATGTGATGTTACCAGGTGAGCTTCGAGGTGACAAAACTGCCCAAGCAGATGCCGCGGCGATTCTTGAACGCGTAGGCCTGGCCCGGCGCGTTACTCATTACCCCCGACAACTGTCTGGCGGAGAACAGCAACGGGTTGCTCTGGCCCGGGCTTTTGCTTCTAATCCACGGGTGCTGTTTGCAGATGAACCAACCGGTAATCTCGATACGAAAACCGGGAAAACAATAGTTGAGCTATTATTTGAAATGAACCGTGAATTCGGCACTACACTAATACTCGTTACACATGACACGAGTCTGGCCGATCGATGCGACCGTAGTTTGCTTCTCTCTGCCGGTAAAATTGTGTGTCCAGCGGAGCCGGTAACAAACCCGGAAAATAAGTTATGAAATTAGGTTTGCTTTCCAGTCTGTTGTGGCGCGACTGGCGCAGTGGCGAACTTGGTTTGTTGCTTACCGCTCTGATTGTAGCGGTTACCACCGTGGTCACCATTTCCCTGTTTGTGGATCGATTGCAAAGTGCATTGGTTGTAGAGTCCAGCAACATACTTGGAGCAGACCGATTGATTACCGGGAGCCTCCCACTGCCTGAGGGATTTATTCTGGCAGCTTCGAAGCTGCGTTTGAGCTATTCTCGAACGGTCGCTTTTTCTTCCATGGTGTATTCCGGGTCGGATGCAGACAGCGCGAACCAGCTCGTTTCCGTGAAAGCTGTAGAGGACTCCTATCCCCTGCGGGGCACGATGAAAGTATCAGACCAGGCTTTTGGTGAAGTGCAGGTTCTCTCTCATGGCCCTCAACGTGGTGAAGTGTGGATGGACTCGCGCTTGTTTCCGGCACTTGGACTTGTACCAGGAGATGCTGTTGCCGTTGGGGAGGCTGAATTTGTGGCGCGTCTGGCAATAATCCAGGAACCCGGGCGGGGAACCAGCTTTGCGGATTTGGCACCACGTCTGATGATGCATTTTGACGACATATCTCTCACGCAGGTTGTTCGACCGGGAAGCCGGATCTCCTATGCACTGTTGCTCAAGGGTGCCGAAGATGATCTGGATGAACTTGAAAATCAGCTAAAAGAACAACTGAAACCACGGTACAGGTGGCGCAGTGTACGCGATACGGCGCCGTCGATTGGTTCTTCGCTGGATCGGGCTGAGAGTTTTTTGCTGTTGGGTGGTTTGCTGTCGGTATTGTTGGCAGGCACCGCCGTTGCTCTCAGTGCCAGGCGATATGCACTGCGGCATTTTGATCATGTGGCCATATTAAAAACTCTGGGCGCCACGCCTTCCCAGATTCAGTGGGGGTTTGTGGTTTTGCTGTCCCTGCTGGGGTTAGTTGCCACGTTTCTTGGTTTGTTGTTAGGTGGGGGGCTACATTTTGCCGTATTGTTTGCCCTGCAGTCTTTTCTTCCTGCAGAGCTTCCTGCACCGGGCTACCACCCTTTCGTGCTAGGCAGTGTCACAGGATTTATATGTTTGTTTTCCTTTGCCCTACCTCCTGTTTTTGACCTCAAACAGATATCTCCGATGCGAGTTATCCGACGTGACCTCGACGTGTCCTTTCGTTCTAAAGCGCTAAGTTACGGATTTGCAGCGATTGGCAGCCTTATTCTGCTGGTGTGGTATAGCGAGAGTATAAAACTCACTGTTTACTCAATTGCCGGGATGGCTGTTGTAGTGGTAGTTTTTGGATCGCTTGCTACCCTGTTTTTGCGATCTACAAGTATTGTTGGGACCAGAGCATCCAGTTATGGTCGGCTGGCTTTTGCGAACTTGCGTCGGCGCTATAAGGATAACGTAGTACAAATACTGATATTCAGCATCGCCATTATGATGCTATTGATTCTGGTTCTACTCAGAACTGCATTGATTGATGAATGGCGTTCCCAGATTCCCGAAAATGCACCGGATCATTTTGTGATGAACATTGCAGGGCACGAAGTTGAGGCTGTTCAGCGACTCCTCGTAGAAAATACCCACTACGAAGGCCAGTTGTTTCCCATGACACGGGGTAGAGTTACCCATGTTAACGATCTTCGCGCTGATGAATGGCAGAAACGGAACAAAGACACCGGTGCCGTTGCGCCCCAATTGCGTGGTGAACGTAATTTAAGCTGGACCTATGAATTGCCACTCAATAACGAGATTGTTTCAGGTGAGTGGTGGGGCCCAGATTCGGGAGAAGTTCAAAAGCTGGTTTCTCTAGAGCAGGGGTACGCTGAATCAGCACAGCTTGGTGTTGGAGATGTACTTAAGATTGATGTAGGAGGGGTGCCGGTAACTGCCATGGTTAGCAGTATTCGCAAGGTTAACTGGGAAAGCATGCAGCCAAATTTCTTTATCCTGTTTGCACCTTCCCTGATGGAAGATATTTCTACCACCTACATGACCAGTTTTCATTTAGGTGCGCAGGACAAACAGTTTCTGAATGTTCTGTTGGGTCAGTTTAGAACATTGTCGGTGTTGGAGGTAGACAGAATTATTCAACAGATACAAAATATTGTAGACAGGGTAAGCCAGGCTATTGAATTGATTTTGGCCCTGGTACTTACGTCTGGTGCTCTGGTATTGATAGCCAGCATACAGGCCGGCAGTGATGAGCGCCTGCGCGAACATGCCTTGCTGAGAACCCTTGGGGGGAGCAAAGTACTTATACGGGGGGCATTGTTAATTGAATTTATGGTATTGGGCTTTGTTGCGGGTCTGATTGCGACGATTGGCGCTGAACTTAGTGTGGCGGTTCTGCAGACTCAGGTATTTGAACTGGATGCGAAGCTACATCTCTGGCTCTGGGTGGCAGGTCCCCTGGCTGGGCTGTTCACAGTCACTTTGGTGGGGATGTTTGGCACACGCCATCTGGTAGCTTCGCCACCGATTATGGTGCTCAGAGAATTAGGCAGGGCCTGATGGCGAACTTGAGTTTCCTCCGAGCGCTTTGTGTAATTAACAAACGCTGCTAAAATTGTGTCTTAAAACTGTGGGCAGGAATGTGAATATCGTGCTAGACCCTATAGATGCAGCGCATCAGAAGAAAGCCAAAAAAGAAAAGGATAAGCTGCAAAAAAAACTGCGTCGTCTGGTGGGTCAAGCTGTTGCCGATTACAATATGATTGAGGAAGGTGACCGGATAATGGTTTGTCTTTCCGGTGGTAAAGACTCTTATGCCATGCTTGATCTGCTACTCAGCCTGCAGCGAAATGCCCCGGTAAATTTTGATCTGATCGCGGTAAACCTGGATCAGAAGCAGCCTGATTTTCCAGAACATATATTACCGGCATATCTTCAGAATCTGGGTGTGGAATACCACATAATTGAAGAAGATACCTATAGCATTGTTAAGTCTGTTACTCCGGAAAACAAAACCTATTGCCCGGTATGTTCTCGCTTGCGAAGAGGCATTTTGTATAACTTCGCGAATCGTCTTGGAGCAAATAAACTGGCACTTGGCCATCATCTGGATGATGTTGTCGAGACACTATTTCTCAACATGTTTTTTGGTGGGAGGATGAAAGCAATGCCAGCAAAGCTAAAAAGTGACGATGGTGCAAATATAGTTATTCGTCCCCTGTATTATGTACGTGAGCATATGCTGGAGCGATGGTCTACGGTAAGAGAGTATCCAATTATTCCCTGTAACTTGTGCGGTTCCCAGGACAATATGCAACGTCAGGTGATCAAAAAAATGCTGCAGGGCTGGGATAAGGAATATCCGGGCCGGGTAGATAATATTGCCCGCTCGATACGTAATGTCTCAGCGTCACACCTGGGTGATCATAATCTTTTTGACTATCTGAATCTGACAGTGGACAAAAAACTGGTTCCGCTTTTTCAAAACTGATCGTCCTTACGATCCAGGTCTGCCACCAAGTCGTCGGCTCTTAGAGTCACCTCCTTCGAGGCGAGACTTTCTGCGGACTCCAGTACTTCTTTGAGCGCCAGCTCAAAACTTTGAACCAGTCCGGGCAACCGGCGCAGTGATTGTTTTATCAGTGCAAGTTCCAACGCTTTGGAAGCATCTTTAAGGTGGTCTGCGGCAAAGCTGCCTGCAACACCATGCAGGTTGTGAGCCAGTCTTTCTGCGGAGTCGTAATTTTCTGCCTGTATATCTGCCCTGATCTTATGCGCGGCATCACTATAATAGGTTCCGAAATCGTGCATTAACTTCAGCATCAATTTTACGTTGTTATTGTGGTTGTGGATTGCACGACCAACATCAATTCCAGCTACGCGTCGCGGAAGGTGAGAGCCAACAGTGAATTTTTCTCCGGCTACTTCAGGGGAAGAACTATGCTGATCCGTCTCGCTTGAACGTTTTTGCTGAAGCCTGGGGTTAAGCGTGTCGCCAGCTCTGCGCGCAGGAACTTCAGTGCTGGATACCATGTCGTGTTGTGCGCGAATGCAGTCCAGTAAAATGTCAAAATCAATGGGTTTGGTTACGTACTCGTTACACCCGGCCTCAATTGCTGCTAATCTTCTTTCGCTCAGGGCATCCGCTGAAACGGCAATTACAGGTACTATACTACCCGTATCACGAATGGCTCTGGTTGCTGTCAGCCCATCCATAACGGGCATATGAATATCCATAAGTATTACGTCATAGTTATGCGTTTGGGACTTGTCCAATGCTTCCTGGCCGGTAGCTGCGATGTCAACTTCAGCTCCGGCACGCCCCAGAAATTCTACCGCCAATTGCTGGTTAATGGGGTTGTCTTCTGCCAACAATATAGTCATGCCTTCTAACAGGCTGGTACGATCCGATCTGGATGCTGGCTTTGGCGCAATGTGTTTTCTGCTTTGTAATACGCCAGAACGCTGAAAATGTAAGGTGAATGCAAAACAACTGCCTTTGTCAGGTTCAGACACTACTGAGATAGTGCCTCCCATTAGTTCAACGAGTTGTTTGCAGATGGCCAGTCCCAAACCGGTTCCACCGTAACGTCGAGTTGTGGAAGTTTCAGCCTGCTCGAAAGATTCAAATAGACGTTCCTGCTCCTTCTTGCCAATCCCAATGCCTGTGTCTCTAACTTTAAAGCCAATTACCATGTTATCCACGGTACTGTTGTTGAGCGTTACTTCGATTCCAATCGACCCTTCTTCTGTAAACTTAAGAGAGTTGCTTATAAGGTTGACTAGAATTTGTCTAACTCGTAAGGGATCACCCAGGATTACTCCGTCATCTGGAAATTGTTTATGAGAACTGAAATCGTCCTGTATGGTGAAGATCAGACCTTTGCGTCGTACATCAATCCGAAAGAGTCTTTCGATATCTTGCAGGCTATCGTTCAAATTAAAAGGTGTTTGTTCCAGGTCCAGTTTTCCGGCTTCAATTTTTGAAAAATCGAGTACGTCGTTAACAATGGTTAACAAGGATTCCGCCGCGTTGCGGATAGCTGACACATACTCATACTGTTTTCTTTCCAGGTTTGAATCCAGCGTTAACTTGGAAAACCCAATGATTGCGTTCATAGGGGTGCGCACTTCATGGCTCATGTTGGCAAGAAATTCGCTCTTGGCTTCTGACGCAGCTTGTGCGATCTGCGATTTTTTCTCTGCCTCATCTCTTGCAACTCTGGCGGTAATATCCACTACTGAGCCATCAATAAAATCACCATGGTCTGGATCTTTGGTAATTCGCGCATTTAGAGACATCCAGAAAGTGCTTCCATCCTGGGTAATGCCCTCAGCTTCAAATGCGGTGGCGTTGCTTTGTTCATCCAATAAGGACATAAATATCTGGGCGCGTTGTTTTTTAAGAAATACACGTTCAAGAAGATCCCGATAATCTTCCATAAACTGTGAACTTGAAGTAAATCCAAACAGAAGCGCAAGTGTTGGATTGGCACGCACCAATTGTCCTTCGGTGGTTATTCTGAATAGCCCCTCGTTGGCATTGTCATATAAAGCGCGGTACTCGTCTCTTGCTGATTGAAGGTTGGAGTAAAGACGGGCATTTTCGATTGATATTGCTGCCTGCGAAGCCAGCAGGCTTAACACTTCGATTCTTTGTGCGGTGAATACACCGGTTAACCATTTGTGCTCTACATACAGCACACCCAACAATTCGTTTCGACTGAGTATAGGTATACACAGAATAGACAGAGGTTGTTTGTCCTTTATGTATGGATCCTGAGTAAAGACATCTTCTTCAATAGCATTGGTAAGTGCGAGCACCTGTTTGGTGCGCGCCACAAATTGAATAACACTTTGAGGTATATCAGTTGAATCGTCCATTAACACTGGCGGAGAGATGCGCTGTGTAATGCGGTCGTCCGCGGAAGCAATTGCTTCGATCTGCAGGCGGTCATCCGTAATCAATAACATACAGGCCTTTTGCGCACCGGCATGCTCCAGTGCCAGACGTAGCAGCTTGGTAAGCACGCGATCCAGCACGATTTCTCCCGAAATGGTTTGTGCTGCACGCAATACCGTTGTTGTGTCCAGTATTCGTTGTCCGAGTTCCTGGCTTTCGTAGGTACCGCTAACACTTGCAAAATCTCTTACGGTAAGATCCACAAGGTCGCCAACACTCCACGAACCGGATTCGGAGCGGGAGTGTCTCTGGTCAGCTATCATGGAATGAAATTCCTGTTCCAGCTGACTTACTTTGGCCAAAGCTCCCCATCGCAAGTAAGCCTGGTAGGCATTTCTTATAAACAACCGTGCAAAGTCTGACCGGGATGCCCGTTCACAATGGCGGGCTGCCAGTTCATAGGCCAGAGCTTCATCATTGGCGAGCCCCATATTTCGGGCGTTTTTGGCAGCGCTTTCATATAACTCCAGCGCTTTCGTGCTGTCTGACAGGAACCAGGCAAGCTCAGCCTGAAGGATGTTGAGTTTGGGGCTTGCGTAATCAAGCCCCTGAGATTCCCAATAGCTCAATTGTTTGATGGCTTCTTTAACTATTCGGGCAGCATGTTCGCTTCCGGTTTTAATTTCGATCAGTGCCGCGCAGAAAGTGTCATAAACGGAAAGCGGGCTGCCTACCAGTGCACTAACAAATTTTCTGGATTCCTGGAGGGTGCGTTTCGCGCCAACAAAATCGTTGAATATCACTGCAAAATAAATACGCAATACGTAGATATGAGCAAATGCAACGCGATCTTCAGGGTTATTTACCCTTACCAGGTTAGCTTGTTCAGAAAGGTTTTCCCCGTCTTCGTCCTGCCCCAGTAAACTGGTTACGGTTTGATGCATATACTGGACTATATTTAGAGCAGTAACATGTCCGAAATTGGATACTTCTAGTAAACGAGCCTGCATTTCCCTGTTGAGAGAACCCAGTTCCATTCCTCTCAAAAGCGCATTGGTGGAGTAAAATGCAAAGGCAGTTAGTGCGAACTCATAATCTTGTAGGGCGATGCTTTTTCGCATGTTGAGCGTAAGCTCGGCCAGGGTGGATTCCAGTCCGGATTTCCAGTGAAGCACGAGACCACATAGAATAGTTCTGGTGCGTGTTGTAAATTTATCTTCGGGCATCTGTTCGAGGAGAATGTTCGCGTTCTCCGTTAGTATTGCAGCTTCTTCAAATTTTCCGTCCCCAATTTTTATTGCCGCAAGCGCTGCAAATGCGAATGCGCATTCAGAAGACATGCCCTGGATGCAGGATAGCCTGATTACGTCCTGGGCGAGGTTTTCGGTTCTTGAGGATGCCGCGTGATATCCGCAATGCAACAAGTAGCAAATAATTCTAAATGCCTGTTTTAGTTGCACGTCAAACAGCATGTTTGCATGTCCTGGAACAACGCGAAACTCAGGTTTCTTGCGAAAAGGGATAGATACATGTCGTGCTGGTTTGAACTGCATAATATCCAGGCAGGCAAAACCTTCATCAAGAGCCCTGTTTAACTGGTTTCTGGATATGGCCGCGCGTAAGGCAATTTCGCGAAGAGATATTTTGTTGGCTGGGTTTTCGACCTGGTTGCCGCTGGTTGGTAACAGGTGATCAAGCTGTTCAAAATCACCGCATAGAAAGGCTGACTCACAAGCGCAGAGTAACAGTTCTCTACACAGGTGATTGTCGCCAAGGTACTCATCTGGAGAAAACAAAGCCAGGCCGCTGCGGCAATATTTGTAAGTCCGCTGGAAAAGGCTTCTTCGTTTTGCCGCAAGCGCTGCTATCAAATTGTAGTGTGCAATATCATCCCTGCGTGGGTTTTTTGTATCAAACGGGTCGCAGGCAATGTTCAGGTGGTCCGCGATAGAAAGAATACTTTCTTCGTCCTTGCCTTTTTCAGCAATTAAAATATCAGCTATTTCAAGATGAATTTTCTGTTTCTCGTGATCATCAAGCGTAGAATATGTTAAGGCTCTAACGCGTGGATGTGAAAACTGGTACATAAGTTCTTTTTCTGTTGAATCCCCTGCTGTCGCGACGAGTCCTTTTGAAACCGCTTTTCTAAGATGATTGGAAGTTGTGGCAGCGTCTGATTTCAGTAGCTTGCTCAGAACCAACAGCGGAAAGCGTTCGCCCAGACATGCTCCCACATGCATGGCGCGCATAGTATCAGTGTTTAAGTCCTCGAACTGTCTGGCTATGCGTTGATGTGAATTGTCGGTGAAATAGTGTTCTCGGACAGTTTGCATATGCCATGACCATACATTAAGCGTGGTATCAAAGTAGATGGCATCCTCGTCGTACAATTCGAACAGCAAATCAATTATGTGTTGTGGAACGCCGTCAGTCTTGATGTGTATTTCACCTGCTAACTCGCGAACTTTGGCCTCTGACTGCATGAACATATCTGACAACATGGACCGCACATCTGATTTATTCAGTAAACTTAAGGGTATTTCGCTTACCCGGTTATAGTGCGTCAGACCAGAAATGTCGGGTAGTTCTTCAGATTCACTGCACAGAATAGTTAGCATGTTTCGACAATGACTGGTTAAATCCAGTAATTCTGCAAGGTGGGAGGTGTCCACATAGTCTGCATGATCCAGTATTATCACTACAGGAGTAGGACTAAAGATTTGTATTAGTGTGCGTAATATCTGGCTAGAACTGCTGCTGCTCGGGAGTATGTCTCCTATTGCGGTCGTGTCCAGAAAGTGGATCAGTTCCGGTACTACGGATATGAATCGTTCATGTTGTGTTTCGGGTATGCGATTTAGTCGGGCGCGAATTTCCCGGGTTTGATTATCAGGTAATGAAAGGGTGCGCCTGTACAGTGCGCGCACCAGAGACTGAATTAACTCTCCGCCCATTGAATCGTCTAATGGCCCGGCACAACTATATAAGCCCTGTCTTTCAGAAATATTGGTGCATATAGCATCTGTAAAGCGCGCTTTTCCCATTCCCTGAATACCGTGAACCCTGGCGAGTATGGTGTTACCCTTTTTTATACTATCCAGAAGTTCATTTACTGCACCTAACTGTTCTTCTCTGCCATACAATCGTTTGGGCAGGCTCAGTTGTCCACGTTTGTCATCACGAGCAAGAGGGAAGCTGGAAGTTTCTGAATTTTGCTCCCAGAGTACCCTCCCTGATTCGATATCGGTATAGGCGGAGAGTGCGCTCTGATAACGTTGCTCCGGTTGTTTTGACAACAGCTTGTTTGTGATTTCCGATAGCCATAGCGGTGTATTCGGATTCATTTCCTTTAGGGTAGGAGGCGTGCGTGCAATTTGAAAGTGAATCAGTTCAAGTGGGTCTGAGCTGTTAAAAGGTGGTGTACCACTAAACAGTTCAAACAATGTTGCACCGAGAGAATACAGGTCGGTTCGATAATCAACGGCGCGATTCACTCGACCGGTTTGTTCTGGAGAGATGTACGGTAGAGTACCTGTTAAGTTGCTGGCTGAAGCTGACTCAGGATACTCACGCGAAGAATAAGTTGCCAGGCCAAAATCGATCAATTTGATTTCGTTGTGCTGGTCTGAATAGATAATATTCGAAGGGTTAATATCCCGGTGGATTATGCCTCGTCATGAATAGATTGCAGTGCCAGGCACAGTTCGCTGGAAATACTCAGCTTGTCTTCAAAGCTGAGCGTTCCTGATGTCACCAGTTCTCGAAGTGATATTCCATCAATATCTTCAAAAACCAGCTGAAAGGAATCTTCTATCAGATGTAATACACGGACAATATAGGGGCTCGTTATAGATTGATTGATCGAATACTCATGGTGGTATCGGGGAATTGCTGTGGGATTGTGAGCGGCAGACTTGATTGTTTTAAGTATGACTTTTTGATCGCGCCAGATTGCACGCTCAATGAGGGTAGTATTACTTTCGTAGATGCACTCTTTTACTATGGGGTCGCCAGTACTCATTTCCTGGTACACATAGTCAGATACTCTTGGTTAGCGAAATCTCGTGTAAATTATCAGTGGATTTCGGGTGTAAACAGGTAACCAGTACCATGTATGGTGGCAATAATTTGTGCAGAAGAGGCGCGTTCGCCCAACTTTTTACGTAACTGTCCAACCAGTACGTCAATATATCGATCATCTGGAAACCATTCCCTGTTGCGAATGCGCATCATCAGCTGATCCCTGTCCATCACTTCACCGGCTTTTTCCATGAATGCCAGTAGTAGCTGGTATTCGCCTGCAGAAAGTTGTTCAACCGCACCGTCTGGGGAGGTTAGCTCTCGCTTGTTGAGATCTAGTTTCCACTCATCGAATGTCCGGATGTGGTTCTTTTTGCGCTGGCTTTGTTCAATGTGAACCCGACGAATCAAATTTTTTGAACGACTGAGTAGTTCACGCGGGTCGAACGGTTTGGTGACGTAATCGTCAGCACCACTTTCCAGACCGAGGATGCGATCAATTTGTTCCAGTTTACTTGTAACGAGAATTATCCCGATATCGGAAATGGCACGAATTTCCCGCGTTAGTGTTAAACCGTCTTTGCCCGGTAATCTGATATCCAACAATACCAGCGTAATCTGTGTCGAATTGATGGTGGAGATAACTTCATCCCCTGACCCCAGTGCGGTGACTCTGAAGCCCTCTTCTTCGAAATAGGAAACGAGTTGCTCACGTGTAATGGGTTCATCTTCAACTACGAGTATATGATCTTGATCTGCCATAAGTTCCCTGTCCTGGTGGAACGCATTGAATGTGTTATAACGTTTTAAGGTTCTAACACCTATCTGTACATCTGCATGTGCTAGCTGTTCTTTCTCAGCTGAAAATCGTGCTAGGCTCCAAATACCGCTTTGGGTGTTGAAGCGAGCTCCTATTATGGTGTAATTGGACCTGTATGCTACTTAATTTCGTGGCGAATTTTGCAGTTTGGGTATCCCGTCACTCGAAAACCGTGCAGAGAGTCTGAAAAATGGGCCGCATAAAGATATTACCCCAACAACTCAGTGATACTGCCCTGAAAGGCGTTATTGATGAGTTTATTAGTCGAGAGGGCACGGATTATGGGCACAAAGACTATAGCCTGGAAGCAAAACGCCGTGCTGTGATGGTACAAATAGAAAGCGGCAGTGCAATAGTCTGTTTTGACCCTGACAGTGAGACTACTTCCATCGTAGACAGTGCTCTTTTCAAGAAAGATTTCTAAAGTAAAAATTTAGCCCTGTATCGTCTCTTATATCGGCCGCGATTCGCTTCGCAACACCCCTATATACCCAATTTGTGAACCGCATCACACGTTTTCGTCCCAGGGCCTGGGTGATCTTGATCAAGTTAACAGAACCACGGCTTCAGTTCCCTAAGCTAAATACCTGCAACAGATCCGGTAAGAATTGCCGGTTGAGTTTCTCAAGTCACGAATGACAGGGATTGTATGGTGGTGTTAAGGACAACAAACGAGTTGGTAAAACGAATGCTCGCCATAGCGGGGATTTTGTCGCCGCTATTTTTCGCTTACACCTCCCATGCTGTAGGAACCAGTGCAGGACAGGAAATTAATAATTCTGCGCAGGCGAACTATGCCATTGGCGGTGTAGTCCAGTCCGAGGTGGACAGTAATATCGTTCTGGTATACGTAGATGAGCTGCTAGATGTAGTGGTCGTAAATGATGATGGCGCACCGGTTTCTGTAACCACTCCCGGTGCTTTCGCGGAACTTCAATTTAGCATTACCAATACCGGCAACGGCAGTGAGAGTTTTCGCCTGATTGCCGAGCATACCGTGAACGGTGACGACTTCGATCCGGGTCTCACGAAAATTTATCTGGAAAGCAATGGCTCACCTGGTTTACAAACCGGTGGTGGCGGTGACACCGTGTATATCGCAGGAAACAATGACCCTGTTTTGGCAGCCGATTCTACATTGGTTGTTTATGCGGTGAATACCATTCCCGCTGGTCTGAACCAGGATGATCAGGGTTTTGTAGAGCTCAGAGCTATCTCAGGCATTATTTTTGCCCAGTCAGGGACTGATGATCCGAATAACGTTGGATTTCCTTCCGTAGGTACGCAATATGCCGGCCAGGGTGACCTGGATGAAAACGGAGCCGCCAATGTAAATGCGGTTGTTGGCACCAGTCATAACCTGGCCTTGCTGTTGCTTCGAGACAGCGGCATTTATTACGTAAGTGCAGCCCTCGTATCTCTCGTTAAAAGTGTGCTTTCGGTTCTAGATCCCTTCGGAGGAACCACTGTGGTTCCCGGTTCAGTTGTGCAATATCAGATTGTCGCGAGCGTTACCGGAACCGGTAGTGTTGAGAGTTTACTGATTACGGATGAGCTTCCAGCAGAACTTGAATATGTAGCTTCGTCATTGGTCGTGGTACCTGCTTTATCAGCTGGTGAACAGGCGGATGATGATTTTTTACCTGCAGGAACAGACAACACAGGATTTAGTGCTGGCAGCAGCACGGTAACGATTAGTTTGGGAGATGTAGTCGCCGGGGCCGCTGATATCACCATAACTTTTGAAGCAACCATTAGGTAGTCGCAGTAACACTACATCCATAAAGCAAAAGTGGAGTAAAGCAAGATGAAGATAAAATTGAAACTCGCAATTGGACCGCGCGCACTGGCAGCTTTGCTGTTTGTGTTATTTGGTTTGCCGGCAGTCGCAGACGTAAATCTGAATACTTCGGTACAAAAAGTACAGACCTACGTTACCGAAGATGGCGAAAGAAAAACACGCCTGGTTTCTGCAGAAGAAATTGTACCGGGAGATGAGCTTCGGTATGTCATTGAGTACTCCAATGTCGGAGGTCTCGCCGTTGACCAGGACAGCATAGTAATTACAGACCCCATTCCCAAAGACACGATTTATGTTTCTGGCACTGCTTTTGGTTCCGGTACGGAAATTAGTTTTTCCGTGGATGAAGGTGGTGAGTTTGTGGCCGAGCGGGATTTACGAGTGGAGAGAAATGGCGTGGTTACGATAGCCAGCCCGGAAGACTACACAACCATTCGATGGAAATTTGGACCGGTTCTTGAGCCCGGTCAAAAGGGTCACGTTTCATTTAACGTGGTTTTGAAGTAGGACGCTTAAGTAAACAAGAAGTTAGCTTATAAGGATAATAGCAATGATGTACTTCAGAGGAAGTGGCCGGTTTGTACTGGCCTTTGTATTGTTCCTGTTTGGAACAAATGCGGTATTGGGCGCTGGAACGGCCTCCGGTACGGATGTAACCAACTCCGTTACGCTTGACTATAAAGTAGCAACTATCGACCAGACTCAGATTGCCACGTCAATTACGTTTGAAGTGGACAGGGTATTGTCAGTGGTAGTTGGAGAACAGGATGGTGATGTAGTAAATGTATCGCCTGGCCAGTCAGATGCGATACTGAGTTTTGATGTAACCAACACCAGTAACGATGATATTGATTTGCTGCTGGGTGTGATTGATCGAAATGCTACGGACGTTACCGGGTTTACTAACCCCGCAGCGTCAACAACATTCGATGGAACCGGGGTGAAATTAGCTCTGGACACCAATTCCAACGGAACCTATGAGTTTGGCGTGGATACTGATCTGGCCGCTGTGGGTAGTCACTTTAGTTTGCCAACAGCGTTGATCTCACCAGATGTAGCGGTAAGAATTTTTATCGTGGCCAGCGTTCCCCTGGGAGCGAGCGGTGATGATCAGGCTACTTACACGCTTGTAGCGGCCGCTGCAAATGGTACTTCGGTAATACAGAGTGACACCAACAATCACACTTCACCGGGTGGTGCTGGTGCGACAGATGTAGCAGATAACATCGCTGTTGTGCAGGATGTGTTTGGCGACAATGCTACCACCAGCGCGGAAGACGGCACTTACAACTTTGTTGGTGACGCTTCTTCTGCTACGCAAGACTCAGACTTTAACGGTCAACACTCTGACTCCAGTGCCTTTGTTATAGCGAGTGCTTCGCTAACGCTTGAGAAACTTGTTCAGATAATTTGGGATCCGATTAACGGTTACCATTTTAATGCTGACAATAGCAATGTGCTCAGTAATAACAATCCAAAAGCCATTCCGGGATCCATCCTGATGTATGTGATTGCGGTAGAAAATGCTACTGGGGCCGAAGATGCTACAGATGTGATTATCGTAGATGACTTGTCAGAAGATTTAGTAGAAGGCATAGCAACTACGACTGAGGGAGTACTCGACATACTTAAGCCAGACAGTGTCACATTTGGCTCGATCGGAGTGGTTGATATTCCCAATGCAGCAGACGAGAGTCAGTTAACTATCGTTGATTGTGGTGGAACTGTTACCAATGCTGCTTATGGCGCAGCCCCTGAGGTAACTCGAAATATCGGTACTTGTTCGGCTGACGAAACCGGAATAATTGTTTATTTCGTAACCGTTAACTAGACCGTAAATTGGTGGATTGAGTTTTATGCCAGGGACGGTGTATATCATTGCTAATGCGACGCGTGCGGTACAACAGTGCCGCGCGTGTTTCGCATTTCTGCGGTTTGCTGCCCAGCGTTGCGCTGAGTTCGTAAAATACATTAGCACTTTACACCTCACCTCGCTTGCGCCCTTTGCATTCGCAGTTGTTGCGGTGCAGGTTTGCTTGCTTGGTGGTTCCCCGGCATGGGCCGTGCCTTCAAATTTTACGATTGTAAATACTGTTAATGCCAGTTATCAGGTTAATGGTAACGCTTTCAATTACAGCTCCAGTGTCAGTATTGTTACTGACGATAACGCTGCAAATAGTGCCCCTACCGGAATTGTAATTGATGACCTTGAAGTCGAGGAAAACGCATCTGGTATTGTTATTGCTGGCGTACTGGTCGACGATCCGGACCCGGCCGATGTTCATACATTTGTTGTTTCTGATAATCGCTTTGAAGTAGTTGGTGGTGATCTGAAATTGATTGATGGCGTGTTTCTTGATTTTGAAAGTGAACCTACCGTAAATTTATTGGTTACGGCTATAGACCCAGACGGTGCGTCGGTATCGAGAAACTTTGTTGTAACGGTGCTGAATGTAAATGAAACGCCGTTTGACATAGTGTTGACAAATTCCAATCTGGAAGCGAATAACTCCGGAGCACTTATTGGAGAATTGAGTTCACTGGACCCAGATGTTGGTGATACTTTTACTTATAGTCTGGTAGATCCTCGGTTTGAAATTATAGATTCTGAATTACGCCTTAGAGACGGCGTGAGTTTACCGCCAGGTACGACAGTGGACCTGGAAGTTGTAGTTGCTGATGCTGGTGGTCTAACTTACAACGAAATATTTGTAGTACAAACCCTGCAAAGCTCTGCTCATTCCGAGATAGAGTTTTCGCTATTGGCAAACGGGTTTGGCGGTGGTATCGGTAATCCTGAAAGCCTGCCCGTGGCTATAAGCCAATGTAGTCTCAGTTCAGACCCAAACGGTTTGTATACTGAAAACCCCAATCCGAATACCTCGCGAGGTCTCGCTGTGACCGTACCCGGAACGCAGAATTTATTACCGACGGAACTGTACAAGTCCGGGGAAACCGCTTTTTTCAGGCTCATTGATCCGGATGCCAACCTTGATCCTCTTGCCATTGATTTCGTGCTTGCTGCATTAAGTTCGAGTACCGGAGATTTGGAGTTGATTCGGTTTTTTGAAACAAACATCGACACCGGAATTTTTACGGGTTATGTACAAACCGCTGTTACTGCTGCTGTCGCTAACGATTGTATTTTGTCAGTTGGTGAAGACGCCACTATTAGCATCGAGTATACCGATGCCCTGGATTCGAGTGATGTTAGTTCTGCGAAAGCATTAATAGACCCGATATCGCGTGTATTTGCATCGGGGACAGGTCGGCTGATCAATGGTGTACGAATTACTGTGGTTGATGCACTTACCGGACAACCCGCCCAGGTATCTGGTGATGAGGGGCGCTCGGTTTTCCCCAATAGCATTTTGAGCGGCGGCTTTGGCGCGGCCTATCATTTTTCAGAGGGTACTTACCGGTTTCCCTATCTGTTAGCAGGGCAATACAAATTGCTGGTTGAGCCGCCTAACCGTTTTTCATTCCCATCCGAGGTGGTGGATCCTGATCTGCAATCGTTGCCGGGCGCTCCATTCCATCTGTCAGCTGCTTCTCGCGGTGATACTCTGGTTATGAACCCAAATTCAGTGTTCCAGGTGGATATTCCTCTGGATCTGTTGGAAATTATGCCCAGCAGCAGCAGACTGGAACTCTTTAAAAATTCCCCTGGCACTCCTGGTTCAGGCGGTCTGGTCCCCCTTGGGGGTTCACAATGCCGGTTAGGTGATGTTTTTCAGGCGCAGCCAAACCCAGTTACCCCAGCGGGTACCATTGTACTTCCAGCAGAGTTGTCATTAACGTCCGCTGAAACCATTCAACTGGGCGACGCCGTATTTGTACAGGTTGAAGATCGTGACCAGGATGCTGACCCCTTTGCACCAGACCAGCTTACAGTACGCGTACAGGTTTCTAACGGTAGTGATATGGAAGAACTGGTGCTGATTGAAACTGGTGACAGCACTGGAATATTTACCGGGTATATCCAGACCAGCCCCCAATTCGGGGAAAATTTTGATTGTGAGTTAAACGCGACAGCAGGAGACATATTTGAAGTGGAATATGTTGATGCTCTGGATAACAGTGATATATCCAGTGTTCAGGCCCGTATACAGCGTACTTTTTTCGTGTTTGACAGCAGTACTGGCGAACCGTTGAATGGCGCACAGGTAACTATGGTCGATGTGGCCACCGGTCAGCCAGCCCGGATATTGAGTGAAGATGGAGTTTCCGAGTATCCTTCTACAGTGGCTTCTGGTGGTGAGGCTGTTGACTCCTCCGGGAATCGATACGACTTTATGCCAGGAGAGTTTCGTTTTCCGCTTGTTGAAGCAGGAACTTACCGATTGAGCATAACAGCACCTGTTAGTTATGTTTTTCCTTCGTTGGTACCCGATGATGTTATTCAGCAACTGGCGAATGCAGATTTTCGGCTTACTCCGGGTTCGCGTGGAGAGGAATTTATTGTGGTTACATCGGGTAGACCTGATACCTTTGACGTGCCACTGGATCCTATCGCTGCTGAAATTTTTGTAAGCAAAATTGCAAGCAAACAGTCGGTGGCAGTAGGAGATTTTGTCCAGTACCAGATAAGCGTCGAAAATCCGCACATCTCTGGCACAGTTTCTGATCTGATTTTGGTAGACGTGCTTCCAGTGGGATTCAGGCTGGTAGAAAATTCCGCATATTTTAACATGAGTGATTCTGTCGAACCGGATGTTGCACCGGATGGCAGAACATTGACTTTTCCGGTCTCTGATCTGGGACCTCAAAGCAGTTTTAAGCTTAAGTATGTTGTCCAGGTAACGGCTGGTGCCAACACAGGTACTGCGGTAAACAGTGCCTACCTGTCTGGTAGAGGCGTTGGTGCATCCAACACTGCTACTGCCAGTGTAACTGTAGGAGAAGATCTATTGCAGAGTAAAGCTACGATTTTGGGTCGAGTGACTACCGGTGGATGTAGTTCCGACGCGAGTGGTTTTGCCTCTGCGCGGATTTTTCTTGAAGATGGCAGCTACGTTCTGACGGACAGTGAGGGGCGTTTTCATTTTGAAGGTGTGGCTCCAGGTACGCATGTGGTACAACTGGATGTAGGTAGTCTGCCGGAATCGCAGCAGATTATACCCTGCGGTGTTGGAAATGCATTTGCGGGTACTGGTTTTTCCCAGTTTGTAGATCTGCAGGCAGGTAGCCTTTGGAGAGCTGATTTTTATCTGGGTGAAAGGGCATCGTTGCTCGAAAATGTTCACACCACACTGGTTAGCGAGTATGTAGAAGGAGCCGCCGGGAAACGTACCTTAAAAGTGAGTTACGAACTTGTTAGCGAAGGCATTCTGCTGAACGATCTTAAGTCAATTATCATGTTACCAGATGAACTCGTGTACGTTGCCGGATCAGCTGAACTGAATGGACAACACATTGAAGATCCCCAGGGTAGCGAATTTAATGCCCTTACTTTTAGAATGATGGATAGTACGGGCCCTGAAACCCGGGTGCTTAGTTTTCAGATAACCGCCCCTCAGCCAGCACACAATGTGCAGGTAAGAGCCGTTACGCTTTTTCAGGCAGATTCTAAACCGGTACGAACTCCTGTGTTAAAAAACACAGTGAATTTGAGTGATGAAGAAGATAGGGAATGGCAGTATACCGCGGTAAGTGCGGTAGACAAGAAGCCGAGGAGTTCAGAGCACTTAATGCAAGATGTCGGAGTTATTGAAATCACCAGAGACCGTAAGGTAAGAATTGGCTTGAGACTGGAAATTCCGGAGCTTACAGAGGACAGAGCTCCGGAGTTTGATACCGCCTGGTTGGCTTTGCAGGACGCCACAACAGAAATAATATGGCCAGTTGCGGGTTTAAATCCAAGAATTCCCACCACAGATGTGTATGTAAAACACAGTGTAGGTGAACGGGTGCGTGTATTGCTGGGGGGGGTTGAAGTGAACCCGCTTTCTTTTGAGGGGATCACCATCGTTCCGGGTACCACTAAGTCGATAAGCCGATGGCGGAACGTACCACTGGAAAGTGGTAACAATAAAATTGAGGTGCTTGTTACGGATAGCAAGGGGGCGCTCACAGTTCTCGACAAACTGGTGCATTTCTCCAGCTCTCCCATCCGTGCTGAATTGGTCCCTGAAGCCTCGCAACTAGATTCTGACGGATTGACACCTGCGGTTATTGCAGTAAGGTTTTACGACCGGGACGGATATCCGGTTCGACCTGGCTTAACTGGAAGTTTTTCCATAAAGGAACCGTTCGAGGTGCTAAACCAGGCTGCACTGCAAGCTCAAATAGACCCGAATATTGGCAATCAGGATTCCGAAAGGTATTTGATCCGTCGTGATGGAATAGCCTACATCCAGTTGGAACCGACCACAGAAACCGGCGCAGTACATTTGCGCTTTGAGTTTGGCGATAACCGTTTTGAAGAAGTAAGGGCCCGGCTTGTTGCTGCACAACGTGACTGGGTTTTGGTGGGTTTTGGTGAAGGATCGCTTGCTTACAAAAAATTGAGTGGAAATATGCTAGCGCTTGATGATGCCGGTATCGACAACAAACTGGGTTCCTCGGGCCGTGTGGCTTTTTATGCAAAGGGAAAAATTTCAGGTCGTTGGTTAATGACTGTTGCTTATGACAGTGATAAACAAATTGAAAATAGTCTGGGACAGCAGATTGACCCAAACAAATACTACACCTTGTACGGCGATGGTACATACCAACGATATGATGCTCAGAGTCGGCGCAAGCTATACGTGAAAATAGAGAATGAGGATTTTCGAATTCTATTCGGGGATTACGATACCAGTTTTGATGACTCGGAGTTATCAAGATACAACCGTCGCTTTAACGGCTTTAAAAACGAGTTTAGTGGAAAAAAATGGCAGGCATCTGTATTTGCAGCCAAAACGGATATGGCACATGTTCGGGATGAGTTGCGCGGAGATGGAACGTCGGGTGTGTATCACTTAAGCAGAACTTCACTGGTAGCCAACAGCGAGTCTATTGTTATTGAAACAAGAGATCGATTTCGAAGCGAAATCATTCTTAATCAAAAAGCACTAAGCCGTTATACGGATTACACAATCGATTACAGTAGTGGCAGCATCATTTTCAAACGGCCTGTTTTTAGTCAGGACAATAATTTTAACCCCAATGTGATAATTGTAGAATATGAAGTGGTCGGGCTAGGCAAAGGGGATGAATGGGTAGCAGGTGGACGTGTTACACGCAGTTTTGATGACAACCGGGCCAGGTTGTCGGGGACTTACATTCAGGACGATACGCAGGGTGTATCCGGGAAGCTGGCTGGTGCAGATCTGGAATGGCAAGTTAATACTGATAACAAAATTATTGTCGAGGTAGCCCATTCCGACACTCAGCTGTCCGGTGAAGGATCTGCTTACATTTTACAACTGGAGCACCAATCGCAAAAAATGGCGGGCAGGGTTTACCTGCGCCAACAGGACAAAAAGTTCGGCATGGGACAACAAAATGCTGTCGAGGCAGGTACACGTAAAGTTGGCATAGAAGGTGAGTATCGTGCATCAGAAGGTATTCAGATTCGGGCATTGATGTATAAGCAATCGAGCCTTGATAATGTCTCCGAGCGAACAGTTGCAGAAATGCGCGCAGACTACCGTCTTGGAAAATCCAGCGTGAATGCAGGCCTGCGTTCTGTCGAAGAGCAGCTTTCCAGCGGAAAAAAGGGAACTGCTCGCCAGTTAACGCTGGGAACCAGCCGCTCACTGATGCATGAAAAATTGCAGCTTAACTCGAATGCTGAATTTGATATCGGAGGTGGTGACAGCACCGATTTCCCAACACGGCTTTTACTTGAAGCTGATTATGAATTGATGGCCGGGGTGAACCTTCTGGCGAAACAGGAACTTTCCTGGGCAAAAAACCGAAACACCAGTGATTCCCGCATTGGAATAGAGGCTCAACCCTGGACAGGTGCAAATATAACCTCTTTTGTTCAGCGCTCGGGTACCGGCCTCGGAGGTGAAAACGACAACCGCTTGTTATCAACTATAGGTGTGTTGCAACAGTTACGTGTTAACGATAACTGGCTGTTTGATGTAGGTTTTGATCGTGTTCATACACTGGATAAAAGCAGTGATGATACGACAGATGTGGTTCAGTCTTTTGCTGATACAGCGATACAGGCCACTGCCGTCACCCCGGTGTTGGGAAGTTTTAACAACGATTTTGTTGCGGCCTTTGTGGGAGTAGGTTATCGCGAGGACGACTGGGACGTGAGTTCACGGCTTGAGTTCCATAAAGGTGATGTGGCAGATAAATGGAATGTGTTAATAGGGGCGAGCCATCAATTGAGTGAGGGTAAGGTGCTTTCCGGTAGTGTGAGTGTGTTGCGTGAAGACCGTGGAGCAAATGCGAAAACGCTTCAAAGCGATGTACGTTTTGGTCTGGCCTGGCGACCTGATTCCAGTGACTGGATTTTCCTGAACCGTCTGGACTGGATTTACAGCAACCAGGAAGACGGGGTTTTTGATATTCGTAGCAATAAACTGGTAGATAATTTTAATGCCAATCTGCGTATCAACGAGTCAGCTCAACTCTCCGTTCAGCTGGGGCTTAAATATGTGCTGGATCAGATTGATGGAGAGGATTTTAGAGCTTTCACTGCATTGGCTGGCTCGGAACTGCGCTACGACATAGCCCCCAAATGGGATGTGGGTATGCGTGCATCGTACCTGTATTCAGGTGCTGCAAAGAACGCCCGTTACTCTTACGGAATTTCGATTGGCCATAGCCCGGTTAAAAATCTGTGGTTGAGTGTTGGATACAATTTACAGGGATTTCAGGATGAAGATTTTTTTGCGGCAGATTATACTGCACGGGGTCCGTTCCTGAGTTTCCGGTTCAAGATGGACCAGGAAAGCATGCGCTCGTTTCTTTCCTATGCAGGTCTTCGCTCTGGTGCGTATGGCAGGTCCGCAAGGTCGTCACCCAAGCCTTAATCTTGTGTAGACTGGAAATTTACGGATACACAGACTTAGGGGGATTAAAAAAATGAAGTGGATCAGACGCATTGGGCTGGGCCTGCTCGCGCTTGTCATAATCGCTGGATTGGGTTTGTGGATTGTCTTACCCCCTGTCAGCTATCCGGTGTTGGGGAGTCTGGCAAATTTGTTTCCCGAATATTTCGATGCGCCCAGTGTTGATTCGGAACTTATCAACGAACGCTTGATATTGGCGGATGGATATTACCTGACCGTTTTTGCCCAGGATGTGCCTGGTGCAAGAGTGGTGCGAAACACCAGTGCGGGTGATTTACTGGTGTCCAGTTCTACGCTCAATCAAGTGCTCTGGTTGCAACGGGATTTATCGGGAGATGGTCGTTCGGCACTTAAAAAAGTGCTGCTGAAAGATTTGGATGGTCCCCACGGTCTGGATATTTTTGATGGGTATTTGTATGTCGCTGAGGAAAATCGAATTGGCCGAATAGCATTCGATGAAGCGAATGGTGAGACCCATGGAGAATATCAGGTACTGATACAGGATTTGCCTACCGGTGGAAACCACTGGCGTAAGGTTATTCGTTTTGGGCCAGACAGGTTATTGTATGTGAGCGTTGGATCAAGTTGTAATGTTTGCCTTGAGGCAGATGAACGTCGCGCTGCGATGCTGCGTTTCACATCCGAAGGTGAATATTTAGGTATCTATGCTTCAGGGTTACGGAACAGTGCAGGGTTTGATTGGGCTCCTGGTAGCAAGGCATTGTTTGCCACAGATAATGGGCGGGATTTACTGGGTGACGATTTTCCCCCCTGTGAGTTGAATGAAATTGTCGAAGGGGCATTTTATGGCTGGCCTTTTGCCAGTGGAATGGCACTTGCAAAGCCGATACCTGATCCGGATTTTGGTGGTGGGCGAAACGCTGTTATTGCATCTTCCCAGGTACCGGTCTTTGATTTCCCTGCACATAACGCACCCTTGGGCATGGTTTTTTTGAGAGGCAGAGCGCATCCATTAAAGCAGATGCAGACAGGTAGCGAGGTTGCGCTGGTCGCGTTACACGGTTCATGGAACCGCTCTGAAAAAGATGGCTACAAAGTTGTATCACTGTCATTTGATGCTACAGGTGAGATAGAAATGAAGGACTTTCTCAGTGGGTTTTTGCGTGATGGTGATGTTATTGGCAGACCCGCAGAAATTAGTGAATCTGATGACCAATTTATTTACATATCAGACGATTATGCTAATGCGATTTACCGGGTAGGGTTAGGCAACGGAGCTGGTCTGATGACTGGGGAATCGATCCCGCAAGAAATTGAAGCATCCGTATTCGCTTATTCGGGTTTGGATATTACGCAATCGGATCGTGATCAGGCTATGCTGGAAGGCCCGGCACTGTTTGACACATTCGGCTGCACTGCCTGCCATGTGTTTTCTTCTGACCAGGTGCCGCCGGACGGTCGTGTGGTTTTAGGGGATGTGGCTAAACACAAAGACCTGGACGCAGTAATGGCTTTCCTTGCTCGTCCTAAACCCCCAATGCCCCCCTTTCAGGGATCTAGGGAAGAGGGCAGATTATTGTCTTTGTATTTACTGGAAAAATCACTGTAATGGATATTCAGGTTAGCCCGAAAGGTGCAATGGAATTACTTTCTCAAAGAGAGGTGGGGGAACTTTCCCAAACCCGTGACTCAGAGTTGTTATCACTTTTTCGACAGTGTGCACTTGCCGTATTAAATACCGGGAGTGAGTCTGACGACGCCTGTGAAATATTTGATCGCTATGCAGATTTTAGCATTGAGATTGTGCAACGCACCCGTGGCGTAAAACTGGAGATTAAAAATGCTCCGGAGCAGGCATTTGTAGATTCAAAGATAGTGGAGGGCATTCGCCAGCATCTATTCTCGGTTTTACGGGACATTCTTTATATTGGTACGCAAATCGAACACAGTACTCTTTATTCAAATGACAGTAGTGAAAATATTACCGAAGCTGTCTTCCATGTTCTTAAAAACGCCCGGGCACTTAAACCCAACCGAGCACCTAACATAGTTGTTTGTTGGGGCGGGCACTCGATATCACGATACGAATATGAATATACCAAGGAAGTAGGCTATCACCTGGGTTTGCTGGGCTTTGATATATGCACGGGTTGCGGCTCAGGGGCGATGAAAGGTCCTATGAAGGGAGCTGCAATAGGACACGCCAAGCAACGCAATCGTGATGCAAGGTATATTGGCCTGAGTGAACCTGGTATTATAGCGGCCGAACCCCCCAATCCGATGGTTAGCAACCTGATCGTACTACCCGATATCGAAAAACGCCTTGAAGCATTTGTACGCATGGGGCATGGCTTGATTGTTTTTCCGGGCGGTGCTGGAACCGCCGAGGAAATACTGTACTTGCTGGGAATCTTGATAAGCCCGGGCAACGAGAACGTAACTGTACCTTTGTTGTTAACTGGCCCGGAAAAATGTCGAGCTTACTTTGAACAAATAGACAATTTGATTGCCACAACACTCGGCAAAGAGGTTTGTTCCAAGTATGAAATTATCATTGGCGATTCTGAAGCCGCAGCGCGCTGGATGTCCTGGCAAATTAAAGCCGTGCGACGAGAAAGGCGTAAAGACGGCAACGCCTATTACTTTAATTGGCTATTGAAAATTCCTCTGGAATACCAGAAACCCTTTGAGGTTACCCATGAGTCTGTTCAGAAATTGGTCCTGAGTCGCGAATTGCCTCCCCATGAGCTGGCATCGAACTTGAGAAAAGCTTTTTCTGCTATCGTAACGGGGAATATCAAGGATACCGGTATCCGTGCTGTACAAGCCCACGGACCATTCGAAATTATGGCCGATGAATCGATAATGACTATGCTGGATACACTTTTGAAATCATTTATCGAGCAAAATAGAATGAAATTACCCGGATCTGTGTACAAACCCTGTTATCGGGTTGTCCCTCTCAAGAAAGTTTGGAGAAGCCCGGATACTGCTCTGATATAATCGGTGTGTGTATACTAGGTTTTCCACGTACAGGTCCTGATTGGTGAACAACACTTTATTAAGCATTTCAGAGTTAAGTTGCGAGCGCGATCAACGTGTGCTTTTTCAGAATCTCAGGCTGGTTGTGCCTGCCGGGAGAGCTGTAGAACTAACCGGCCCAAATGGCAGTGGCAAGACTACTCTGCTGCGTTGTATTGCTGGTCTAAGCGTCGAGTATGAGGGAGATATTCAAATTGCTGATTTTATTTATCTCGGGCATGCCAGTGGTTTAAGCGGTTTGTTGAGTGTTCGGGAAAACCAGCGCTGGTATGCGTCTCTCGGCGGGTTGAAAGTGGATGAAGTAAAATTGGATAATGCATTGTCAGGTGTAGGGCTTGCCGGTTACCAGGACATAAGCTGTGCGCAGTTGTCTGCCGGTGAAAAGCGCAGGGTAAATCTTTCAAGATTGCTGTTTTCCACTAGCAATTTATGGCTGCTGGACGAACCCCTTACTGCCCTTGATGTTGAAGGTGTTAATCTTGTAAGGGAATTGATATTGAAGCATTGTCAATCTGGGGGGGCTGCTCTGTATGCAACGCATCAAACCCTGGCGCTGGAAAACGCCTCTTCTCTGGATTTGGCCAATTATGTTCCCCATGGGCGTGAAAGCGCAGCTGCATATCCCAAATCTACTGTATTGCACGCCGATGTCTGAATTGTCCAGTTCCAAAAAAACAGTGAGTGGTGGTGATGCGCTGGATGCGCCTATCCCTTCCATCAGTATTCAATTTTTTGGCCAGTTGAGACGCGATCTAAAAGTTGGCTTTCGCTCGCGCGGTGACTTTGTCAATCCTCTGCTATTTTATGCTTTAGCAGTGGTATTGTTTCCTTTCGGGCTCGGTACAGATCCGGCGGTTCTTGAAAATATCGCGCCCGGCGTAATGTGGGTCCTGGCTTTACTTTCGGTGCTAATGTCTCTAGACACCCTATTTCAGCGAGATTATCTTGAAGGGACGCTCGAACAGCAGGTTCTGCATGGTTCACCCTTGTCTGCCCTGGTATTGGCTAAATCATTGGCACACTGGATTACGACAGCGCTGCCGCTCGTGCTGGTTAGTCCACTGCTCGCGGTAATGCTCTACTTGCCTGCTGAGGCCATTCCAGTACTTCTAGCGTCGCTACTTTTGGGTACCCCTATTCTTTCTTTGCTGGGTTCTATTGGTGCAGCCTTAACCGTATCTGTGCGTGGTGGAGGTTTGTTGCTTGCCCTTCTGGTGCTACCTCTGTATATACCGGTACTAATATTTGGAGCGAATGCGACTGCTGCAGCAGCAAACATTGACGGACCCGGATACACTGGGCAGCTCTTGTGGCTTTCGGTTTTTATGGTGTTATCCGTTACACTGGCGCCATTCGCAAGCGCCGCTGCCTTGCGTATCAGCCTTGAGCAGTAACAGCCATGAGCGATATAGACAGCCATGAGCGATATAGACAGCCATGAGCCGTATAGACAGCCATGAGTGGTAAGGAGGAATATAAGTGGGTGTCCTAAAAACACTCTGGCATAAGCTGGGTTCACCACGCTGGTTTTATGACATGAGCAGATCTTGGTCCATGATTTTTGGCATACTCGCGGTATTACTGCTTGGTATCGGCACGATCTGGGGCCTTGCTTATGCGCCTGCGGATTACCAGCAGGGAAACAGCTTTCGTATTATGTACATACATGTACCTACCGCTATAGTTGCCCAAAGTAGTTACCTTATGATGGGAGTTGCGGGAGTAGTGCTATTGGTCTGGCGCATGAAGCTTGCTGATGTCCTGGCTGCAGCAATAGTGCCACTTGGTTTTTCGATGACACTTATAGCATTGTTTACGGGCGCTATCTGGGGAAAACCCACATGGGGTACCTGGTGGATTTGGGATGCACGCACTACTTCAATGCTGGTTTTGCTGTTTCTGTTTATTGGAGTAGGTGCCCTGCGGGATGCGATAACAAGCCTAGAAACTGCAGGTCGGGCTTGCGCGGTTCTGGCGGTGGTGGGCATGATTAACATCCCCATTATTAAATATTCGGTGGATTGGTGGCTTACGCTGCACCAGAGTTCAAGTTTTTCGCTGGTAGAGGCTCCCTCCATGCCGGCCTCGATGTGGCTACCTTTGTTGCTAAATGTATTGGGTATGTATTGTTTTTATGGGGCTGTACTCACCTCGATGATTCGTACCCGCATATTGGTGCGCGAGGAAAATACTGCCTGGGTTAACGATGTTGTGGAGCGTGAGCTTGCCTGAAATGTTTTTTGACAATTTTGGTGCCTTTGTAGAGATGGGTGGTCACGGTTTTTACGTGTGGTTGTCCTTTGGCTTAACTCTGTTGCTTATTCTTGGTAACATATTGTATGCACGCCTTTCGCGCCGTAGATTTTTTCACCAGCACGCGCTGCGACAGGTGCGCCGTGCCAGAACTATTGCAATCGCAGTCTCCACGAGCCCTGAAACCCAAGTAGAGAAAGTGAGCTAATTGTGAATAGAACACGTAGCGGAATGCATCCTGTCCGCAGAAACCGACTTTTGGTCATAGTATTTGTTTTTGCGGGTTTGGCCCTTGCAGTAGCCTTGGCCATGCAGGCCCTCAACGAAAATATTAACCTGTTTTATCCACCGGATGAAATAGTTAGCGGGCATGCGCCGCTAAATGTTCAGATTCGGGCAGGTGGAATGGTTAAAATGAATAGTGTAAGCCGCACCAGTCAGGGGCTGGAAGTTTCGTTTCTGATATCCGATCTAAAAGGCAGTGAGTTTAAAGTGCGGTACACCGGTATTCTTCCGGATATGTTCAGAGAAGGTCAGGGTGTGTTAGCTACAGGAAAATTACTGGATGACGGGTCTTTTGAAGCGATAGAAGTTTTGGCAAAACACGACGAAAATTATATGCCGCCTGAATTACTGGGCATGGGGCAAAATAATGATTCCTGAATTGGGCCATTTCTGTCTGATTGTAGCGCTGGGTATTAGCCTTGTACAAAGTTTTACTTCTTTCATCGGAGCCTCCAGAAACGAAGGGGTTTTGATACGGGCCGGTAGTTCGATGGTGGCTGGTCAGTTTGTTTTTGTGTTGATGGGTTTTGCAGCACTCGTTTATGCATTTGTGAACGATGATTTTTCCGTTGCCTATGTTGCCAATAACTCCAATAGCTTGTTACCCCTGCAATTTAAGGTTAGTGCAGTTTGGGGGGCGCATGAAGGCAGCTTTTTATTGTGGACGCTAATTATGTCTGCATGGACGTTGGCAGTTGCAATGTCATCGAAAAAACTGCCTGAAGATGTACGAGCACGTGTATTGGGTGTTATGGGTGTTCTGTCGATTGGTTTTTTGCTGTTTCTACTAATCACCAGTAACCCTTTTGAACGATTGTTGCCGTTCGCGCCAGAAAACGGAACGGATCTTAATCCCTTGTTGCAGGATTTTGGGCTGATTGTTCATCCGCCACTCCTATATACAGGTTATGTGGGCTTTTCTGTGGCATTCGCTTTCGCAATTGCAGCCCTGTTAACCGGTAAGCTTGATGCCAGTTGGGCTCGTTGGTCTCGCCCATGGACAAATCTGGCGTGGGGTTTTTTGACAGTAGGTATTACTCTGGGTAGCTGGTGGGCATATTACGAGTTGGGTTGGGGTGGATGGTGGTTTTGGGATCCGGTAGAAAATGCGAGTTTTATGCCCTGGCTGGCCGGGACGGCTTTGATTCACAGTCTTGCGGTTACCGAAAAGCGCGGCACATTCAAAAGTTGGACAGTATTACTGGCTATAACAACTTTCTCTCTGAGTTTGCTGGGGGCCTTTATCGTACGTTCCGGTGTACTGACGTCTGTGCATGCCTTTGCGGTTGATCCAGAGCGAGGTTTATTCATTCTTACCTTTTTTGTGCTGGTGGTGGGCAGCTCGTTAGCTCTCTATGCGGTTCGTGTTCCCTTGATTCGAAGCCGGGTGAATTTTTCGGGCCTGTCGAGGGAGACCTTTTTGCTGGCAAATAATCTGTTGTTAATAGTTGCTCTGAGCATCGTTTTTGTAGGGACGTTTTATCCTCTGGTTTATGAAGCCGCCACCGGTGGAGGAAAAATTTCAGTCGGTGTACCTTATTTCAATTCCCTTTTTGTGCCGATTATGGCTGTGCTTACATTTGCTCTTGGAGCAGGACATATTGCGCGCTGGAAAAAAACCAGCCTATCTTTTCTTGTAAAAAAACTGAGCAGAGTGTTGGCAATCAGTTTACTTCTGGGTGTGTTATTGCCACTGCTATTACAGGGAGTTTATCGTTGGCAGGTAGCCCTTGCCTTGATGCTCGCAGTATGGGTTGCTAGTACGCACCTACAGGATTTGTGGTTTCGAAGCGGTGGTAATTTGGCTGGGTTGATGAGAATTTCTGCTGGATACTACGGAATGTTTCTTGCGCACATGGGATTTGTTGTGGTGCTGGTAGGTGTGTGTATTACCAGCCATTATTCTCTTGAACGGGATGTGCGGCTTGGTTTTGGCGAATCCCTTGAAATGGGAGGTTTAAGTTTTACCTTTGAAGGGGTTGCCAATACACAGGGTGAAAATTATTCCGCTACCCGCGGGAGTCTGTTGGTGAGTGGAGACGGAGACCCTTATTGGCTTTATCCCGAGAAACGCAGGTATTTTTCCAGTAACCAGGTAATGTCTGAGGCTGCCATTAATGCAGGGCTTTTCAAGGATGTATATGTATCGCTCGGTGAGTCTGTTGCCGAAAATATATGGACACTACGAGTGCACTTTAAGCCCTTTGTGCGGTGGACCTGGCTCGGGGGCCTGATGATGGCTTTTGGTGGCATTCTCGCGGTTGTCGATAAACGTTATCGGCGTTTGCGAGTTTCTAAAAGCAGTGTAGCCGCCGACCAGTTTAGAGAGGCGCCAGTGTAGCTGTGAACAGGTTGCGATTATTTTTGCCTCTTTGTGGGTTTTTAGCGCTCGTTCTTGTCTTGTGGCTCGGCTTCTCTCTGAACGATCCGCACGTCTTGCCTTCCGCTTTGCTGGACAGACCCTTTCCCGAGTTTGATTTGCCTTCGCTAAAGGATGAAGACAGGCGACTCACCGTAATGGATATCAAGGGACGCATAGTGCTGGTGAATGTGTGGGCCACCTGGTGCCCAACATGTAAGGCAGAACACTCGGAGCTATTAAGGCTTAAACAGCGTTTTGGACTGGACATAATTGGCATTGTTTACAAGGATGAGCCCGAAGAGGCCAGGCGCTGGCTTGAAGCATATGGTGACCCTTATGCATTTAATATTGTAGACAGGGAAGGGCGCTTGGGCATTGACCTTGGTGTTTATGGCGCACCGGAGTCATTCTTGCTGAATTCCGAAGGACAAATATTGTATAAACGGGTAGGGGAAGTCAATGCACGAATCTGGCGTAATGAAATCCGGCCCCGTCTGGAGCAACTCGAATTTTTTAACTCAGACAAGCAAATATGAACTGCCCTAAATTAAATTGGTTAGCGCTCCTTACGGTAATAGTTTTAGTGTCTGCTGGTGGCATGGCACAAAGTGTAATTGATGCCTTCGAATTTGATAACCTCGAGCAGGAGGCACGTTATCAAAGTCTGGTTGCTATATTCAGGTGCCCAAAATGTTTAAACACCAATCTTGCAGGTTCCGATGGGCCTATCGCCGGAGATCTCAGGCGAGAAATTCACCGCATGGTGAAAGAGGAGCAAAGTGATGCCTACATTACTGATTTCATGCAGAGCCGTTACGGAGATTTTGTGCTTTATGACCCGCCATTTCGAGTTGATACCTGGATGTTGTGGTTAGGCCCATTTGTGGTTTTCTTGTTGGGATTTATGCTTCTGCGGCGCTTCCTGTCAACTGAAACTACTGTCATGAGTGATGTTGAACGTAATGAATTAAATGAGCTGCTGTCTCAGGGCGTGAAACCCCAGGCAGAGGAATAGAGTCCATATGTCATTCCATTTTTTGCTTGTACTGTTGTTGCTAACGGCTTTGGCTTTTGTTCTGGTGCCCTACATTCGATCCGGTGGAAAGCGCCCGGAGCGGGTCGGATCCGACAGCGAAACCAACGTGGAAATTTATGCAGCTCGTCTCAAAGAACTTGAGCGGGAACTCGAAGCCGGACACATTCTGCAAGCAGAGTTTGACCAGCTTAAGGATGAGACTGGATTAAGCCTT